>ERZ1106939.2198-NODE-2198-length-12690-cov-5.550139_pt1 | contig 12690 bp, 25 predicted proteins | sample MGYA00403669_ERZ1106939 | MGnify/ENA primary metagenome ERZ1106939 (study PRJEB35170, sample SAMEA104062447) | human gut metagenome | biome: human gut; feature: human-associated habitat; material: faeces | place: Denmark | collected 2012-09-28 ...
ACATCTTTTATTTATTGACTTTAAACGCAGAATATAAATCTCTACAAATTTTCTTCTTTGCATAATGAGTGGACTTTTATTACCTTGTTTAATTTGCTCTACAATTAATTTTAATTCGTCTCTTTTATTTAAAATAAATGAAACTAACAATGTAATGATTGATATAGTTCCCCCAATGAATGATAAACTTAAAGTCCATATGTCTGATAGCAGACTATTCACTAAATCATTATATAATAATAGTTTATCCATTGCTTAAATAATTGGTGAGGACAATGCTCATTTTATCTATCATAAAGTCTATATCATGTATTTTTGTATCTAATTCGGTTTGAGTAATAGCTGTTGAGTAATTGAATATCTTTTCTGCTGTTTCATTTAATTCTCGACTTGCTTCGTTTATCATTTCTTTCTTTATCCGATATTCCTTTCTGCCTATTATAATACGTGTGCATCTTTGTTGATAATCATTATCATTTGAGTTGTCCGCAAGAAGTTGTTCCATTGTTATGCGAGGCATATTTTTAAATAACCTGTCTTTTTTCTTTTCGATTTTACTTGTCTGTAAAAATTCACGATATTTGACATCAATATCATTATCATCCTCAATAATGCTTTTATATCGAATTTGTAATTCGGGAATGGTGGAAATATTTTTAAGTTCATCAAAAATCATAGGAAGTTTAATATTCTCAATCGGAATATTTAATATTTGATTTACAACAGTTTTTGCTAACTTACAAACTTCTCCATTGTCTTTGGTCGGATCTTCATAAATGAGCATTAAGAAAAAGCAAGTATATGTATTAGCACTTAATCCTTTTATTCTTGGATAAAGCAATACAAAATTATTCTCACTGCCTAATTTATTTTCTTTAGAAATAGGTATCTTCTCTTTCGCCTCAAAATATCCATCATACATATTTGTTTTAAATGCAGATATTTTAAGTAGCAATGATGGTACATTATCTATTTGTATATCTTGATATGTAATATTGCTAATAACACTCTTTTTTGTCTTATTTCTATTAGAAGATATTATTGGTTTTTTAAATTCATCTAATTTCTTTTTTATCATTTGTATCATATCTTGATATGATACATTATCAAATAATCCTGTATTATAATCTAACATTGTTGTTGTATATACAGGGATCTTTATGTTATATGATTTTTCTTTAGTATTTTCATTTACCATAAAAAAATGATTTAATTTTAAAAACACGATAAATAGTAATCATTTCCTATTTTTATTCTTTATTCGATTGTCGGGTTACCATAAATTGCGGCCATCTCTTTCATTATCTTATGGTATTGCGCTTGATTGTCCATAAACAAAGACCACAACTCATATAGTCTGTCTCCATTTTGCGGATTTTTTAAAGATTTAAGTCTCTCTATTTCTTTTTTGAGAGATTGAATCTCAATTTCATTATCCGATTCTTTAATATTACAATCTTCTCCAAAAAAAACTCCAACTTTAGTATTTAAGAGCCGAGCTATATTTTCAAGGTCTGTAGCTTGTATCTTATTATTGTTTATACATCTGTGTAGATTAGCTTCACTCATATTAATATCGCTCGCTAATTTCTTTAAGCCACCTTCCCTGTTTTCGCACATTTTTTTTATTAACTTTAAATCCATATAAATCAATTATTTAGAATCAAACAACTAAAAAATATGCAAATCTAATCAAAGATAATGGCTAAAATATTTGCATGCCACTATAATATTTCATAGCTTTGCATTATAAAATTAGCAAATAAATTAAATATGGAAAAGGAAACAGCAAAAATACTTCCCATACAGCCTACATTAAAGGCTATGGAGATAGGGGAAATGGTTGCATTCTCGTTGACGCAGCTCAACGGGGTAAGGTCGAGTGCAGTAACTATCGGTACTATGTATAATAAGAAATTCAAGACCCATGTGAATAGAGCTGGGAATGTCTTGGAAGTGACACGGATATATTAGAAGAAATGAGAGCTAAAAGATTGCACATAGCGTAAGTTTAACCGGCAGGGCGCAAGCCCTGCACAATACGTAAAATCATGAAAGAAAAAGGAAAACCAATAGAAATAGTAAGTGCGATAAAGGTATATTCGTTTGAGAATTGTTCTCCAGATACCATTAAGGACTTTATACAAAGTAACATTAAGGTCGGGGACTTAATAGGTGTTCTTACACAGAACCGTTACAAGCGAGGTGTGTTTAATTCGATAGATAATAATAATTACATTATTCTTTTTAATGAAGCTTTTTGTAGTTATTATGACATAATATACATTGAAATATATAAATAGTCATGAAAGAGAAAGAATGCGCATGTCCGATACTCCGGGCGTTGGAAAAGAAAGGGCTTCGTTGGAATACTGAAGCGGAAGAAATAGAAGAAGCCAAGGCAAGACTGTGGAGGGCGAAAAGAGGAGAATATTATATTTCCCTTATAATACCTAACGAAATTTTATACTTGAATAAAGAAGATTTTAATGACAAGGGTAATGAATTGTGGGAATCAGGCAATTATTTCCGCACAACAGATGAAGCCAAAAAATACGTTGATGAGTTCAAAAGAATTTTGAAAGAAAGAACTTTAGATAATGAGGTGTGAATACGAGGCTGCAATGGACAACCGTACGGCCTTAGACCGCGCCCAAGTTTACGGGCATATTGGTGATAGGATGAAGCCGGGGTTCGATTCCCCGGCCACCAACAAGAGGATAGTTCTTTGACATATTGCGAACATCAGCCATACCGGAATGTTGGCGAGCGGAAACGCCACGACACTAACCATGCGGAAGGCTGTAAGAGGAAGCGAACAGCGGGATTTCACCTTATCCCATCAAGTATATCGCATTGGGGCGCGAGCACGCTACCGCTGAAACTCATGATACATATAAACCACCGTAAAAGGCGCGATGCCGCCAATCGGATTGGCGCGGTGGAACAAGAACATAAAAAATAGTGTTATGGAAGAAAAGAAGTACATGTCCGATACGGAGTATTATAGGACTATGAGAAAGTATTATCGACGGACTATCATTTTCTCCTCAATGGCGATAACCATTTCGATAGTGTCGATTATTTTGTCTATTTTAAAAGAGAAAGGAGTGGTATGATGAAAGCTTTGAAAGCCATAATATGCGTGATTTCCTTTGTGGCTGCATTGGGATTTGCCGGGACATCCGATATGACCGACCAGGTAATATATACGATGCCGACAGAAACCTATCACGACATAAAGGAAACCCTCGCGGCGGACGGGGATTCTCCAAGTGATTATGAAATAGCAATGTTTTACCTTAAAAGTAAAGACCAATGACGGATTTTTCGGAAATCAAGGACACGGCGCAATACAACCGGCAGGAAGCGGCCGCATTGTTAGGCATCAGTATCAGCACGCTCAACAATTACAAGAATGCAGGAGACTTAAAATGCCGTTGGCGCAAAAAGAACGGCCGGCCGTTTTATTACGGTCGTGACCTGAAGCAATTCCTCAAATCAGAATTGGATGTAAAAAGATAGTATTAATCCAATACTATTTCGATTTATAACCCATAAACGTGAAAGATTATGAACAACAGTGAAACATTAAGCCAGGCACAAGCCATCCAGTCGCTCAAATCCACGGAAGTGATACGTAACGACTACGTCCGTGGTCAGTTCATCTCCGTCTACAACGCCATCTGGAAAGAGGGCGGGGAAGGAGCCTACGAGCGCGAGGCCATGTACTTCAACAACCAACTGCGCGACAACGAACGGCTGCGCGCATGCACCGGCATGTCCGTCTTCTTCGCCTTCATCGACCTTGCCGTGCGCGGGCTTACCCTCGAACCCGGGTCACAGGCATTGTGCTACCTCCTTCCGCGCAACTATTGCGTAGGCAAGAACGCACAGGGCAGCAACGTCTACGAGTCACGCTGCAACCTCACCATTTCCGGCTATGGCGAACTGGTACTGCGGGCAAAGGCCGGACAGATACTCCACGCCGACAACCCCGTGATTGTCTATGACGGCGACGAGTTCTCCTTTGGCGAGAAGGACGGGCGCAAGTACGTCAACTACTGCTGCCGCATCCCGCGCCAGTCCAACCGCATCATCGCCTGCTTCCTGAAGATTACCCGGCCGGACGGGACGGTCGACTACTCCGTCATGACGGAAGCCGACTGGAAACGCCTCTCCGACTTCTCCGGCAAGGCAAACCGTTATTGGGACAACACTGAAAAAAGGTACGTGGAAAACCCCAACCAACTTTACACCTCCGGCGACGGGCAGATAGATACCGGCTTCCTCAAGGCCAAGTGCGTCAAGCACGCCTTCAAGACCTATCCCAAGATAGCCATCGGGAAGGGCACACAGCTCGAAAGCGACGTGGCCGATGAGCCGCAGCCCGGCTTCGACCCCTACGGGGGAATGGCAACCGGCATGCCACAGCCCCGTCCGGAGGAAGAAAATACATTCGCCCCTGCACCCGACATGTCCGCAGGCGTGACGGTGGACCCGCAGGCAAACGGGAACAACGACGATGCTTTCTAAACATCTTCCACCGCAGGAATGCCTCTCATGCGCCCGCACCCACAAGGGCATCAACGGGCTGCATTGCGACAAACTTCACAGGTATGTACAACAAGCGGACACCCCGCCATGCCGTCCGCAACAAAACGAAAACAATATGGACAACAAAGAATTGGCTATCATCAAGCCGGAAAACATACAGGCAATCGTACAGGCTGCGCCGCAGTCCTACAACGACAACAAGAACTCCCACGACCGCTGCATCGACTTCGGCCTTACCATCCTCAACGCCGTGCGTACGCAAGGCATGAATGACGAACTCGACCGGCAAGCCGCGTCATTTATCGACAAGGCCCGGCGCACGGTCAAGGTCATGAACGAACGCCGCTCGCCCGTCACCAAGCTGTTCGACGAGGTGCGGTCGGCGTTCACCACGATGGAAAACGAGATAGACCCCACCAAGCCGGGCACCGTTGCCTACGACCTCCAACAGTTCCGCAACCAGTATGCGGCCAAGAAACGCGCCGAGGAGGAACAACGCCTCCGCGAAGCAGAGGCTCGCCGCCAGGCAGAAGAAGCACGCCAAAGGTTCCGGCAGGACGTGGAGGACGATTTCAAGAGGCAATTCCAACAGCTTGTGAATGAAAACATCGACAAGCTGACCGCAACAGACAACAACGTCACGCTCGACACCTATGAACAGTCCCTTGCATTCATCAAGGGATTTGACAAGGAGCTTCCTTCGGGCTGGCTCGCCAACCTTAAATCCTGTGTCCGCATACCTGCGGGCATGGATATTACCGAAGTGAAGGCAGTGGAAGCCGACACCAAACAACGGCTTGGCAAACAATTCTCCGAGCAGTACGCTTTCGAGGTAGGCCAGACGGCGGATTATATTCTCGATCGCCTGCCCTCCAAGAAAGCCAACTTGGAAAAGATGGCCAAGGCCAATGCCGAAGAAGCCGCACGCATCAAGGCCGAAATGGAAGCACGCCAGAAATCCGAGGCACAGCGCATTGAAGCGGAACGTGCCGCACGCGAGGCCGAGGAAAGGCGCAAGGCCGAAATGGAACGGAAAACCGCTGAAATGACATCGCTGTTCGACAGCCAGGCAGTCGCAGCCACTTATGCCCCTAAGACGAAAGTCACAAAGAAAATCAACCTGCTCAACCCCGAAGGCATCATGCCCATACTCTCCTTGTGGTGGAGCAAGGAGGGCTGCACGCTCTCCGTGGACGAACTTGCCAAAATGTTCAAGAAGCAAATCGCGTTCTGCGAGAAGCTCGCCAACAAGGAAGACTTGACAATCAATGATGAAAGCGTTGAATACGTGGACGAAGTTAAATCCAAATAATCATGGAAATACAAATAAAGATTTGGGTTAAACCGAAAGAACAAAGAAGCAATTCCTACAAATACTTCGGCTATTCTTTCGAGTTTCATGCCGGGGAAAGGCTCATGAGGGACTTTGACATTTCCACGGATGAAAATGTTAAGGAAATTGAACAACTGCGGCAGTTGGCACTTGAAATCAGGGAACTAATACGGAAGAGGGATATTGTCTCTATCAGGGAGGAGGCCTGTAATATCCGACGTTCCACCTGAAACAGAACCTTCTGTGTAGATGGTTCCGACAAACACCTCATAAGGGCAATCCGTCTCATACATTCAAAGATAACAAAAAAAAGGAGGACAACGCCGTACGCCGTTGATTGGATTTTGATTGGACAGCTTGATTCGCTCGCGGTTACGGCTTGTCTTTCCTTTACTAAACGATAAAAACAATGAACCACAATCCCGATGAATACTACAATCGCACGGAAGTCTCGAACTCCGACCTCACAGCCCTGCGCGACATACTCCATCCCCGGCAGCAGTTCGGCGACCGCGAGGCGGCGTTCCGCTTCGGCACGTTGGTCGATGCCCTCATCACCGAACCGGACCGCGTGGACTACTACCGCTTCACTGTGGATGACGTGCAATACACCGATGACGAGTTCCTCCATGCCAAGGAAATGCAACAAGCCCTGCGCATGGAGGCGCGGCGCGACGCCTTTCTTGCCAAGGTATTGGAACTGGCCGACACGCAACGCTTCATGGTCAACCGCGCCCAACAGTTCAGCTACTGCGAATACTCCTTCTCGCTTGACACCCGTTGCAAGTGGGACTGGTACCTGCCGGCCTTCGGCTTCGGCGGCGACTTGAAAACCACGTTCGCCGCCTCGCAGCAGGAGTTTGACGAAGCCCTCGACTTCTTCGACTGGGACCGTAGCCGGGCATGGTACATGGACATCGCCCGCAGCGACCGTGATTTCATCTACGCCATAAGCAAAAAGAATTGCCGGGTGTTCAAGAAGTTCATCAGCCGTGGCGACGGGACATACAACCGTGGCCGGGAGAAGTACGAAGAGCTTGCTTTCCAGTGGTGGCTGTTAACCCCTAAAAACATAGCGTGATATGGACATCTATTGCCGTGTGACCCCCTATGGCCTTGTGCCGCTCTATGAGAGCGATTACGACCTGAAGAAGCGCCTGCGTGTCGGCTCCACCGTCCGTTGCCGTGTCAGCCAACCGCGCAACTACGAGTTCCATAAGAAGTTCTTTGCGCTTGTCCGGCTGACGTTCGACAACCTGCCTTTTCCGCTCGTCGGGCGGTGGGCCATACGCAGCATGGACGACATGCTGCGCCGCTTCAAGCGCGACCTCGGATATTTCACGTCGTCAGTCAACGAGCTTGGCGAACGTGAGATAGAGTACCGCAGCATATCCTTCGCCGCGATGGACGAGCACGAATTCGAAGCGTTCTACGAAAATTGCGTCAACCTCGTGCTCCACAAGTACCTGTCCGGCATCGACCGGCAGGAATTGATCGAGGAAGTTCAAAAATTCAAATAAACTGAAAATCATGGAAAGAGCAGGAATATATTTCTACATGCGCCGCGGACGCACATTCCGCATCTACCGCCGCCACGACAACGAAGACGGGACGGGAGGAACCGCCGCGCCCGTGGCCGGCGAACACGTCTTCTACACCCAACAGGATGCCCGGGACCGCGTGTACGAACTCAACGGATGGAGGCCAAAGAAATGACTGCGGGATTGAAACACCGTCTCCGCGTCGAGCCTTACCCCTACCAACGGGAGGGCATCGCCTACGGCTTGGACAAGAAACGCCTCATTATTGGTGACGAACCGGGCTTGGGCAAAACCCTGCAAAGCATCGGTATTGTAGACACGGCAGACGCATACCCCTGCCTTGTCATCAGCCCCTCCTCGCTCAAGATAAACTGGCAGCGCGAGTTCGAAAAGTTCACCGACAAAAAGGCCTCGTCCTCGACAACTCCACGCGCACCACATGGCCGTACCTCCTGAAGATGGCGATGTACCATGTGGCCGTGGTCAACTACGAGAGCCTGCGCAAGTTCTTCGTGTGGGACATAAAAGGAGGAAAGTCCTTCCGCCTGAAGGATGTCGTCTTCTGCCCCCACATACGCATGTTCCGTAGCATCATCATCGACGAAAGCCACCGCGTCAAAGACCCCGCCGCGCAGCAGACCATCTTCACAAAGGGGATCACAACGGGTAAGGAATGGATAATCCTCCTCTCCGGAACGCCGGTCGTCAACCGCCCGGAAGACTTGGTGGCGCAGCTCTCCATCATGGGCAGGCTTCAGGAGTTCGGCGGACGCACCAAGTTCATGGCCGACTATTGCACAGACCCGAAAGACAAAAAAGCCGAACCGGCCATCCCTCTTTCCGTTCTAAGCGACACGTTGTATGCCAACTGCATGATACGCCGCGAGAAAGCCAAGGTGCTGCCGCAGCTCCCCGACAAGACACGTGTAGACCTTTATGTGGACATCAGTAATATGCCCGAATACAACCTTGCCGCAGCCGACCTTGCCGCCTACCTAAGCCAGTACACCGGGTGCACCGACTGGGAGATACGCAGCAAGATGCGCATGGAAGCCCTTGTGCGCTTCATGACGTTGCGCAAGCTTGCCACGTTGGGCAAGGTCGCACAGGCAGTCGATTTCATCCGCACGTTCCTCGAAAACGGCAAGAAACTCATTGTCTTCTGCTCGCTACATGAGGTTGTCGACCAACTGCTGAAGTTCTTCCCCAAGGCGGTTACAGTCACCGGGCGCGACACGGCGGCAAACAAACAGGCATCCGTCGATGCCTTCCAGAACAATCCCGGCACGATGCTCATCATCTGCTCCATCAAGGCGGCGGGAGTGGGATTGACGCTCACGGCCTCCTCCAATGTGGCTTTCATCGAATTGGCCTGGACCTATGCCGACTGCTGCCAGTGCGAAGACCGTGCCCACCGCATAGGGCAGAAGGACAATGTGACGTGCTACTACCTGCTTGGCAGGGGGACAATAGACCAGACCGTCTACTCGCTCATCCATCGCAAGAAGTCCATTGCCGCCGAGATAATGAACGCTGACGATGACATACCTACTGATGAAATGTATTTTAATGAATTGGTATCAATATTCTTAAATCAGGACGCTGAATAAAAAACTTTCAAAACATGAAGAAAATGACGAAACAAGAAATCATTGAGCAAATCACGGAGCAAACAGGCTTGCGACGCTCCGAAGCCAAAAAGGCTGTCGAAAGCATGATGGACATTCTCTCACAGGATTTCGCAAAAGGTAATAACGTGTACCTCCGTGGATTCGGCACCTTTATGGTACGGCAAGCCAAGGAGAAGAAGGCACGTATTGTCGCCACGGGGGAGGAATGTATCGTCCCGTCCCGCCGTACCGTGAAATTCAAACCCAGTATGGAACTTAAAAACAAATTGAAATGAGATTTTTTGAATGTGGCATCCGCTACGAAAAGACATTGGAAAACGGGATGCAGAAGAAAGTGACGGAATTGTATATCGTGGATGCCCTGTCATTCACAGAAGCAGAAATGCGCGTCACCGAAGAAATGAAATGTTTTATCAGCGGTGAGTTCGAGGTGGTTTCCGAGAAAATCACCAAATACTCCGAACTGGTGGAAACTGCCGACGGCGACAAGTGGTACAAGGCCAAAGTCAATTTCATCACGATTGACGAAAAAAGCGGGGCGGAGAAGAAACAGGCTTTCTTCTACCTCATACAGGCAAACGACATCGACCATGCACGTAAGCGGCTCAATGAATACATGAAAGGCTCCATGGCCGACTGGGAGTGCGAAGCCTTGCAGGAGACAAAGGTAATGGATGTCTTCCCCTACAGCACGGAAGAGCAAAAGGACAAGGAAGAAGACTTGAAAAAGATATGCGCAAGCCCCGGAATCCAAAAAGCCGCAAAAAGGTTCGTCGACAGCATACCTGACGGACAGAAGGTGGCGATCAGTTCGCCCGGTTTCAAAGATGTGGTCATAGATAAAACACACGGCCATGAAGAGGATGACGCTTGATGAATTGTTGGCCGCAGCCAACAAGCCATCCGCACGGCGAACAGAAGGGCCGTTACGGCCCCCATCCGACGAGGAACACCGCTTGCAGGTGGCCTGTGTGAGGTGGTTCAACCTCAAATACCCACATTTGAAGGGGCGGCTTTTCGCTGTCCCCAACGGTGGACGGCGCGACGCAGTGACCGGCGCACGGCTGAAAGCAGAAGGAGTAGTGGCCGGAGTGGCCGACCTCGTCCTCCTGAAAAGAAACCGCTGCTTTGGAGCGTTGCTCATCGAAATGAAGACGATGAAAGGCAGGCAAAATGACAGCCAACGTTGGTGGCAGTCGGCCATTACAAAAAATGATGAGTATAAATACGTGGTCTGCCGCTCCTTTGACGGTTTCATCCGCGAAGTGGAACGGTACCTGAACGACACAGAGAGATATGGGCAATAGGGAAAACAACTATTTCAGCCATGACAGCAACGCACGGAACAGCGACAAGCTGATACGGCTGCGCATGCGCCACAAGGCAGCCGGTTACGGTGTCTATTTCATGATCCTTGAACGGTTGAGGGAAGAGCCGGGTTACATGAGTGTCAAAGATTACAATATGATAGCCTTTGACCTTCGTGAGGATGCCTCCCTGATAAAATCCGTAGTTGAAGATTTCGGGTTATTTGTCTTTACCGAAGACGGTAAGTACTTCTACTCCGAAAGTTTCAAACGGAGAATGGCCATAAAGGACGAAAAGGCGAAACGGCAATCCGAAGCCGGGCGCAAAGCCATGGAAAAGAGGTGGAAAAAGGAGACCGGTAGGCAAGAAGGAGACAACCAACTTATAAGTAATCTACCCGAAAACGGTAACATGCTTATAACAGAGCCGTCCGGAAATGATAACAAGGAAAGTAAAGTAAAGGAAAGGAAAGAAAAGGAAATAGATAAAGAAAAAAACAAAGAAACAAACACGTGCGAGGAACCTGAAAAAACTGTGGAAGAAAAATGCCTGATTACCTTCAAGTACTTCAACGACATGGCCGCCTACTACCACAGCTCTATCAAGCCCGTGAAAGTACTTACTCAGGAACGCATGCGGAAACTGGAGAACGTGGTCCTGCGGTATGACGGCAACCAGATAGCTTCAGCCATACGCAACGCCATGAACAGCGATTTCCTCAACGGGCGCACGGCACGCCGGAAGATGCCCGCCGATTTCGATTGGATATTCGAAGAACGCAATTTCACAAAAATATTTGAAGGAAGTATATGAACCACAATTCTAAAAACCATTGGACGCCTGCCGAACTCCACTTCCTGGAAAAGAACTACGGCTTCATGCCCACGCATGACATTGCCGTTTGGTTGTCCCGGCATTCACTCAGTTCCATCTACCAGAAGGCATCTGCTTACGGCCTGACACAGAAATATCCGGAAGCCAAAGAATACCATGCCCTAAAATACCGCAGCATGACGGTCAAGGAACAAGCTTGTGAGATGGGGATGTCGTATTCGGCCGTGTGGACGAACCGCAGGAAAAAAGTGGTATGACAATTTATTTTTAACGAAAAATAGAAATAAAAATGGAAAAGAAATTTGAACTTACAGACAAATTCGTGATAAATGCCTTTGGAATCAAACTGTTCCAAATCAAGTGTACCAAATCCTTCAAATATGCCAATGAGGGTGATTTAGGTGGGTATGTGGAAAAAGAAGATAACCTTTCTCAGTCCGGCGATGCTTGGGTGTCCGGCTATGCTCGGGTGTCCGGCAATGCTTGGGTGTCCGGCGATGCTCAGGTGTCCGGCAATGCTCAGGTGTCCGGCGATGCTCGGGTGTCCGGCAATGCTTGGGTGTACGGCGATGCTCAGGTGTACGGCAATGCTTGGGTGTCCGGCGATGCTCAGGTGTACGGCGATGCTCGGGTTGAGAACAATCACATGCACTGTGGCTTTGATTGTTTCGGTTCATGCAACCGACATACGCATGCTTATAAGACAAATGGAAATAAAGTCGAAATAACCTGCGGCTGTTTCCGTGGAAGCCTGGAGGAGTTCGAGAAGAAAGTAGAGGAGACGCATAAAGGCACAATCTACGAGAAGCAATATAAAGCCATCATCAACCTGATTAAGATTAAGTTCGGAATCGATGGATAGAAAGTTGACACACGGCAGCTTGTTCAGCGGGATTGGAGGTTTTGACCTTGCCGCCGAATGGATGGGATGGACAAACGTTTTCCATTGCGAGATAAACGGTGGAGGCAGGAATCCATCAAAGCCTACGGAAACGCGGTAGTACCGCAAGTGGTTTACGAAATATTCAAAGCAATACAAGAGACCTATGAATACACACCCGATAAGTGAAGTATATAACATGGACTGCATGGAATACATGAAGTCCGTTCCCGACAAGTTCTTTGAACTGGCCATCGTTGATCCTCCTTATGGGATTAATGCTCCGAATATGAATATGGGTACCAACATGAACCGTAAACATGGAGGTTATAATGGTGAAAGCGTTGCTCAGAGATTGAAGAAGGGACGTTTGAACAGGGGTGCCGGAAAGTTAAAAGGCCAGGCATTAAACATGATGTCATGTGATTGGGACTTTTCGCCACCTCCCAAAGAGTATTTTGAAGAATTGTTCAGGGTTAGCCGGAATCAGATAATATGGGGAGGCAATTATTTCCCTTTGCCACCGACACGCGGTATCTTATGTTGGGACATGCATTTTTTTGCAGTTGCTCACCACGCGCCGCGAGAAGGCTGATGACAACGCGC
>ERZ1106939.2199-NODE-2199-length-12688-cov-3.828386_pt1 | contig 12688 bp, 12 predicted proteins | sample MGYA00403669_ERZ1106939 | MGnify/ENA primary metagenome ERZ1106939 (study PRJEB35170, sample SAMEA104062447) | human gut metagenome | biome: human gut; feature: human-associated habitat; material: faeces | place: Denmark | collected 2012-09-28 ...
CAATTTAAGCGACGCCGACACACAAAGCCTCACCGATAGCATTCAAAAAATGTCGGCTGCCGCCGATCAACTCTCGCGTATGGCAGAACTGACAGATGCAACCCAACAATACCTCACCCAACTCTCCGGTATAGCCGAACAGATGGAACAATTAAGGAGTGCGACCGAGAGCCTCACCGCCGTATCGAACACCCTCTTGCAATCCTACCGCAACATCACGGAAAACTCCGAAGGAATATCCGACACCTCGCAAGGATATGTTTCGGGTATGGAAACGCTCAACCGTAACATCAGTGGGTTGAACACCATCTATGAGATACAGTTGAAGAGCATCAGTTCGCAACTCGATAATATAGACCGTGTAAACAACGGGCTGAAAAACATTCGCGACATGTACGAACGCTCCGCTTCCGATAGCTCCCGTTATTGCGAAGCAACCGAAAAAATGACACAATATATACAGCAACTCAATTCGGTTTACGAAAAGATGATCACGGCAATGACCATCAACATGTACAGACCTATGGGAGGAGCTCCCGTGGAAATGCCCGAAAAACCGAAAGACGACACCGAACAAAAATAACACATGGCATCGAATAACAACAGACTTACACCCCGGCAGAAGATGATAAACCTCATGTATATCGTCCTCACTGCCATGCTGGCCCTCAACGTGTCGTCCGATGTGCTCAACGGATTCAAGCAAGTTGAAGACGGATTGGAAAGGTCTACTTCGAATGCTTCGCTGCAAAACGATGTCCTCTACCAAAAACTGGCCGACTTCAACAGTCAGAATCCCGAAAAAGGAGGACCGTGGTACAAAAAATCGCTGGAAGTAAAAAAACAGACCGCCCTCTTGTACGACTATATCGACTCTCTGAAAAACGTAATCGTCAAGAAAGCCGACGGTAAAGACGGCGATGTAAATAATATCGAACATCAGGACGACCTCGAAGCAGCGTCATACATCATGTTGTCCCCCGCCCAGAAGCAAGGAATGAAATTGAGAAAGGAAATAGACGACTACCGCAATCTCATCGGCAGTCTCATGACCGACTCCATCAAAAGAGCAGCGATCGAAAACTACCTTTCGACCACCATTCACTCGGGCAACAGAACCCAAGCCCCCTCCATGTGGGAAACGACGCTGTTCGAAAATATGCCGGTAATCGCCGCCGTAACCATTCTGACGAAAATACAGAGCGACGTGCGGTATGCCGAAAGCGAAGCGCTGCACACCCTCATCAATAACATCGACGAAGGAGACGTACGTGTCAACCAGCTGAACGCGTTCGTTATTCCCAATTCGAAAAACATTATGAGAGGCGGGAAATATAGTGCCAACATCGTTCTGGCAGCCATCGATACGACCCAGCGACCGGCCATATACATCAACGGGAAACAACTCCCTCCCGAAAACAACGGTTTATATGAATTCGTCTGTGGAAGCACCGGCATATTCGATTTTCAAGGCTCTCTCGAAGTTCCGCGCGGCGACGGCTCCATGACCCGTCACGAATTCTCTTCGTCATACACCGTGGTAGAGCCGAGTGCGACCATATCGGCGACCTTGATGAACGTTCTGTATGCAGGTATCGGTAACCCTATCAGCATATCGGTTCCCGGCATCCCCAATCACGCCATTCAAGCTACGATGACGAACGGCACTCTCACCCGTCAAGGTGATAACTGGATAGCCAAACCGGCGAAAGTAGGACAAGACGCGGTAATAACCGTAACCGCCACAATGGACGGGCGGGCGCAAACAGTCGCCAACACCCAGTTCCGGGTACGGCAACTCCCCGACCCTATGCCATTCATCGCCTATAAAGATGCAAACGGTTACGAACAAAAATACAAAGGAGGGAAACCTTTCCCCAAAACACGACTGCTTTCTGCGCCCGGTATCCAAGCCGCAATCGACGACGACCTGTTGAACGTCACCTATCGGGTACTGCGATTCGAAACGGTCTTTTTCGACTCTATGGGAAATGCGATTCCCGAAGTTTCCGACGGAGCCAATTTCTCTCAACGACAGAAAGATTCGTTCCGCAGATTATCGAGAGGAAAACGGTTCTATATATCGAGAGTCCGCGCCGTCGGCCCCGATGGTATAGAACGCGATCTGTCACCTATCGAAGTAATTGTAAACTAAGGCCAATATGAAATATAATTCAGCAAATATGAATACCCTGATAAAAAGCTGTTTGACCCTCTGCCTGCTATGGTCGGCAATAGGGAGTCATGCACAAGTAATCAAAAAAAGCGATACCGACGACTCGAAAAAGACAAACAACCAACTCAGCGTCCGGGCTCAATCGCTTTATGACACTCAGGATGCATCGGATGCCGACATTCCGTGGATGAGTGTAATCTATCGGCAAATCGACTTGAACAAAGAGAAAAACATGCCGCTCTATTATCCCGAAGAGTCCACCGAAAATCAGGAGAATCTTTTCAGAATTGTCATGAAACTTTTGGCAAACAACCAGATACCGGCATACGAATACCTCGACGGACGAGAAATATTCACCGACGAATATCGCATCAAAGTAAAAGAAATGTTCGACCGCTTCCATATCCTGTATGCCCCGGCAAAAGGATACTCCGAGAAGAATCCCCGCTTCACGGTAGAGGAAAGCGATATACCCTCCAACGAGGTACTCTCCTATTATATCTTGGAAAAATGGATATTCGACCGCCGCACCTCGCAGGTAAAACCGTCCATCGAGGCCATCTGCCCGGTGCTTCACCGTACGGGCGACTTCGGAGGAGAAGCAGTCAAATACCCCATGTTCTGGGTTAAATACAACGATATACGACCCTACATCGCACGCCAATACATCTTGGCGAGCAACGAAAACAACGTACAGCAATACAACTACGACGATTACTTCCAAATGCGAATGTACGAAGGGGAAATCTACAAAACCCAAAACCTGCGGAACCAGTCGCTCATGCAAATGTATCCCAATGACTCCATTCGGAAACAAGCACAAGACAGCATAGAAAAACAACTGAAAAACTTTAATGAAAATCTATGGGTTCCCTCCCCCGAAGAAATAGCGAAAGCCAAAGAAGAGCAAGCGGCCAAAGAAGCAAAAGAAAACGGAGAAACGCTCGACAATGACAAACAAAAGAAAGAGAAAAGCCGCACCGCTCGTTCTTCACGGGCAAAAAAACAAAAAGAGGCGAAAGTTCCTCCAAGACTCAGCTCCCGCTAATTGGGAGCAGCAAGGAGGAAATCTTTCACCTTTAATTCAAAAATCGGAAAAAATTTCTGAAAGTCAAGGGGAAATTTTAGAAAATTTTGGAAAAAATGAAGCGCAGGATTCCTCAGATGTGTGCGAGTACAAAAAAACCGAATACCGCGAAGACGTACCGACAGAAGAAACAAGTTCGCCTTCCGAGGCTGGGCACAATTCGTCTCCGATTTGCTCAACGACGCAAACGACGCTAAATCCAAATGCCCCGTATCATTCGGCGTCCTCGAAAAAGCGCTTTTAGACAATCCAAATGTGGCGGGCGTTCTCGAAAACATTCGTCAAATGGCGGAACTCAACAGAAACGCCAACGCTTGGGACCGCGATGTCACCAACATATGCTTTTAGCGCGTCTTCCATTTCTTAATCATAGTATACTTGTCTGTTCTCTTTGATGCATTTATTCAACTTGTCAAATTCTTCCGCTAAATCTGACTTTGTGTACCCTTCGTAGCTGAGCTTGTCTATTTTATCCATTCCCTCAGTCAACTCAATATATCCGTTGAGATAATCCTCCTCTATCCCAGCGTTATACATATCTTCGCGTTTCTTAAAAATTTCATTCTGCACTTCGGCCCAATTATTTATAAATTCTATAACATCGTCGGGACATAAATAATAGGACTTGTCGCCTTTTTTTCCGGAATTTTTTATATGTACATATGATACTTTTCCGCCTAATTCGAGACGCTTTAACAGTTCTTTTGCCATTTTTATGCGCTTCCCGCTAATTTCAGTGTACCAATATCCTGATATTGGGGAAAGCTCTCTCAATTTAAGTTTGTGGACAATGTCTTTTACTGATATTTTGTTTTTTCTTTCGGGGTCCATTTTTGATTCCTTTTTTTGTTTTTTTGTTATAACAGCTTTATTTTGTATGTTATTCCCGCGTAATATCTAACAGTTGTTGATATACTATTGCCGATAAACTTTGAGGCAAGAAAAATGTCGCCCGGGCGCGAGGGCGTTCCCAAATATGCCATTTTGCTTAACCCTCAAAACTTATTTACGCGCTCAGAGATGTTTTATTCATAAGCGCAAAAAGGCCTCCTCAATTTTAACTTGCCCAAAATTTTATACTGGATTTAATCGTTTTATTGTAAGTTCGATATTTTATTTGCCTTAATCTATGAAGAAAATCCTACACTTTATTCTCTGCGCGCTCTTTTGCGCCTCAGTCCTGCCCGCACTCGGAAAAGAAAAAAAACAAACGCCCGGGCTGATGGAGATTGACGTCAAGTCCGACTATTTATTCATACCGCTCTCATCGGATTCAAAGTACCGCAAAATCTCCCTCTCAGACCCGAGCACCGGCAAGATTATCGCTTCCTACGACGCGCTGCTTGCGTTCGGCCCGTCCAACTCCGCTTGGGACGCCGAAATCAACGTTTCACAATACAAAGGTAAAAAACTTCTTTTTAAATTCGACCCCGAGGGCGACTATACCCCCAATATCCGACAGGGCGATTTCCCCCATAGGCGCGACTATTCGCGCGACCAAGGCCGGCCAATGTTCCACTACACTGCGCCTAACGGCTGGCTAAACGACCCAAACGGCCTCGTGTATTTCAAGGGAAAATGGCATTTGTTCCATCAGTTTAACCCGTTTTCGATGAACTGGAAGCACGGTATGCACTGGGCGCATGCGTCGAGCCGTGATCTGATGCGCTGGGATTATCTGCCCACTGTTCTATATCCAAAATTCTCTCAAAACGGGGGCGCAGACGAAGCGTTTTCGGGCAGCGCATACTACGACAAGGAAAATAAAAGCGGGCTTTTCAAGTCAAAAGACGGCGGCGTGATTTTCGCCTACACGAGCACCGCCCGCGGAGAATGCCTAATGGTCAGCGAAGACATGGTGAATTTTAGGGAGCTTAAGCAAAATCCGATAATCACAGCCCGCGGCAGGGATCCGCGCATTTTCTTCAATAATGACTCGGGCTTGTGGACTATTGTGAGATACGAGGAGTCCGGCAGCGGCGAAAATCTAAAAAAATTCTTTGCCATATACGTATCCAAAGACTTGGAAAAATGGGAGAAAACCGACGAATTCGCCGAGGGCTTCTACGAATGCCCCGAATTCGTGAAAATGCCCGTATCCGGCAGGAATGAATACAAGTGGGTTGCTATGGACGCCGCGGGCAACTATATCGTTGGCGACTTTGACGGGCGCAAGTTCACTCAGACTTCAAGAAAGCCTCTCCGCGTTTTTTACGGGGCCAACTACGCCACGCAATTCTGGAACAACGCGCCGGGAAATAGAGTTATTGCGACTTCGTGGATACGCCAGCCCGCCGAGCTGCTTAGGGCGGTGGGACAGAATTTTTCCCAAGGAATGAGCCTGCCGTGGGAGTTGAGGCTTGTGCGGCTCAGGGACGGACAGTACCAGCTGAGGGCCTCGATTCCGGAGGAAATAGCTTCGCGCATAGAGCCGTCCGGCAGAGACGCTGTGGGCCTTAACGAGATGAGCTTTGGAGACAATATATTTGAGCTTCCGGACGCGTATGGAAACTGCTATGTTTTGCAGGGCTCCTTCGATGTGTCGATGTGCGAGACTTTCAGGTTGGAAGTCGGCACAAGCGTCTTTACTATTAAGCCGCACAGCAGGCAATACATTCTCGGTAGGCTCGGAGGCGACGCCGATACTTACGACGCGCAATATTTGGACAACAGCGATACGATTTTTCTCACTATTTTTGTAGATAAGTACAGCGTCGAAGTCCTTGTAAATTCCGGAGAGGCCGTGTTGTTTGCGGGAGACTCCTTCATAAATCCGGAGCAGCGCATTAAAGTCGGGTGCAAGGGCTCGATTGTCATAAACGACTTTTACAGGTATAGGCTCTATAAAGACTCAGTCTCCGAGCGCAGGCAGCGCAACGAAAAAATTATGGAAAAACTTATTGAGAAAGAAGAGCCAAAGCCGTAAAAATCGGCGTATGTTTTTCCAGATAATAGAAACATCGAGCGCGGGCAACAGCGCTTTTTTAAGCTTTCACGGCAGGAATATCCTAATAGATGCGGGCGTTGGAATACGCAAAATAGATGCGTACCTGAAAGGCAGGGGGGCGTCGCGCGCAGACATAGACGCAATATTTGTCACCCACGAGCACATCGACCATTGCAGGGCTTTAAAGAGTTTTAGGGGGTGCCGCGCAAAAATTTTTGCAAATAGGTGCACGGCGGAAGCCATCCGCTCGTCCGAGCCTTCAACAAAAGCGCTTGATTGGGCGGTATTCGAGAGCGGCGACGCTTTTAAATTCGGCGAATTTTGCGTCTCATCGTTCCCGACTCCCCACGATTCTAGCGATTCAGTCGGATACTGTTTCGATTGCTCTAACAAAAGGCTCGTATGGATGACAGACTTGGGGAAAGTCACGTTTGTGGCTCGCGACTTTGCAAAGAGCGCGAATGTTCTCGTGCTTGAAAGCAATTACTGCCCGAGAATGCTCGACAATTCTTCGAGGCCCTATTCTTTAAAAACCCGTATCAAGGGCAGCCATGGGCACCTTTCAAATGCCGACGCAATCGAGCTGCTAAAATCTATTGATTGCGGAGTGAGCGAGAAAATATACCTTGCCCATATTTCGCGCGAGTGCAACAGTGTCTCCCATATTCGGGATTTGCTGTCGGGAGTCGGCGACATTCTGCAAAAGATTGAAATAGTTTCTCCATTTTCGCAGAGTAGCACTCCCTACACCTGCGAAGACGATTAGCGCGGGGCGCCTGACAAAAAAAGGCGGATCTTTTTATTTTCACGCTTCACTTCTTGATGAAGCTGGATAGGTGTAAACATAACGCCAAGGCAAGACGGCGGTCTCTTTTATATTTCTCACAAAGTCTTATTTATCTTCCGATATTTGCTATTGCCTTGCAGGTAAGTTTTACTTTGAAAAATATTTATCTCTCTTATTTCCAATAGATAGAAGCTCTTGCGCTATTCTGCCCGGGCAAAGGATACCGACTCACAAAACCACACCTCGGAAAATAAAAAATTTTCCGGCGGGGTATTCCGCTAAATTTTTGTTTAAAAAAATTACTGCTTCGATATGGCAAATTGCGGGCATTTGCCGGGAGTGAATTTGTATTTTTCAACGGATGTGTCGTGGCACTTTGCGCACGATTCCGCGGCTGAATTGGAATGCGGGCTATGGCAAACAACGCACCCCATTCCTTCGTGGGCTCCAACGGGAGTCCTGTCGTCTGAAGTCCGCGCCTGCCGCATCCAGTTTGGCGAGTGGCAGTTGTAGCAAAGCTTTGAATTCGGGTCTTGCGCCACTTCAACTTCCCTATCTCCGAGATAACGCTTTACTTCCCCAAGTTTGTCCGTTCTGAAATGCGCCTTGTCCGCGCGCGAATAGAAGGAGGTCTTTGGAATCGGACACGCTGGGATGACCGACTTTTCGGAGTTCTCAAATGCCGGAATTTTAGGTTTTTTCGAGTGTATCTGATGGCATGCCATGCAGGGAATCGCCGGCAAGCCGCGCTGGTTTGGGTCCCTTATTTTCCAGTCGGCGCACTCGCCGCCAAGATCCATCAAGTCGTGGATATTGCCGCCGTAGAACATTCCGTGGCAGCGGAGGCAGTCCCAGTACGGCTTCTCTTGGGCGTTGTGGACTTTGTCCTCAAATATGTTTGCGTAGGTAGTCGAATGCGCGCCGCTCTTCCACTGGTTGTATTCCGATTCGTGGCACGAGGCGCAGCGCTTCATAATATCAAGGCGCTGGCTTTCCGTGAGTTTTATTTCGGAATTTTTTACGTCTTTGGCAAAGTGCGACACTACCATTCCAATTTTTTCCTTCAAACTGTGGATACCGTTGGATATTGCGGTTCCGTGGCATTGTACGCATGAAACTTCCGCGTGGGCAGAGTCTTTCCACTTCTCGTGGGTCGGCCTAATTTCGTGGCACTGCGCGCATGTGTATTCAGGGTCGGCGGCGTTCCATGAGGAGTATCCGGCAAATGCGAGGGCGCAAAGGGCGGCTATTGCAATAATGTACGCTAAAAAAATCTTCTTCATTCTAAGCCTTTGAGAAGGTTTTTGCTATGTGGGAGCCCGTGCGGAAGGCTAGTGCCATTATTGTCAAGACGGGATTGAAGCCGCCGTTGTTTACATGCACGGCGGCGTCGCCTATGAAAACATTTTCGGTCCCCCAAATTTTGCAGTTTGGATCGACGACTGAATATTTGGGATTATCCCCCATTCTGCATGAGCACGCCTGGTGCTGGCCGCCCGCATTGCACCAGCCAAGCCCCGGGTCACTGTTGATCTTCCATGTTTGTATGGCACCGGCTTCCTCTAATACAGCCTTGGCAGTGTCAGACATTATATTGGATTGTTTTACGGTTAGGGGATGTTTCCCGCCTTGTGTCGCGAGCATCGGCATTCCGAAAGCGTCTTTTTTTGTCTTGTGCAGCACTATCCGCGCCTCATACATAGGTATTTCCTGTACCGGTCCTATCATTCTGAGTATCCGCCTGTAATTTTCGCGCTGAAATTTTTTGTGCTCGGCCCCCCACATTGGGGAATTCGGCGGCCTAATCTGTGTTTTGGCCCACGGAAGCGAATAAAATTCAGAGCACAAAACCCCGGCAAAAATCTTTTTGTCCGGCATATGGTTTAAATCTGAAAACGCAACTGTTGCTCCAGGCCCCTGTTCTGACGAAACGTCTCTATCAAATAGCCCAAATGCGCCGGTGTAATGGTGCGAGTTTGCGCACCTTCCAACCATGTCTGAATTGTTCCCAAGCCCGTCGGGGAACATTTTGGATTTCGACATCAAAAGAAGCTTTGTAGTGCCGGACGAACCCGCTGATGATACGACTATCGAAGCCGGCTGAAAATGTGAGTTTTGGTCGAGGTCAAAATACCTGACACCTACGGCGCGCCGCCCTTCCATGACAATTTCATAGGCTATCGAGCCTGTTCGTACTTCGCAGTTCCCGCTTTTTATCGCGACGGGAATAACTGTATTTTGGGTCCCGTTTTTTGCGTCGCAGGGACAAATGTATCCGCAGCAGGTATGGTTGCGAAGGCATGCCGCGCGGCCATTGTACCTTACCGAATTGCGGAGCATGGGAATGGGGTAGGGGTGGAAGCCCATCCGCTTTATCGCGGGGATTAAAACTTCCCTGTCCTCTTTGTTGTATTCAAATGCGGGCATCGGAAAATCTTTTTTCCGCGGGGGTGCAAAGGGATTTTGGCTCTGGTCGCCGGATACGCCTATCTCGTATTCCGCCTGCTCGTAAAACGGTTCGAGGTCGTCGTAGGTAATGGGCCAGTCGGCGAGCGCGGAGTCCTTTATGTCGGGGTAGAGAGTGTGGAGCTTGAAATCTTGGGGCATAAACCGCCATGCCATCGCTCCGTACGTCACCGTCCCCGAGCCTACGCATGCTGCATTCAGAAACGAGTCTGTAATCCAGGGCTTTTCGGGATCGACAAACTTGCGCCTGTCCATGAAGTGTAGGGGGCGTATTGCGTGGGTGCGCTGATTTATGAGCTCGTCGTTTGGGGAATCGTCGTAGTCGGGCCATTGGCCCCTTTCCAACAAAACGCATTTGAATCCTGCAACGGCGAGCTGTTTTGCGACAATCCCTCCGCCTGCGCCCGCGCCGACTATAACCGCATCGACTTTATCGTGTTTAATCTCCATTTGAATGCGCGTTTAATATCTGTTTTGACCGAGTACATGCGGCATTTCCAGCCCGCACATTTTATACGACATATAGTCTTTATTCCCGCCGTGGCGCGGCGGTCCGTAAAACCCTTGCATGGTTCGCACGCGCATCTCTTTAAAAAATTCGCGCTGGTTAATTTCCTTCCAATCCTGTTTGTCGAGCGCTCCCGATTCCATTTTTTTTAGAAAATCGGTTTGAACATCAAATTCGAGCTCCTGAAAGTTTTTAGAGTAGAGCCTTTGCGAGGCGTTTTGGACAGCCGATATGCCCTTTTTATAAGTAGGCAGCATTTCTGGATAATATTTGCCGACCCAGTTTTCTATGTAGTTTATGACGCCGGCTTCTGTCGCGCCGCCCCACTGCTCGTCTGCGGGGACTATTTGTTCCGAAATTGCTATTAAACAGTTTCTCTCGGAATCGTCGAATATTTTTGCCGTGCTTCCATTACTTGAGCAGCCGCATATTGCGACTCCCGCCGATGCAGCCAGCGAGACTTTTAAGAATTCCCTTCTATTCCCCATGGTCAATCGATTGAGTGCTTGTTTTTAAGTGTTAACGCAAAGTTTATACTTTTCAAACAATTTATCCCGGGAAAATTTTATTTTTAGCGCATTTTTATTCTTATTGAAGGCAGCCTATAAGACAAAACTCTGTATTCATTTGATTTCCCATAGATATTGCGTCTCAATTCAAGCGCTAATCCGCATGCATAATATTTTGCCGCTATTTTTGCAAAAATCTGTCCTTAGTGTGGCAATCGCCTGCGACTGTAAAATGAAAAAAACGCCGGAATTACTCCGACGCCAGTTCCTTTGATTGTTTTAGATGTTTGCCTTTATTTTGGAAATACGACAGTGAGAATCCATTTAAAAGGTTCGACTGCAAATACTGAATGGGGAATTTTTGCGGGCATAACAAGAGTTTCGCCAGCTTTTACGATGTGGGCTTCGCCTCCGACAGTGAAGCTCCCGGCGCCTTCAAGAACTGTCACCATAGCGTCTCCAGTGGAATCGTGCGTGCCAATCTCCTCGCCCTTGTCGAAGGCAAAAAGCGTAATGCTTACGCAGTCGTTCTGTGCAAGGGTTTTGCTTACTATTTCACCCGGTCTTACTTCCACTAAGTCTGCGAGTTTGAGAACCTTTTCTTTGGGGATATTTTTTAGAATTTGCCTCATATTTATCTCTCATCGGAATAACAATTTAAAAATTAACCAAGCATAAAATATTAAGATGCATACGTATTACCCCTGGGATTATAGCCTTTCGCAAGCAACGCAAATTGTGCGTCATAAGTTATTATAAATTACGTGAATATTGAAAGGTGGTTCCGATGGTTCGCCCCAAAAATAAAAGAAAAATTCAGTAAAAAAATAAATCAGGCACGCGCGCCGGAAGTGATTTTTTTAAACCGCACGCATAAAAAACTTGTTTTAAGCAAAATTGAAGCTAAGCAATAAAAGCAAATGATAATCATTATGAATAAGGCAAAAATTGTAATTATCGGAGGAGTCGCCGCCGGCGCGAGCGCTGCGGCAAGATTGCGCCGCCTAAACGAAGCTGCGGAAATTTTAATTCTCGAGCGCGGCAAATATGTATCATACGCAAACTGCGGGCTGCCTTACCACATTGGCGGCGTCATAGCCGACAGGGACGACTTGATTGTAACGCGCCCGGAAAAATTTGCGTCATGGTTCAATATCGAAGTCCGCGTTTGCTCTGAGGTCATATCAATAGACAGGGGAAATAGGCGGGTTCTCGTAAAGGGCGGCGAAGGCGAATACTTTGAGCCGTACGACAAGCTTATAATAGCTACCGGCGCGAGCGCCTTCACTCCAAAGACAGAGGGCGACGACAACCCCAATGTCCGCCACCTTTGGACAATGTCGGATATGGACAATATAATTTCAGCCCTATCTGGCGCGGGGCCAAACCCGAAAGTCACCATCGTTGGCGGAGGTTTTATAGGCTTGGAGACCGCTGAAAATTTGAGGCACAAAGGAGTGGAAGTCTCTCTAATACAGCGCAGCCACCATGTTCTACCCGTATTCGATGAAGAAATGGCGCGCCCGCTCGCCAACGAATTGCGGGCAATGGGGGTGAATCTGATTTTCGGGCGCACTGTTGAAAAATACGAAAATGCAGAGGGCGGGGTAGTCGCGGTGCTGAGCGGCGGCGAACGCGTTTTCTCAAACATTGTAATCTCGTCCACCGGCGTAAAGCCCAATTCCGAGCTCGCCGTAAAATCCGGAATAGAATGTTCAAAAGGCGGCTTCATAAAAGTTGACGAACATATGAGAACTTCCGACGAAAATATTTATGCGGCTGGAGATGTTGTAGAAATCAAAGAAGCTAAGAAGAGCTCACCAAGATACAAAGAGATCGTTGAGGTTACAGGCGGACGTCTTGTTCCAGAATGGTTAGAAGCTGATCTGGAAAACCTGAAAGGAACAGTAAAAGAACTTCCAAAACGTGAAGCAATCGATGTTCCTGTAGATGAGATGTTAATCGTCGAGTTATATTCTAAATAATAAACCGTAACCCACAGGAGGTGGACTTAGTGTTTGATTTTAATAAACCCAATATTGAAATAACTGATATTTCAGATGATAAGAAATATGGTAGATTCGTTGTAGAACCTCTTGAAAGAGGTTATGGTACAACATTAGGTAATTCTCTTAGAAGAATTATGCTTTCATCTTTACCTGGTTCAGCAATCAGCCAGGTTAAGATTGACGGTGTTCTTCATGAGTT
>ERZ1106939.2209-NODE-2209-length-12620-cov-25.755113_pt1 | contig 12620 bp, 16 predicted proteins | sample MGYA00403669_ERZ1106939 | MGnify/ENA primary metagenome ERZ1106939 (study PRJEB35170, sample SAMEA104062447) | human gut metagenome | biome: human gut; feature: human-associated habitat; material: faeces | place: Denmark | collected 2012-09-28 ...
GAATGCACGATCTCGGTTTGGTCATCCAACGTTAAAAAAGGATACATCATTGTCCGACACCTCCTGTAAAAATAATTTCCCTATTGGTATTTTACCAGCATTTCTGGATTTATGCAACTGCACAGTTCACGCCTATTTTTTATCGCTGCCCCAATAATATGTTAGGCCGCTGCTTGCAAATCCTGTTCTCGGAACATTGTATCAATGTCCGCAAACGTCTGGCTGCGGTTGAATTTCTCTGTGACCTTGCCGGGGACGATTTGCAGACGCATCATTTTTTGCCACAGATCCGGATGATGGTCGTACAAATGTCGCAGCTCGGACAGCTTGGCATTCGGGCAAAACCAGCAGCCGCCGCGGTCGGTAAACTCGTACACAGGGGAAAGCAGTCCTGCTTGTTTGCAGAGCTGCTTCGCGTCATCCTCGGTGTATCCGTATTTCTCCAGCAGCGACACCTGATTGCCGCCTAGCCGTGCCAGACGCTGCGGTTCATCCTTTGCAATGCCAATGTACTGCACGGTATCTGACGGCAGTGTTTTCTGATACTGCCGGATCGGGTGCATTTTGCAGTCACGTTGGACATAGCATTTCCCACACACAGGAAAGGAGCGGATCATGTCTTTCTTCGGCCCGCGTGTGACCTTCCCCATAAAAACAGAGGTATAGGTTTTCTCGCTTCGAAGCACACGGACAGGTACGCCCAGTTTTTCAAGGGCGGGAATCGCTGCCTGATAGATAAACGCCTGATGTTCCGGCACTTCGCCGGAGGTATCGTCGTCAAACATGACCTCGCAGTACACCGCTTCGTCCAGCGGTTCATTATACTCCAAAGCCAATAGAATCGTCGCAATGCTGTCTTTTCCAAAGGAACAGGATACGACATGCTTTGGACTCATGTGCGCTCGTCCTCCAGTTCCGCACAGGCCATCCGCAGTTTCTCTGTCTTGTCCGTCTGCTCCCATGCGGCCTGCGGATGCATGAAATGGCAGTTGTTGCAGACTTCTGCGAAGAACGGCTTGTCCAGATCCAGCGCGTGAATCATGCCAGTCGGAGTGAAATCAAAGACGCTACGAACGGCTTCAGTCAGAAATGCGTCGTCATAGTATCCGCTCTCCTGCGTATCGATCTCGACGGCAACCGGTTCGGTCTGCCCAATGGCATAGGCAAGGCTGACCGTACACACATCGGCAAGACCCGCCGCGACAATGTTCTTTGCCACATATCGTGCCATATATGCGCCGCTGCGGTCGACCTTCGTGCCGTCCTTGCCGGAAAGCGCACCGCCGCCGTGGGGTACAAGCCCGCCGTAGGTGTCGACCATCAGCTTGCGACCGGTGAGTCCGGTGTCGGCTTCAAAACCGCCCAGCACAAACCTGCCGGATGGGTTGATGAGAATCTTCGTCTGCTCGTCGATGCGCACGTCATGGCAGGCGCGGGCAATGACCAGCCTGCAGAGTTCCTCACGAAGCTCGTCAGGGTCTTTGTCTGCATCATGCTGGCAGGAGATCACGATGGTGTCCACGCGCTCCGGCACACCGAACGCATACTGCACAGAAACCTGCGCTTTGCCGTCCGGCCCGATGCCGGAGATCAGTTTTTCCTCCCGGCAGGTGGTGAGCAGGCTCGTGATACGGTTCGCCAGCACAACCGGCGCGGGCAGCAGTTCCACCGTTTCCCAACAGGCATAGCCGTACATGATGCCCTGATCGCCCGCGCCGAGCGTATCCCCATCGACCGCACCTGCAATGTCAGGACTCTGCGTATGCAGACGCACCTCTACATGATAATTACAGTCGTATCCGGCATTCCGAACAGTCTGCCGCACGATGGCTTCCACGTCGGGGCTTGCCGTTGTGCGGAGTTCTCCAGCAACAAGAATTTTGCCCGCCGTCGCCAGCACTTCACAGGCAACGCGGGCATTCGGATCTTCTTTGAGGCAGGCGTCCAGAACGTTGTCCGCAATCGTGTCGCAGAGCTTGTCCGGATGGCCTGCCGTGACGGACTCTGCCGTCAGGATGTATTTATCTTTCATGCGTCGATTTTCCTTTCTTTGGCTGATTGATCACCTTTCCATGCTGCATGACGAACAGCTTTTCGCGGGAATACAGGCGCGTATAGGTCTGTATCTGCTTGTCGGTCAAAGAACAAAATTCCTCGCCGCTGCCTTGGGCGAGGAAGAACGAGCCGTGGATGATGTCATACGGTATGCCATTGCGATTCCGCAGGAAACGGTTTTCCGGCAGACCGAGGAGTTTGGCTTCTTCGTTGCACACCAGCAGGACATTATGATCATCAAACGGTTCGACGGCCTGAATGAAACCACCCACAATAGCCTGCATGCTCGCCAAGCTGCCGTCGATCTCCTTGACATACGGATCTTTGGTGGATTCCACGACCAGAATGCGCATCTGCTTTGGAGCGTCTGACTTCGGCAAATCTGCCGGTTTATCATCTGTCTCGGCTTGCTCCTGCTGAAATGCACGCAACGCCGCCCGAGATTCTTCGTCTTCTTCCTGCGTCGCATCACAGCCGTTTTTCACAGTGTAGCTGCAAATCTTGTCCAAGGCCCAACCTTCCGCTAATTTGGAAGCTGCACCCCGAAGCTCAAAATAGTTGAAAACAAAGTGTTCTCCATAATTAAACAGTTGCGTTGCAACTTCTTCACCCTGATGCTGCTTAATTAGAGATAATTCCACATAGGAACAGTCAAACAGGTAACTCGCCGGATCGATTTCATCTTCTTCCAGCGATTGAATGTATTCTGTCCACGCATTTAGCGCCTGTTCTGTCGTCTGCGGCAAGAGTTCCTTGATTCTGGTTTCAAATTGCTCTTTATTCATATTCGCGTCCTTTCATCGTTCATGGTCGGTTCTCGAATTTCTACATTTGCTGTGCGAATGGTCGTTAATATCCGTGATTGTCACATATTCCCCAATCAGGCGCAGGGCTTCGCCGTAGCTGTGGCACTCGCCGCTGAAAATGCGGTGGGTGAGTTCCTTTGCCTGATCCCGCAGACCAGCTTCGCGCAGCGTCCTCGCCGCAATGCCGACAAGGTTAAAAATATTGCCGTCCTGACCAATCAGCGGACAGGGCGGCTTTTCAACGCCCAATTCAGATTTCTCTAAAAAACCACCCAGACGGTTCGGCACATAATCACTGAGCCATGTCCCGCCAATCGTTCCGTATGTGGTAAGTCTCCACATGGCGAGTTTGCCGACATCAAGATCAACACCTTCAAAGTCAAACAGCATGTTGGTGTGACCGTCGTACTCAAACAGAGATGCCCGTTCAAACCGGCTGCCATTGCGCAGGATTCCGGCATCCGTGAGCATTTCGTTGATTCCATTCAACCATTCCTGCGGCTCACCGCCGCAGCCTTGCAGGATCAGCCCTTCCCGGTCGCTCATTCCGCGAAGATCACCAGCTTGAATTCTCTGGATGGCGTTATCGCCCATGGCTGGCCTCCTTCCGCTGCGGCGGCTTGGTCTGCACTTTCTTTGGATACGGTTCAATGCCGCACTCCTTGAGGCAGTTTTTGAATGCATACTTGAGACAGCCAACCGGCAGACCGTTCTGCTCGTAGCCCGTTTTGATACCGAGATAGTAGTCTCTCGGCGGTAGGGACGGTTTCAGGTGCAGCTCTGGGTTCATAATATAAGCCATGACCGGGACGCGCTGCCCGTCAAACGTCCGCACCTCCAGCGTCTGCTTGATATACAGACGCGGATAGCCTTCGTAGCGGTCGAGGGATGCTTCACATTTGTCAGTTAACTCCCACAAAAGGCCGTAGACACAAGCGCCTTCCTTGGGTTCGACCGTCGCAACGCCGCTGCCGCGAAAGCGCAGGTCATAATTATCCAGAACTGCCTGCCCGTACACAGTCGCGTCCGGGCAGCGGTAGCGCATCTGATCCAGATTGATATTGCTGCCGTAAGCAAAATACAGTGGTTTTTCCATCCTCATTCCTCCAACAGCTCCAACGCGCCGATCTCACTCAATACGCGAATGAGCGCGGCAGCACGTTCTCCCGTGCTGCTCTCCGGCAGCTCGCAGGGCTGCTCCGTCATGCGGCGGATCGTGTTCTGCATATAACGGATGTAGCCTTCCGTTCCGTCGAACGTGCCAGCATCAAAATGCATGGCACGGAGCTGCGTCAGAATTTCAATGGGCGTACCCTCGTATGTAGATTCTTCAATACAAATTCTCATTCGGTCACCTCTCCTGTTCCTGCTGAGATGTTCGGTTTTTGTGGCTGCTTGCATAGCAGTCCTTGTCATATCGCCAGGCGCGGTTGCCCTGAAGATTGGCAAGCAGATGATCGCGCGTGTTCTTGAATTCATCGCCGTTCAGCCCCATCCGCACGAGCCAGACGCGGAACGTGAACAGCTCATTGTCGCTTACCGTCTTGCGCATGACGCTGGTGTGCTGGCTAATTGCCTGCGCGGACATAGCGAGACATAAGTTTACATAAGCCTTTGCACGACCGGCGTGGAGGGTAGAATTAAAGCAGCGCCATTCAATGGTGCCGCGGTAAAAGACAGAGTGAAGATTCAGCGCGTAATAGCGCGTCCAGTTGTAATGCTCATGCGCAGAAATGCAGCCTTCGTACCAGATGTTCTCCAACTGGGTAAGATCGGTCGTTGGTTCGTTGGACAGCCGCCTTGCCCGCTGCAGCATGGGTTCGCGCACACGCTGACACCAGCGGTTGACGCGGGCGGGGTCCGTTTTCAGGGCTTTGAACAAAAGGTCTTCTTTGGAATACATAATACTGAGCAGATTTTTGAGACTCTGGCGGTTATGATTGGAGGCGTCCACATGGACGTGCATCCCGCAGGAGTCGTTGACTTTTCCGCCTGCCTGCCGGATACGGCGCACACACTCCTGGAATTTCTCCATTTCGTCATAGGTAAGCTTCGGCGTCACCATTTCCACGCGATATTCTGGATCGGTTGTTCTGCGATAGTGACCATCGTCATTCCACTCTGCGCGGATACTGCCATCGCTCATGATGCGCCACTGCTTGCCCTCCCGATCCGGTACATACCAGCTATCGTAATTATCATAGCTGCGCTGCGGCGTCGTTCCAAAATACGCGCCAAGCGCCTCTGCCGCTTCTGCTCGCGTGATGCCGGTCAGCTCGATCTCCACGCCGAAGCATTGATCTTTGATGCCAATCATCGCTGCTCACAGTCCTGAAGGAAGATCATGTTTACTACATCGTAGGGCATACGTCACGTCCTTCCTTTTTATCATGTAGTTCCGCATCCGCTGCGCGGATGCGGCGGCCAATGGCTTCTATGACTGTCACGGTCACGCTGTTGCCAGCTTGCTTATACGCCTGCGCATCGGAGTTGATAGCGAGGATCTTGTCGATCTGATCCTCACTGAACCCTTGCAAGCGGAAACATTCCCGCGGCATCAGCCTGCGGACTCTGCCGCCGCGCAGGACAATGCCGTGTGTGTTCGCCGTGTCCACCGTATGGGCAACGCCCGCAAACACACGGCCGCGGCGCGTATTGCTGCCCGCGAAGCCGAGATCGATGGAATCGCCTTCATGCGCTTCCTTGTAGCCTTTCTTCGTTGCTTCCTTGATATAGAGAACGCCGGAGTTTTGCCCCTTGAAGTTGGTAAGGGAGCCGTCCTGCCGGGTATGCAAACATCTGGCGTTCGCCGTGATCTTCGGATCGCCCTTTGTCAGATCTACAAAGTAGAGTCCGGATTGTCTGCTGGTGTCCTGTGTGCAGGCGATTCCGGCAGAATCATAGACTCGTTTGCCCAGCCGTCCATGGACGATCTGTACAAGAGCTTTTGCATCTGTTCCAAAGACAGGAAGTATTTTTCCGGCGCATTGGGGATCAAGATATCCGATAAGGAACAGCCGCCGTCTTGATTGAGGGACTCCAAAATGTTTGCTGTTAAGCACAGTCCATTCGACATGATACCCCAAGTCATAAAGCGTGGAGAGGATGACGCCAAACGTCCGGCCTCGGTCATGCGAAAGGAGCCCAGGCACGTTTTCAAGAAAAAGATACGGCGGTCGCTTCTCTTTAACCACTCTGGCCAGTTCAAAGAAGAGAGTACCTCTTGCATCTTCAAATCCTTTCCTCCTGCCAGCTGTAGAAAACGCCTGGCAGGGGAAGCCTCCGCACAGGAGGTCGAAGTCGGGGAGTTCTTTGGGGTCAATGGTTCTTGCGTCGGGATAGTAGACTTCCTCCTTTCCGGGCGCGTGGATGGCGCGATAGCTGGCGTCTGCATATTTGTCGATTTCGCAATGACCGATACACTGAAATCCGCCTGCAAAGTTTAACCCTGCCCGGAAACCGCCGACGCCCGCGAACATATCAAAATATCGGATTATACGTTCAGCTTTCTTCACCTTCTTCTTGCAGCGCGCGCAAAAAGCCGAGAACGTCATCGTCGACGCTCCCGGCTGGCTGCGGCCGCGAAATTGTTTGTGGGTAGGAGCTGTTTTGCAGCTCCGCTTGGAGAATTGTTTTTAGATCCAGCAGGAATTGCTTCCGTTGCGCCTGCTGGCACAGCGCCAGACAGAGCCAGTTTGTGCGCTGCCCGGCAGGGATCGCGGACAGAATCTCCCACGCCTGCCGGTGCAGAGGTTGATCGAGATACAGTGTTACGCCGAAGCGCTGCATTGCATGTTTCATCTCGCACCATCATCACGGCTGCGCGCAGGAATCATATGAAAGGAATCCTCGCCGGGGATGACTGCCAAGGAACGGCCATTATCCCAATGGCAGTGGATAGAACCGATGTCATCGACAAACTTTACGGTTCCTTTTGTTCCGGGTGGAACTGCCTGCGGATCGTCCATAGAATCCAAAACGATTCTGGTTCCAGCAGGATACCTTTTCTTGATGCTTTTTACATACTGTTCACTCGGAAACACACGCTTTCCTCCTTGCTTTTATGATTCATCACGATTTACAATCTGCCCCGCCAGCCGTTCGTATGCCTGTGCATTTAATTTATCGTCGTCCAGAATGACGGGATGCAGAACACTGCCCTGCGGCAGGTATCGTTTCATAAGTCCGGCCCCACCGCCGAGAAATACAACCGGCATGGCACGGCAGTCCAAGCCTGCTTCGGCAATGGCAGAGAGGATGCGGCGGGCATAGATCCCCGCTTCCCGCTGGATGATGGCTTTCACGCGGTCGTCCATACTGTCCGGGCTGCCGCGCAGGACATTTTCAATCTGCGCGCTTGTAAGGGATAGGTTCAGACTCCGGCGCACCTGCTCCGCGATCTCATCCAGACAGCGGATCATGCCCAGCTCCAAGCTGCGGCAGGAGGCTGCATTCGGGATGCGGTTGTCCAGCCGCATGATATCCACCGTCCAACCGCCAATGTCCGCGAGGATCACGGAGGGTTCATTCAGCAGATCGCTGTGCTGGAGGATGGCCGCATATCCCTGCGGGAACAGCTTCACATCCTGTACAGAAATTTCATACGAAATCCCTTCATACGAAAAAGAAACCGGCTTGCCCTCGCGCAGCAGATATGCCCGGAATGCTTTCTTTTCCCGGCCGAAGCTCGTCAGCGGCAAGCCAGCCGCAAGGATCACCGGCGTTGTAGTCGGCGCGTTCCGGTACGCGATCTCTTTGGCAATAGCCGCCAGCGTCAGCAAGTAATAGTTTTCATCCGCCGTCTTATCCTTCTGGAGCGGCTGCCGTCCGCTGCCAACAACATAGTATTTTCCGTCATAACAGAGGACGTTTTTCTGCGTGTATGGTTCATGCTCGTATTCTGCCAAGCCGGAGGGAAACGAGCAATGCGCGGTTTTCATGGCCGCGTAGCCATGATCCACGCCAATCGTAATGGGTTCTGTCATCGTTCTTCCACCTTTCCTTTCTCTTTTCGCCTGTTCAGATCTTTCTGCGGTGCACGTTCCTCTGGGAGCAGTTTCCCAAAGCCCAGCTCACGCAGCGTCTTTTCATACAGCTTTTTCTCGAACGTCAGGTATTCCGGCGATGTATAATCGGTATGAAGCGAAACAGCTTCTTCATAGCACGGCGCGACGATCTCATACTCCACAGAGCCGAAACGGTCCGCGGTCAGGTATCGCAGCATCCCGTAACCGTCCATTTCCTCGAATTTCCCCAGGTTATCTTCCGTTGCAAACTCCGTGCTGATATGAAAGCGCGTCAACTCGGCAGCGCTCCTATAAAGCACAAATCCGCCCGGATCAAGATACGGCGCAACCGTCTTATAGAACCGCCGACAGTGTTCCCGGCTGTTCAACCGCGGGACCAGCTTCACAAGGGCTGTTTCCAGCGCTTTGTTCTTTTGAGACAACTTCCTGTTACCGATTTGCAGATTGTTATACGCAATGGAGAGCTGAACCGCCGTGCGCTCTTGGGACGCTTGCTGCTCACGCATGGCCTCATATTGGATCTTCAGCGCGGGGTATTCTCGGATCGCAGTCAGCATTTCAGATAATCTCATCTGCGCTTCCTCCGATACCGTGAAAACCGCTGCAGCACCTGCAAACGATTGTCAATCTTACATGACGCCTGATCAACTGCTTCCATGTCCTTATCCAGCTTCTTGTGGATGTGTTCCAGCGCGTCGCGGTCATTGCAGCAGTCCACCAGAACATAAGTGTTGCCGGTGGAGAACACCTCGCGCCTGCCATATGGATCGCGGAGACTGGCAATGAGCCGCTGGCCGACCTTTTTCCGGTACGCAATTTGCAATGCTTCCGGTTCTCCGTGGACACCGTACCGCTTTAAGATCTGCGCGACCTCGTCGGAGGAGATCTGCTGGTGCGTCATCAGCTTCTCCAGAATCTCTGCGGCGGCATCCTCCGGAACGCCGGAATAGCCGGAATAACCATCTAAATATGCCATCATGCTTGGGTCTCCTTTCTGCGCGCAAACGGCCATCCCGCAATGGGATGGCCGCTTCGTTTGTTACGCTGCCGCAGGAAGCTCCGCAGCATCGTCCAGTTCTTTCCGGGGCGAGAGGAATTCCACCTCGGTCGCTTTGAGCAGGAAGCCGGGCTGCCGCTCCGGTTCCTCGGCAAAGGTGATCGTTTCAAAATCGCCGCTGGCCGCGATCTTGCAGCCCTTTTTGGCAAACTCCGCACAGCGTTCTGCGAGGACGCCGCGCACCTTGATCGAAATAAAATCGGTCAGCTTTTCTCCATCCGGAGACTTGTAGCGGCGGTCCGAGGCAATACGCATGATGGCGTAGGGCTTGCCGGTTTCTTCGTTGGTCTTGAGAACGGGATCTCCCGTCAGGTTGCCGATGGCAATCATTTTCAGCATAGTAAAGTCCTTCTTTCGTTAGAATTACGCCCATTCGACGACGAACAGGACGCAGAGGATATTGGCGTTTGTGACCGGCTGCGACAGGGCGCTGACAACTGCGTCATAGGTGAGCGTCAGGCTTTCTTCCTCGTTGATCTGCCACGGGGAAGTGAGTTCAAACTGCTCCGTGCTGCCGGTCTTGCAGGTCTGTGCGCTGTTGATCTTGAAGCCGATCTGGTTGCTGTCCACCTTGGCGTGGGACATATCCGAAGCATACGGCACCAGTGTCCAGCCATTTTCTGCCGTCAGGGTCACGGAGGACACCTGCACAGCGGCTGTAGAGTGGTTGACGATCTCCGCGTTGGAGACATAGACCTTTCCATTCTGATCGACCGTCACCGGCAGCACAGCCGGAACAACGACGGAGAAAACCGTCGCTTCTTCCCAATGCGCATAGTAGGTGGTAGATGCTACTTCCTTGAACACGGTATTGCCGTCGACCTGCGTGCCGCCTGTCTCCTGCGTGAACCAGCCGAGGAACGCATAGCCCTTACGGGTGGGTTCCGTAGGCAGGTTCAGCTTTTCGCCATAGGTCTGGTTGGTGGTTTCGGTTTTGCCGGTACCGAGATCCCATGTGATCTGGTATTCTGCCGGGGCAAACTGTGCGTAGAATGTCTGCGCGGCCGTAATGGTAACCGTGCTGTACAGCGCACCGCCTGTCTTTTCCGTGTACCAGCCGGAGAACGTGTGACCGGCCTTGACCGGCGTGTAACCGGGGGCAACGGCGGTCTGGTTGGGCGCGACGGAGGTCGTCACGCTGTTCTTGCCGCCAACCGTGCCGCCGTTGGACGAGGCATCCCACGTCACGATCAGCGCGACATTCGCGCCGCAATCATCGCAAACACCATCCGCGTTGGAATCCCGATGGTTGCCATACTCATAGTCCGAATCGCCGCATGCCGAACAGGTTTTTGTGCGTTTGTGCTGCGCATCGTCCGCTCTTGTCCACGAACCATAAGAATAGCTGTGGTCGGCATAGTCATAGGTCGACGCGCCGCAGCCGGAGCAGGTTTTCGAGCGCCTATGCTGGGTATCGCTGTACTTGCTCCACGAACCTGTGGAATAAGAATGCGAACCGTAGTCCGTGGTACTGTATCCACAGGTGCGGCAAGACACCGTCCGGCTGTGCTGACTGGAGGAATCGTTGCTCCAACTCCCATAACTCAGGCTGTGGGAAGCATAGTCATAGCTGGAAGCACCACAATTTCGGCAATAGCTTTCCCGGCGATGCTGGCTGCTGGAATATTCTTCCCAAGAGCCGTAGCTGTAACTATGGCCGCTGGAATAGATCGTCTCAGATTTCGTTTGGCCGCAAGCGCACGAATAGCTTCTGTACCCGTTGCTGGTGCAAGTTGCGTCCTGTACATTTTGCAGCACCCATGTATGGCTGCCGCAGTCCGGGCAAGTGCCGGAACCGTAGGCACCGGAGCCGTGGCTTTTTGTTGTGTATGTCCCTAAATACTGGACGTAATGACAGCTATTGCATTCATTGTAGTTTGCGTGCCCGCGTGAGGAATGCGCAACTTCAACGTATGTGCCCTGAAAAGAGTACTTTCCGCAAGAGGGGCAGTTGCCAATGATCGTACCGGTAGAAGTCAAAGACACATCTGATGCACTCATAACGCCGCTGGCATAGGAGCCGTAAAGGTCATAAAAGTAACGCTCATTTCGGTTGGAACTGCCCCAATTATAGGTGTGGAACGGCACGGACGATTTGGGGTAGCCGATCAAATATCCAATATAAAGGGTATCGCCAGAATCGTTTTCTCTCCAGAATGCATCTTCACCAATGCTGTCCAGCGTATGCTCCCCGTAATAAATAGACAGCTTCGTCAGCAGCGGGCAGTTATAAAAGGCGTGCCTGCCGATGACCGGCGTGGTGCTGGGGATCTCGGCAGTCGTGAGATTGGTACAGTCCTCGAACCAGTAAGCGAGATCGGAGATCGCCAGACTCTCCATGCCGTCGAACCAAACCTGTGTGATCTGGCTGCGGTATTCTGCCCACGGTTGGTCGTCTTTGCTTGTAAAGGCGCTGCAATCTTCGCTGCCGGAGATCGTCAGCCAGCCCTTACTGTCCAATTCCCATGTAATCTTGCTGTCCGGGATCGTGCCGCTGGCAACGGCATCGTCTGCCGCAAACGCCGAGATACTGAGCGAAAGGAGCATGCAGAGGGCAAGCAGGATTGCTGTGAGTTTTCTTGTTTTCATAGCGGTTCCTCCCTCCTTTACGAATTGTCGGCCGCAGGCGCGATGGTGAAGATCAGCGTCGCGGCGTTCACTTTCTCCACCTTTTCAGCTGCCGCGACCTTCGCCGTGTACGCGATCCGCAGGTTTTTCCCTGCGTCAATAGCCGGGAATGCACCGTCGACCAGCGTCAGCTTGCCTTCCTTTACCGTTTTGCAGCCGTTGATGCTGAACGCGATCTTTCCGGCTTCACTGCCGAAGTTCTCATAATCTCCAATGGCAAACGCACCGGGCTGCACATCGACGGCTACGACCTGCACCGCGCCGCTCTGCGCGCGGTTTTCAATGACGGCGTTGGAGGCCGTCACGACATAGCCGTCCAAAACTGTGACCGGCAGACAGGCGGGGACGCTGACGGAGATGGGCGAAACAGAATTCACAACCGTCAGCACAACCGGGACGCTGGCCTGCGCGGTTTCTGCGGCAAAGGCAGAAACCGACAGTGAGCAGAGCATCAAAACAGCCAGCAGGAGAGAAAACAGTTTCTTTGTTCTCATTTTGACATTACCTCCTTCGGCCACAGGTATGCTGCGTGCAGCGCGGTCTTGACCTCCAGCATGCCGACCATCTTGCCGTCACGGGTGGCCGTGACCGTCGCGGTGCAGGCAGCGTTGCCGTATTCCGGGGCTTCTTTCAGCATAATGGAGCTGACCGACGCACCGGCTGCGAGGGTGATGGGATCTGCAATGAGGCTGCCATCCAAATCTCTGCGGATCTCAATGGTATAGGTGTCCGTCTTACTGTTGTTCTTCAATGCGGCAGATACCGTCTGCTCTCCAACGATGGCGTACAGATGCGCGGGGATCTCTGCCTGAATGAGATTTTCGTCTACCATCTTATTGAGGTCGCGCTGTGCGTTCAGGAGGTCATCCGTTGCGTAAAATACAATCTCTGTTTCCGGGAACTTGCCTGCGCGCTCTGTGATGCGGGTTTTGATTTTGTCGTAGACCAGCAGTGTAGATTCGCGGTCAAAGATGATCTTGACCGGACCGTCCACACGGCAGGCAATGACTTCGGCCGCCGTTGTGCCGTCGTTACAATAAACCGCCG
>ERZ1106939.2210-NODE-2210-length-12614-cov-5.062266_pt1 | contig 12614 bp, 10 predicted proteins | sample MGYA00403669_ERZ1106939 | MGnify/ENA primary metagenome ERZ1106939 (study PRJEB35170, sample SAMEA104062447) | human gut metagenome | biome: human gut; feature: human-associated habitat; material: faeces | place: Denmark | collected 2012-09-28 ...
CTCAGCAAAAACAATAACTGCATCGTACTACAACAAAGTACGATGCAGTTTTTTTAGTGGCGCATTGGGGCACCTACCAATACATATATCTCTGGTGTCCCGGTTCGGGACAATGGTGGAAACCGTAGCTGCTACGCAACCCGGTAGTGCGGTGCTAAGTTTTGCACAGCCCCCCATTGGCTCCCCTGTCAAGGGGAGCAGGCAGCTTTGCTGCCGAGGGGTTGACAGCTATTAACTAACAGCTATTAGCTCTCCGCTGCGGCCAACAGCCGCTCGTAGGGAACAGGCTTGCCTGTTCCGCTGTGATGGTTTTGCCTGAACTCTCCGGTCGGGATGCTGCAACTACCGTATCGGTAGCAGCGTCAATTCGCCACTACAAAAACGCGGAGGGGGATCTTTTTGCCGGTGGCGGCGATGGCGCGCTGAAGGGCGTGCTCAAGTCCGCCGCAGCAGGGCACCTGCATGCGCGTGAGGGTGACGGACTTGATATCGTTTGCGGCAAGGATCTCGCCGAGCTTCTCGGCATAATCGACGGGGTCGAGCTTCGGGCAGCCGATGAGCGTAACGCGGCCTTGCATGAAGTCGGCGTGGAAGCTTCCGCAGGCATAGGCGCTGCAATCGGCAGCAACGAGCAGATCCGCACCGTCAAAATACGCGGCCTTGACCGGCGCGAGACGGATCTGCACGGGCCAGTTGCGAAGCTGCGACGCATCTCCGGACTTAACGCCGTGCGGCGCAGAGCCGGGGCAGCCGGAAGCAGCCTGCTTTTTCGCGCTCTGCGCGGCCTTGACCGCCGCCTCGTCATATGCCGCGGCCTCGCGCTCGATGAAGCTTATCGCGCCTGTCGGGCAATTGGGCAGGCAGTCGCCCAGACCGTCGCAGTAATCATCGCGCATGAGCCGGGCCTTGCCGTCAACAAGCCCTATCGCGCCCTCGTGGCATGCGTGGACGCACTTTCCGCAGCCGTTGCACTTTTCCTCGTCTATCTGAATAACTCTTCGTATCATTTGCATTGCCTCCAATTAATTTTCACTTTGCAGCACTATGATATACCCGGCGTAAAATTAGCCGTGTAGCACCTGCCACACGGCTAAAATTTACTTATTATAATCCTCGAGCCTGCGGATGCTGCCCTTCCGGGGAACATAGCCGGCCAGATATTCCATCGCCTGCTCGGGCGTGTCGGCCACGAAATACAGCTCCAGGCAGTTTTTCGACATAAATCGACGCTCGGCAAGCTCTTCGAGCATGCGCAGCATCGCGTCGAACGCGCCGAGGGTGTTTAGCAGGACAATGGCGCGGTCGTCCCGGCCAAGCTGCTTGAGCGTGAGGATCTCGAAAAATTCCTCGAGCGTACCGATGCCGCCGGGCAGGACGATGCATGCGTCGGACTCCTCCTGCATGCGCTGCTTGCGCTCGCGCATGGTTTCGGTGAATATCATGCGGCTGCACTTGTCGTACAGTATGCCCGGTTCATCGAAAAATCGCGGCGCTATGCCGACGACGTCTCCGCCTGCCGCGCTCACTCCGCGCGCGCACGCGCCCATGAGTCCCTCCGCGCCGCCGCCGAAAACGATGCTGTCGCCGTTTTCGCCGATCAGCCGGCCTACGGCCTCGGCCTCGGCGTAGTAGCGTGCGTCCAGCTCACGGCCGGACGCGCCGAAAATGCAGATCCTCATCAGTCGTCCAGATCCTCAAAAGCGTCAAGGCCGCGCTTGGCCTCGGGCTTGTTGTCGCCGTGCTTTACGAAGATCATCGTCACGAAGCTGAGCGCGACGAACAGCGCGGCATAGGGGAACAGCACCGTGTAGCTTATATGGCGCATCAGCGAGCCTGCGACGATCGGGGTCACGACCTGCGCGACCATCGAGAAGGTGTAGTAATAGCCGGTGAATTTGCCGATATCCGAGCCGCGGCACATCTCAACGACCATGGGCAGGGAGTTTACGTTTATCGCCGCCCACGCAAGGCCGACGAGCGCGAACACGATGAACATGATAACGTTGATCTCGCTGTAGGCCGTCGTCAGGAAGTAGCCCAGGCCGAAGCAGACCGCCAGCAGGATGATGCCGGCCATGATCGTGCGCTTTCTGCCGACCTTGGACGCGATAACGCCGATGGGGATATAGCTGATAACGGCGCCGCCGGTCGCGATCAGCAGGCAGGTCGATGCGCCGCCAAGCGCCTGACCCATGACCTGGCTGACGTAGGTCGTGAACCACGTTTCGACCGCGTTATAGCCGAGAAACCACAGGCTGATCGACGAAAGGAGGAATATCAGGCTCTTTTTTACGGGCTTGGGCAGGGTCTCGCTGCCGCTGCCGTCGTCCTCGGCGAGGTTCCACTCGGGATGCTGCGCCTCGAGCTTCTGCTGCTCGGCGACGAGCTTCGGCTCCTTGATCGTGAGAAACAGCACGGCGATGGCGACGAACATGATCGCGGAAACGACCATGAAAAGCGGCTGATAGTTGACGTGCGCAAGGCCCTCGACCTTGCTGTTGGGGTACATGACCGCGGCTACGCCGAGGTAGATAACGCCGCCGAGCGCGCCCATGAGGTTTATGATCGCGTTGCCCTTGCTGCGCAGGGGCTTGGGCGTAATATCCGGCATGAGCGCAACCGCCGGGGAACGGTAGGTGCCCATTGCAACGAGCAGCAGGCCGAGAACGACCACGAACGAAACGGTCTTGAAGGTGGTCGGCGCGGCGGCATAGCTGTTGTCGATAAGCGGCAGCAGGTTCATGAGTATGATCGCAAGGCCGGTGCCGAAAAGGATAAACGGCATGCGCTTGCCAATCTTCGTGTGCGTTTTGTCCGAGATCGCGCCGAACAGCGGCAGCAGAAACAGCGCAAGCACGTTGTCGGCCGCCATTATCGCGCCGGAATACGTCTCGTTGAGGTGGAATGTGTTGGTCAGTATAAGTGGAACGATGCTGTTGTACATCTGCCAGAACGCGCAGATGGACAGGAACGCAAAGCCCGTCAATATGGTGCGTTTGTTGTCAAGCTTCATTTTCTCCGCTCACCCTCCGGGTTGGTTTTGCCACGATTATACCACACGCCTCCATATTTTGCACCTGTTTTTTCAGTAGCGAATTGACGCAGTCACGGATACGTATATCTCTGGTATCCCGGTGTCGAGGGTGCATGCAAAACCGTCACGTTTCGCGTAACATGAATGCGATGCTGAATTTTGCGCCGCACCTTGTAGGGGTGAGCATCGATCGCCCACATGCCACGGTTTTGCCGGCACTGAAATAGAATCGTAGGGAACGGATTCATCCGTTTTTTCAGAGGCGCATCAACGCTGATACCGATACATTCATTGCGGTATCCCGACCGGTGGTTACCGGCGAAACTGCAACAAAACGGAACGGGCAAGCCCGTTCCCTACAGGGGTGCGGTGCAAAACTCAACTCCACACCTGCGTTACGCGAGGCACGCACGGTTTCCACCGCACCTTCGACACCGGGCACCGGCAATCACCGTATCCGTAGCTGCCCCAATTCGCCACTAAAAAGCCTTGACCGGGATGGTGCAGGGGTGTAAAATGTGGATATAGAAATGTTCACCGGAGGTGTTATAATGAAAAAACAGGTAAACGCCGCAAAGCTTGCCGCATTTGCCGGAGCTGCCGCTGTCGGCGGATTTATATACCTCATTGCTCCCGGCAAGATCCGCAAGAAGCAGAAATCGCCTTTCCAAAACCGTAATTTTGCCCACCGTGGGCTGCATAAACGTGATAAATCCGTGCCGGAGAACTCGCTGGCCGCGTTCGAGCGCGCCGCGTCCTACGGCTACGGAATCGAGCTCGACGTTCAGCTGTCGAAGGACGGACAGGTCGTCGTGTTCCATGACGATACGCTCAACCGCGTCTGCGGAGTTGATGCGCGCGTCGATTCCAAGACCCTTGCCGAGCTGCAGCAGCTGAGCCTTTGCGGCACCGACGAGACGATACCTCTGTTTTCCGACGTTCTTAAAACGGTCAGAGGCCGCGGGGCTATCATCGTTGAGCTGAAAAACGGCAAGCGCAACAAGGAGCTTTGCGAAAAAACCTATGCACTTCTTCGCCGCTACACCGGCGACTACTGCATCGAAAGCTTCAATCCGTTTATCGTGCGTTGGTTCAAGATCAATGCGCCGGAGGTCGTGCGCGGCCAGCTGGCGAATCCGCCGAAGGACTATAACGGAGAGGTAAAACCCGTGACCGGCTTTATACTCGGAAATGTCTTGCTCAACTTCCTCGCGCGGCCGCAGTTTATCGCATATAAGATCGCGCCCAAGCCGTTCCCGGTGAAGCTGTGCGAAGCACTCGGCGCGATGAAGGTCTGCTGGACCAGCCACGAATGGGCCAACGAAAAGGGCAACGACACCGTCATTTTCGAGTTCTATAAGCCCAAACTCAAGTTTGATAAGCACTGATATCTATTGAAAAAAGCGCCCTCGGATGAGGGCGCTTTTTTCATGTTCAAAATCGCATCATCAGCTCGCGGTCGATCTCGCGGCCGTTTTTGAAGTAAACGCGCGGAACGCGCTTGCTGACGGCGCAGGTCAGCTCATACGGAATGGTTCCGGCAAGCTGCGCGAGCGTCTCGACCGGGTTATCCGGGCCGAAGATCTCGACCTCGTCCCCTACGCCGACATTGGGCAGCTCGCTGAGGTCGATCATGCTCATATCCATGCAGATCCTGCCGCGCTGGGGTGCGGGGCCGTCGGCGGTCATGATGCTGCACCGGTTCGACAGGCAGCGGAAGAAGCCGTCGGCATAGCCGTAGGGGATGACGCCGATGCGCGTCGGCGCGCTTGTTGTAAACAGCCGGCCGTAGCTGATATCGGTGCCCTCGTCATAGATCTTTATTGTGTTTATCATTGCCTTGAGCGCCATAGCCGGGCGCAGGCCGAGCTTTTCGGCAAACTCGCCGTAACCATACAGCAGCAGTCCTGGGCGTACCATGTCCATATACGTTTCCGGATACAGCGCAACGGCGCCGGTGTTGGCGCAGTGGCGCAGCGGTATGCGCCGGCCGATGCGCTCCTCGACGGCGGCGACGGTGCTTTTGAAAAGCTCAAACTGCTTTTTGGTGTAGTCAACGTCGGCCTCGTCGGCCTCATCTGCAACGGCAAAGTGCGTGAACATGCCTTCGACATCGAGGTAAGGCATGCCGCAGCAGTCAACTATGCCGGAAACACCGGTTTCAAAATGCCGCCCTGCGCACAGAACGCCGAGGCGCGACATGCCGGTGTCCACCTTGATGTGAACGCGCAGCTTTGCGCCGAACTCGGCTGCGGCTGCATTGTATTCATGCGCCTTGGCAAGGCAGGTGACTGTTTGCGTGATGTTGTTGGCTATCAGGTTCGGCACCTGCTCGGTGGGCGTGTGGCCGAGGATTAGGATGGGCATTACGATGCCGTTTGCGCGCAGCTCCATCGCCTCATCGAGGCTTGAAACGGCGAGATAGTCCGCGCCCAGCTCCTGAAGCGTGCGCGCGACGTGAACCGCACCGTGACCGTAAGCGTCGGCCTTGACGACGCCGAGGAATTTGACGTTTTCGCCGATGCGAGCGCGCAGAGCCTTATAGTTATGCTCTATCGCGTCGAGCGAGACCTCTGCCCATGTTCTGCGGAGAGTGGATCTCATGCTGTCACCTTCATCCCTGAATGTTAATCGTGCCGCCGGCGGAGACCCTGCTTATCTCCACACCGCCGTAGGTCCCGTAAAAGTCCCACTTGACGGAAACGGGGATCGCCGTTGCCTGGCCTGCCGGAACGGTGACTTCGATGCTGCGGCTCGTCAAAACGGCATTGTTTCTGACCTTTTCGCTCTTGTAGCTTATGCCGGGGCTCGTGAAGCTGTAGTCAACGCCGGCAACGGTGATAACGCCGTTATGGGGGCCGACGGACAGCGTGTAGGTGCTCAGGATAACGTCGAGCTTTATCGTAACGGTCTCGCTGTTTTGCGAGGTGGCCGTCCAGTTTGCATACATTATCATTTTGGTGCCTGTGTTGCTCTCAAAGCTGCCGGTCTGGTTTATGGTGCGGTTTATGACCTGCTGCGTCGGCTGCGGCGCGGCAGTCTGACCGGGCTGTACACTCGGCGAGGGCGAAGCGCTCGGATCTGCCGATGGCCGCGCGCTCTCGGCCGGAGCCGGGGTCGGGGTCGAAATGACGCTCGGCGTGAGCGCCGGGGTCGGCTGCGCGCTCTCTGTCGGCACGGTGTTCTTTATGTCGCGGCTTGTAAGCCACATGGAGACCGCGGCTATGATGATGAGCACCAGCACAAGTGCGATGAATATGTTGATTCTGTGCTTGTTCATACAAATTTACTCCGATCTGCCGCCGTGCGGCAAGTGATACAAATGATTATATATCATCACCGGCGAAAAATCCAGTGCTATGTAAGCTGAGCCGTCAGCTTATAAGCTCCCAGCTCATGTCGATGAGAAAGCGCAGCTTATCATCATCGACTGCGGCAAGCTCAACGCTTATCCAGTGCTCCTTGCTCATGTGATAGGCCGGGAAAAAGCCCGGCTCGGCGCGCAGTGAGCCGGAAAGCAGCGGATCACACTTGAGGTTTGTGACCGTGACCATGTCATCACCGGGCTCGCCCAGCCTGTGGCGCGGCAGCTCCATGACAAGTCCGAACCACTTTTTACTGCTTTCGTGGCGAAAGACCTCGTAGGTCGGATTCGATATCCAAGGGAAATCGTTTACGGCGGCATAGTTTTCAAGGATATACTGCCGCAGAGTGTCTCTGTCCATTGCTGTTCTCCTGTTCAAAACGCCATCCGGAGGACCCGGATGGCGTAATACCGTTTGTCACTTATTCTCTTCCGAGCGGCGGCGCGCTTCCTCGAATCTGCGGCGAGCCTCCTCGTATTCACGGCGTGCCTTTTCGTAATCGTACCTGCGTGCCTCGGCCTCGAGTTTTTCGGCCTCCTCGTTCAGACGGCGCGTCTGCTCGGTAAGCTCGTCGATGCTGTCCGGCTCGGGCGTGTATTCAAGCTTTTCGGCGCTGTGCTTTTTGTTCTTATTGTCCCTGCGGCGCGGCTTGGGAGCCGGCTCATCGTCGTCCTCCTCGTCTGCGTCAAGCTCGGGCTGAGCGGCGGCGACGGTCTCCGACGGGCGTACATACTTTTCCCTCTCCCGGCCGTTTACGGCATCGGTGTACGCTCTGCCGCAGACGACGGCGACTATCGCCGCTATGACCGAAACGGCAAGCAGCACGAGCATTGCTATAAGCTGCGTCTGCCCGTTGCCCGAGCCGTCCTCGAGCGCATAGGCAAAGCTGCGGTAATCGTTTGACAGGCCGTAGATATTCAGCGCAAGCGATGCGACAGCGGCAATGCCGACGGCGCCGGTCGCCGCATAGATGCGCGTGCGGTTGGGCTTGAGCGAGGCGAGAACGCCGATAACTCCGGCGAGAACGCCGACGATGCTTATAATGCGCAGAAGGTTATACAGGTTCTGGCGAACGTCAAGCTCGCTGTTGAGCTTGTCTGCGTCGTCCTCGACATAGTCGCGCGCGGCCTGGAGCACGGCTTCGTAGTCGCTCTCGTCGCTCACGAGCTTTGCAATGCCCTCGTTTTCCATGAGCACGGCAATGCCCGATTTGACTGCGGCCTCCGCGTCGTCCTGCTCGGTGAGCGTTTCCTTGAGGTCGTTCATCTTATCAACGTTGTCGTTGAGCTTCTGCTGACCGGCGCTGAGCTGATTTTTGGCCACGGCGAGCTGCGCTTTGCCGTTATCGAGCTGCGCCTTTGCCGCATCGAGCTGAGTTTTGCCGTTATCCAGCTGGGTCTTTGCGGCGGCGAGCTGCGCTTTGCCGTCGTTTATCTCCTGCTCGGCGGCGGATATCTGGGCGTTTGCCTCGGCAAGCTGCGCCTGACCGTCCTCATATTCCTTCATCGCGGCCCTCGCCTCGTCAAGCGAGGTGAAGCCGAAGCCGCGCAGGATGCTTTCGGCTATCTGAAGCGCAGGATGCTTGTCGATAAAGGCAAAAAGCTGCTGCGCCTGCTGGTATGCCGGCGTTGCGGCATCGAGCTTGGCTTGCGCCGCATCGCGCTGAGCCTTGGCGTCGTTGAGCTGAGCTTCGCCCTCGCTCAGGCGCTTTTCTGCCGCCTGATACTCGGCGAGCTTTTCGTTATACTGCTTCTCGGCAGCGTCGTATTCCGCCTGACCGGCCGCGATCTTTGCCGCTCCGGCGTTATATTCCTGCGTGCCCTGACTGAGCTGCTCGTTGCCCTTCTGATCGGTCACGACGGATTCGGTGTAGTCCTTTTCGTCCTCGGTGCGGTTTTCCTCCGCCTTGCGCAGATCGGCAACGCGCTTATCGAGTACATCGACAAAGTCGATGATATCGGCCTTTTGTCCGCGCTTGAAGCGCATGATGTCCGACAGCTCATCCGAGCCGCGTCCTGCCGCAATGATCCCGAATACCGAGCTTGCGGCGAGCAGGATGCTCATGATCATTAACAGTGTTCTTTTCATTATATCTTCCTTTCTCCTGCGGAAACACATTCCCCCCAGTGCTTCCTGCGGAATTACTTTCCCTTGCGCGCCCTGTCTCTGAGCGCTATCTGCTCGAAGTCCTCGTCAAAAAGCGGATGCAGGCGAAGCCTTCTGCCCTTGACGGTCGTGCGCGAGATAAATCTGTCGCCCCAGACGAGCATCTGCGGCAGAACGAACAGCACCAGCAGCAGAGATATTATCGTTCCGCGGCCGAGCACAAGTCCGATGACGGAAATTATGCTCTCGGTGCTTATAAAGCCGATGAGAAGTCCGGCGATGACGAGTATGCTGCCGCTTGTGACGAGCGTGGGCAGAGCACCGTTGAGCGCAAGGCGTATCGACTTGCGGCGCGAAACATTGCGCTGCCTCAGCTCAAGGTATCGGTTTGAAACGACGATTGCGTAGTCGATATTCGCGCCCATCTGTATCGCACTTACGATTAGATATCCGACAAAAAAGATGGAGTTCTGCGTGAAATACGATATCGAGAAGTTGAGCCAGATGCTGCCCTGAATGACCGCGATCAGCAGCACCGAAAGTCCTGCCGAGCGGAACACGAACATGATGACCAGCACGACGAACACTGCCGACAGCACGCTGACCAGAATGTTATCCGTCGAGAACGAATCCTTCAGGTCGCGCGCGGCGGTAGCGTTGCCGGTGACGTAAACATCGTCGCCGTAGTAGCTGTCGGCAACGCCGTGGATCTGCGAGATGAGCGCGTAGCTTTCGTCCGACTGCGTGGGCAGGTCGGAATAAACGAGCATGCGGCTGTAGTGCTGACCCTGAAGCTGTGCCTTGGCGTCGGAAAGCTGAGCATACAGGCTTTCGATCATATCAAGCTTGTCCTGCTCAAGCTCTATCGTGCCGTCCTCGGCAACGTCATACAGGAACAGAAACAGGTCTATAAGCGGAATTTTATATTCGCGCATGTTGCTCTGCACCTGATCGTAATCGGCGTGGCGCGCGGCGTAGTAGACGAAAAGCGCGCTCGCGCTCGTGTCGTCAAGTCCGGCAAGCTCGGAAAACTCGCCGATGGTCAGCTTATCGCCGAGGCGGTAGCCGTCCATGACCTCAACGGAGGCAATGCCGAGAACCGAGGTTACATGGTCAAGCTCCGATATCTCGTCGAGCATCTTCGCCTGAGTCTCATAGTCGCCCGTCGGCACGACGAGCGCCATCATGTTATTGTTCCCGAATGTGTTTATGATCTCCTGATGCGCCTTTTGCGAATCGTTCAGGCGCAGGGGGTAATCGTCGCTGTAGTTATACGAAAACGGGCACATGCTCGAAAAGAAGAACGCAGCCGCCGCGACACAGATGAAAACAGGCGGCACGATCTTGTGCGTTTTCCACGCAAAGCGGCCGATCGCGTTTATGTTCGGCATAAAGCTGCGGTGCTTTGTCTTTTCAATGGATCGGCTGAACATCAGAAGCAGTCCCGGCATGAGCAGGAACACCGTCAGCATTGAGATAAGTATGGATTTTATCAGTACCTTGCCGAGGTCTCCGCCGAGGCCGAACTGCATGAACGTCATCGCGACAAGGCCGCCGATGGTCGTCAGCGAGGACGAGGCTATCTCGGGTATAGCCTTCGACAGTGCCTCCACCGCCGCGTCATACGGCTCAAAATACCGCTGCTCCTCGGAAAAACGGTTGCACAGGATGATGGCATAGTCGATCGCCAAAGCAAGCTGCAAAATGAGCGTTACGGAGTTTGCGACATATGATATCTCTGAGAACAAAAAGTTCGTTCCCTGCTGGATGGCAGCGGCCATTGCAAAGGTTATCAGCAGCACAGGCACTTCGGCATAGCTGCGCGAGGTAAGAAGCAGCAGGATTATGACCGTAACGACGCTCAGTGCGCCTATTATGAGCATCTCGCCCAGCAGAGTGCTGCTGAAATCCGTGCCGACCTCGGTGTAGAGCTTTACGTTATCCCGGTCGAACTTTCCGCCGACGAGCGATTTTATCTCGTCAAGAGCCTGTGTGCATATCTCGTCGCTCGATTTTCCGGCAAAGCTCACGGAGATAAGAGCCGTTCCGGACTTATAGTGCTCCTGTGTATCATCGAAGCTTGCCTGGCGCACGCCGTCGATATTCTCTATATCCTGCGAAAGCGCCAGCGCGTCGTCATACGAAATGTGTTCGATCATAAGGTCGGCCGTCGCGTAGGTGATAAACTCGCCGTCCATCGCCTTCAGGCCGCGCCGCGTCTCCGTTTCGGCGGGAAGAAACTGATAAAGATCGTTCTGAACCGTCGTAAGGCGCATCGTGTACGCCGACATACATGCGGCCGCAATGAAAAGAATAAGTATTATTTTTCTGCTGTCTATGATAAATTTGGCTAATTTGTGCATCTGATTCTCCCACGGGTGATATATCTACATATTTTATTACACAGATAAAAAAACATCAAGGGATTATTGTCAAGTTTTTATTAATTTCCTTGTGTTTGGGATAAAAGCGTTATATAATTCATGTGCGCCGCAAGGTGCAAAACAATATAAGGAGAGCGCGAAAGTGCTGCCGTAAAATGGTTAAGCTGTTATCAAAACTGTTCATAAAAAATCCGACGGAGTATACGGATCCTTCGGTGCGCAAGGCTTACGGAACGCTGTGCAGCCTGCTGGGGATATTCCTCAACGCACTGCTGTTTGCCGGAAAATATGCCGCCGGCGCGATCTCGGGTTCGATAGCCATAACCGCCGATGCGTTCAACAACCTATCCGACGCCGGCGCGTCGGCGATATCGCTGCTGGGCTTCCGGCTTTCGGGCAAAAAGCCCGATCCCGACCACCCGTTCGGCCACGGCAGGATAGAATATATCTCCGGCCTCGCAGTCGCGGCGCTGATCGTCATCATGGGCGTTGAGCTGCTGATAAGCTCGGTTGAAAAGATACTCAGCCCCGAGCCGGTCGAGGTCGGCCTGCTCCCGGCGGCGATACTGCTTGCGTCAATCCTCGTCAAGCTGTATATGTTTGCGTATAATTGCAGCGTCGGCAAAAAGATCTCGTCCTCGGCCATGGCCGCCACGGGTGCGGACAGCCTGTCCGACTCCGTCGCAACGATGGTCGTGCTTCTCTCGATGGGCGTAAGCTGGCTGTTCAAGGTCAATATCGACGGCTGGGCAGGCGCGGCGGTCGCGGTGTTCATCCTCTTTGCCGGCTACGGCGTTGCAAAGGACACACTCTCGCCGCTGCTCGGTCAGGCGCCCGATCCGGAGCTTGTCAAAAGCATCGAGGAGATAGTCATGAGCTCGGACGCCGTCATCGGCATGCACGACCTCGTTGTTCACGACTACGGCCCGGGCAGAATGATGATCTCTCTGCACGCCGAAGTAGACGGCCGCGGCGATATCTTCCAGCTGCATGACAGCATCGACACCGTCGAGCGCAAGTTGAAAAGCGCACTCGGCTGCGACGCGACGATCCACATGGACCCCGTCGAGACCGACAACGAGCAGGTAAACGCCGAACACGCCGCGCTTGAGGAGGCGCTTAAGGGCATTGACGGGCTGCGCGGCATTCATGATTTCCGCATGGTCATGGGACCGAGCCACACAAACCTCATCTTCGACGTCGTTATGGACACCGGCTGCGGCAAAACGCCAGAGCAGTTCCGCGATGTCATCTGCCGCACCGTCGAGGAAAAGCTCCCCGGCCACTTCGCCGTCGTCACCGTCGATACCTCCTTTGTCTTTTAGTTTTTTTAGAGGCGCATTGGGGCACCTACCAATACGGTTATCTCTGGTTGCCCGGTTCGGGACATTGGAGGAAACCGTGACTGCTACGCAACCCGGTAGTGCAAGCTACATATTACGGTCGCCCGGTGTCGATGTTACCGACCAAACCGTAAAACTCTCGCGCTACGGTAGTGCGCTGCTGAATTTTGCGCCGCGCCCCATTGGCTCACCTGCAAGGGGAGCAGGCAGCTTTGCTGCCGTGGGGTTGAATAAAACCTATTAACTATCAGCTATTAGCTCTTCACTGCGGCCAAAGGTCGCTCGTAGGGAACGGATTTATCCGTTCCGCGTGTTATGGTTTTGTCGGCACTTTCCGGTCGGGCTGACGCAAAAACCGTATCGGTATCAGTGCTGACGCGCC
>ERZ1106939.2220-NODE-2220-length-12572-cov-7.467604_pt1 | contig 12572 bp, 9 predicted proteins | sample MGYA00403669_ERZ1106939 | MGnify/ENA primary metagenome ERZ1106939 (study PRJEB35170, sample SAMEA104062447) | human gut metagenome | biome: human gut; feature: human-associated habitat; material: faeces | place: Denmark | collected 2012-09-28 ...
TAGCGCCGGGCTTGAGCGTGCGCTTTATCTCTCGCTTCGCTCGGTGCTTTATTTTACTTTATGCTTGCAATTTACTTTGGTCTGCTATGCTCATTCCTCACTCCTCACTTAAATCTCCCCTCCGACAATTTTTTTACCCAAAACTGTGTTATGTTTAAACTGAGTTTATAAAACCCTATTATAATATCTTTACAATAACAAAAATAGGAGAAAATATATGCTTAGTTTAAAGGACATAAAAAAAGATTATGTCGTTGGTGATTCCACTGTTTCTGCCCTTAAAGGCGTCAGCATTGATTTTCGTGAGAATGAGTTCGTTTCTATCCTTGGTCCGTCAGGCTGCGGTAAAACCACTCTTTTGAACATTATCGGCGGTCTTGACAGATATACCAGCGGTGACCTTAACATTAACGGCAAATCTACCAAGGATTTCAAGGATTGCGACTGGGATTCCTACAGAAACCATTCCATAGGCTTCGTGTTCCAGAGCTATAACCTTATACCGCACCAGACAGTGCTTTCAAACGTTGAGCTTGCTTTGACCCTCTCAGGTGTTTCAAAGTCAGAAAGACGTGAAAGAGCCGTCAAGGCTCTCGAGCAGGTGGGTCTTGGCGACCAGCTCCACAAAAAGCCTAATCAGATGTCAGGCGGTCAGATGCAGAGAGTTGCCATTGCAAGAGCGCTTGTGAATGAGCCTGACATTCTGCTTGCAGACGAGCCTACAGGTGCGCTTGATACTGAAACAAGCGTGCAGATAATGGAGCTTTTGAAGAGCATTTCAAAGGACAAGCTTATTATAATGGTAACGCACAATCCTGAGCTTGCCATGAAATATTCTTCAAGAATAATCAAACTTCTTGACGGAAAGGTCATAGACGATTCCGACCCTCTTGACAAGAATGTTGTTGAGCCTATCAAAAAGCCTGAAAAAGAGCCTACTAAGGCTGACAAAAAGGCGGCGAAGAAAGAGCGCAAAAAGCTTAAAACTTCCATGAGATTCCTCACTGCGCTGTCTTTGAGCCGAAACAATCTTATGACAAAAAAGGCAAGAACGCTTCTTACCTCTTTTGCAGGCTCTATTGGTATAATCGGTATCGCACTTATTCTTTCTATCTCAAACGGCGTTCAGCTTTATATAGATCAGGTACAGTCTGATACCCTTTCAAGCTATCCGCTTCAGATAACAAAGACCACCGCAAGTATAGGCGAGATAATGAACACTATGGCGAAAAACCATGAGGATTCAGCAAATCACGATAAAGACAAGGTCTATTCTCAGAATGCCATGGGCGAGATGATAAACACTCTCATGGAAGAAACAAAGGTCAACAATCTGGAGAAGTTCAAGAAATATCTTGACGATAACAGCGACCTGAAAGACCTTACAAGCGACGTTCAGTACACATACGCCACTACACTTAACGTTTTCACGGAGAGCGACAGCGGTGTAATGCAGGTCAATCCGTCAACGCTTCTTGAAGATATGGGATATATGTCCTCAACTCAGATGGAAGCAATGTCCATGAGTGGCTCAATGGGTGGCATGGGTACTGATGTATGGAGCGAAATGATAGATAATGAGGAGCTTATCGACAAGCAGTATGACGTTATCGCAGGACGTTTGCCTGAAAAGTATAACGAAGTTGTGCTTGTAGTTGATAAGAACAACGAGATAAACGACTATGTGCTTTATTCTCTCGGACTTCTCGACCCAAGCTCACTTAACGGCATAGTAAGACGTGCCATGGCAGGAGAGGACATATCCGTTGACAGCGAACAGCACGTTTACACCTATGATGAGCTTCTTGACCTGAAATTCAAGGTCGTTCCTACACCTGATTTCTATAAGAAAAAAGACGGTGTGTGGGAAGATATGACAGGCGATGAGAGCTACATGAAAAAGGCTGTTGCAAACGGCACAGAAATAAGTGTAGTCGGTATCCTGCGACCTGACGAGGACGCTTCCTCTGCTTCCATAAGCGGTGCGATAGGCTATCGTCATGACCTTATGACATATCTTATCGACGAAGTAGATAACAGCGAGATAGTAAAAGAGCAGATAGCAAATCCTGACATAGATGTTTTCACAGGACTTAAGTTCAAAACGGACGAGAATGTGGCAGATACAGACAGCAGTTCAGAAACCGTTTCCGACAGCACAGCCGATACAGAAAGCAAGGCTGACAAAACAGCAGACAGCTCCGACACAGACAAGAAGGCTGGTTTGGTGGCAGGCGACAGCTCTATGGAGATACCTGAGGGAATGACCGAGGAGCAGTATAAGGCTCTTATGGAGCAGAGTGGTGCTTCCGATACAGGCGAGCTTGCAGATATGGGCATGAATGCCATGGGTTCAATGGATATGTCAGCAATTCAGGGCGGTGACATGTCATCGCTTACCGAAACTCAGAAGAAGTATATAGCTTCACTTTCTGACGAGCAAATGGAGCTTATGAAGCAAATGCTCAAAGAACAGTCCGACACAAATGCGGATCAGCTTGCAAACAGCGGAAAATATTCCACTTCAAACTATGACAACAACATGAAAACTCTTGGCTATTCAGTTGTTGAAGACCCTGACAGCATAAATATCTATCCTGTGGACTTTGCTTCAAAGGAAAAGATAATAGATATTATCGACGATTACAACGACAGTGTTGGCGAAGAGGACAAGATAGAATACACTGACTATGTTGGTCTTATGATGAGTTCTATCACGTCTATAATAAACGCTATCAGCTACGTTCTTATTGCGTTCGTTGCAATTTCACTTGTCGTATCATCTATCATGATAGGCATTATAACCTACATCTCAGTTTTGGAAAGAACAAAGGAGATAGGTATTCTTAGAAGTATAGGTGCTTCAAAGAGGGATATATCAAGAGTGTTCAATGCCGAAACAGTTATCGTGGGATTTGTGGCAGGTGCATTGGGAATAATTATCTCCTATCTGCTCACAATACCGATAAACATGATAATCGCACATCTTACAGACGTGCCGATAAGAGCTTCAATACCTGTCAGTGCGGCAGTTATACTCATTGCGATAAGCGTTTGCCTGACGCTTATCGCAGGTCTGTTCCCGTCAAGAGTGGCGGCAAAGAAAGACCCTGTTATCGCACTGAGAACAGAATAGTTTATTTTAGATCTCAAGGAGGTAATCACTATGAAAAAGCTTACAGCAGAAAAAATTGACAACATCATGGGTGCAATGAGTTGTATCGTAACAGGTTTTTGTCTTATGGCTCTCATTATGATGGGACATTGCTGATTTTCTGACATTCCCATAACAAATTCCTATATAAACTACTGCCCGTCATACCATTTTGGTTGGCGGGCAGTAGTTTTCTTGTGAATTGGTGTGGTATGGCTTAGAATATTCTATAAACCGTCACAAATTTTACACAATAATAGGTTATTATATAAGCAAAGAATATGAATTAAGGTATCAACACACAAGGATTGTATGCAAGCAGGTTGCGTGCATTGCCGACAGGCGTTCCTTGTGCGGTGCTGCCTGAATAGGAGGGAATAACTATGGCAAAAATTCTTGTAGTCGATGACGAAATTAAAATAAGAGAGATAATCAAAGAGTATGCCGAGTTTGAGGGATATGAAGTAGCTCAGGCTGAGGACGGTATGCAGGCTGTGGAAATGGTGAAAAATCAGGATTTCGATATCATCATAATGGACGTTATGATGCCGAAGCTTGACGGCTATTCAGCTTGCAAGGAGATAAGAAAAATAAAGCAGATACCTGTTATAATGCTTTCCGCAAGGGGCGAGGAGTATGACAAGCTTTTCGGCTTTGAGATAGGTGTTGACGATTATGTAGTAAAACCGTTCTCGCCAAAGGAGCTTATGGCAAGGATAAGGGCGGTGCTTAACCGTGCGTCAGCTTCTCAGCGTACTGAGGACGTTATAAGATACGAGGGATTAGAGATAAACTTTACAGCCCGTGAGGTAAAGATAGACGGGGAGAAGGTTTCCATGACTCCGAAAGAGTATGACCTGCTTTTCTATCTGGTGAAGAACATGAACATTGCGCTTTCAAGAGAGAAGCTTCTTGAAGAGGTATGGGGCTTTGATTTTTACGGTGACGACAGAACTGTGGACACTCACATAAAAATGCTGAGAAACAGCCTTGGAAAATACCGCAATCTTATTGTTACTCTGAGAGGAATGGGATATAAGTTTGAAAAGATCCAGTAAGCTTGCAGAAGTCAAGGAAAAAGTCAGCAATAAGACGGCGGAGATAAAGGCGAAAAGAAGTCTGCGGTCATATGTGTGGATGTATTTTATCTTCTTCACGGCTTTTATTCTTATTCTTATTTGGCTTTTTCAGTATTTTTTCTTGGAAAGATATTATCAGTCGGCGAAGATAAGAGATATTACAGACGCTGCAAATCAGATAATCCAAGCATATGGCACTGACGAGCAGGAGGTAACGAACCGCTCGCTGGCTTTTGACAACAGCCTTTGCATTGTTATAACGGACGAAATGGGCAATCCTATTGTGATGGAAAACAACATGGGAGCATATTCGCATCTTAACAAGGTCATAAACAAGGGCTATGGCATCGGACTTTTCAAGATGATATCTAAGCTAAAGCAGTCGGACGATAACTACATCACGAAAATTGCTCAGAATGAGAATTTCAAGAGCAAGGAGATATTTTACTGCACATCTATCTACACTGATGATTCGGATAAGCAGGCGTATCTTTTTATTGAAAGCTCAATAGAGCCTATAGATTCCACTGTAAGCATTATAAGAGAACAGCTCATTTATATCACTATCATACTTTTTGAGCTTGCTTTTATTGTAACTATGTATATCTCAAAGCGACTTTCAAAGCCTATCGTTGACATTACGAACACGGCGAAGAAATTCGGTGAAGGGGATTATACGGTGGAGTTCAATGGTCATGGCTATTGTGAGATAGAGGAGCTTTCCACGGTGCTTAACAATGCCAAGGACGAGATACAAAAGGTATCGGAGCTTAGGAAAGACCTTATTGCGAACATATCTCACGACCTGAGAACACCGCTCACTATGGTGAAGGCTTATGCGGAAATGATAAGGGACTTGTCGGGGGATAATCCTGTGAAGAGGCAGGAGCATATCCAAGTCATTATCGACGAGGCTGACAGGCTTTCAAGTCTGGTAAATAATCTGCTGGAGCTTTCAAAGCTGGAGTCGGGCAATGCGGAGCTTAAACTCACGGACTTCTCTATTGTTGACAAGCTCAATGACTGCATGACGAGGTATCAGATACTCATAGAGCAAAACGGTTATGATATCAAGTATATCCCTGATGAGGACAGGATAATAACGGCGGATATTGCAAAGCTTGATCAGGTAATTTACAACTTTATAAACAACGCTATAAACTACACGGGTGACAATAAGGTCATTCGTATCAAGCAGATAAACAAGGCTGATGTGGTTCGTATTGAAGTAACAGACAACGGAAAGGGCATTTCCAAGGAACTTCTGCCTAAGATATTTGACAGATACTATCGTGACGCAAAGGTAAAGCGTGACGTGGTAGGCACAGGACTTGGACTTTCCATTTGTCAGGAGATACTCAAAGCCCACGGCTTTGCATACGGCGTTCAATCGGAGGAGGGCAAAGGCTCGACCTTCTGGTTTGAAGCAAAGATCGCAAAGCAGGAGAGCAAGACTGTTCAGAAAATGGAGAGCAGGCTTTCGCTCAGCGGGCTGGAGGAAAAATAGAGTAAAATATAAGAGTGCATTATCTGAGGTGGTAATGCACTCTTTTTTTATTATATCAGCGTCTGCCATGGTGAAATAACAAAGTTGGGTTTATAAATAATGATCCATGAGCGGCAATAAAAAAACCGCCTTACATAAAGTAAAGCGGATCGGGTGCAGGGGCACGCCCCTGAATTTGTAAAAGTGACACACAAATTATCACAGCGGTGACTTTGTGTGTTTACAAAAACACTTGATGGGAAATGCCCGCCACGGCGAAACAATGGTTGGGTTTTAGATAAAATTGATGAGCGGCAATAAAAAATCCGCCTTACATAAAGTAAAGCGGATTGGGTGCAGGGGCACGCCCCTGCTGGTGGAGGTGAGGAGAATCGAACTCCTGTCCGAAAGCCTATCCCCACGAACTTCTACGAGTGTATTCTGTTATTGCGGAAAACTCCCATTCCCTTGCACAAAGGCAAACAGACACGCCTGTGTGTTTGGTAGGCTGTGATACATCACAAGGCTACAGCCGTCGCTTTGTAACGTTCACCACTGATCGACGCCTTTACCAAAGCCGTGGTACTCTAAGGCAAGACGAGCGCTGACTTAAGCAGCAGCTAATTCAAAATTATCGTTGTCGTCTAATTTTAAAACGTACGCCGTTTAAAGAGTGTGCGCTCCTCTACTCGCTTATCGTGCTTCAAAACCCCCGTCGAAACCTTTACACCCCCATGTTAGTTTCGCTCTTTCATGGCACGCTCTATGTCACGCTGTGCGGCTTTCTTTGCCATGTCGTCACGCTTGTCATAAAGCTTTTTACCTTTGCAAAGCCCAAGTGCAAGCTTGACTCTGCTGCCTTTGAAATATAGCGACATCGGGATAAGCGTAAGACCCTCCTGCTGTACCTTTCCGAACAGCCTCAGTATCTCACGTTTGTGGAGCAGCAGCTTTCTCTCCCGGCGTGGATCACGGTTGAAAATATTGCCGTGTTCATAAGGGGATATGTGCATACCCTTGACCCACATCTCTCCGTCCTCGATAGAACACCAACTGTCTTTCAGATTGACGCCGCCATTCCTTATAGACTTGACCTCTGTTCCCACAAGCTCGATACCACACTCTATCTGCTCCAGCACGAAATAATCGTGACGTGCCTTTCGGTTGTCGGCAATCTGCTTTGTGCCTTTTTTGTCTATCGCCATACTGCTCACCTCCCGTGGAATATTATTATAACACCATTTCATGCCTTTGTCAACAGGCAAAGAGTTCAAAAAATTGTACAAATGGTCGTAATGTTTAGATTTTTACACATCTCTGTGTGTGCTTATGTGCAAATTCGGGTATTGAAATAGCTTTGATGGTGTGATATAATATTAGGTATGAGAAATAGTTAGTTGAAAGATGAGAGAAGATCTGGTATGAAAAATAAGAAAATAGATATGTTAAACGGTCCGCTTGTGGGCAAAATCGTTATTTTTGCACTGCCCCTTGCATTGTCAAGTATTTTGCAGCAGCTTTTTAACTCCGCTGACCTTGCGGTGGTGGGCAGATTTGACAGCGACAAAGCCATGGCGGCGGTTGGAAGCAATTCTTCATTGGTGAACCTTATTGTAAGCCTTTTTCTGGGGCTTTCTGTCGGTGCAAACGTTGTGGTGGCCAGGCTTATAGGTCAGGGGAGAAAAGATAAGGCAAACGAGGCTGTACATACGGTGGTGCTTTTGGCGGTCATAAGCGGATTTATCATACTGGGTGTAGGCGAGATACTTGCGCCGATACTCCTTGGTATGATGAATGTGCCTGACGATGTTTTAAAGCTTGCAACGCTGTATCTCAGGATATTCTTCTTTGCAATGCCTTTTATAGAGATATATGACTTTGGTTCGGCAGTGCTTAGGAGCAAGGGCGACAGCACCCGACCTCTTTACGCTCTTATCACCGCAGGCGTTATAAATGTTATTCTGAACCTTGTGTTCGTGATCGTGTTCAAAATGGGCGTGGCAGGCGTTGCAACGGCAACTGTTATATCAAACTTTTTCAGTGCCTGCATGATACTTTACTTTCTTACCCACGAGGAGGAGATGCTAAGACTTGATTTCAGAAAGCTCAGGATACGCTGGAAATATCTCCTCGGTATCATAAAGATAGGCTTGCCGGCTGGTTTGCAGAGCATGGTTTTCTCACTGTCAAACGTTGTGATACAGGCGGCGATAAACAGCTTCGGTTCAGACGGTATCGCCGGAAGCACAGCGGAACAGAATTTTGAGTTCATGGCATATTTTGTGATAAACGCTTTCGCTCAGACTGCGACCACCTTTACAAGTCAGAATTTTGCGGCTCAGGATAAGGAACGCTGTAAAAAGATATACAGGCTTTGCACCTTTATCGGGCTTGCAAGCTGTCTTGGGCTGAGTATGATATTCCTTATTGGCAGACACCTTTTTATACAGATCTTCTCAACGGACGAGAACGTTATACACTACGCAATGATAAGAATGTGGTCAGTTTGCCTGTTGGAGCTTCTTACGGGCGTTTACGAAATATCGGGCGGCTGTCTTAGGGGAATGGGTCACTCTATGACACCTGCGGTCATAACTGTGCTTGGCACCTGCGTGTTCAGGCTTGTGTGGGTGAACACGATTTATGCGGCTCACAGAAGCTATCTTATGCTTATGATAGTTTACCCTGTTTCCTGGGTGATAACAGGCACTGCGGTAACAGTGGCTTACTTTATCACAAGGCGCAAAGAGTTTGCACAGATAGGTAAACGCAGGGCGGATATTATTTGATAGACAGGCGACAATTCGGATAGACGTGGGAAGGGGCAAACGCTGTTCGCCTCTACAAAAAAAGATAAATCTGCACTCTGAAAGCTTTAGGATTTTCGGAGTGCAGATTTTTTTGAAAAAAGTCGCAACTGTCCAAAAAAAGTTACCACAAATGGTTTTTAGTGTGATATAATACATACATCAGGAACGAACAAAGACTTCTGCACACTCCTTCTAAGTTGTTTAAATTGTGTTTTATTTGTTATCTTATGTTTACTATTGACTCCTTTGTTTTATTTGTTTTTTTCATAATACCCCCTTTACTGTGTTCCTGAGAGCAGAAGTCATTTTTTTACCGCAGTTCTTTTTGAACTGCGGTATCTTTTTTTATGTGTTACATAAGCTTATAAAAATTGGCGTCATGCTTTTGATACAAAGCCTTTTCGCAGAAGTGGGATAAGTATTCCGCCAATGGAGTTGCCAAGGGACATTATAATAAGGTAGCCAAAGGCTTTAATGCTCCATAAATCTGCTATGGTAAAGAAATACATATTAGCGACGCAGTGTTCAAAGCCGCTGAGGATAAAGACCACAACGGGGAGAAATATTGCAAGTATCTGTCCCACAGGGTTTTGGATAGTTTTATAGCCGTCTGCGGCAACGAACATAAGTATTCCGCAGAAAAATGATAGGATAAAAACGCTTGTGATATTATCCCCAAGCTTTATATTGCAAAGCTCTGTGGCTTTGTCGCTTATGATGGATATGCGTGTTTGGGTAATAAGCAGGACGGAGAGGACGGCTCCTGCAAAATTGCCGATCCATATTATGCCAAGCTCACCGAGATAAGAGGGTTTGTTTTCAACTGCGTAGCCGACTTTTCCTGTGAAGAGATTAAAGCCGAAAGACAGTATCACGAAAAGTCCTATGCCGAAAAGAAGCGCTCCCAAATATTTGTTAGGGCAGGAAAGATAGACTGTTCCGCCTATGGCTATCGCCACGCCTGTGAGCAAAGAACGCAGAAATATGTCGATAATTTTCTTCATGTAAATTCTCCTATAACTTTTTTGTGACAAAGCACTGTGTTATTATACTATATTATAATGGCTGTTTCAACAAAAAAAGTGGCATTGTTTACACTTATTTTGATTTTTGTTTCCAAGTAAGCCATGGGCAACATGAGTTTTGCGACATATTTCTTGCGACATAGGAGATATGCGATGTGAAGAATAGTCAGAACAGATCCAGCATACTGTCAAGATAAATTTGCTCTCTGACCTTTAGCTGATGTTCGGGTCTTGTCATATAGTAGAGCAGAAATTCAAGTATCAGGGCGCTTCCAAGGCTTCTGCCCTCTATTTTGAAGTTTGAAAAGCCCATTGGGAGATAGGTGTTTTGGATATCCTCTATGCCGATAAAGGCGGGGCTTTCCATGGCTTTTGAAAAGCGGTAGCCCTCTGAGGCATTGGGTGCTTTGCAAACATGGTCGGGGCAGTTTTCACCGAGATTTTTGCGGCTGACGTTTTCATAGCAGTTTTTTCGGTCTGCACAGCCTATATAACAGCACTCGTTGCAAAGAAACTCCACTTTGTTTTTCTGCTCAGCGGTGAGATCGGAGAGTTTATCCAGGGCTTTGTTTAGGCGAAAGTCGGGGACTACATAGGAAAAATCGTCATTATCAAGCTCGTTTACAAGCTGAGAAAACTCGGTGAGGACTTTTGTGGTAGAGGACACAAAATAGAGGTGGGGATAATTCTCTTTCAGATATGAAAGAAGCAGGTCGGAGCATATTATCACACCATTTTGTGGAGGCGGGCTTTGGGAAAACAGCCTGCAAAGGTCGTTGCACTTTTTGTCTGAAAGGTGTTCTTCTCTTAGCAGGGAATTGCTGAAGGTCAGCCGTGAGGAGATGTTATATTCTTTCATAAGGTCGAGGACTTCTCGTGGAGAATGTTCGCCGAAGCCTGCTCGTCCGCCGCCCCATATACAGTCGGCAGGTGCGCCATAGACAGAGCCTATTTCGCACCAGTCATAGAAATAATCTCTATGCTCACGGAATATGGGAAGGAATGCGGCGTAAAGGTCATAAAACTCGAAAAGCCCCGGCAGGTGGTAGTATGCTTTATTGGTCATGTGGGGTCACCTCTTTTTTATCATTATAGCATGGCGGGGGTGGGAAGTCAAAGGGGTGCGTTGTTTACAAGCTCATAGGTCAGACTATTACGGCAGTGTGACTATTTTATCATAAAGTATCTCAAACTTCGGGTTTAGTTTGCTCACATAGTCGCAGTGATAATGCCCGCAAAACCAGCGTTCATATTGCATTTTCTCTGCAAGGTCACGAAAAAACTCTGTGAGCCTGTTTTCTGAATGGTAGAAATTATAAGCGGACGTGCATTTTCCATGCTCCACCTCATATTCGATATCTGTAGGGGCGCAGTGAGTTATAACATAGTCGGCTTTGTATCCGCACTTTTCAAGGGTGGAAAGTGCTTGGGCGTATTCTTTGTTATTAGGAAGCTCCTGCTCCCATATGCTTATGCCTATGGTGCGAAGTTCTCTGTCATGGCTTTCTGCACCGCCCATGGTGAAAAAGCTTTTGCCCTCGATATCGAAAAGCTGTCCTCGCATAAGGTGGATAATGCTTGGGGCTATTCGGTGTATTTTTCCTCCATGCCAGTTTTCTACGGGATAAGCGTTCAGGAGGTCGAAATTCTCGTGATTGCCGTCAACAAAGAGGGTGGTGAAAGGTCTGTCGTTAAGCCAGCTTCTCCACCACATATCTTCCTTATCATTGTTCCATACAAGTCCGAAATCTCCGCAAATTATAACGTAATCATCCTTTGCCATGCTGTTGAAAATATCCTTGAAGTCGGGGTTGCCTTTGTTGCTGAGCTTATGGATATCGTGGCTTCCGTGGATATCGCCTGTTATAAGTATCATTTTGCGCTCCTCCTTATTTCATCAAGTGTTCTGGGGGTGTAGTCCATATAATAGAGCATACAGCCCACGTTATAGCTTTCAAATGGTATGGCAAGGTTTTTGCATATTTGTGCATACTGCAAAAACGCCTGATAGTCCTTGGTGTTATGGACATGACCATAGAGGTGAACAGCCCCACGATATTGATTATACCAATGGGCGATAGGATAATGAGAAAGCACCATCTGCGTTTCGTCGTCTTTTATCACTGCATAGTCTTTTACCCACTGAAAGCAGGCTTTCATTTCTTCTGTGGGCTTATCGTGGTTGCCGAGGATAAGATACTTTTTGCCCCTAAGCTGAGAGAGCATTTCAAGCCCCTGAGTGTTTTTCCATGCAAAGTCACCGAGGATATAAACTTCGTCGCTATCGGAAACGGTGCTGTTCCAATTTGCTGTCATGACAGCCTGCATATGGTTGATGTCAGTAAAAGGTCTATTGTCATGGCGCAGGACGTTTTGGTGTCCAATGTGCATATCCGATATATAAAATATTGGCATTTTATCCTCTCCTCTGTTAGATTTATGAAATATTATAGCACTTATCTTTACTAAAATCAATAGTATCTCATTTTCATTTTGGCTCATCTTAAAATTATTTTTCTATCTTGGTTTTGAAAACTCTATCTCGTTTGCAAAAAGTTCATCTGGACATAAAAAACACCGACACAGCTTATAAAAACTGTATCGGTGGAAGCTTTTTCAAACTACTTTTCCATTACTACTATCTTGTTTGAGATATTGCTCACAGGCCTTATCTTTTTAAGAAGCTTTGGCTTTTCATTCATATCCATTTTTCTTCCTACTGTGGTGTCATTGAGATAGTTGTGACTAACTCGTTCTTTTTTATGATAGCACAGGACGTGGGAAATGTCAATAGAGGTGGGGCGGATAGGGGCGTTGGGGCAGAAAAATACCGATACAGGGGAGCTGTATCGGTCAGCCTGTCGCAAAAGCCTACCTTTTAATAAAAAAAAGGTAGGCTTTTTTCGTGAAATGTGATATAATATAGTAGGGTGATAAAGGTTTTGTTACATCTTGTCAACATAAAACTCCCTGTCTGTTTCAAAGCAGTATGCGCACAGCCGTCCACCTGAGGCACAA
>ERZ1106939.2221-NODE-2221-length-12568-cov-157.760090_pt1 | contig 12568 bp, 6 predicted proteins | sample MGYA00403669_ERZ1106939 | MGnify/ENA primary metagenome ERZ1106939 (study PRJEB35170, sample SAMEA104062447) | human gut metagenome | biome: human gut; feature: human-associated habitat; material: faeces | place: Denmark | collected 2012-09-28 ...
TGCCGCACCTCGCTCGCCGTATCGGCACTTAGAATTATGCGGTATTGCCTTAATACCAAAAATACCCGTACAGCTTTCAGGCTGTACGGGTATTTGCATTTTATTGGTGATTCAGCAGTGTTAAGTTTTCAAATTGCCCTAAATCGCTTAGAAAGCAACCTTCTTGGCAATGTATTCTTTCAGCTCGCTGATGGGCATACGGATCTGCTCCATGGTGTCGCGGTCACGCACGGTCACGCAGTTATCGGCTTCCACCTTGTCATCGCCGACAGTCTGGAAGTCCACGGTGATGCACAGCGGGGTGCCGATCTCATCCTGGCGGCGGTAACGCTTGCCGATGGAACCGGCATCGTCGTAATCCACCATAAAGTCCTTGGCCAGCTCGTTACGGATCTCCATAGCCTTATCGCCCAGCTTTTTGGACAGAGGCAGCACAGCGCACTTGAACGGTGCCAGGAACGGATGCAGGTGCAGCACGGTGCGCACATCCTCCTTGCCCTTGGAGTCGGTCAGATCCTCTTCATCATAAGCTTCGCACAGGAAAGCCAGTGCCACACGGTCACAGCCCAGAGAAGGCTCAATGACATAAGGAATGTAATGCTCGTTGGTTTCGGGGTCAAAATATTCCAGGCTCTTGCCGGATGCTTCCTGATGGCGGCCCAGATCGTAATTGGTACGGTCTGCAATGCCCCACAGCTCGCCCCAGTCGGTGAACGGGAAAGCGTACTCGATATCGGTGGTGGCGCGGCTGTAGAAAGCCAGCTCGGCAGGCTCATGGTCGCGCAGGCGCAGGTTTTCCTTGTTGATGCCCAAGGACAGCAGCCACTTTTCGCAGTAATCTTTCCAGTAGGCGAACCAATCCAGGTCGGTGCCCGGCTTGCAGAAGAACTCGCATTCCATCTGTTCGAACTCGCGGGTACGGAAGGTGAAGTTGCCCGGCGTGATCTCATTGCGGAACGCCTTGCCCACCTGGCAGACGCCAAACGGCAGCTTGCGGCGGGTGGTACGCTGGATGTTGGCAAAGTTGACGAAAATGCCCTGTGCGGTTTCGGGGCGCAGATAGCAGGTAGAGGAAGAATCCTCGGTTACGCCGATGGCCGTTTTGAACATCAGGTTAAACTTGCGGATGGGGGTAAAGTCATGCTTGCCGCACACAGGGCAGACAACTTCAGGATGGGTGGCAATAAATTCATCCATCTGGTCAAAGGTCATGCCGTCCACATCCACGTTCTGGCCCTGCTCGCAGTCGGCAATCAGCTTGTCCGCACGGTTGCGGCTCTTGCAGGCGCGGCAGTCCACCAGCGGGTCGCTGAAGTTGCCCACATGGCCGGTGGTGACCCAGGTCTGCGGGTTCATCAGGATAGCGGCATCCAGGCCGACGTTGTAGGGGCTTTCCTGCACAAACTTTTTCATCCATGCTTTTTTGACGTTGTTTTTGAACTCAACGCCCAGGGGGCCATAGTCCCAGCTGTTGGCAAGGCCGCCGTAAATTTCGCTGCCAGGGTAGATGAAACCACGGTTTTTGCACAGGTTGACGATCATGTCCAGGGTCTTTTCGCTGTTCTTCATTTTCTAACTCCTTCCGCATGGCTGGCTGCCACACAAAGCGATTTAACCGGCGCACGGTGCGCCGTCAGGCCTTTATTATAGCACGGGCCGCGGGCAGTGGCAACACTGCCGCCAAAAAAGCCAGAACAAATTTGGCACAACTGCTGAATTATGGCAACACCGCATAATTCCAAGTGCCGATACGGCGAGCGAGGTGCGGCAGATGCCAAGCCAAAAGCGCAGATAATACTTTGTGTATTATCGAGCATTTTGGCAACGCAGATGCCGTGCCGCAGCTGCCGGAGCGGTGCTTAAGCCGCAAGGCGGGAATTGTGCGGTGTTGCCTTATATCAATGCTCTCTGCACGTCACAAAATTTCAGCCGCAATCTGCCTGGCCAGCTGCAGCACCATTTTGCGGTCCCGCAGCGCGGGGTCCGCTGCAATCAGGCGCTGCAATTCTTCCCGCACGCGGGGGATTTTGCGCGCTGGAATGCCAATGCGGGCCATTTCTTCCACACTGATGGGCAGCACGATGCTGCTGTCCGCCTTGCCGCGGAACGGCTGCGGGTTAGTGCCCCAAACAAAAAGGTGATGTTTCATTGGGTACCTCCTGGATGCCTTTGGGCTGACATTTTTGGTTATTATAGCAGAAATTTTCAAAAAAGTGTTTATTTTGCAGCGAAAAACCTTTATAATATAAAAATCATAGCGCCATGCGCCAAACGAACTGATTGCCAGGCTGGCAGCTGCGGCTGCGCCTGATTTTTTGAGGTGAAACTTATGTCTTTTATCGACAGCTATAATCCCCATTTGCTTGATGGTGTGCAGCATGTGCATTTTATCGGCTGCGGCGGTTCCGGAACCTATCCCCTGATCCAGATCCTGCACAGCCGCGGGCTGACCATTTCCGGCAGCGATGTGGAAGAAACCAAGATCACCAAGGCCGAGCGCGCCATGGGCGTGACAGTATATCTGGAGCATGACGCCGCCCATTTGGGCGATGCCCAGCTGGTGGTTTACAGCGCCGCCATCCATGATGAAAACCCTGAGCTGAAAGCTGCCCGCGCCCGCGGCATTCCCGCCGTGGAGCGCAGCGTGATGCTGGGTTATGTCAGCCGCATGTATTCCCACAGCGTCTGCGTTTCCGGCACCCACGGCAAAACCACCACCACCGGCATGATCACGACCATGCTGGAACTGGCCGGCAAAGACCCCGCCGCCGTAATCGGCGGCAAGCTGCCACTGATCGGCGGTTACGGCAAAGCTGGCCACGGCGATGACGTTGTGATCGAAGCCTGCGAATACAGTGAGACCTTCCTGCATCTGACCCCGTTTATGGGCGTTATTTTGAACATTGATAACGATCACCTGGAGTATTACGGCACGATGGGCCGCCTGAAGATGGCGTTCCAGAAGTTTGCCCTGCTTTCCCGCACGGTCGTGTTCAACATGGACGACCGCAACACGGTGGATGTGGTCAACTCCATTGACCGCCCGGTGTTCTCTTTCGGCATCAATGAGGAAGCCCGCTTCCGCGCAGTGAACATTCAGGAATACCGCCCCGGTTTCTATGAATTTGACGTTCTGGAGCTGGGCGAGCAGTTTGCCCACATCAAGCTGGGTGTTCCGGGCTACCACAACATTTACAATGCGCTGGCCATGTGCTGCTGCGTGCGCCCGCTGGGCCTGCAGCCCGCCGATGCCGAGCGCGCCGCGGCAGAGTTTCACGGCACCGGCCGCCGGTTTGAGATTAAGGGCGAATGCAACGGTGCCCCCGTGGTAGATGATTATGCCCACCACCCCACCGAGCTTGCCGCCACCATGGCAACCGCCAAAAAGATGGGCTACAAGCGCATTATCGCTGTGCACCAGCCGTTCACCTACAGCCGCACCAAGGCCCTGATGGATGACTTTGCTGCTGTGCTGCGCCAGGCCGACCAGTGCGTGCTGCTGCCGATCATGGGCAGCCGCGAGGTTGACGACGGCAGTGTGAAGAGCGAGGACCTGGCTGCCAAGATTCCCGGCAGCATTGTGGTTGACGGGCTGGAAAGCGCTGCCAACTGGGTCAAGCAGAACGCCCGCGAAGGCGACCTTGTGGTTTGCATGAGCTGCGGCGATCTGTACAAAGCCTGTGATATGATGGTGGGCAAGGCGTAAAATTTATGCTGCGCCACCATGCCGTTATCGCTATATAGACGCTATTATCCCATAAAATAATAATATCTGCCTGTTTTCCCGGTATGATGCGGGGAAGCGGGCAGATTTTTTGTTGGTGTATTCTGTTTTTATTTTTGGATTGTATTTAAGGCAACACCGCATAATTCCCGCCTTACGGCTTAAGCACCGCTCCGGCGGCTGCGGCACGGCATCTGCGTTGCCAAAATGCTCGATAATACACAAAGTATTATCTGCGCTTTTGGCTTAGCAGCTGCTGCACCTCGCTCGCCGTATCGGCACTTAGAATTATGCGGTATTGCCTTAAGGCGTTTTTCTTCGTGTTTTGGTTTCCAATATTTGCAGCGTTCCGGAACGGTCAAGACCGTTCCCTACAGAATGTTTTGGGGCGCATTGCTAACTTGCAAAATATCCGTAGGGCGCTGCGCCCGCAGGCGCGTTTCGGAGGCCAACCGCCCTAAACCCCATTTGTAGGGGCCGATGCTCGCCATCGGCCCGCCGGGCTGCCTGCACTGCTCCCTGTCCACTGACCACTATCCACTCTCTCACGATGCGCACGCTGCCACATCCCCCATTGTCAGGGTAATGTGTCCGTCCGGAGCGGCATCCGCCACAAACAACACGCCGGGGCGGGCGGTACCGGCGGCAATGCGGTCGGCCAGGGCCTGCTCCACGGCGCGGCTCACCTTGCGGCGCAGCTCCCGCGCACCATAGGCGGGTACGGTATCACCTGCCAGCGCCGCGGCAGCCGCCGGGGTATGGCGCAGGGTGTAGCCCTGGCGGGCGGCGCGTTCTTCCAGCTCGCAGAGCAGGCGATCCGCGATCGCGGCCAGCTGGGCGGGGCCAAGCGGGTCGAACAGCACCACATCGTCCAGGCGGCCCATCAGCTCCGGGCGGAAATAATCTTTGGCTTCCTGTAATGCCTTTTTGCCGCGGCGGGCGGTTTCTTCGGCGGCAGCGCCGAAGCCCAGCGGGCTGGCCTGCCCCGCCAGGCAGCGCGCCCCCAGGTTGGAGGTGAGCAGAATGATCGTGTTGGAAAAATCCGCCTTGCGCCCCTGGGCATCGGTCAGGGTGCCATCTTCCAAAATCTGCAGCAGAATATTCTGGATATCGCTGTGGGCCTTTTCAATTTCATCAAACAGCACCACGCTGTAGGGGCGGCGGCGCACGGCTTCGGTCAGCTGGCCGCCCTCATCGTGCCCCACATAGCCTGGCGGTGCGCCGATCAGCCGTGCCACCGTGTGCTGCTCCATATATTCGCTCATATCAAACCGCAGCAGGGCTTTTTCGCTGCCAAACCAGCTTTGGGCCAGGGTACGGGCCAGTTGGGTTTTGCCTACGCCGGTGGGACCTAAAAACAGCATTGCGCCAATGGGGCGGCCAGCTTCCCGCAGGCCGGTGCGGCTGCGCCGGATAGCCGCCGCCACGGCATGCACCGCACGCGGCTGACCAATCACCTGCGCGGCAAGGCGGGCTTCCAGCTGGTCCAGGCGCACACGCTCCGCCTCCCCTACCCGCTCGGCGGGCACGCCGCTGGCCTTGCCCACCACCTTGGCAATTTCCGCCGAGGTCAGCACCGGCATTTTGCTGCCTGGCAGCATGGATTGCTCCCCGCCTGAAATCCGCAGCGCCGCGGCGGCTTCGTCCAACAGGTCAATGGCCTTGTCCGGCAGGTAGCGCCCCGGCAGGTAGCGCACGCTCAGCTCCACCGCGGCGCGGATCGCCTCCTGCGGGATGCGCACCCCGTGGTAGCGCTCATACCGGGGCATCAGGCCGGTTAAAATTTTTTCCGCCTGCTGTGGGGCCGGTTCCTCAATATTCACCATGCCAAAGCGGCGGTCAAGGGCGGAGTCCTTCTGGATGGTCTTGCGGTATTCCTCCGGTGTGGTCGCACCGATGAGCTGGATTTCCCCGCGGGCCAGCATCGGCTTTAAGATACTGGCCGCATCGATCGCGCCTTCCGCCGCACCGGCCCCGGCGATCACATGGATCTCGTCAATAAACAGAATGGTGGAACGGTCGCGGTAAAGCTCTTCCAGCAGGTTTTTGAACCGCTCCTCAAAATCGCCGCGGTACTTGGTGCCCGCCACCATGGACGCCATATCCAGCGCCAGCACCCGCTTGCCCTTTAAGCTGGGCGTTACCTGCCCGGCGGCAATGCGCTGGGCCAGGGCTTCGGCCAGGGCGCTTTTGCCCACGCCCGGCTCCCCCAAAAGGCATGGGTTATTCTTTTGGCGGCGGCACAAAATTTCGATCATGCGTTCCAGCTCATCATCCCGGCAAAGTACAGGATCCAGCTGGCCTTCCTGCGCAAGGCGGGTCAGGTCACGGCCATATTTCTCACTGGGGCGGCTGCCGCGGGTACTGCTCATGCGGGGGCTGCTGGGCAAAACCAGCTGGCCGGAAAGCTGGCGGCATTCCCGCGCGGCGCGTGGAACTTCCAGCCCAAGGCCCGCCAGCCACACGCTGGCCGTGCAGGCGGTATCTTCCAGCATGGCACAGAGCAGGTGTTCGTTCTCCGCTTTGTTCACGCGGGCGGCATGGGCCCCCAGAACAGCGAATTCCAGCGCCTTGCGGCTTTCGGGCGCAAGGTCCCGGCCGCGCAGGTGCAGCGGGCGGCCCGTGCAGGCCCGCTGGGAGGCACAGGCCGAAAGTGCCGTTACCGTGATCTGTTTGCGGCGCAGAAACTCCACCGCAGTGCCCCGCCCGGTTTGCAGCATGGCAAGCAGCAGGTGCCCGGTATCCACCGCCGTACACCCCTGCCGGCCTGCGATGGTGATCGCGGTGGCGACGGTGCGCCGTGCGGCGCGGGTTAAACCTTTATGATAATAAAACATAGTGACCTCTGCCCTCCTACATGTTGCAGCGTTGCGGGTTACCCCACTGCAAGTATAGGCGGGCAGGGTGCAAATAATCATCGAAACCGGGCAAGGCGCTGCCATCCGGCCTGTTTTTGTGGCTGGCCGCAAAAAATATTGGTTTCATTGGTTGTATTGCGTTTTTCAACTTGGCATTTAGACGCATCTGTTGTATGATTAAAAAGTATGCTCTGTTTTAGGGCAATACCGCATAATTCTAAGTGCCGATACGGCGAGCGAGGTGCGGCAGCTGCCGGAGCGGTGCTTAAGCCGTCAGGCGGGAATTGTGCGGTGTTGCCTTAGGCATATAATTTGATATTACAAAAAGGTTGGTGCGTTCATGCGGAACATGCTGCGGTTTTTGAAAGGATACGAGAAAGAATCCATCCTTGCCCCGCTGTTCAAAATGCTGGAAGCCTGCTTTGAGCTGTTGGTTCCCCTTGTGGTAGCCAACATCATTGATGTAGGCATCAAAAACGGGGATTTGGCTTATATTGGCAAGCAGTGCGGCTTGATGGTGCTGCTTGCGGTTGTGGGTATGGCATCCAGCCTGACGGCGCAGTATTTTGCCGCCAAGGCCGCGCTGGGCTATGGCACGGCGCTGCGCGGGGCGCTGTTCCGCCACATTGATACCCTCTCTTACACGGAGCTGGACGGCATCGGCACGCCCACGCTGGTCACCCGCATCACCAGCGATGTGAACCAGCTGCAAAACGGCGTAAACATGACGCTGCGCCTTTTGCTGCGCTGCCCGTTTATTGTCATCGGCGCGCTGATTCTGGCGTTTGTCATCAGCCCCACCATGGGGCTCTGGTTCGTGCTGGTCACGCTGGCCATCTCGCTGGTGGTCTGGCTGATCATGCGGGTGACGGTGCCCCAGTACCGCGCCGCCCAGAATACGCTGGACAAAGTGACCCTGCTGACCCGCGAAAATTATGTGGGTGCCCGCGTGGTGCGCGCCTTTGCACGGCAGGATGACGAAATTGCGGATTTTACCGCCGTGAACGACAAACTGAAAACTTTCCAGCTGACCGCCGGGCGCATTTCCGCTTTGATGACCCCGCTGACCTATCTCATCGTCAACCTGGGCGTGATCGCCATCCTGATGCGCGGCGGGCTGCAGGTAAACAGCGGCGCGCTGACCCAGGGCGAGATCATTGCCCTAATCAACTATATGAACCAGATCCTTATCAACCTGCTGCGCATTGCCGATCTGGTGGTTTCTGTCACCCGCGCACTGGCCAGCGGCATCCGTGTTTCGGAGATTCTGAACACCAAATCCACGATGACCGACCCCGCCGCGGCCGCCCTTGCCCCGGCAGCGGGCGCCCCGGCCGTTGCATTTGACCATGTGGGCTTTACCTACCACGGTGCCGGTGCCCCCAGCCTGACGGACATCAGCTTTGCCGCCCAGAACGGCCAGACCATCGGCGTGATCGGCGGCACGGGCAGCGGCAAATCCACCCTGATCAACCTGATTCCCCGTTTTTATGACTGCACCAGCGGCAGCGTTGAACTGTTTGGCCATGCCGTGCAGCAGTACGGTTTTGCCCAGCTGCGCCAGATGATCGGCATTGTGCCGCAGCGCGCCGTGCTGTTTACCGGCACCATCCGGGACAACATGCAATGGGCCTGCCCCGATGCCACCGATGAGCAGATCTGGCAAGCCCTGGAGATTGCCCAGGCGGCGGACTTTGTGCGCGGCAAGCCCAAAGGGCTGGATGAACCGGTGGAGACCGCCGGGCGCAATTTCAGCGGCGGCCAGCGCCAGCGCCTGACCATTGCCCGCGCGCTGGTGCCTCACCCCCAGGTACTGATTTTGGACGACAGTTCCTCCGCACTTGACTTTGCCACGGACGCTGCTTTGCGCAAAGCGCTGAAAGAGCAGACCCATGGCATGACGGTATTTATTGTTTCCCAGCGCGCTTCCGCTGTGCAGCGTGCGGACCGCATTCTGGTGCTGGATGACGGCAATCTGGTTGGCAGCGGCACCCATGCCAACCTGCTGAAAACCTGCGATGTTTACCGCGAGATCTGCCTGAGCCAGCTGAGCCGCGAGGAGGTGGAAAAGACCTTATGAGCAATGCAAAGAAAAAGCGTGTTTCCCTGCGGGGCAGTAAAGGCACCATTCAGCGCGTGTTAAAGCTGATCCAGCCGTACCGCGGTTTGGTGCTGTTCACCCTGCTGCTTGCCGCCGTTACCGTTCTTACCACGCTGTACGCTCCCATTCTTTCGGGCCGCGGCGTGGACCTGATTGTGGGCCAGGGCAATGTCAACTTCCCTGCCCTGGGCAAGATTGCCATCCAGTTTGGCGTTACCGTGTGTGTCACCTCCATCTGCCAGTGGCTGATGAACATGGTGAACAACCGCATCACCTTCCAGGTGGTGCGCGACATCCGCGTGCAGGCGTTCCAGCACATGGAGATTTTACCCCTGAGCTATATGGATGCCCACAAGCCCGGCGACGCCATCAGCCGCATCAACACCGATGTGGAGCAGTTCAGTGACGGCCTGTTGATGGGCTTTACCCAGCTGTTCACCGGCATTCTGACCATTGTGGGCACTTTGGGCTTTATGCTTTCCATTGACTGGCGCATTACCCTGATCGTTGTGGTTCTCACCCCGCTTTCCATCTTTGTGGCAAAGTTCATTGCGGAGCATACCTACGATATGTTCCGCGTACAGAGCGAGACCCGCGCCGAGCTGACCGGTCTGGTGGACGAGCTGATTGGCAACGAGCATCTTGTCCGCGCCTTCGGTTACGAAAGCCGCGCCGAGGAGCGCTTTGACAAGATCAACGCCGATCTGCAGATCTGCGGCGTAAAGGCCACCTTCTTTTCCTCCATCACCAACCCTGCCACCCGCTTTGTCAACGCGCTGGTGTATGCGGCGGTCGGCGTGGTGGGCGCGCTGGTTGCCATTGGCGGCGGCATTACGGTCGGCGAGCTTTCGGTTCTGCTGAACTATGCCAACCAATACACCAAGCCGTTCAATGATATTTCCGGCGTTATGACCGAGCTGCAGAACGCCCTGGCCTGTGCGCAGCGTGTGTTCGACTTTATTGACGAAGCCCCCATCCTGCCCGATGCCCCCGATGCCGTTACCCTGCCCCACGGTGCAGGCAGTGTGGAGTTTGAGCATGTCAAGTTCCGCTATGTGCCGGATGTGCCCTTGATTGAAGACATGAACCTGCGCGTTCAGCCCGGCCAGCGCATTGCCCTGGTTGGCCCCACCGGCTGCGGCAAAACCACCCTGGTCAACCTGCTGATGCGCTTTTACGAGATCAACGGCGGCACCCTGAAGGTGGACGGCCACCCCATTGACACCGTAACGCGGGATTCGCTGCGCGGCAACCTGGGTATGGTCTTGCAGGAAACCTGGCTGAAAGCCGGTACTGTGGCAGATAACATTGCTTACGGCAAGCCGGACGCCACCCGCGAGGAGATCATCGACGCCGCCAAGCGTGCCCGCGCCCACAGCTTTATCTGCCGCCTGCCCCAGGGCTATGATACCGTAATTGCCGAGGACGGCGGCAACATCAGCCAGGGCCAGAAGCAGCTGCTTTGTATTGCCCGTGTTATGCTGCGCAAGCCGCCCATCCTGATTCTGGACGAAGCAACCTCCAGCATTGATACCCGTACCGAAGTGCTGGTTCAGGATGCCTTTGAGGAACTGATGAAAGGCCGCACCAGCTTTATTGTGGCGCACCGCCTTTCCACCATCAAAAACGCCGATCAGATCCTTGTGATGAAAGCCGGCAACATTATTGAGCGCGGCACCCACGAGGAGCTGCTGGCCAGGGGCGGCTTTTACGCCAACCTGTATGCAAGCCAGTTTGCCAAGGCGTAACGCCTGCCCCGCTGCATAACCCCAACTAGGGCAATACCGCATAATTCCCGCCTTGCGGCTTAAGCACCGCTCCGGCAGCTGCGGCACCTCGCTCGCCGTATCGGCACTTAGAATTATGCGGTATTGCCCTAAATATCAAATGGCCCGGCTGCAAATGCAGTGCGGGCCGTTATGTTTAGTTTTGCTGTATATCCTGTACGTCATCGGCGAATTTTGTTTGACGCAGACGGACGCAGGGATTATAATAAATGCGATGTAATTTGCCGGAATTTGTCACAGCCTGGCGTTCCGGCTCAAGGTGCAGTCATACGCTGCCCTGCAAGTAGAGAGGAAAAGAGGAATATTTATGTCCAAAACGTCCATTCCCAAAAACTATCATGATCTTTTGGGCCTGTACGATACCCAGCGGGCCATCGGCATCATCAAAACCATCTTTCAGGAAAAGCTGTGTGCCGCCCTGCACCTGAAGCGTGTTACCGCCCCGCTGTTTGTTTTGAACGGCAGCGGCCTGAACGATGATCTGAACGGCGTGGAGCGCCCCGTCAGCTTTGATGTACCCTGCCTGGATGAGCGCGCTGAAGTTGTGCACAGCCTGGCCAAATGGAAGCGCTATGCCCTTGCTGAGTATGGGTTCCGCCCCGGCCAGGGCCTTGTGACCGACATGAACGCCATCCGCCGCGACGAAGAGCTTGACAACCTGCACAGCATTTATGTAGACCAGTGGGACTGGGAGAAGGTCATCACCGCGAAGGACCGCACCCTGCCCTTTTTGCAGGAAACCGTGCGCGATATTGTGGATGCCGTTTGCTCCACTGCGGACGAGCTGCGCTGGAAGTTCCCGGAGCTGAAAGCCATCCGCCTGACCCGTGAGCCGACCTTTATCACCACCCAGGAGCTGGAAGACCTGTACCCCGACCTGACCCCCAAAGAGCGCGAAAACGCCTTTACCCGCGCCCATGGCACCGTCTGCATCATGCAGATCGGCGGCCAGCTGAAAAGCGGCATCCGCCACGATGGCCGTGCCCCTGACTATGATGACTGGACGCTGAACTGCGATATTCTGTTCTGGCACAAAGCGCTGGGCTGTGCACTGGAGCTTTCCAGCATGGGCATCCGTGTGGACCCGGCCGCCATGACCCGCCAGCTGGAAGCCGCAGGCTGCCCGGAGCGTGCGGAACTGCCGTTCCACAAAATGCTGCTGGAAGGCAAGCTGCCCCTGACGATGGGCGGCGGCATTGGCCAGAGCCGCCTGTGCATGTTGCTGCTGGGCAAGGCCCACATCGGCGAAGTGCAGGTCAGCCTGTGGGATGCCGAGACCAAAGCCGTGTGCGAGCGCGCTGGTGTGCAGCTGCTGTAATATTTGCAGTGAGCGACCTTCTTGATGCCCCGGACAAGCTGTTACGGCTTTGGGAGAATATGCCCAAAGTGCTTTGCAGGTCGGCCATCTCCGCCTGAGAGCTGTCCCTGCGGTCCGTTTTGCCCCAAAGGCATCCCCCCTTCTCCAAACGAATCAGTCGCCCAAAATAAAAACGTAATCCCTCGGATTCTATACGATCCGGGGGATTTTAACATTTCTGCGGCAAGCCAGGCCCTCTATGGCCAGGAACAAGGGTCTGCCACAAAATCTTCAATTACATCCATCAAATGGATGGGTTCCAGCTGCCCCTGTGTGCACAGCTGCGCCAGGCGCTGTGCCTGTTGGGCATTGGTGCAAATATCTGGGACAAATGCAATCTGCCGCCAGCTATCCGGTACCCGCTTTTGGGCCGCAATTCCAAAAGCAGTATAGCGGCCAAGTTCACAGCTGAACAGGGTTTGTTCCACCGCAAGATACTGGTAAATCGTTCTCGGCCCCCTTCCACAGCCCAAACAGTTTCCCCACCATACCGCAGACATCCATTTTTTAACAGTTCTTACAATTCTTGACAAATCATAAAAGCCATATTAAAATAGTGGCATGTTTTGCGGCACATTTCGGGATGCTTCCTGCCGGGGGATCACGTTGCCCCTGGCAGCGGTGGGGTCTTTCCTGTTTCCCCATCGCCTTATGGAAACATTATGTGAATTGTAGCAGAGGCTGCCGGAATTGTAAACCATCAAATCTGAGAAACGCCCTTTTAGGCTTTCCCAGATTTGG
>ERZ1106939.2225-NODE-2225-length-12563-cov-6.252958_pt1 | contig 12563 bp, 9 predicted proteins | sample MGYA00403669_ERZ1106939 | MGnify/ENA primary metagenome ERZ1106939 (study PRJEB35170, sample SAMEA104062447) | human gut metagenome | biome: human gut; feature: human-associated habitat; material: faeces | place: Denmark | collected 2012-09-28 ...
GGTAAGTTGAAAGATTTTATAAAGAAATTTTAATGATATAAAATGTATGGTACAATAATATATAGAAAGAATATGTGACGGATTCCGTCACATCCTTATCAAAGAGGAGGTACGTGTTATGCATATATCAAAGAATTCTGCAACTCAGATTGTTGAAGAAATTTCAAAACTTGTTAAACAGAATATTAATCTTATGGATGAGACTGGACATATAATTGCAAGTCGTGATAAATCCAGAATAGGGGATTTTCATTATGGTGCGTATAAGATTATATCTGAAAATCTTGAGGAATATTATATTGATGAAGATGATTTATCAAAAGGCATAAAAAAAGGAATCAATCTTCCACTTGAACTTGATGGCGGAATAGTAGGAGTGATAGGAATGACAGGTGGATATGAAGAGGTTATAACGTCTGGAAAACTGTTAAAAAAGATGACGGAAATTCTTTTGATGGAGAGTCGTGCAAACTATAGACAGCTTATGAATAAGCGTGTAAGGAATGCTTTTTATGAAGAATGGCTTATAAATGGAGGATATAAGAATGCTGATTTAGAAGACCGTGGAATGGCTTTGGGAATAGATATTAATAAGCCAAGAAGAGTGTTTATTGCCAGCATAGATGAGCTGGACAACCTTAAAGATTCACAGCAGGGACAGTCTAAGATTGCAAAATTTGAAAATGATGTTGATGCATTTTTAAAGAGAAATAATTATAAAATGCATTTTAGGAATGCTTCAAGACAGATAATAATCATAGATAATATGGATACGGAAAATGTGGTTAAATTTGCAGGAGAGCTGGCAGGATATGTGTGGGAAAAAGATAAGTTTGAATTAAATATTGGTATAGATTCAGCCCAAAGCTATGATATGCATGAAGCTTATGTTGAAGCACATAGGGCATGGACGGCTGCAGCTGAAAAACATGAACAGATTATATGCTATGAGGATATTAGTCTTGAACTTTTAATAAGCAATGTACCGACAGAGATTAAGCTTGAATATTTAAAGAAGGTATTCAAAGATATGGATTATAATGATGTATGTGAAAATATTGCGTTGCTGAAAGCGTATTTTAATGCACAGGGATCAATACAGAAAGCAGCAGACAATCTTTATATTCATAAGAATACATTACAATACAGAATATCAAAACTGAAAGAAATAACAGGACTTGATGTCAGGAAACCAACAGAAAGTCCAGCGTTGTATCTGGCATACATAATTACTGATGAATTAATTAATGAAAAATATGATTTACCATTATTGTTACATAATACAAAATAAAAATGATATTATGTGCTGTGTAACATTTTGCTATTAAGCTTTACATGTTATTATTGTGTCATACAAAGCACAAAGGTTTGTGCAAATCGTACAACAATAAAATAGAAATGAGGTGTTTTTATGACAGGAGTAGCATTGATAATTGCATTTGTGTTGGCTATCATTGTGATGATAGTTGCAATCTCTAAGTTTAAGGTTCATCCTTTCTTAGCAATTATGGCGGTATCACTTATTCTTGCAATGATGGCAGGAATTCCATTTGTTGATACTGTAAAACCAGACGGAACAAAGGTGTCTGGAATTCCAACAGTTATAGGAGCTGGATTCTCAGGTACATTCAGTAGCATCGGTATTGTTATTATATTAGGTGCATTGATTGGCTCGGTACTTGAAAAAACAGGAGCAGCATTGAAGCTGGCAGATATGGTAATTAAGGTAGTAGGAAAGAAAAGACCAGAACTTGCAATAGAGCTTATGGGCTGGGTTGTTTCAATTCCTGTGTTTTGTGACAGTGGTTTTGTAATTCTTAATCCAATAAGAAAAGCACTTGTAAAAAGAACAGCAGTTTCAAGTGTAGCAATGACAGTAGCACTTTCAGCAGGACTTTATATTTCTCATGTTTTTATTCCGCCAACACCTGGTCCGATAGCAGCTGCTAATACACTTGGAGTGGGAGATAATCTTTTACTTGTAATGGGACTTGGTGTTGTATGTTCAATATTTCCTCTTATAGCAGGTCTTGTATATGCTAAGTTTATTGGAAAGAGAGTAAAGAGTGCTGATGAAGTAACAGACAATGGAGAGGTTACCAAGACATATGAAGAATTAGTTGCAGAGTATGGAAAGCTTCCTAATGGATTTAATGCATTAGCTCCAATTCTTGTACCAATCATTCTTATGGCACTTGGTTCAATTTCATCAATGGCTGGCTGGACCGGCGCACTTGACATAGCATGCCAGTTCCTTGGAAAACCAATTATAGCACTTGCTGTTGGTACAATATTTGCAGTAATCCAGCTTGCAACGGCACATAAGATGTCCGATTTTTACAATATTACCAATGAGACATTAAAGACAGTTGGTCCTATACTTTTTGTAACAGCAGCTGGTGGTGTATTAGGAAAGGTTATTTCATCAAGCTCAATGGTTGCATTTATTACACAGCATGCAGAAGTGCTTTCAGCAGTTGGAATATTCTTCCCATTCCTTCTTGCAGCAATATTAAAAACAGCACAGGGTTCTTCGACGGTTGCAATTACAACTACAGCAGGTATCATTGCTCCACTGCTTGGAGCTCTTGGACTTGCTTCACCTGTTAAGACAGTGCTTTGTGTAATGGCTATAGGTGCTGGTGCCATGACAGTATCACATGCTAACGACTCATACTTCTGGGTAGTTACTAATTTTGGTGACATGGATCCTGAACAGGGATATAAGACACAGACAGTGTGCACATTAATAATGGGTATTGCAGCAATGGTTGAAATATTTATTCTTTCATTAATTTTATAATATAAATGTTACATAATGCGGCTATACTTATGAGAACTATATGGACTTATCAGTATGGCCGCATTATTATATAAAAGAAAGGTTATAATAACAATACATTTAGAACAATATCAGGAGGATTATATATGGTTATAGGCTTTGTTGGATTGGGAATAATGGGAAAACCGATGGCAAAGAATCTTTGCAGAGCTGGATACACATTGATTGTTAATGACCATCATAAGGAAAATGTCGATGAACTTGTACAGGCAGGTGCGAGAAGTGGTGATTTAAAACAGATTGGCATGGAAAGTGATGTAGTTATAACAATGCTTCCAAACAGTCCTCAGGTAAAGGATGTAATGCTTGGGGAAAATGGTATTGCGGGTTATATGAAAAAAGGAACATGTTTTATAGATATGAGTTCAATTAATCCTGTCGACAGCAGATATATTGGTGATGTATTAAAAGAAAAAGGAATTGATATGCTTGATGCACCTGTGTCAGGAGGAGAACCTAAAGCAATAGATGGAACAGTTGCATTTATGGTTGGTGGAGATGAGAAAACATTTGATAAGAATAAACAGATTCTTACACATATGGGTTCATCAGTTACAAGATGTGGTGAACTTGGAGCTGGAAATACAACAAAACTTGCCAATCAGATAATTGTTGCATGTAATATCCAGGCAGTTTCTGAAAGCTTCATTCTGGCAAAAAAAGCCGGAGTAGACCCTGAATGTGTATTTGAGGCAATAAAAGGCGGACTAGCAGGGTCTACTGTTATGAATGCCAAAGTTCCAATGATGATAGAGGATAATGTTGAACCAGGATTCAGAGTAGATTTACATATTAAAGATTTGAATAATGCACTTGAGTGTGCTCATAGTGTTGGAGCTCCAGTACCGATGACGGCACAGGTTCAGGAAATAATGCAGTATCTGCATAATAATGGAGATGGAAGCAGCGACCACAGTGCAATTATACATTATTATGAAAAACTGGCAGACACAAAATTATAAATGTTGTTGACAGGTTATTATAATGTCAGGAAGGAGAATCTTATGAATAAAGAATTAAGAGCGGTTGCAGACAATATAATTGATGCGGCAATTAAAGCAGTTCTTCCGGATGAAGCAGTTAAGAAAACACTTAAAGACAGGAAATTTGATGGAAAAGTTATTCTTGTAGCAGTAGGAAAAGCCGCATGGCAGATGGCAAAGGCGGCAAGTGACTGTCTGGGAGACAGAATAAATGAAGGAATTGTAATAACGAAGTATGGACATGTAAAAGAGCCGATTGAAAGAATAGAATGTTTTGAGGCAGGCCACCCTGTTCCGGATGAGAATTCATTTAAAGCAACACAGGCAGCTATTGAGATGGTAAGCGGACTCAATAAGAATGATACAGTGCTTTTTCTTCTTTCAGGTGGAGGAAGTGCTTTATTTGAGAAGCCGAAGATTACAGGAGAAGAATTGCAGGATATAACTAATCAGTTACTTGCATGCGGCGCAGATATTGTTGAGATTAATACGATAAGAAAACGCTTATCAGAAGTAAAGGGCGGACGTTTTGCAAAGTTATGTGAACCGGCGCATGTATTATCAATAGTATTATCAGATATACTTGGTGACCCATTGGATATGATTGCTTCAGGTCCGGCATGTGCAGATACAACAACATGTGAAGAAGCATGGCACATTGTAGAAAAATATAATCTTAATATAAGTGAAGATGTAAAAAAGCTGATGGATATTGAGACACCGAAGAAACTGGATAATGTAACAACTTTTATTAATGGAAGTGTGCGTGAATTATGCAGTGCAGTATCAAGGGAATGTTCAAAGTATGGATATGAACCAGTAATGCTTACGGACCAGTTATGCTGTCAGGCAAAAGAAGCCGGAAGTTTTCTTGCATCTATAGCAAAGACACATTGTAAGTCAGGAAAGAAGCTGGCATACATAGCAGGCGGAGAAACTGTTGTTAATATTACCGGACATGGTAAAGGCGGAAGAAATCAGGAGATTGCATTATCAGCAGCAGAAGGTATTAAGGGAATGTCAAATGCAGCAGTATTCAGTATAGGCAGCGATGGAACAGACGGACCTACGGATGCGGCAGGTGGATATAGCGATGGTGATACAGCAGGAGAATTAAAGAATAAAGGAATAGATATATTTGAAGTACTTAAGAATAATGATGCTTATAATGCACTTAAACTTACAGGTGGTCTTATTATAACAGGTCCTACGGGAACAAATGTTAATGATGTTTCTGTGCTGCTTATATCAGATTGATAAGGTACATAAAGCGATAAAAATATATAATTTAATTATTTATTATAGTGTAAAGCCAGTATTTTGCTGGCTTTATATTTTTTTAATAAATTCATTAGCACTCACCTCTTGACAGTGCTAACAATGAGATGTATAACATCAATTGTAAGAGGAAAACAATAGATAAACAGTGAAGTTAAGCATTCATTGTAATAGAAGGAGGTAATCGTATGAACATTAATAAGTTTACACAGAAGTCTATTGAGGCTGTTAACCAGTGCGAGAAGATTGCCTACGATTATGGTAATCAGGAGATTGATCAGGAACATTTTCTGTACAGTCTCTTAACTATAGAAGATAGTCTTATCGCGAGCCTGATAGAGAAGATGGGAATTGATAAGGACACATTTATTAAAAATATTGAGACTTTACTTAGCCAGAAGAATAAGGTTTCAGGAAATGTACAGCTTTATGTAAGCAATGATCTTAATAAGGTTTTAGTAAATGCAGAAGATGAAGCAAAGAGAATGGGGGATGCATATGTTTCTGTTGAGCATCTTATGCTTGCGATGATTGCAGCACCTAACAAGGGCATAAAGCAGCTTTTTAAGACATATGGAATTAACAGGGAATCATTCCTGTCAGCCCTTGCTACAGTAAGAGGCAACCAGAGTGTTACTTCGGATAATCCGGAGGCAACTTATGATACTCTTAGCAAATATGCTACAGACCTTGTAGAGAGAGCTAAGGACGGAAAGCTTGACCCGGTTATCGGAAGAGATAATGAAATCAGAAATGTAATAAGAATCCTTTCCCGTAAGACTAAGAACAATCCCGTTCTTATTGGTGAGCCAGGTGTTGGTAAAACAGCAGTTGTTGAAGGACTTGCACAGAGAATCGTGAGAGGTGATGTTCCAGAAGGCTTAAAGGATAAGAAGCTTTTTGCACTGGATATGGGTGCGCTTGTTGCAGGTGCAAAATATCGTGGTGAATTCGAGGAAAGACTTAAGGCTGTACTTGATGAGGTTAAGAAATCTGAAGGTCAGATAATCCTGTTTATTGATGAAATTCACACTATTGTCGGTGCAGGTAAAACAGAAGGTGCTATGGATGCAGGTAATATGCTAAAACCAATGCTTGCCCGTGGTGAACTTCATTGTATAGGTGCTACAACTCTTGATGAGCACAGAGAGTATATTGAGAAAGACCCGGCACTTGAAAGACGATTCCAGCCAGTTATGGTTGATGAACCTACAGTTGAGGATACTATCTCAATCCTTAGAGGTCTTAAGGACAGATATGAAGTGTTCCATGGAGTTAAGATTACAGATGGCGCACTTGTAAGTGCAGCTACTTTGTCAGACAGATATATTTCAGACAGATTCCTGCCAGATAAGGCTATTGACCTTGTAGATGAGGCATGTGCAATGATTAAGACTGAACTTGATTCAATGCCTGCAGAACTTGATGAGAAGAGAAGAAAGATTATGCAGCTTGAGATTGAGGAGGCTGCACTTAAGAAAGAGACAGATAACCTCAGTAAGGAAAGACTTGATGCATTACAGAAGGAATTGTCTGAATTAAGGTCTGATTTCAATATCCAGAAAGCTAAATGGGACAGCGAGAAATCTTCTGTTGACCAGGTAAGCAAGTTAAAGGAAGAGATTGACCAGATTAATACCCAGATAGCACAGGCTAAGAGAGAATATGATCTTAATAAGGCAGCAGAACTTCAGTATGGTAAACTTCCACAGGCACAGAAGGCTTTGGAAGAAGCAGAGAAGAAGTCAAGTAACAGAGATATGAGCCTTGTTCATGAAAGTGTTACTGAGGAAGAGATTGCTAAGATTATATCAAGATGGACTGGTATTCCGGTTAGCAAGTTAAGTGAGTCTGAAAGACAGAAAACTCTTAATCTTGATGAACAGCTCCACAAGAGAGTTATCGGTCAGGATGAAGGTGTTACTAAGGTAACAGAGGCAATCATAAGGTCTAAGGCTGGTATTAAAGACCCGACTAAGCCAATCGGTTCATTCCTGTTCTTAGGACCTACAGGTGTAGGTAAGACAGAGCTTGCAAAGGCACTGGCTGAGAGTCTGTTTGATGATGAATCTAATATAGTAAGACTTGATATGTCCGAGTATATGGAGAAGTATTCAGTATCCAGACTTATCGGAGCGCCTCCAGGATATGTAGGTTATGATGAAGGTGGACAGCTTACAGAAGCTGTAAGAAGAAAACCATATTCAGTTGTTCTTTTTGATGAAGTTGAGAAGGCACATCCAGATGTATTTAATGTCCTCTTACAGGTACTTGATGATGGCCGTATCACTGATTCACAGGGAAGAACTGTGGATTTTAAGAACACTATAATCATAATGACAAGTAACATTGGTTCTTCATATCTGCTTGAAGGCATCAATCCTGATGGCTCAATTAAGCCAGAGGCAGAGGAAGCTGTTATGGGTGATTTAAAGAATCATTTCAGACCTGAATTCCTTAACCGTCTTGATGAGATAATTATGTTCAAGCCTCTTACTAAGGATAATATCAGCAATATTATCAATCTTCTTGTTGCAGATGTTAACAAGAGACTTGCAGATAAAGAGCTTGAGATTGTTCTTACAGATGCAGCCAAGGATTTCATAGTTGAAAACGGATTTGACCCAATGTATGGTGCAAGACCGCTTAAGAGATATGTCCAGAAGACAGTTGAGACACTGGCAGCCAAGTTAATACTTGCAGGCAATATCAATACAGGGGATGATATTGTTATTGACCTTGTAGATGGAAAGCTGACAGCCAGAGCCGCTGCAAGGGCTGTTGAGGGATAAGGCCTGATATTGTAAGAACTTTATGGTCCTTTTGGGGGCATTGGAATTTTTGACTTTTGCTAAATGACTATAAATACAGATGATACTTTTGAAATAAAAGCCTACCAGATTATTGTATATATGCGAATTAGTAGATTTTTGAAATTGAAAGTTGTCATTGATGAAATTAAAAAGCCTACTAAACTATTGCGTAATGCAAGTTTAGTAGGCTTTTTGAAAGCAAACCAACAATTTATTCTTTGAATTTCTGACAGCATACTTTATAGGCAAACCGCAATTACGGTATTGACAAAAACTTATATTAATTGTATATTAAAAATGATTTATGGTTAAAGATTCATGGCAGACTGCTTGCATGTGAATGAAAGAGAAAGATATAACACAAAAGGTACTAGAAGATAATAACGATATATTTGCGGATATTGTTAATGTGTTGTTATTTGATGGAAAGCCGGAGGTTGAAGAGAATGAACTTGTTAATACGACAGTTCATTCACAGTATAAGGCTGAAGACGGAAAAGTTCATGAACAGGAACGCGACATTGCTAAGTATTGGAAAAGAGGAGGTACAGACATAGTCCTGTATGGCATAGAGAATCAGACAAAGGTTGAGAAAAGAATGCCAGCAAGAATATCGGGATATGAAGGTGCTTCATACAGAGGACAATGTGATAAGAAAACAATAGTGCCGGTAATAACGATGGTGCTGTATTATGGTACAGACAGAAAATGGACGGCACCAAAGAATCTTAAGTCTATGATTAAAGTTCCGCATAATCTGGATAAGTATGTTAATGACACTAAGGCTAATGTGTTTGAGATAGCGTGGCTGACCGATGAACAGATAGCAAAGTTTACGAGTGATTATAAGATAGTTGCTAATTTCTTTGTGAACAAGAGAAAGAACAAAGATTACATACCAGATGATAAGACAACAATTAAGCATGTGGATGAGATACTAAAGTTCTTATCAGTTATGACAGGGGATAACAGATATGAAGAGATATTGTCAGATAAGGAAGGAGTGAGCAATATGTGTGATGTAGCGCAGAGACTTGAAGACAGGGGAATTGAGAAAGGACTTCAGAAAGGAAGAGAAGAAGGCAACCGGATGATATATTCACTGGTCGAAGATGAGAGCATAAGTATGGAAAAGGGTGCACAAAAGCTAGGGGTAAGTGTAGAAAAGCTGCGAGCTAATATGATTAATGCGGGATACAAGTGTCCGGATATGGAGTGATAGCTGACAATATAATATATAAAGATAAAGCAATGCTGGGAAGAGTGGATACTGGCATTGCTTTTATTTTATGGAAAAGTCTGTTTCTGTTCAGAAACTTACTTCTGCGTGTTCCTATAAGAACAATAAATAATCAAGCTATATAGGTAAATTTCAGGCAGAATTACATGAAATTGCAGGAATATACCTATCAGGCAGGCACGAGGAAGCTTATCTATAGGTAGATTGGAAGAAAAAGTGAAGGTTGAATAAGGAATCTGCCTGGATATGTCCTATAAATCAAGTGATAATGCGACTACCTATAGGTATCATGAACAACGAATCAATAATCAGATTAAGACATATTTATACAGAACTAGATAAACTGGTTCTTTTCATTATTATATTCATAATTAATTGATTTTAACTTATTGGTTATTTCTTCCTCAGAAATCATATAAGATTTGCACAGTTCCTCTAATGAATTGTAATTGTCTCGAAGTTGTGTATTGACAAAGCTTAAAAGCATAACAGGGTCTTTAGGCATAGAAAAATCCTCCTTTTATTGTGTTTTCAGTGATTGCTCTATTGTTGTACTATTTAGTACAGCATGAATATTTTCCCATATTAAGCATATTCTGTAAATGTAAGGCTTGTATATAAAATTGTATTAAAATAAATACATTTATGGTTGCACGAAAACGATTACTATGTTATAATTTTAACAAGCTAAGAAACATACTACTTAAATAACTGAATATTAAATTATGGAGGTTTTGTTATGGGAAAGAAATGGGTGTATTTGTTTACAGAGGGTAACGCAGATATGCGTGAACTTCTTGGTGGTAAAGGTGCGAATCTGGCAGAGATGACTAATATTGGTCTTCCGGTTCCACAAGGGTTTACTATTACTACAGAAGCTTGTACCCAGTATTACGAGGATGGTAGAGAGATCAATGATGAGATTATGGGACAGATTAACGAACATATCGAGAAGATGGAACAGATTACAGGCAAGAAGTTTGGAGATATGGAGAATCCACTTTTAGTTTCTGTTCGTTCTGGAGCGAGAGCTTCTATGCCGGGTATGATGGATACAATCCTTAATCTTGGACTTAACGAGGACGTTGTTAATGTAATTGCACAGAAATCCGGCAATCCAAGATGGGCATGGGATTGTTATAGAAGATTTATCCAGATGTATTCAGATGTAGTTATGGAAGTTGGTAAGAAATATTTCGAAGAGCTTATTGACAAGATGAAGGATGAGAGAGGGGTTAAGCTTGATGTAGAGCTTACAGCGGATGATCTTAAGGAGCTTGCAACACAGTTTAAGGCTGAATATAAGTCTAAGATTGGCAAGGATTTCCCAGATGATCCTAAGGAACAGTTATACGGAGCTATAAAAGCTGTATTCCGTTCATGGGACAACCCAAGAGCTAATGTATACAGAAGAGATAATGATATTCCTTATTCTTGGGGAACAGCAGTTAATGTACAGTCTATGGCATTTGGTAATATGGGGGATGACTGTGGAACTGGTGTTGCATTTACAAGAGATCCTGCAACTGGTGCTAAAGGACTTTTTGGAGAGTTCCTTACTAACGCACAGGGTGAAGATGTTGTTGCCGGAGTAAGAACTCCAATGCATATTCAGGAAATGAGTGAGAAGTTCCCGGAAGCATTTGAGCAGTTTAAGGATGTGTGTGCAACTCTGGAAGAACATTACAGAGATATGCAGGATATGGAATTTACAGTAGAGCATGGCAAGCTGTTCATGTTACAGACACGTAATGGTAAGAGAACAGCACAGGCAGCATTAAAGATTGCATGCGACCTTGTAGATGAGGGGATGAGAACAGAGAAGGAAGCAGTTGCAATGATTGATCCTCGTAATCTTGATACACTTCTTCATCCTCAGTTTGATGCAGCTGCACTTAAGGCTGCAACTCCAGCAGGAAGAGGTCTTGGAGCATCTCCTGGCGCTGCATGTGGTAAGATTGTTTTCTCAGCAGAAGACGCAGAAGAGTGGAATGCAAGAGGCGAGAAAGTTGTTCTTGTAAGACTTGAGACATCGCCAGAAGATATTACAGGTATGAAGGCTTCACAGGGCATTCTTACTGTAAGAGGTGGTATGACAAGCCATGCAGCCGTTGTTGCAAGAGGTATGGGAACATGCTGCGTATCTGGCTGTGGTGATATTGCAATGGACGAAGCTAATAAGAAGTTCACACTTGCAGGCAAGGAATACCATGAAGGAGATTATATATCTATTGATGGTACAACAGGCAACATATATGATGGACAGATTCCTACGGTTGATGCCAAGATTGCAGGAGAGTTTGAAAGAGTTATGGAGTGGGCTGATAAGTACAGAAAGTTAAAGGTTCGTACTAATGCAGATACTCCTAAGGATGCCAAGAAGGCAAGAGAACTTGGAGCAGAAGGTATCGGACTTTGCCGTACTGAACATATGTTCTTTGAAGAGGACAGAATTGCAGCATTCAGAGAGATGATATGTTCTGATACTGTAGAAGAAAGAGAAGCAGCACTGGATAAGATTCTGCCATATCAGCAGGGGGATTTCGAAGCACTTTATGAGGCACTTGAAGGTAATCCTGTAACTATCAGATTCCTTGATCCACCTCTTCATGAATTTGTTCCTACAGAGGAAGAAGATATTAAGAAGTTAGCTGAATCACAGGGCAAGTCAGTAGAGACTATTAAGAATATTATTGCAAGTCTTCATGAGTTTAATCCAATGATGGGACACAGAGGATGCCGTCTTGCAGTAACATATCCAGAGATTGCCAAGATGCAGACAAGAGCTGTTATAAGAGCTGCAATCAATGTTAAGAAGGCACATCCTGACTGGAATGTTAAGCCGGAGATTATGATTCCGCTTATCTGTGAGGTTAAGGAATTAAAGTATGTAAAGAAGACTGTTGTTGAGACAGCAGATGAAGAGATTAAGGCAGCAGGAATCGACCTTGAATACGAGGTTGGTACTATGATTGAGATTCCAAGAGCTGCACTTACTGCTGATGAGATTGCCAAGGAAGCTGATTTCTTCTGCTTTGGTACTAACGATCTTACACAGATGACATTCGGATTCTCAAGAGATGACGCTGGTAAGTTCCTTAATGCATACTATGAATCTAAGATATTTGAGAATGACCCATTTGCAAAGCTTGACCAGAATGGTGTTGGTAAGCTTATGGAGATGACAATAAAGCTTGGAAGACCGGTTAATCCGGATCTTCACATAGGTATCTGTGGAGAGCATGGTGGAGATCCTTCATCAGTTGCATTCTGCCACAAGATTGGTCTTGATTATGTGAGCTGCTCACCATTCAGAGTACCTATTGCAAGACTTGCAGCAGCACAGGCTGCGATTGCAGAAGAGAAATAATCCAATTTCTGACCATAACACGAGTTTCGGGGCATGG
>ERZ1106939.2226-NODE-2226-length-12558-cov-8.811885_pt1 | contig 12558 bp, 12 predicted proteins | sample MGYA00403669_ERZ1106939 | MGnify/ENA primary metagenome ERZ1106939 (study PRJEB35170, sample SAMEA104062447) | human gut metagenome | biome: human gut; feature: human-associated habitat; material: faeces | place: Denmark | collected 2012-09-28 ...
GGGATGGGATATCCCATCCCGGCCCTTCCTGCCGTTAGCGAAGCCCGTTTAAGTAGGTGACGATGCCCTCGGCGATGCCCTGGGCCAGCTTATCCTGATAGCCGTCGTCGATGAGGTCCATCAGTTCGTCATGGTTGGTCATGAAGCCCATCTCCACCAGCACCGCGCACATCTCGGTTTCCCGCAGCACCACGAAGTCGGCGCTTTTGATGCCCCGGTCGATTCCGCCCGTAAGACGGGTCAGCGGAGTCTGGATGGCCTGTGCCAGCCGGGCGCCCCGTCCGCTGGAAGGGTGGTAGTAGGTGTAGATGCCGGAGAAGTCCGAGTAGTTGGGGGCGGCGTTGGAGTGGAGGGCCAGATACAGGTCGTACTCCCCCTGGTTGGCCTCCCGGATGGAGCTGCCGGCGGTCATCTCCGGCCGGTTGCGCTGGTACTGGATGCCGTTGGAGAGCAGATAGGGCACCAGGGCGTCTGCCAGCAGGTTCATGTTGTACTCCTCGGACCCGCTGCCGGTGACGTACATATTCCAGTCCTGGGTGGACGGGCTGAGATAGATTCTGGGCATGGGATGATCCCTCCTTTTTTCCCAGTCTATGGCGTTTCCGGGAAAAATGTGATAAACTGACCTGGAAGTATCAGAGAGAAAGGGATCATTCTATGAAAGCGGAGCGGAATTACCCCAAATATACCATCACTCCCAAGGCGGAGGCCGCCATCCTCCGGGGCCACCCCTGGGTCTACGACGCGGAGATCACACATACGGAGGGCCAGGCGGAAAACGGCGGCCTGGTGGACGTGGTCAGCAAAAAGGGCCGGTACCTGGGCACAGGCTTTCTGTCGGAGCGGTCCAAAATCCGGGTGCGCCTGGTGTCCCGCAACGCCAACGACCAGTTTGACGCCGCCTTCTGGCGCCGGAAGCTCCAGTGGGCCTGGGACTACCGGAAGAGCGTCATGGCGCCGGAGGACCTGGACGCCTGCCGGATCATCTTCGGGGAGGCGGATGCCTTTCCGGGGCTGACGGTGGACAAGTTCCACGACCTGCTGTCCGTCCAGGTGCTGTCGGTGGGCATGGAGCGGATCCAGGATCTGCTGCTGCCGGCCCTGGCGGAGCTGCTCCGGGCGGACGGGTTCCCCATCCGGGGGATCTTCCTGCGGAACGACGTGGCCCTGCGGGAGAAGGAGGGCCTGCCCCAGGGCAAGGGCTGGTATCCCCTGCCCGGCGAGACGCCTCCGGCACGGGCGGTGACAGAGATCACGGAGAACGGCATCAAATACCTGGTGGATGTGGAGAACGGGCAGAAAACCGGGTTCTTCCTAGATCAGAAGTACAACCGCCGGGCAGTGGGGCAGCTGGCCCGGGGCAAAACAGTGCTGGACTGCTTCACCCACACCGGGTCCTTCGCCCTGAACGCCGCGGCGGGCGGGGCCAAACACGTCACCGCCGTGGACGTGTCGGCGTCCGCCGTGGAGATGGCCCGGGCCAACGCAGAGCGCAACGGCCTCTCCGGCGTGGTGGACTGCGTGGCCGCCAATGTGTTCGACCTGCTGCCCCAGCTGGAGAAGGAGCCGAAGCGGTACGACTTCATCATCCTGGACCCGCCGGCCTTCACCAAGTCCCGAAAGACCGTGGCCAACGCCATCTCCGGGTACAAGGAGATCAACTACCGGGCCATGAAGCTGCTGCCCCGGGGCGGGTATTTAGCCACCTGCTCGTGCAGCCATTTCGCCACGGAGGAGCTGTTCATAAAAATGCTCCACAGCGCCGCCCACGACGCCGGGGTGCAGCTGCGGCAGATCGAGGCGCGGCAGCAGTGCGCCGACCACCCTATCCTGTGGGGCGTGGAGGAGACCAATTATCTGAAATTTTTCATTTTTCAGGTGGTATAAGACGGGAGTTTTTATTGCCACGGGACAGTTCCTGTGGTATTCTGAGATTTATGACAGAACGCTGTAAAGGGAGGCGGGACTATGACCGTGGGACAGAAGCGACTGTTCCTGCTGGACATGGACGGCACGCTGTACGTGGACGAGCGGCTGTTCGACAGAGTACCGGAGTTCCTGGCCCGCGTCCGTGAGACCGGCGGGCGGTATCTGTTCCTCACCAACAACTCCTCCCGGGGCGTGGAGGGGTACATAGAGAAGTTAGGCCGACTGGGCATCGCCACCGGGCCGGGGGACTACCTGACCTCGGTGGACGCCACCATTGACCTGCTGCATCGGGAATACCCGGGGAAGAAGTGCTACGCGGCGGGAACGCAGTCGTTCCGGCAGCAGCTGGACAGCGCGGGCATCCCCGTGACGACCCGGGTGGAGGAGGATGTGGACATCCTGCTCAGCGGCTTTGACCGGGAGCTGACGTTCCAGAAGCTGGAGGACAGCTGTATCCTGCTGAACCGGGGCGTAACGTGGCTGGCCACCAACCCGGACTGGGTGTGCCCCACCTGGTACGGCGCTGTGCCGGACTGCGGCAGCGTGTGCCAGATGCTGACCAACGCCACCGGGCGAAGGCCCACGTTCATCGGCAAGCCCCAGCCCGCCATGGCGGAGCTGGCCATGCGGCGGACGGGCTTCGGCCCGTCGGAGACGGTGCTTATCGGCGACCGGGTGTATACGGACATCGCCTGTGCCGTCAACGCCGGCATCGACAGCATACTGGTGCTGTCCGGCGAGGGAACACGGGAGGACGTGGAGAAATTCGGTGTCCGGCCCACATGGATATACGACGATATTGCCGCGGTATACCGCGAGATGGAGGAAACGCCATGAAGCTGAATTACAAGCGCACCATACTGGTGGGGTTTGCATTTTTCCTGATCTGCGCCTTTTGGCAGGCCTATGACAACACCATTCCCCTGATCCTGACCAACAAGTTCGGCATGAGCCAGACCTGGTCCGGCGTCATCATGGCACTGGACAACGTGCTGGCACTGTTCCTGCTGCCGCTGTTCGGCCATATCTCCGACAAATGCACCCATCCCAAAGGGCGGCGGACGCCGTTCATCGTGGTAGGCACGCTGCTGGCGGCGGTGGCGCTCATCGCTCTGTCCTTCGTGGACAACGCCCAGCTGAAGCATCTGGACAAGGTGTCTGCCATCGACGATCCGGCGGCGCTGGCGGAGATCTATCAGGAGCAGAAGGACGCCACGCTGCTGACCCCCGGCGGCGAGAGCTTTATCCTGGGACAGAAAATCACCCAGGAGGAGTTCACCGCTATCCGCAGCCAGATCACCGAGGGTGAAAGTACCGTGACCAATCCGGACTACACCAACTACGTCGTACCGGCGCGGCAGGCCTGCGCCCACGCCGTCACCCGGACGCATCCGGGGACGGTGGTGCTGTTCGTGGTGCTGCTGCTCATCATCCTCGTCTCCATGGCCACATTCCGCTCCCCGGCGGTGGCGCTGATGCCGGACGTGACGCTGAAGCCGCTGCGCTCCAAGGCCAACGCCGTCATCAACCTGATGGGCAGCGCCGGCGGCATTCTGGTGCTGGCGCTGGGCATGGTGTTCGCCACCTCGTCGGTGGAGAACAGCCTGATGAGCTACACCGGTTATTTTGGCGTCATCGCGGCGCTGATGCTGGCGGCGCTGGTGGTGTTCATGCTCACCGTCCGTGAGCCGGAGTGGGCCGCCGAGATGCAGCGGCAGGCCGTGGCCGCCGGGCTGGAGGAAAAAGAGGAGACGGCGCAGCCCACGGAGAGCCGCAGGCTGTCTGCCGACGAGGTAAAGAGTCTGCTGCTGATCCTTCTGAGCATCGTGCTGTGGTTCTTCGGCTACAATGCCGTCACCAGCAAATATTCCGTATACGCCAGCAACATCCTGCACAAGGATTATAACCTGACGCTGATCATCGCCCAGGCGGCGGCCATCGTGGCCTATCTGCCGGTGGGCTTCCTCGCCGGGAAGCTCGGACGGAAAAAGACCATCCTCGCCGGCGTGGTGATGCTGACGGTGGCCTTCGGCGTGGCGGGCTTCCTGACGGCGGACAGTCCCACCATGCTGATGAACGCCATGTTCGCCCTGGCGGGCATCGCCTGGGCCACCATCAACGTCAACTCCTTCCCCATGGTGGTGGAGCTGGCCTCCGGCGGCGACGTGGGCAAATACACCGGCTTCTACTACACCGCCTCCATGGCGGCCCAGGTGGCCACGCCCATGGTGTCCGGCCTGCTGATGGATAAATTCGGTATGCACGTCCTGTTCCCCTACGCCGCCGTGTTCACGGCGCTGGCCTTCGTGACCATGCTGTTCGTCAAGCACGGCGACAGCAAGCCCGCGGCTAAGGTGGGGCTGGAGGTGCTGGACGTGGACAACGACTGAAAAGAGGTTTCCCTATGACTTGGCTCATCGTATTGGCCGCCCTGATCGCGGTGGTCTTTCTCCTGTACCTGCTGGCGCTGCGCTGCCAAAAGCGGCGGGGCGACTGGGACTATTTCAAAAAGTGGCGCTATGCCCACCGGGGCTATCATGACAAGCCCCGCATCCCCGAAAACTCCATCCCCGCGTTCCGCCGTGCGGTGCAGTGCGGCTTTGGCGCGGAGCTGGACGTGCATCTGATGAAGGACGGCCATCTGGCGGTCATCCACGACGCCTCCCTGCTGCGTACCGCCGGGGCGGACGTGGAGATCGAGGACCTGACGGCGGAGGACCTGGCCAATTACACCCTGGAGGGCACGGAGCACCACATCCCCCTGCTGGAGGAGGTGCTGCCCATTTTCGCCGGCAAAGCGCCCCTGATCATCGAGCTGAAGGCCGAGCGGGGCAACGCCGACGCGCTGACTGCCGCCGCCTGTAAGCTGCTGGACAAGTATAAGGGCAGATATTTGGTGGAGTCCTTCGACCCCCGGTGTCTCATGTGGCTGTGGCACAACCGGCCTCAGGTGCTGCGTGGACAGCTGTCGGAAAACTTTCTGCGCCACGGCGACGGTGCCAATCTGCCCGGCGCGGTGCGCTGGGTGCTGGGCAATCTGCTGATGAACAGCTGGACGCGGCCCGACTTCATCGCCTACCGCTTTGAGGACCGGAGCAGCCTGTCCATGAAGCTGTGCCGGGGCGTATACCGGGCGCAGGAGGCCAGCTGGACCATCCGCGACAGGGCGGACATGGACGCAGCGGAGGCCGCGGGCTGCCTGGTCATCTTTGAACGCTTTGATCCAAGGGGGCTGGACAAATGAGAGTGATCACCGGCACGGCGCGGGGCCGTGTACTGAAGGAGCTGGAGGGGCTGGAGACCCGGCCCACCACCGGCAAGGTAAAGGAGAGCCTGTTCTCCATCATCCAGTTCGACATCGAGGGCCGCCGGGTGCTGGATCTGTTCGCCGGAACGGGCCAGCTGGGCATCGAGGCGCTGAGCCGGGGCGCGGCGGAGTGCGTGTTCATCGACCGGCGGGCCGACGCGGTAAAGCTGATCCGCGAGAACCTGGCGTTGTGCAGACTGGAGGACCGGGCCAGGGTGCGGCAGGGCGAGGCGCTGCCCTATCTCCGCAGCGGCGAGAAGTTCGACATCGTGTTTCTCGACCCCCCCTACGCCAGCGGACTGCTGGCCCAGGCGCTGACGGACATCGCGGCGTTTGACATTTGCCGCGCACATGGTATAATCATAGCAGAGAGCGCCGCGGACACGGTGCTGCCCGCCATGCCGCCGCCCTATACGCTGTACAGGGAGTACCGCTACGGCAAGATCAAGCTGACGGTGTATCATCGCGGCGGAAATGAGGATGCAGAATGAATATCGCCATCTATCCCGGCAGCTTTGACCCCATCACCCTGGGGCATTTGGACATCATACGCCGGGCCGCCGCCTGCTTTGACAAGGTATACGTCTGCGTCATGGTCAACTGCGAGAAGAAGCAGCCCATGTTCACACCGGAACGGCGGCTGGAGCTGATCCGCCACAGCGTGGCCCACATCTCCAACGTGGAGGTGGAGAACTGGAGCGGCCTGCTGGCGGACTATGCCCGGGCCAAAAATGCGCATATTCTGGTAAAGGGCGTGCGGAACTGCGCCGACTTCGAGCTGGAAAACCAGATGGCCCGCATCAACCAGGGCGTCTGCCCCGGACTGGAGACACTGCTGCTGCCCGCCAGCGCGGAGTTTGAGCATTTCAGCTCCACCATGGTACGGGAGATGATCCGCTACCACCAGCCGTTGGAAAAGTATGTACCGGCGCCGGTCGCCGAGGAATTGATGCGGCAGCGTGGCTGATCGCTGACCGAAATAAGAGAAAGGACGGACTGCCCTATGGAAGAAAAGGATGTGCAGAGACTGCTGGATATGCTGTTCGGCATGATCGACGAGGCAAAGAGCGTGGCGTTCAGCTCGGACAAGTGCGTCATCAACCGCGACGAGGCGCTGGACCTGCTGGACGAGATCCGGGCCAAGCTGCCCCTGGAGCTGAAGAAGGCCAAGGAGCTGATCGCGGCCCGCAGCGAATATGTGGCGGGTGCAAAGAAGGAAGTGGAGTCCATGCTGCGGCAGGCGGAGCTGGACGCGCGGACCATCGTGTCCGAGAGTGAGACCATCCAGCTGGCCCGTCAGAAGAGCAGTGAGATCATCCGCCGCGCGGAGGACCGCAGCAAGGAGCTGTACCATGTGGCCAACACCTACACCGAGGACGCCCTGCGCCGCACGGAGGAGGCCATCCAGGCCGCGCTGAGCGAGGTTCAGGAGTCCCGTGCCCGCTTCCGCGCCACCAGCCAGGAGCTGATGCAGGAGCAGAGAGCCCAGCTGAACGCCAGCGCCAGTCAGCCCGCCAAGTCCGGCGGCGAGGAGGGCCAGCGGTAAGCGCTGTATCATTTGTTAAAAACAGATAAAATTCTCGTTTGAATTTCTCTACATTCCACAAAAGAATAACATCTTGTGGTTCGCAAAACCGGCAGACACTAAATGTTGTGTCCGCCGGTTTTTTTGCGTCATCCATCTCGAACATACGTTTTGTAAAGTGGGAAAATTTTCCTGAAATCCCATATTTTAGCGGGGTTTCGCCGTTTCTGCGGGCGCAATTTCTCCTTGCAAATCCGGGCCGGATTATGTATACTAACCTCGTAAGTGGTGAATTGTGGGGGTAGTGCCCCTATTTGTGGGGCGTAAGCCCACGGTTTATCCCATACTGCACGAAAGGAGGCGGCCCTATGACCGGACAATACGCACACAATATCGACGCCAAGGGCCGCCTGTTCATCCCCGCCGCCCTGCGCCGGGAGCTGGGGCAGACGTTCCACGTCACCGTGGGGCAGGATCACTGCCTGTCCGTGTTCTCCGACGAGAGCTGGGCCGCCTTCATGGATAAGCTGAAGGAGCTGTCCTACAACGAGGTGAAGAAGCTCCGTGCGCTGTTTGCCTACGCCGCGGACTGCGAGCCCGATCCCCAGGGGCGCATCCTGCTGCCCGCCAAGCTGCGGGAGTACGCGGGCCTGACCAAGGAGGTCGTGGTGGTGGGCAGCTTCGACCGGGTGGAGGTCTGGAACGCCCAGCGGTGGGCCGAGATCGAGAACGAGGCGTTCTCCTCCGGCGCGCTGGAGGAGGCCATGGCGGAGATGGGCCTGTGATGCACGAGGAAAAGGATTACGGCCATGTGCCGGTGCTGCTGCATGAATGTCTGGACGCGCTGGCCCTGCGGCCTGACGGCGTGTACGTGGACGGCACGCTGGGCCGGGCCGGCCACTCCCTGGAGATCGCCAAGCGACTGACCACCGGCCGTCTCATCGGCATCGACCGGGACGAGACGGCCATCACCGCCGCCGAGGAGCGGCTGGCGGACTACATGGACCGGGTAACGCTGGTACACAGCAACTTTGACCGGGTGGGCGAGATATTGGACGAGCTGGGACTGGACGGCGCGGATGGGATGCTGTTCGACCTGGGCGTGTCCTCCCCCCAGCTGGACGAGGCAGAGCGGGGCTTCTCCTATATGCAGGACGCGCCGCTGGATATGCGGATGGACCGCAGCGCACCGCTGACGGCCCGGGACGTGATCAACGACTGGTCCTACGAGGAGCTGCGGCGCATCTTATACGAATACGGCGAGGAGCGGTACGCCCCGGTCATCGCCAAGCATATATGCCGGGCGCGGGAACAGGCGCCCATTGAGCGCACGGGAGAGCTGGTGGACATCATCAAGTCCGCCATGCCGCCCCAGGCGCTGCGGGAAAAGCAGCACCCGGCCAAGCGCAGCTTTCAGGCGCTGCGCATCGCCGTCAACGGCGAGCTGGACGCGCTGCCGCCCATGCTGGAGGCCGCCGTGTCCCACCTGCACACCGGCGGACGGCTGGCGGTGATCTCCTTCCACTCTCTGGAGGACCGCATCATCAAGAAGTCCCTGCAGGATATGGCCACCGGCTGTACCTGCCCGCCCAATTTCCCCGTGTGCGTGTGCGGTAAGAAGCCCCGCATACGGCTGGTGAGCCGCAAGCCCATCGTGGCCGGCGAGGCGGAGCTGGAGCGCAATCCCCGCTCCCGCAGCGCCAAGCTCCGCGTGGCGGAAAAAGTGTAAAAAAAAACTACCGGCGAAAGAGAACCGCCGCCTGCGGCGTGTTATTTTTCGCCGCAGACGAGGCGCAGACGCGCAGGAATAATTCGTTTATTTCAAGAGGCTGCAACGAAGTATCGGCGGAAAAGAACCGCCGCAGGGAAGGAAGTGACCGCGTCATGGCCGATTATAACAAGCGCTCTGCCGTTTACGGCAGCCTCGCATACGATCTGGACGCCCTGGCGCGGGAACGCCAGCTGGACGACGCGGGGAAGCTGCCCCAGCGTCCCCGTCCCCAGACGCAGCAGGAGGCCCAGCCCGTCCGCCGGCAGAAAACGGCGGCCAGGGCCGCCGTGCAGCTGTCCCCCGCCGTGCTGATCGGCACGGTGATCGTGACGGCCATGGTGGTGGCGCTGATGCTGTGCTACGTGAAGCTGACAGGCATCTCCGACAACGTGTCCACCATCAAGCGGCAGATCTCCGCGCTGGAGGACGAGTATATCGCGCTGCTGACGGAGTATGAAAAGGCCTTCGACCTGGCCACCGTAAAAACGGCGGCGGAGGCCGCGGGCATGAGCAAGCCCACCAGCGGGCAGATCGTCTATATCGACCTGTCCGGCTCGGATACGGCGGAGGTATACGCCGCCGGGGGCAGCGCGGCGCTGAACGGGCTCACTGACAAGGTTTCGCAGGCCTGGGCATACGCGGTGGAATATTTCCGCTGAGGCGCGCTTATAGTATGAAACGGCAGGGAGTAAGAAGGTGACTTCTTGCTCCTTGCTTGGTCTTGAAGCCGGGGCATTCGGGGAACGCGGACAGGCGCGGGAGGGTGAAAACGTGGCAGGAAGCAGCAGCCAAAACAGAAAAAACGAGAGCATCCGCCGGGCCAACCGGATCATTCAGAGCCGCACCTTCGCGCTGATGCTCATTATGGGCATCCTGATGTTCGTGCTGCTGTTCTTCCGGCTGTACGACCTGCAGATCACCCGGCACGAGGAGCTGCAGGGCAAGGCCGTGAGCCAGCAGACCCGTCGCACGGTGGTCACCGCCTCCCGGGGCACGATCTACGACGCCAGCGGCAACATACTGGCCATCTCCGCCAGCGCGGAGACCATCATCCTCTCGCCGCTGGAGATCGACCAGGCGGTGAACAGCAAGACGACCCCCGTGTCCTGGACGAAGGACAGCTTAGCCGCCGGACTGGCGGACATTTTGGGCAAGGATGCCGCGTCCATCCGCAAGCGGATGGAGAACACCGAGTCGCAGTATGAGGTCATCCAGCTGCGGGCCGAGGAGGACGTGGCGGCCAGGGTCCGGGCCTATGTGGACGAAAACGACATCGTAGGCGTGCATCTGGTGGCGGACTCCAAGCGCTACTACCCCTACGGCTCGCTGGCCGCCCAAGTCATCGGCTTCGTGGGCACGGACAACACCGGCCTGTACGGGCTGGAGGCCTACTACGAGGAGGAGCTGGAGGGCCAAAGCGGCCTGGTGATCTCCGCCAAGGACAAGGCGGAAAACGATATGCTCTACACCTACGAGCAGTATTTCGCCGCCAGGGACGGCGGCGACCTGACGCTGACGCTGGACGCCACCATCCAGTACTATCTGGAAAAGGGCATGGAGTCCATGCTGGATAAATTCTCCGCCGCCAACGGCGCGGCGGGCGTGGTGCTCAACGCCAAGACCGGCGGCATCATGGCCATGGCCTCCTACCCCAACTACGACCTGAACGATTTCTCCACGGTGCAGGATAAGACGCTGCTGGAGCGCATTGAGCGCAAGGAGAACACACTGGCGGAGATGCAGCTGCTTCAGTGGCGTAACAAGGCCCTGAACGACACCTACGAGCCGGGCTCGACCTTCAAGATCCTGACGCTGGCGGCGGCGCTGGACTGCGGCGCGGTCACGGAAAACAGCTCGTTCTACTGCGGCGGTCATGAGACCTTCAATGACCGCGAGCAGGAGGTTTCCTGCTGGAAGGCGGCAGGTCACGGCATGCAGACGACCATGGAGGCGCTGGGGCACTCGTGCAACATTGCCTTCGGTCACATCGGCGTCAACATGACAAGAAAGACGTTTGTCGAATACTTCAAGGCGTTCGGTTTTCTGGAAAAGACCGGCGTGGACCTGCCGGGCGAGGCGTCGGGGCTTTTCTGGGCAGAGGATAAATTCTCCGTTGCAAACCTCATCTCTGCCTCCTTCGGTCAGACCTTCCGTGTGACGCCCATGGAGCAGGTGCGTGCGGTTGCGGCGATCGTCAACGGCGGATATCTTTTAAAGCCTTACGTTGTCAGCCAGGTGCTCGACAGCGACGGCAACGTCGTCAAATCCAACGAGCGGACCGTCCTGCGCCAGGTGATCAGCGAGGAAACGTCTGCGACAATGTGCAAAATGATGGAGTACGTCGTCACCGACGGCACGGCAGGCTCTGCAAAGACCCCCGGCTACCGCGTGGGCGGCAAGACCGGCACCTCGGAAAAAATCGATACCTACGATGAAAACGGCAAGCCGGTTGAAGACAAAATCGTTTCGTTCATCGGCGTTGCGCCAATTGATGATCCCAAATACGTTGTGCTGGTCGCGCTCGATACGCCGAACTATGTTGCCGGCACCAGCTACACGCCGCACAACCAGTATATTTCGGGCGGTCTGATGGCGGCGCCGACGGTCCGCGATGTCTTTTTGGATATCCTGCCGTATCTCGGCGTGGAGCCGGACTACTCGTCGGATGATATCCGCGGCGTCAATATTACGCTTCCCGATGTGATCGGTATGACGGAAGACGAGGCGGCGGCGCTTCTTTCCGGAAAATCCATCACCTACCGCACGGTCGGTCAGGGCAGTACCGTCACCGATCAGCTCCCGAGCCCGGGCGCGGAGGTTCCCGGCAATTCCGAGATCATTCTCTATTTCGGAAACGCCGTCAAGACGACCGAACAGGTCGAGGTTCCGGACTTTGTGGGCTACGGCATTGCGGATGTGGATTATCTAGCAACCAACGCGGGGCTTTATATCCAGGCGAAGGGCACCGACCACCGCGACGAATATGTCACGGTTGCCTATCAGGACATCGAGCCCGGAACAATGGTTGACAGAGGGACTACAATTACAGTAGAATTTACAACCGGCGGAGCATCGGACTGACGCGCCGGAAAAACAGGACAACGAAAGGAGCGCAGCGCATGAAGCTGGCGGAACTTCTGAGCGGAATTGAAATCAAAGAGGGCTGCTACGACCCGGAACTGGAAATCACGGGCGTCAGCTATGACTCGCGGCAGACAAAGCCCGGCGAGGCGTTTGTCGCAATCCCCGGCTTTGCCTCAGACGGCTACCGGTTTATCCCCAAGGCGCTCGAGCGCGGCGCGGCCGTTGTCATCTGCGAGCGCGAGCCCGAGCAGAAGACGCAGTATGTGCAGGTTGTGTCCTGCCGCAGGGCGCTGGCGCAGCTGGGGGCAAACTGGTTCTCGCATCCGGCGGACAAAATGACCATGATCGGTGTGACCGGAACGAACGGCAAAACGAGCATCACGTATCTTCTCAAAACCGTTCTGGAGCAGACGCTGGGTGCGAAGGTGGGGTTAATCGGCACGATTCAGAACATGATCGGAACCGAGGTAATCCACACCGAGCGCACGACGCCGGAGTCCTTTGAGCTGCAGAAGCTCTTTGCGCAGATGGCAGACGCCGGCTGCACGCACTGTGTGATGGAGGTATCGAGCCACGCGCTGGTGCTGCACCGGGCGGACGAAATTTCCTTCGAGACCGGCATCTTCACCAACCTCACCGAGGACCACCTCGATTTTCACAAGACGATGGACGCCTACTGCGAGGCAAAAGCAATGCTCTTTACCAGATGCAGGCACGGCGTGGTGAACACGGACGACGCCTACGCGCAGAAAATCATGGCGCACGCGACGTGCAGCCTGCTGCGCTATGCGGAAAAGGACCCGGGCGCAGAGCTTCGGGCGGAGGACATCGAGCTTGCCGCAGACCATGTGGCGTTCACCGCGAAAACAGCGCACGAACAGGCGCAGGTGCGGCTGGCGATTCCCGGCGGCTTTACAGTCTATAACGCGCTGGCAGTCATCG
>ERZ1106939.2232-NODE-2232-length-12478-cov-5.502777_pt1 | contig 12478 bp, 9 predicted proteins | sample MGYA00403669_ERZ1106939 | MGnify/ENA primary metagenome ERZ1106939 (study PRJEB35170, sample SAMEA104062447) | human gut metagenome | biome: human gut; feature: human-associated habitat; material: faeces | place: Denmark | collected 2012-09-28 ...
ATCTGCAAGAATAAACAATGCTTACAAGAACCGTAAAAATATTGGCGGCAGTGGCGCTTTTTGCGGCAAATTGCTTAGCCGCCGGACAGTCAATCGAAAGGGACATTCCCTACACGCAGTCGTCCGACGAATACGCCGCCCAAAGGTGCAAGCTCGACGTCAAATACGACAAGAGCCAGAGCGGTAAGCGGGTGCTCGTATGGTTTCACGGCGGCGGCATTACATCGGGCAACAAGCACTTTCCGAAAAACGTCTCAAATGACTTTGTGATAGTTGCGGCAAATTACAGGCTCTCCCCGAAATCCGACGCAAAAAATGCGATTGATGACGCCGCAGACGCCATTGCGTGGACTTTCAAAAATATCGAAAAATTTGGCGGCGACCCGAAAAAAATCTTTATTAGCGGACACTCCGCCGGCGCCTATTTGTGCGGCATGGTTGCCTTCAACCCGCGATACCTAAAAGAACGTGGCATAAAAAATACCGACATTGCCGGCACAATACTCGTAAGCGGCCAGACAACGACGCACTTCCGCGTCCGCGCCGACTCCGGCGACAAGACGAGCAGCCTAAAACCCAAAATTGACGAATTCGCAATTCTCGGCAACCTCGACAATCCAATTCCACCCCTCTGCATAGTTTTAGGAGACCGCAAAATCGAGTTTCCTGAAAGGGTGGAAGAAAATCTTCTGCTCGCCGCGGCCGTAAAGAAATTGAAGCTTACCGACACCGTTGAATTGTACGAGCTGCAAGGGCTCGACCACGTTCAGGTTGCAAACCCCGCCGGATTTATAATCGATAGATTCTCCAAAAAGATTTCCGAAAAATCCAAATAGAATTTTTTTTAGTTTGCGGAACTTTAAAACGCCTTTGCCATTTGCGCTTTGGCAATTAACGCGGGTTTGTCGGGTACATACAAAAGCGAGCGTGGCATTGCGGCATTCCTTCTTATGTGTTGAGCATTCAATTATCTCTCACAAAGAATGCAGAGGCATTTTTATTGGAAATTATAAAAGAATCACCCTACGCAACTATCCTTAAAAACTCAAATGCACTACAAAAAATAAACCTTCTGCGCCTGTAAATTGAAAACTATTTTGGGCACCCCCCAACATTGGCAAATCATATTTTTTATTTAGATTATTTTTTTACAAGCGCGCGTTTTTTAAGAGTTTTTTGAATCAATTTCGCTCTCTATAAATTGCCTATTTTATTTGTGCAACAAGAGCATTTTCATAGCCTTTATCTTAGGTTCGCAGATTATTCTGCCTTGCGCATAGCAAAGCTCTCGGCTTATCCCAAGCTGCGCAATTATTGCTGTATTAAATGCAATATTTTTAACGCACACCATTGTGGGTATTTTACAATCCTAATTTATTTAAAAATTGCATAAGCAAACGCTTCAACCGCCGCATGCCTAATGCGATTCCCCCATTCGCAATCTGGCAAACTACATACATAATATTTTTTTTAAGCGCAAACTCGCATTAAAAAATCGCGGACAAAACTTGCGCCCAAAATCCCCGCAAAAAATGCGGCTAAATAATAAAAGCTACACTGACTGCGCAACGCCGCCGCTAATGCGCACGCACTTTGATGTCCTGCGGGCAAAATCGGGATTGTGCGTTATCAATATCAGCGACGCCCTTCCGCTGCCGCAAAGCGACAACAACATCTCCATTACAGACTCTCCCGTCTTTTCGTCGAGATTCCCCGTCGGCTCGTCGGCGAGTATTACCGACGGATTATTCATCAATGCCCGCGCGACCGCCACCCTCTGTTTTTCGCCTCCCGACAGCTGCGACGGCAGATGTTTCATTCTCCCGCCAAGCCCCGTAAACTCGAGCAGCTCCTCAGCCCGCGCCCTCGACTTGCGCCTATCGTAAATTCCCGCTATTCTCGCCGCAAATTCGACGTTTTCCCTGGCGTTCAGCTCGGGAATTAAGCAGCAGTTTTGGAATACAAATCCCATAAATCTGGCGCGCAGCGCCGCCTGTTTTGAGTTTGACAGCAAATCTATCCTACGGCCGTCCCACAGAACTTCTCCGCTGTCGGGAGATTCAAGCCCGGCTATTATGTTTAGGAAAGTCGTCTTTCCCGCCCCGCTCTCTCCGCATATGCTGACGCTCTCGTTCTCGCAAACGTCGAGCGACGCCCCTTTCAATACCTCCGTAAGCCCTCCGCCGGGAGACTTGAAAGCCTTGCGTATTTCGACCGCGGAAAGTATTTTGCCGTTTGCGCTATTCATTTCGCATTGCCTCCGATGCTTTAAGGCGCGCAGCGCGTATAGCCGGCAGAAAGCCCGCCAATGTACACAACACTATCGAAAATCCGCACGCCCAAAGGGCGTCTTTAAGTTCGTATTTCACCGGCAGGCGCGCAAAGTGGTAAAATTCGATTAGCGCCTCGCGCCCCACTATAAACTCGGCAATCGGCGCGCGGAAATGCAACAGAAGAAACGTTAGCAACAGCCCCAATATCGAGCCGAAAAGCCCTATCGCAAATCCCTGGAAGCAATACGTTGCCGCAATTTGCAGCGGCCTCGCCCCCATCGCCGCGCTGAGCCCTATCTCGCGCGTCTTGCGCAACACCGAAGTGTACAGCGATATGCATATCGAAAACGACGCCACCAATATTATCAAAAATATTATAAGCGACATCATCACCTTTTCCATTTTTATCACGCGCAAGAACGCCTCATTCGCCCCGAGCCACGTTGTCACATAATAGCTTCGCGGAACAATATCCTCGTCCACAAGTTTTTTGGCAAACGCCTCGGCGGAATCCTTCGCCGACTCTTTTAGCCTTATCGCAATAGAGTGGGAGCCATCTCCAAGATTGTACAAGTCGCGCATTCTGCGAAGCGACACGAGAGCTATGTTTGAGTCCACCTGCGAATAGTCTGTCGCAAGTAGCCCCACGACGTCGAGAGATGCCGCCATCGGAACTTCGTCCCTTTTTATTTTGTCGAGCATCGTGGGCGAGAACACGTCCACCTTGTCGCCGACCCCAGCGCCAACAGAAGCTGCGAGCCTCTGGCCTAATATTATGGAATCGTCGTCGAGATCGTCTATCGAGCCCATTCTGACGAATTTTTTTTCCCGTAAAGGCAAAGCGCATTCTCCGCTTATTGTGTCGTAGCTGCGAAGCATTGGAAACACCGGGACGTTGTTTACCACCATCATCACAGGCCCCTGCGCCACAAACTCCACGCTCTCCACCTCCGGCATGGATTTTAGCCGCTCTTTCAAGGCTTCAAGCGAGTGCATCGGGCGACCGTAATTGCGCATGATTACATCGCCCGTAGTATCGCGCAATTTGAGCGATATCTCGGAATGGAAACCGTTCATTACGCTCTGCGTGCCGAAAAGCCCAAGCACACCGAGCGCCACACCAAGCAGCGACACCGCCGCAAAAAACGACACTACTTTCCCAGTGGGAAATAGCTGTTTTAGCGCGATATAAAGCCACCACTTCATCGACTTATTCCGGCTTCAAAGACGGGAACAATATCGTGTCTCTTATGTTGGCGGCGCCGGTGAGGAGTATTATGAGCCTGTCTATGCCTATGCCCATTCCGCCGGCAGGGGGCATTCCGTATTCGAGCGCCGTGAGGAAGTCCTCGTCCAGCTTTTGGCGCTCCTCGCCGACCTGCGCCTCGAACATTTCGCGCTGGATTAGCGGATCGTTCTGCTCGGAGTAGGCGGGCGCTATTTCCTGCCCGTTTATGCAGAGTTCAAAGACGTCCAATACCCTTCCGTCCTGCTGGTTTATTTTGGCAAGCGGGCAAAGTTCGCGGGGGACGTTCATGACAAAAGTGGGCTGGATAAGATTCGGCTCCACAAGGCGCCCGTAGAGATCGTCGGTTATCTCGTGGTGTTCTTTTGAAACGTCGGTTTCCACTCCCAATTTCGTCGCTATTGCAACCTTCTGCTCTTTTGAGAGCTCGAACCAATCCGGTGCGCCGGAAGCCTCGCAGACAAGCTCCATATAAGTCGCCTTCCGCCATTCTCCGCCGAGATCTATTGTTCCGCCGTCGGCGCGGTTTATGACTGTCGTGCCGAGCACGTTCTCGCATATTGAGGATATCAGCGAGCGTATAAGCTCCATCATTCCGATGTGGTCGGAATACGCCTGGTAAACTTCAAGCATGGTAAACTCCGGATTATGCCTGCGGTCGAGCCCCTCGTTGCGGAATACCCTGCCCATTTCAAACACTTTGTCGAACCCTCCGACAAGCATTCTTTTCAGGTAGAGTTCAAGCGCTATGCGCAAGTAGAAATCGCGGTCGAGCGCGTTCATATGCGTTACGAACGGGCGCGCGGCGGCGCCGCCTGCGACATTGTGCAGCACGGGAGTCTCAACCTCCACAAAGCCCCTCGACCAGAAGAATTCGCGTATCTGGCGCTGAATCCGCGTGCGCAACATAAATCTGCGCCTCGAATCGTCGTTGACAATCAAATCGAGGTATCTTTGGCGGTATATCTGCTCGCTGTCGGTGAGTCCGTGCCATTTTTCAGGCAACGGGCGCAGGCTCTTTGCGAGTATCTTAAAGTCGTTTACGCGCACGGTTATCTCGCCGGTCTTTGTCTTAAAAAGTTTTCCCTTGGCGCCGATTATGTCGCCTATGTCGAGAAATTTTTTGAACCAGTCGTTGTAAACTCCTTCGGGGAGACCGTCGCGCGCGAAGTACAGCTGTATAACGCCGTCTCTATCCTTTATCTTCACAAAACTCGCTTTTCCCATGAGGCGGAAAACCATAACCCTCCCGGCAACGCTTACTTCGTGCTCCGAATTTTCGCCTTCGGGCGTGGATTCGTCGAACGACTCCACCGCCTCTTTTGACGTGTGGGTTTGTTTCCAATTCTGGCGGAAGGGATCGTACCCAAGCGCGCGCATTGCGTCGAGCTTGCCTTTTCTTACCGCAAACAAATCGTGCGAGTTGTCTTCTTTTGTGTTTATTTCTTGGCTCATTATGCGAAAAATTATTTAGGGAGTCTTTCACATCGCTTCCGCATTCGCAACATTATTATTTGCGGCTGCGGCTGATATTTTACGCGCTCACGCCCTTTGCCCAGTTTATTTTAAAAATAAACTTTATATCCAAAAGATTTTCCCGCACTCCCACCCAAAAAAAATCTATTTTATGCCGCATAACAAAAAAGCTTTTGCGCGCTAAAAGCCCACCGTTTTGCAATAAAATAAAACTTTTGGAAAGTGGCAGAAAAATAGATTTTTTTGTCGCGCAAAACAAAAAGAAAATTTTTTCACCGCAAAGAACACTCATTCCCACAGCCGCCGCAGATTTACCCCGCGCGCAAGAACAACGCATTCACGCCAAGAATCGGCGGCGCGTTGAAAAACTCGCAAAAAACTGTGCAAAATTTTTTATAAAAAAGCGCAAGCCTCCCAATCGAAAGTAGATTCTACACAAATCCTCAAATCATTTCCCCCACGCAGGAAAACTAAAAAAATCCGCCTGCACTCCAAATAAAAACGGCATACGCTTTTTCTAATCCACCGCTTTTATTATTTTAATTTTATGCCGAACTCCTTTTTTTGAGTCGCGCTAAACTTTTTTAACACAAAAAAAAGCGCCGTCCCAAGAGTGGGACAAGCGCCTTGTAAAGCCGCATGCGTTCCCGCGCAAAGCGGCTGTTAAAGAATTTTATTAGAAGCCCTGCGCGAGCATCGCCGCGGCAACCTTCTTGAATCCGGCAATGTTGGCGCCGTTCATATAGTTTCCGGGCGTTCCGTATTCGGCTGCCGCTTCGAGGGCGTTCTTGTGGATGCTCCTCATGATGTTGTGGAGCTTTTCGTCAACCTCTTCGCGAGTCCAGCTCAAGCGTATAGCGTTCTGCGACATTTCAAGGCCGCTCGTCGCAACACCGCCCGCATTGGACGCCTTGCCGGGAGCGTAGAGAATGCCCGCCTGCATGTACGTTTCGATGGCTTCGGGGGTTGAAGGCATATTCGCGCCTTCGGAAACGCATATGCAGCCGTTTTCGATAAGAGCCTTTGCGTTGTCGCCGTCGATTTCGTTCTGGGTCGCGGACGGAAGAGCAATCTCGGCCTTCACCAATCCCCACGGACGTTTTCCTTCGTAGTACTTGGCGGTCGGGTATTTCTTGACGTATTCGCTCATGCGGCCTCTCTTGACGTTTTTAAGATCCATAACGTATGCGAGCTTTTCCGCGTCGAAGCCGTCGGGGTCGATAACCGTACCGTTGGAGTCGGACATCGAAAGCGGTTTTGCGCCGAGCTGAATGAGCTTTTCGACAGTGTATTGCGCAACATTTCCGGAGCCGGATACGAGAACATTTTTGCCTTCGACCGAGTCGCCCTTTGTCGCGAGCATTTCCTGGGCGAAGTATACGTTGCCGTAGCCAGTCGCTTCGGGACGAATCAAGCTTCCGCCCCATTCGAGGCCCTTGCCCGTGAGAACGCTGTCATAAGAATTCTTGCAACGCTTGTATTGTCCGAAGAGGTAGCCTATTTCGCGGCCGCCCACGCCGATGTCGCCGGCGGGAACGTCGGTATTGGGGCCGATGTGGCGATAGAGCTCGCGCATAAAGGAGTTGCAGAAGTTGCGGACTTCGTTGTCGCTTTTTCCCTTCGGGTCGAAGTCGGAACCGCCTTTGCCGCCGCCCATGGGCAGGGTCGTCAGGCTGTTCTTGAAGGTCTGTTCGAAGGCGAGGAACTTGAGGATCGAGAGATTGACCGAAGGATGGAAGCGGATGCCGCCCTTGTAGGGGCCGATGGCGCTGTTCATCTGTACGCGATAGCCGCGGTTGATTTCGATTTCGCCTTTGTCGTTGAGCCACGGCACGCGGAAAATGATGACGCGTTCGGGTTCGGCGATGCGCTCCAGAACTTTCATTTTCTGCAATACGGGGCTCGCCACGATGTGGGGTGCCAGCGATTCGGCCACCTCGCGGACAGCCTGATGGAATTCCGGCTCGTTGGGGTTGCGGAGGGTGAGTTGCGCCATGAAATCTTCGACGTACTGATGGGCTTGATCGTTCATAGTCAATCTGTGTTTTGAGGGTTATTATTCGAGTACCGCTGTAAAAATAATGTATCTTCGGGAGTTTTGCAAGTTCTTTAAGAATTTGCTAAAATATTTTACTTATGCGATTTTCAGTTTCAGACCCTCTTGTGCTTACTGTCCGCGGGAAGGGACGGACCGGGGGTGAAAATCCGTAATAAAAAATGACAGATCCGTTGTGAATCTGTCATTTGAAAAAAAATGTAATTTTTTTCGCCTACTTCGCATTTTCTCCCGCTTGACGGCTGAATTCGAAGCCGATATAGACGTTTTTGTAGTTTTCGAGCAGCGCGACGATGGTCTCCATCGACGATATTTTGCTGCCCATCGCCTTGACCATGTCGATGAGTTTGGTGACGGGGAAGACCAGCAGCAGATTAGAGCCGTCGATGTAGGCGTGCCCCGGAACCGAACCCAGATCGAGTTTGTCCTTGGCGAAGTTGAGCGTGGCGACGTGCGTCGAAGCGTCGAATTCGTAGGTTCCCGAAAGTTCGTATTTGCCCATCAGGGTGGTGAATTTGCCGTCTTTGGCGAATGTGACCGTACCGGCACCGGGTTTGATGCCGGCCATCTGGTAGCCCTTGTCGAGCTGCTGTTTGATGTTGTCCTGAAGTACCGTGCCGCCGAGCTGGCTCAGCAGGTCGTTGCCCTCGAATTTCACGCCCGGAGCGGTGTAGTTCCATGTGCCGGCGAGCGCATATTGCGTCAGCTTGCCGTCGGTGGCTTTGTCTGCGGCGGTCGTGGCGGCTTTTTTCAACGCTTCCTTCCAGTCCTGCGCCGTGGCGAAGCTTCCGGCGAGCAGGAGCGTCGCAATCGCCAGTAAGAGATTTCTTTTCATGATCATTTCAGGTATTTCAGGGTTTCGAGTTCTTTGAGCCACACGGCCGCCGAGGCGTCCGAAGGCATGCGCCAGTCGCCGCGCGGCGAGAGCGCCGCGGAACCGACCTTCGGGCCGTCGGGCATGGCCGAACGCTTGAACTGCTGCGAGAAGAAGCGGCGGAAGAAGACCGTCAGCCATTTGAGGATCGTTGCGCGGTCGTAACTGCCGTGGAAGGCCTGCTCGGCGAGGAACAGGATTTTAGCCGGGCCGTAGCCTGCGCGGATGAAGTTGTAGAGGAAGAAGTCGTGGAGTTCGTAGGGACCCACGAGGTCCTCGGTTTTCTGGGCGATTTTTCCCTCCTTGTCGGCCGGGAGCAGTTCGGGGCTGACCGGGGTGTCGATGACGTCGAGCAGCGTCGCGCGCGCGGCCATGTCGGATTCCGTGTCCGCGACCCATTGCACGAGGTGGCGCACCAGTGTTTTGGGCACCGAGGCGTTCACGCCGTACATCGACATCTGGTCGCCGTTGTAGGTGGCCCAGCCCAGCGCCAGCTCACTCAGGTCGCCCGTGCCGACCACCAGACCGCCCTCCATGTTGGCGACGTCCATCAGTATCTGCGTGCGCTCGCGGGCCTGACTGTTTTCATAGGCCGCCGAGCGGTCTTCGGGATCGAGTCCGATGTCGCTGAAGTGCTGCGAGCAGGCGTCGCGGATCGGAATTTCGCGGATCGTGACGCCCAGCCCGCGCATCAGTTCCAGCGCGTTGTTGTAGGTGCGGTCCGTGGTGCCGAAGCCGGGCATGGTGATGCCGATGATTCCGGCGCGGTCGAGTCCCAGCTTGTCGAACGTGCGGACCGTGACGAGCAGGGCCAGCGTCGAATCCAGTCCGCCCGAAATGCCGATTACGGCCTTTTCGCAGCGGGTGTGCACCAGCCTTTTGGCCAGCCCGTGCGACTGTATCTGGAAAATCTCCTCGCAGCGTTCGCTGCGGTGCGCTTCGTCCTGCGGCACGAACGGCATCGGGTCGATGTCGCGGTCGAGCGCCGCGGCCCGGAGTCCTTCGGGGACCTCCATTTCGATTACGGTGTTCTCCGCCGCCCCTTCGTGCATGCGAAACGAGGTGTTGCGGCGGCGTTCGAATTCCAGCCGCTGAATGTCGATATCGGCCACGACGAGCTGCTCTTCGAGCCGGAAGCGTCCCGATTCGCGGAGTATCCGGCCGTTTTCGGCGACGATGCCGTTGCCGGCGAACACCAGATCGGTGGACGATTCGCCGAAGCCTGCCGAGCAGTAGACGTATCCCGCGAGGGTGCGGGCCGACTGCTGGGCCACGAGCTGACGCAGGTAGGCGTGCTTGCCCACCGATTCGGGCGACGCCGAGAGGTTGAAGATCACCTTGGCGCCGTTGAGCGCGAGGTGCGACGAAGGCGGAATGGCGGTCCAGAGGTCCTCGCAGATTTCGACGCCGAATTCCGTGCCGTTGATCCCGAACGTGAGGTCCGCGCCGAAGTCGGCGCTCTGTTCCGCGACGGAGATCGTCTCTTCCGAGATGCCGGCGCCGGATGCGAACCAGCGGTTTTCGTAGAACTCCGTATAGTCGGGGATGTAGGTCTTGGGTACGACGCCCAGCACACGGCCCTGCGTGAAAACGACGGCGCAGTTGTAGAGCGTCGAGCCGTGGCGCAGGGGGGCGCCGGCGATGATGACCAGCGGCAGTTTGCGCGTGGCTTTTACCAGCCGCGCAAGGGCTTCGTCGGCCGCATCGAGCAGCGCCGGCAGCAGCAGCAGGTCGGCGCAGGTGTAGGCCGTGACGGCCAGTTCGGGAAACGCGACGATCTCGACGCCCCGCTGCGCGGCCTCTTCGGCCATCGCGGCGATCCGCTCGGTGTTGAAGTCGCAGTCGCCGACCCGTACGTGCGGCACCGCTGCCGCCACTTTCAGAAAACCGAAATTATCCATAGGTCTGTATGTTGTTTTGCCGTCTTCTTCGCTCCGGATCCCCGCTTTGCGGCGGGGACGGAGATGCGGCGGATTCGTCACGGCGGCGGTCCGGACTGCCGCCGTCGCGGTCATATGTTTATTCGGCCCACAACTGCGCGAGGTTCAGGATCACCTGCTGGGCCTTGCGCATCGTGGTGAGCGAGCAGTATTCGAATTTGCCGTGGAAGTTCATGCCGCCCGTGAAGAGATTGGGGCAGGGGAGTCCCATGAACGAGAGCCGTGCGCCGTCCGTGCCGCCGCGAATCGGGCGGACGAGCGGTTTCACGCCGGCCCGCTCCATCGCTTCGAGCGCCTTGTCGATCACCTGCGGATGCGGTTCGACCATTTTGCGCATGTTGAAGTACTGGTCCTTGACGGTGAGGGTCAGCACTTCGTCGCCGTATTTCTTTTTCAGCAGATCGACGCAGGCCCACATGAAGACCTTCTTCTGTTCGAATTTGTCGGCGTCGTGGTCGCGGATGATGTAGCTGACGGAAGCCTTCTCGACCGTGCCGTTCAGTCCCACGCAGTGGTAGAATCCCTCGTACCCTTCGGTATGTTCGGGGCGCTGGCAGGCCGGAAGGAAACGCTGCAGGTCGCAGGCTACCTCGATGGCGTTGATCATCTTGTCCTTGGCGTATCCGGGGTGGACGTTGCGGCCTTGGATGTCGATTTTGGCGCTCGCGGCGTTGAAGTTCTCGTACTCCAGTTCGCCCTCCATGCCGCCGTCCACCGTGTAGGCGAAGTCGGCGCCGAAAGCCTTGACGTCGAAGAAATCCACGCCCCGGCCCACCTCCTCGTCGGGCGTGAAGCCGATGCGGATTTTGCCGTGTTTGATTTCGGGATGCGCGAGCAGGTACTCCGCGGCGGTCATGATCTCTGCCACGCCCGCCTTGTCGTCGGCGCCGAGCAGCGTCGTGCCGTCGGTGTGGATCAGCGTGTGGCCTTTGAAGAACTCCAGTTCGGGGAAGTCCGCGACCCGCATCGTGAGCTGGCTGTTCAGCGCGATGTCGCCGCCGTCGTACTCCTCGATGACGCGGGGCTTGACATCCTTGCCGCTCATGTCGGGCGACGTGTCCACATGGGCGATGAAGCCGATCACGGGAGCGTTCTCGCAGCCCGGCGTCGCGGGGACGGTGCCCATCACGTAGCCGTATCGGTCCATCGTGACTTCGGTCATGCCGAGCGCCTGCATTTCGTCGCGCAGGGCGGCCAGCAGGACTTTCTGTTTCTCGGTCGAAGGGAACGTGCCGCTCTCCTCGGACGACTGCGTGTCGTAGGAGACGTATTTCAGGAATCTTTCTTTGAGGTCCATGATCTTAGCAGTATGGTTATTTTTATTCATTATTTTGCTCTATCATATACTCGGCATATTCATTTCCGGTATAATTTTTAGACACGATGTAATCAAATATTAAATCATCGTCGAATTCAACAGAAATAGATGCTTTTGACGCATTTCCCACATAACTTGTATAAAATGTAAAAGCTTTTGAAGAACCAGGAGAAAGTGCGTCATATGTAATATAGCCATCATCATCGGTAATCGCATTCCCATTTCTGTCTTTGTATACTATTTTATATTTGGGTTTTGGGATCGTGAATGTTGATTTATTGATGCATATCCCCTGTCCATTTGCTGAATTACCGTAATATGATGTTTCCCAACTCCAATTTTTAATGAGGACTTTTGATTTTAGTTCTGAATAAACATTCACATATTCATTGAACATCATTGCTTTTGCTATGACAAGTTTTTTAGCTATTTGTTGGTCTGTCTTGTCTGCCTTATTATCAATGCAACCTGTTTTTACAGCAAATTTGAACTCACTATTATCTTCATATCCACAGAATCCTTCGCTGTCGTAAATAATATATTTTTTTGGATCCGATGGAGACGGTTCAAGATATAATGTAATATCTCGATTAAATGATTTTCCAAATCCATTTGTAAAATTGTTTTCAATTAATACGGCTATTTTTTTGTCATTTAGTCGCTTTACTTCATTAATTTTAATATTGTCGGATTTGTAATATGATGGTAAGTTTGATGCTGCGGGATATATTTCGGTAATTATGTTGTCCTTATCATTCTTAATATAGGAAAATAATTCATTTACAGCGTTTGTTGCCAATTCTTTTCTATTTACACAGCTGGAAAAGAATAAAGAACAAATGATATAAACAAGGATTATATGAAATCTTTTCATTGTATATTCACTTAAATCATTATAAATTTGAGCAATTAAGACATCAGAGTATGGAATAAGTCCGAGTTCTTGTTATTTTATTTGTATTTATTCCTCTTCCTTTGCTTTCAGCGTGTGCCAGCCGAAGTAGCCGATCAGTGCGAGGTACATGACCAGTCCGGTCCACTCTGCGGCGTTCGACGAGGCCCATCCGCTTAGGAACCAGTCCACCTCGGCGAATTTCAGGAGGGCGCTCACTACGCCCATCAGCGCGCCGCCGGCGATGAAGCCCGACGCGATCAGCGTGCCGCGGTCGAAGCGCGCCTTGTTGAGAGCTTCGTCCTTCGAGCGGTTCGAGACGAACCACGCTACCAGACCGCCGACTACCAGCGGGGCGTTCAGCTCCATGGGGATGAACATCCCCAGCGAGAAGGCCAGCGCC
>ERZ1106939.2246-NODE-2246-length-12422-cov-25.115954_pt1 | contig 12422 bp, 10 predicted proteins | sample MGYA00403669_ERZ1106939 | MGnify/ENA primary metagenome ERZ1106939 (study PRJEB35170, sample SAMEA104062447) | human gut metagenome | biome: human gut; feature: human-associated habitat; material: faeces | place: Denmark | collected 2012-09-28 ...
TGTTCGTCACGCCGAGCGCCATGCACGCGATGCCCGCGAACACGACCCACCAGGTGAGCTCCTCCCAGATCGCGTCCATGATCTGGCCCTTCTTGATCTTCTCGACAAAGCTGATGGCCATGCCGGTCACGATCTGGACAAAGCCGAGGGCCATGGCGCCGATCAGGATGGTGATGGTGTCATCCAGCGGGGTAAAGAGCGACGGGAGCGCCTTGAACGTGGTGTCGGGGTCAATGATGCCGACGAGCTGCGGCAGGAAGTCGCCGAAGAAGCCGCCGGTCAGCGCGCCCATGAGGAACGTACTGATGCCGCAGGAGAACATGAGGCCGAACATCTGCCCGCTCGTGCCCTTGGGCCGGGACTTTTTCGTGATGATGATGGAAGCCAGGATCATCAGAAGCCCGTAGCCCATATCCGCCATCATGATGCCGTAGAACAAAATGAAGAACGGCGCCATGAGGGGGTTCGGGTCCACGCCGTCGTAGGCCGGCAGCGAGTACATCTCCGTGACCATGTTGAGCGGCCACGTCAGCTTGTTGTTCTTGAGCTTGACCGGCACGTCGGGGTACTCCTCCGGCGCCGGGTCCGTCAGCTCCCACGCGCAGCAGAAGCCGGAGAGCAGCGCCTCGAGCTTTCCCACGTCCTCGCACGGCACCCAGCCGCCCAGGCAGAAGGTCTTCTCGGAGTGTACCAGCCGGTCGGCCGCCTGCGCCTTGGAGATCTCCTGCGTGCAGCGGTCAAAGGCCAGCTGCAGCGCGGACTTCTGTTCAGCAAGTGCGGTCAGCTCCGCAAGCTTTTCGGCGTCCTGCTGTTCGCAGGCGGCAATGGCCTCGTCGGTCCGGCGGATATTCTCCGCCGCCGTGCCCTGCACGCCGTCAAACGTGGTCAGGGCGAAGCCCGCCTCACGCAGTGCCGCACCCACGGCCTCCGCCGCACATTTGTGGACGAAGACGAGCAGATACAGGCTCTGCTGGTCGGCGCTGATCTGCTCGAGCTGCACTTCATCCGCCGCTTCAAAGACTCTGGCGCGCAGCGCCTCCAAGTCTGTCTGCGCCGGGACGGTGCCGAGCAGGATGCGCGTGTGCTGCGTCCCGAGAGTCTCCAGCGGGAGCGGCAGCTGCTGCCACGGCACGAAGCTCTCTCGCACGGCTGTCAGCCTGCTTTTTTCTGCGGCCAGGCGGCTGCGCGCGTCCTGCGCGTCCAGAACGGCCTGGGCCGTGTCCAGCGCGGCGGCATAGGCCTCGTCGCTGAACAGCTCGCCGATGGTCTTCTCCGGCCGGGCGGCAAACAGACCGCCCTTTTTGGTTTCATAGTGTTTGAGGGTCTCCAGTGCGGATGTGAGCCGGGCGGACGTGCGAAGCAGCGCATCCGCGCTTTTCCCGTCTCCGGCACAGAACACCTGCACCCCCTGCGTATCCGTCAGCGCGCACGGCGCGCCGATCTCGACGCTGCCGAGCAGCTGCAGCTGGCGGATCAGCTGCGTCTGCTCCTCCGAAACGCCGCAGATCCGCAGCTTTTTCATTTTTAAGATTGCCATTCGCTGTCCCAGATCCTCTCTACGATCATTGACGCAGCCGCGTCAGCGTGGCTTTTCGCCGCCTGTTCCAGCGCCGCGCACTGCTCTGCCGTGGTTTTGTTCAGCTCGGCGCTGAACGCCTGTGCCTGTTCGTCTGCCAGCCGCTTTGCCTCGCGCAGCTGTTCCTGCGCGCCGGCGGATACGGCCAGCAGACGCGCCGCGCCGTCTTTTTCCGCCTGCGCGGCAAGATCCGCAGCCTGCTGGCGGGCCTGCTCGCAGCACGCGCGGGCCTGCTTTTCCGCTGCAGAGATCACATCGATTTCCTGCATTGCCAATTCTCTCACCTCCCGGATGGCACACACGGCGCTGCTTTCTATAAAAGCAAACGCCGCAGTTCCAAATCAAAAATTACATGGTTTATATCTATTTTCATGTACTGGCGTCAGTTGACAAGGGCACACATGGTTTTCCCGGGCCTGGACAGCAGCTGGCGTCGTTATCCTCGTTGATGGGCCTCAGCCCATCTGCCTCGTCTGCCTTGCCAGCTGTCGTCCATGCTCCGGGAAAATTCGAAGACCCGCCGGGCGCTCCGGCGCGTTTTTCGCAAGGCAGAGGACGCAGAGGCCTGACATCATACCGTCAGGTCTGCCGAGGCCCGTTCCTTTGGGCCGAGGCCTTGCCGTCGCCTGTCAAGGACGATAACGCAGCGAAAGGCGGGCCGGAACGTCCTGCGGGCATGTGTGCTCTTGTCAGCTGACGCGAAGGAGGGCCACTTATGAAATCCCTGAAGTCCATCTTTAAGATTGCCGGCGCCGTCATGGCTGTGATCGGCACCGTGCTCGTCATCCTCGGCTGCCTGGACGAGATCCGCGAAGGCTTCCGCAAGCTTGCCGCCTGCAGAGCCCGCCGGGAAGAAATGAAGGATTACGCCGACTGAGACAATGGCCGGGGCAGCAGTGCTGTCCCGGCCGTTTTCATGCAAAGACCCGCGGGACGAAGCCCGTCCCGCGGGTCTTATTTTTCTGTTCAGCCCGCGTCTTCCGTGACGGACGGGGTCTCGAAGGTCTCGACGCGGCGGATGCTCGCGCCGAGGGCGGTGAGCTTGCCGACGATATCCTCGTAGCCGCGCTCGATGAAGTGCGCGTCTTCAATGAGGGTCGTGCCTTCGGCGCACATGGCGGCGATGACCATGGCCGCGCCCGCGCGCAGGTCACAGGCCCGGACCTCGCAGCCGTGCAGGCTCTGCACGCCGTCGATGATGGCGGTCTTGCCCTCGACCTGGATGTTCGCGCCCATGCGGCCGAGCTCCGCGGTGTAGCGGAAGCGGTTGTCGTACACGCCCTCGGTCACGAGGCTGGTGCCGACGGCGGTGGCCAGACAGACGGTGATCTGCGGCTGCATGTCGGTCGGGAAGCCGGGGTAGGGCATGGTCTTGACGTTGGCGCGGTGGAGGCGGTAGGCGGATTCGACGCGGATGGCGTCGTCATACTCGGTGATGTCTGCGCCGATCTCGCGCAGCTTGGCGGTGATGCAGTCGAGGTGCTTCGGGATGACGTTTTCGATGAGCACGTCGCCGCCGACGGCTGCCGCCGCGGCCATATACGTGCCCGCCTCGATCTGGTCGGGGATGATCGAATAGCTGCCGCCGTGCAGTGCACGCACGCCGCGAACCTTGATCACGTCGGTGCCCGCGCCGGAGATCTGCGCGCCCATGGCATTGAGGAAGTTGGCAAGGTCGACGATATGGGGCTCCTTGGCGCAGTTTTCGATGATGGTCATGCCGCTGCAGAGGACTGCGGCGAGCAGGATGTTCATCGTCGCGCCAACGGAGACGATATCGAGATAGATATGGCCGCCGCGCAGACCGCCCTTCGGGGCGTCGGCGCAGACATAGCCGCCGGACTGCTCGACCATGGCGCCCATGGCCTCAAAGCCCTTGATATGCTGGTCGATGGGGCGGACGCCGAAGTTGCAGCCGCCGGGCATGGCGACGTGGGCGTGGCCGAAGCGGCCAAGCTCCGCGCCGATCAGGTAGTACGACGCGCGGATGCGGCGCACGAGCTCGATGGGTGCGGTGGCGTTGCGGGCGCGGGAGCAGTCGATCTCCAGCGTGTTGCGGCCGTAGCGGTGGATCTCCGCGCCCATATCGCGCAGGATCTCCAGCAGCAGACGCACATCGGAGATATCCGGAACGTTTTCGATCCGGCACGGGCCCGAGACGAGCAGCGTCGCCGGCAGGATCGCGACCGCCGCGTTCTTGGCCCCGGAAATGGTCACGGAGCCGGAAAGCTTTGTGCCGCCTTGAACGATGTATTTGATCAAAATGTACCCCTCTTTGGTAGCGTCGTCTGACACCTTTCGCAGCATCGATTGACACTAAGAGTGTTTGCTGAAATGCATTATGTTAACAGAGCCAATTTTGGCCGCTTTTAGAATAGCACACCGGGGCAGGAATGTAAAGGAAAAATGACAAATCAGAAACAGCTATCTTCATATTTTCTTCATAATTCGACATGCCCGGCCGGAAACGGTCACAGCGGCGTGATCTCGCGGGTGATCCCGTTGACGTAGAAGCTGCCCGCGTCCGTCTCAATGCGCCACACCGGGACGAAGCGCATACCCGTGCCCGCGTTCTCCGACGGCAGGTAACCGAGCGTCAGCTCCGTCACGGCACTGCCGACCCAGCCGAGCGCGTCGCGCCCGGCCAGCAGCCGCGCCAGCGCGTCCGCGCCGGAGATGGACTCCTGCTCCGAGACGCGCGTGATGGCCTCGCTGCCGGTATAGAACGTCCCCTCCACGCGCTGCAGCTGCCCGTCCGCATAGCTGAGCGTCAGCCCGCTGCCGAAGACCGGCACGCCGAGCAGCGTCTGCTCCGCCTCGAGCGTGACGCCGGCCTCCGTCTGCCGGCGGCTGAGCTGCTGGAACTGAAAGCCCATGCTGTGCAGCAGCTTCGCCGCCGATTTTTCGTAGTTCCGGACGTGCGCGCCGCCGGTCAGCATGGCGGAAAAGCCGCCCGTGCGCGTGAGCGTCAGCGTGCCGAGCTCCGAGGTGTATTCGCTTTCAAAGCGGTCGCCGCCGTCCGGCTGCACCGCCTTCTGGCCGAGCAGGGCCTGCGCGGCCGTCTGCGCGCCGCTCTCGGAAAGCTCGACGCTGTAGAGCGTCGGGCTGCGCGGCAGCTCGTCGAGCTCGATGCGCAGCCCGTAGCTCTCGTAGAGCGTCTTGAGCTCCGCGAGCATCCGGCGCTGCTCGTGCGTCTGCGAGAGCCGGTTTGGGACGGCCACGGCGAGCAGGCAGGCCGCGCAGATGCTCAGGACCAGAATGATCAGGTTTTTCATGCGCGAAACGCTCATATCCGTGGCCTCCTCAGTTTGTTTGCCAGCCGACGGCCAGCTCGCCGCCCGCGTTTTCCGCATACAGCAGCCGGAGCGTCCCGCCCCGCGGCAGACAGGCCGCGGCCTGCGCGGCAGGCAGCAGCGCCGCCGGCTGCAGGTCGAGCGTGAAGCGGCGGTAAAGGACGCTGGCCCGCGTGATCTGCGTGCCGTCGAAGCGGATCTCGATGCCGCTGCCGGCCGCCGCCTCGATGCCGGAGAGATAATAGCCGAAGGTGCACACGGCCTGCGTGCCGTCCGCGGTATAGGACTGCAGGTAGACGCGCGCGTCGCCGTAGTCGTCGCCGGTCAGGCTACTGAGCAGGCTCCGCGCCGCCTCGATGCGGTCGCGCTCGTCCAGAGATGCGCTCTGGAACCGGGGATCGGCCTGCAGGACCTGCAGCAGGATCTGCCCCTGCGCGCTCACGCGCAGGGAGAGGTTCGTCTCGGTGAACGAGGTCGTGCCGTCGTTATCCACAAAGCGGGCGTCGCCATAGGGGTTGATGCCGATCTGCGAGGCGAGCGCGGAGATGAAGCGCGCGTCGCAGGGGTTCGCGCTCTGGCCGGTGCTGACCTGCGCGCTCTGCGCGCTGATGAGCGAGAGGCCGTCCAGCGCGGCATAGGGCTCCTGCCCCGCCTCAAAGGCGAAGAAGCTGCCGTCCGGCACCGCCGTCTCCAGCTGGGCGGTCAGGCTCTGCGCCGGAAGGGCGGTCTTCGCCGCGGAGAACTGCTCGCCCGCCAGATACAGCGTGACGCCGTCCTCCTCCTGCGCGAGCACGTACCACTGCGCCTGCCCGCCCTCGGGCGCGCGCACATTCAGCCACGCGCCGAGCACCGACGGTGAGATCGCACCGGGGAAGCAGAAAGCCGCGCCGGTGCCGCGCAGGGCGGCATAGAACTCCGTTCTGGTGCAGGTCTGCGGCGTCTCGGCGCTCTCGAGCGCCTGCGCGAGCAGACTGCCGTACTGGCCGTAAAGCTCGTCGAGCGCGGCGAAGTCATACTGCGCGCTCTGCCGCCCGGCCTCGGTCGAAAGGGTGATGATGAGCGGCTGCGCCGCGCCGACGATCGTGCTGCCGGTCGCGGGCGCGGTATAGGTGAGCTCCGCCTCATTGAGGCCGAACAGGCCCGCGAACGGGCGCAGCGCGCCCGCCAGCCACTTGGTCTGCGTGAGCGTCTTGCTCGGCAGGCACATGATGGCCAGCGTCAGGTTGACCAGCACCAGCGCCGCGATGAGCAGATCCTTGCCGATCTCCAGGAGCCTTCTGCCGGGCCCCCGGGTCTTCCGGTTTGCCCCGCGCGTCATGCCTGTGCCTCCGCTGCCGGCATGGTGATGAGCACCGAGGTGCCCTTGCCGTACTCGGACGAGATCTCGATCCGGCCCTTATGCTGGTTCAGGATCTCCTGCGCGATGGACAGGCCGAGGCCCGTGCCGCCCGACTCGCGCGAACGGGCCTTGTCCACGCGGTAGAAGCGGTCAAACAGGCGCGGCAGATCCTTTTCGGGGATGCCGATGCCGTTGTCCGTGACGCGGACGAAGACGTTCGGGCCGCTCGTGCCGACCTGCAGGTCGATCCGGCCGCCGTCGGGCGTGTATTTGACGGCGTTCGAGACGATATTCGTGATGACCTGCTCGATGCGCTCGCGGTCGCCGTTGACGTCGGGGATCGGGCCGTCGCAGGTGAGGGTCATGGTATGGTGGTGGTTCTGCTCGGCGTTGAGCTTCGCCGCGTCGTAGACGTTCTGCACAGCCTTGAGGAAGGGGAAGCGGGAGATGTTCATCTCCATCTTGCCGTAGTCGATCTTGCTGAGGGTGAGCAGGTCCTGCACGATGCGGGTCATGCGGTCGGCCTCGCTGATGATGACGTTCATGAAGTTCTGCCGCAGCTCGGGCGGCAGCTCGTCGCCGGTGTCGACGATGGTCTCGGCGTAGGATTTGATGTTGGTCAGCGGCGTGCGCAGCTCATGCGAGACATTGGCGACGAATTCGCGCTTGAGCTGCTCGCTCCTGCGCTGCTCGGTCACGTCGTGGATGACGACGAGCACACCGCCCTGCGTATGGTCGGACGAGAACGGGGCCATGAACAGCTCCAGCTCCCGGTCGCCGACGGTCTTCTGGGTCTCGATATACTGCGGGCGGCGGAGGGTCAGGAGGGTGTCGAGCTCGGCCTCCTTCGAGAAGATCTCGTCGAAGGTCGTCTGGTCCGACAGGTTCTGCGCGAGCATCTGCGTGGCCGCCGGGTTATAGTGGATGACGCTGCCCGCCGCGTTGAAGGCGACGACGCCGTCGGTCATGTGCAGAAACAGGGTCGAGAGCTTGTTGCGCTCGTTTTCGGCCTCGGCGATGGTATCCTGCAGGACCTTGGCCATGTGGTTGAAGTTCTGGGTCAGATCGCCGATCTCGTCGCGGCTGTCGACCGTGACGCGGCCGGTATAGTCGCCCGCGGCGACGCGCTTGGTGCCGATGGTCAGCGCGCGGATGGGCGTGATGAGGATCTGCGAGAGCAGGAACGACAAAATCACGCAGATCACAAGCCCCAGCACCAGCGCGCGCAGGATGATGCTCAGCAGCTCGCTCGTCAGCGCGTCGACCGTGGCGCGGTTATCGCGGATGTAGGCGATATAGCTGCCGGACGCAGCGTCGACCGGCACGGCGAGGTCCATGTAGTTGTTCGTGATCGCGCTGCTCTGGCCGACCTCGCCGTTCATGGCGGAGAGGATGTTCTGCGTCATGGCGACGCTGGTCTTCTGGTTGGAGCTGTCGAGCACGGAGCCGGTCTGGTCGAGGATGTAGACGTTGCGGCCCGTGATGTCGATGCCGAGCCCCGCCTGGGCCATCAGCAGCGCCTTCATCTGTGCGGGGGCGTTGTCTTCCTCCGAAAGCCGCTGCAGCTGGACGATGAATTCCGGGGTGAACGTCTCTTCCATCTGCTCATAGAACTGTGAGACGTAGAAATTGCCGACGCCGCTCATCAAAAACGCGCCGGTCGTCAGCATGAGCGCCAGGATCAGGATGACCATAATCATGACCATCTTCATGCGAAGAGACCGCATAGGCCGCTCCTCCTTTCCGCGCGGGGACGTTATCCCGCAAAGTAATAGCCGACGCCGCGCCGGGTCAGGATATACCGGGGCTTGCCGGGGTCGTTCTCGATCTTCTCGCGCAGCCGCCGCACCGTCACGTCGACGGTGCGCATGTCGCCGTAGTATTCATAGTTCCACACGCGCTGCATCAGATCCTCGCGGGAGAAAACCTTGCCGCGCTCGCGGATGAGATAGCTGAGCAGGTCGTATTCCTTCTGCGTCAGGTCGACCGGCACGCCGTTTTTCGTCACCTGATAGGTCTCCTGGTTGAGGGCCAGACCGCCTGCTTCGACGGTGTTGGCCGCCTGGGCGGGCGTGGCCGGAGTGTATTCCATGCTGCGGCGGCGGATATTGGCCTTGACGCGGGCCATGAGCTCCTTCATGGAGAAGGGCTTGGTCATATAGTCGTCCGCGCCGGTCTCCAGGCCGAAGACCTTATCCATCTCCTCTTCGCGGGCAGTCAGCATGATGATGGGCGTCGTGCGGTTTTCCGCGCGGAGCGTCTTGCAGATGTCAAAGCCGTTCATCTTCGGCAGCATCACGTCCAGCAGGATGAGATCCGGGTCCTTCGTCTGCGCGAGGAGCAGGCCGGTCTCGCCGTCGAGCGCCTCGAGCGTCTCATAGCCCTCGCGCTTGAGATTGAATTTGAGAATTTCCACGATCGCGCGTTCATCCTCCACGATCAGGACTGTCTTTGCCATGTTGCTTCCTCCTGTTTCTCAGACCGGGCGCCGCAGCGCCTTCGGATAGTGATTCTTGAGCTGGGTACCGTCGCCCTTCGCCCAGCCGAGCGAGAGCCCGTCCACCCGCACGAGCGTCCAGCCGCGCAGCCCCGACGGCAGTACGTTTCCGGACAGATACTGCCCGAGCTCCGGCGCGTCCGCCGCGAGCGAGACGCTGTTTTCCAGCCCCTTCAGCCACAGCGCCCAGGCGTGCGCGGGTTCAAACCGGTTTTTCATCGTCTGCCCGAGCTCCAGCCCCGTGCGCAGCACGCGCAGGCCCTTGATCTCCGGCAGCCCCTGCGGGACGAGATACGCCACCTGCCCGAACAGCAAAAGCTTTCCCTCCGGCAGCGCCGCGCCGGTCTGGCGGCAGAACTGCGTCAGCTCCGCGGGCGTCTTCGCCGCAGGCTCCAAAGGGAGCTCCGCCGCGGGCGCATCGCCGGCCTTTTTGAGGACTGCCGCGTAGTGCCCTTCCCCGCGCAGCTTGTGCGGCCAGAGGCGGAAGGTATGTTCAAGCCCCGGCGCGGGGTGCTCCACCCAGTCCGGACGGCCGGGGGAAAAGTCCGGCGCGGGGCGGTTTTCCACAGAAAAATCGGGATTTCTCCACAAAAAATCGGAGATCACGCCCTCGTTTTCCACAGGCGAGAAAGTACATGTGGAATACACCAGCCGCCCGCCCGGGCGCAGCATCTTTGCCGCGGACGTGAGGATCTCGCTCTGGCGGTTGGCGCAGATGGCGTTGGTGTCCTCGGTCCAGTCGGTGACGGCGGCCTCCTCCTTGCGGAACATGCCCTCGCCGGAGCAGGGCGCGTCGACCAGGATCTTGTCAAAATAGCCCTCGAAGCGCGTCTCGAGCTTTTTCGGGTGCTCGTTCAGGACCAGCGCGTTGGCGATGCCCAGCCGCTCGATATTCCCCGCGAGGATCTTCGCGCGCTTGGCGTTAATTTCATTGCAGACGAGAAGCCCGCGGCCCTGCAGCTTCCCGGCCAGCTGCGTCGATTTTCCGCCGGGCGCGGCGCACAGGTCGAGCACGCGCTCGCCGGGCTGCGGGTCCAGCAGCTCCGCGGGGGCCATAGCGCTCGGCTCCTGCAGGTAATACAGCCCCGCCGCGTGATACGGGGACAGGCCAGGCCGCGAAGCCGCGTCATAGACGTACCCCGTCGGGCACCACGGGACAGGGGAGAGGGAAAAGCGGGACAGATCGCCCGTAAAGCCCGACTTCAGCGGGTTCAGCCGCAGGCCGGTGCACAGCGGCCGGTCAAACGAGGCGCTGAACGCCGCATATTCTTCTCCCAGCAGCGACTGCATCCGCAGTATGAATCCTTCCGGCAGCATCGCAGGCGCCTCCTCCCCAATTTACATATAGTTGTAGCTATTATATTGCATGTTTCCGGAAAAAGAAAGAGGCGCGCCGCAAAAATGCGGCGTGCCCACGATCTCCGCACCGGTGTCGTCCTCAAAATGCTCGCACGGCACATACACACAGTGGTCGTAGTCGGAGGGGAGATTGTCGGCGCTGTATTCCTCCGCCAGCTGGGTGGGCCAGTCGGTGTAGCGCACCTGTATGTTCATTTTGTAGCCGTAGTCCAGATCGGAGGCGGTGATGGTCATGCCGTCCTGCACCGTCACGCTGTCAGCGCCGCTGACCGTGCCCTCGGTGAAATCGCCGGTCAGCCCGGCGGGGTCGTTCCAGATGAGGGTCATCTGGCCGATCCTCGCCTCGTCGAACCACCCGGCGGTGTAGTCATAGTTCACATAGTCGTAGCGAACATTGTCATAGTCCTCAATAACGCCGTTGGTGCTAAGCTGATACATATACTCCTGCACCCAGGAGTAGGCGAAGGTAAAGGTCTCGTCCTCGTCGTAGCCCTGGGTCAGGTAGACGTACATATAGCTGTTGTCGAAGTCCAGGCGCTCGATGTTGTCCGTCTGCGCCACCACATCCCGGATGGAGCCGTTGGGCACGCCGATCTTCAGCTCCTGACCGTAGGGCAGCTCCTCCAGCGGCGTCCACTCCAGCTTCACGGTGATAAGCAGGCTGCCATCCTCCGTGTTGGGCGTCACCATAACGCCGTACTGCTCGATGTAGTCGTAATCCGCCCATGCGGTGGCGGTAAAGCAAACCGCCGCCAGTAAGACAAGCAGCAGAACGTGCAGTTTCTTCAGCATAGGGTGCCCTCCTCCCGGTTGCTTTCACGCAGTTGGCACAGCTGCTCCATTTTGGCGCTCCTGGCCCGGATGGCCGCGCAGCGCTCGCTCTGCCAGATCTTGTCCCAGTCGTCGGCGAGGATGTTCCCCAGGGGCTGGCTGCTGAGCCAGCTCTGGCAGGGGATCACGCCGCCGTCCGGGGCGACGGCCATGTTGCTGAGGCAGGCGCCGCAGCTGGGCACCAGGGTCAGGCCCAGGGCGCGCAGCGTCTCCTCCTTCAGCCAGCCGGGGCTGGTGAAGTCCAGTTCCATTTCCAGCTCCTCCGTCACCGCCACGGCCTTTGTCAGTACGTCGGTGAGCTGCTGCTCGGTCAGCGCCGTGGCCCGGCTCTCGTCGCCCACCGCGCCGCCGGAGGGGATCAGCCCGGAACAGGTCACATAGCGGACGCCCAGACTGTGGACGAAGCGCAGCGTCTCGTCATAGGCGGTATTCAGGCTGCACAGGGGCGTATTCACGGACGCGGACAGCCCCGCCGCCACAGCGGCACGGATGCCCGCCACGGTGTCATCAAAGCCGTCGGCACCCACCAGGGCGTTGTGAATGTCCTTATCATGGCTGTAGAGCGTCACCTGCACACTGTCCAGGCTGGCGTCATACAGCTTTTGGCACAGCGCCGGCGTCAGCAGGCGGCCGTTGGTGTTCAGCCGGGTGACGAACCACTGGGCGGCATCCACCAGCTCCACCAGATCGGCGCGCAGGGTGGGCTCGCCGCCGGTGAACGTCACCTGGGGGATATTTGCCGCGCGCAGCCGGTCCAGGACCTCCTTCCACTGGGCGGTGGTCAACTCCGGTGTGTCGGACAGGGGCTGTCCCGCCGCATAGCAGTGCAGACACTTCTGGTTGCAGTGCCACGCGCCGTCACGGGTCATGGCGCTGACCATCAGGTCCATACGGTGGGGCGCGGTCATCTCGGGGGCGTATTCCCCCAGCGTCAGCGGCGCGACCTCCGCCTCCGGCTCCTGCCCCCGGGCGATGGCCACCAGGGACTCTATCATGATTTGCAGGTCCTCCGCCAGACGCTCCTTGGGCGTGAAGGGGTAGACCTTATGGGTCCGGGCCACCGCGCCGGCAGCCATGGCGTTCCAGTCGCTCTCGGTGATCTCCAGCCCGGCGAAGGGCTCCAGCCGGTCCATGAAGCAGGAGAGCAGGATGGCCCAGCTCAGGTTCAGGGGCACCAGCTTGCTGCCGTTGAGCAGCAGCAGAAAGGGCGCGTTCTCCGCGTCCTCACGGGGTGGGATCATGTGGATACGCACCACGCCCCGGCCCTTGGGGTCCAGGGTGATGTGCCGCACACAGTTCAGGTGCTGCCGCCGGTAGCGGCGCTCCAACATTGTAGACACAGGCAGTCCTCCTTTATGAAGGCGATGTGGGGATAGATATGTGCAGTATACCACAGCGCGGGGCAAAGCGCAACAGGACGCACAGTGAGGCAGTAGCGGTAACGCTCCGTTTCAACGATGTAACCGTAGTTTTGTGTCCAGCCGCCGCTGATTTTCCCGCCGTGTTCATAGCAGAAACGCTCCATAG
>ERZ1106939.2247-NODE-2247-length-12411-cov-3.667206_pt1 | contig 12411 bp, 12 predicted proteins | sample MGYA00403669_ERZ1106939 | MGnify/ENA primary metagenome ERZ1106939 (study PRJEB35170, sample SAMEA104062447) | human gut metagenome | biome: human gut; feature: human-associated habitat; material: faeces | place: Denmark | collected 2012-09-28 ...
TTTCATAGAGGTTGATGAAGATATAACTCCTTGATCATCTTTGTAATATCTTCATCAACCTCTATGAAATTTCGATTAAGGATGACTTCCATATCACGATCAGAACCAAAGTTATAAATAGGTGGTATTTCCTCATACAGGGCTTCTTCGGTCTCGATTTTCTTCATGTCAAAATTAGTCTTGCAGAAATACTTTGAGGTCTTAAACTCCGTTGAGTTTTCTATTTCAAAGGTATTCATCGCATCGTTAGGAGTAGGCGTGAAGTCTCTTGCAACCTGACCAGCTAACCAACCTGTGGCCATATCCGCAATCTTTGCAGCAGGCAAGAGGTTGTCCATCTTCTCGGATATAGAGGTGGAAACCTTTTGATCGTTGATGGAGATAGACTTACTCGTCTGTTTGACTTTACCGAAAATGTCATTTTGCGCCCATTCCAGTGTCTCTTTGTTACGAGCTGCGCCCATGAATACATTACCACAAGTGGAAAGAATCTTCTGCATACCATTCTTTCCATAATCCGCCTCCAACTGGGGTAGCTCTTGGAAGCCCAAGGTTACAGAAACTTTATTACTCCGGGCTGTACCTATCAAGCGATCAATCTTGTGAAAGTAAAGCGTAGGTAGCTCATCAACTATCAGACTACAGGGATAATTATTCTTACTGTTAATCTTCATGACGAGTCGATTGAGGATAAGGGCATTGAGTGAGCCTATTACTTGTTCCTTCTCTGGATCGTTGGCAATGACAAGATAACTGGGATGTTCACGATCTGATATTTTTAGGTCAAAATCATCACCTGTGAACACCCAATAGGCTTCCTGTGTAGCAAGACGACCTGCAGCGACACGTAACGTACCAACCATACCTTCCAACTGATCCATAGCCTTATTCTTAAAGGCAGACTCAAAAGGTGCCATAAGGGGCTTGATGGCACGGTCACTCATCAAAATGTTGAATACGTCATTGTAAGGCTTATTCAGAAACTGGAGAACATGAGCCATATCAGAAAACTCTCCAGTTCGTGTATCTGGAACAACTCTATTTCCCTTGTTGTCCTCATACCAAGTTTCTTGTATGGTCACCAAACAGCCTTCTGTATCTTCATAAGAGAAACCATCCAAGTCTACATACAAGCCGTTATCGTCTATGGACACGTTGCTCCAATCCTTATTATTGAAATCAAGGACAACCTCTTCTTTTTCATTGACACCAGCATAATCCGTCCAGTTCTTATAGACTAACAGAAGTGTACCCTCTTCGATATTGTCTATATTGACAACTCTTGTATATCGGAAGAAGCGTTTTAGTTTCTTACCTTTCAAATATCCTGTGGGATGAAAGTTGACAAAGAAATAAATGATGGCAGCAAGGAAGTTCTCGGAAGCATTCTTAAAGAAAGCCTCGGAACCACCCTTTTTGTCTCCACCACCTTTGTTCAGTGACTCCAATAATGTAGCTGCTGTTTCAGAGGCTGCAGCAAGATCTGGAATATACTTCTTCTGAATAGGATTGATACGGTTGGAATAGCGTACATTCGCAAAGTTGATGATATGAAATCCGCAGTTTTCTGGCAGATGACCATACTTCTTGTTCTTACAATACTGATACAGGAGGTTTTTGGCAAGCGTGGGAAACTTATAGTCATAGACCATCATTGTGAAACCTTTTGCACTATGCTGTCTAATAAAAGGATCTATGATGCCGAAAGACTTACCTGAACCAGGAGTACCCAATACCAAGGTTGCACGGAAGGGGTTGATGATATTTATCCAGCCATGTCTCATGCGCTTCTTGAAATAGAATATCATAGGAATGTTGACAGAATAATCATTATCAATTTTCTCTTCCATCTGTTGGAAGCTCTCTTCCTCAAAGTTAAAGCGGTCGTCTCCAAGTTTATGGTTGAAATACTTACTGATAGCATCTAACCCTTGATGGACAAGCATGATACCAAGGATGGAACATACGACATAGATAATCCGGTTGGTAGGGAAGCCAAGCATCGTTCCTCCCCATGTGTTCTTATGCACAAGAACACTGGTCAATATAAGATAGAATCCAATGGACAAAGGATAGACGACCATTGTCTTCATATTGAACTTCAATTCCTTTCTTGCCTTAGTACCTATACATGTTACGCCAATACATACAAGCTCCATAAACTTACAACCGATGACGCTATTGAATAGTTTCAGTTTGTACAGGAAGGATAAGAGAAATTTTGCGATGGGATCGCTTGATGCGATAGGTAGGTTCATCACAATCTCAAATATTAGAACAATATAGATACAACTTCGGAATATATTGTATATTTGTTGCTGCTCTTTGGTTTCTTCTGTTGCCATATCAAGAGTGAATAATCGATTAGTTCATTTTCATACGTAGAATTGGACGAACCTGTGCAGGGTCGGTTTTGAGGATAGAGGATATGTAGCCAGAATGTAAAGAGATACATTTGGCATATAATTCTTCTGTCTGTGTGGAAGAGCCGTCCTGGGTGGAGCTAAGATAAGGAACAGCGAGGAAGGTATCACCATCTATCGTTTCCATAACTTTCCCTATAGTCCCAATATTGGCAGACAGCATTCTTAATTCACCAATGGAAGGCAATGCCCATCCTTTGACTGGTGATGGAAAGTCGATGATTGTTTTGACGGCAGGACTCTTACGTTCTGATTTGAGTATAGCTGATGTATTGTCGATACCACAAAGTGCGTTCTCGTCTGCAGAAACATTGGAAACACTCATCAGCGTATCAAGGTAAGCCGCTTGTCCGAGGTTCTTTGTAGAGACAACCCATATGCTATCCTTTCTTGTGCCAATGACGACACCCACGGCGGTCATCTTTGAAGCGTCATATCCATGCGCAGATATGATACTGTTGTCTGATAGGAGAATGGAACCTGTGTTTACATTACCGTGCCAGTCTTCTATATGTTCTGAACATGAAGACATCTGAAAAGACAGTAGCATCATCGCTACTGCCCATATCATAAAGTTGATTTTTCTTTTCATACGTTTTAGTTCAATTGTTCTACAATATATTCTTGAAATATATTCTGCTCTTGTGGGAGCCTTTGATAAAGGCAATGGATATGTGGTATATCATTACCTTGATGAAAATGAGGTAGCATGGCAACTACTCGGTTCTTTTCTTTACAGAACTTGTCTGCAATAATGGAAAGCTGCTCATACACATTAAAGTAATGTTCGTCATTGTCTTCATCAGAGGCATCCACTTCAAGATATATGATACAACATCCTACATCGGAGCCAGTAGGTAGTCTTCCCACTCGTTCCCTCATATTGTCATTGAAGAGTTTAAGAGCCTTTTTCCTTGCATCGAGTTTGTCCAAAGGAAAGTCCACTTGTCCTTTCCTTTCAAAAATGGAGAAAGAAGAATACAACGATGTTGGGTAATAAACTTATCCTTTGTCATAAACATATAGGCTTCGAAACCTATGATATTTTCCCATTAAGGGAATGGTCGGGTTGTGGTACTATTGTCATATCAGTTGTCGTTAAAGAGGTATCTTTACACCGATGGTGAGACCATTACGAAAGGTATCACCGTGCATGAAATTTACGTTATTTTTTTGTTTGAGTGCGACCTTCCAACCATTTACAAAGGTATAGCTGTATTCAAAGCTGCCCTCTGCACCAAAGAAATAATCTCCTCGAAAGGCACCTGCAACAGGGCCAAGATCAAGACGGAGAGTCGAATTTTTCCAACGCACTAAGTTCTTCTTGTATAAGATACCACCATTCCAGTAATAGTTTTTCCAAAACGACTTGCTGCATACTTTGCCACATTCTGGATCTTTCATCCAACGGTCGCCGACTTCACCGAAGATTTCAAAGGCATTGTCATATTTCAGCTCCTTCTCATAGCCAAAGGTTGCATTGAGGGTGTTTTGGAACAAGATACCTGTATTGATGGTGATAAATTCGTCACCCTCTCCAGCATAGGCTTGTGGGAGCAGGCAGAAAACCAACATCAGGGATAAAAGTGTCTTTTTCATCGCTGACCTCCTATATTATAATTATAGTTCTTTGTTAGGCTCTTCATCATCTGCTCATCGAATCCGTCGGCATGAAGAATGTCAGAGTACTCTATTGGGATATAGATAACACGCCCAGAAATCTGACTTTCGGAGATTTCCAAATTGAGAATCTTCTCATCAGGGAAGGTGAGTTTGTTCAACACAATCACGTTGCGGTAACCCTTCTTGAAAGAATTAGCCTTGTTGAGCATATAGGCTGGCGTAAGTTCTATTGTTTGAGTATTGGTAGCCTTACTCTCTTTCTTGTCGGTGAGCTTGATGCGAATCTCATCAATGTCAAACTTGATCTTCGTGCTGTTGTACAGAGAGAAGTCGATGAAAAAGTAGTCGTCAACGGCATATATATTGTTGACGACAGCCTTGATGCCATACTTCTTGTATTGGATATTGTGGAACCGGGCAGGTGTGCCATAGATAGCCCAGGCGCAACGTGCCATTTCTGCTTCGGGCATCAGCACGTCGGGATTGTTGTAACGCTTGGTGTCCGCAAGGTTGATATTGTAGATAGAGTTAGCACGAGCCGGCCCCTTCACATAGACTACGTTCAGCTGTGAAATGTGGCGTTCGCCAATGATCGTCATCGTACCAGCCAACTCATGGTCATACATCCTACCAGCAGGTTTGATGCGGACAATGTTGTCGGCACATTGATTGCCGATGATGTTGTTGGTGGATATATCGACAAGTTTGATGTTCTCTGGCATGACGATATGGGTAGTCACCTGCTCATTCACATATACCGTGTTCTTACGGAGGTCACTATCAAAAATATAGGCATCCTCCATACTTTCACGATGAATATAATGCACCTTGGCCGTATCGGGTACGATGTCACGGTACTTCTTCTGCGCCCAGATTGGAGTGGTGCAAAGGATCGCTAATAGCGTAAATACTAAATTTCTCATTGGTTTCTTTGTTTTGATTCTGTATATCCGTTAACGACAGTTGGTGTCATTCTTCGGCAGATGTGTTGATAAGATAGACGATAGTGTTATATTTGATGCGAGCCTTATTCTTGCGCATATTGGCAGAAACAGCGTTGCTTGCTGACTGATAAATGTTTTGCAGAGCTTGTAAGGCGACCGACTCTCCGTTTAAGGTAGAACCGTAGTTATTACCGAACTGCATATTCTGCTGCATGGCTTGCGAACCAGCCTCTTTCATCATGTCTCTGAAAGCGGACTCTGGCACATAAAAGCCTTCCATGCCATCGTTGTCATAAACAGACAGGTTAACCTTGATAAACTTGCTGCCCACAAGAATACTCGTGATATTGGCTCTGACTCGTTGCTGTCCAAAGCCAGTGACAAGACCATAGAGATAAGTACCCTTTTTCAAGAGTACCTTATTGATGGTAACATCGTCGAGCAGCTTGAAGCGCAGTCGAGTTCCTTCGTGGGCTTTGGTGGTCTTGTCGATCATAGCCTTGATGAGAGGGGCATCTACATTCTTCGTGGCAGACACGGTGTTGAAATGGTCGGCATTAGGACTGTTTACCTTTTCTACAGTCTGCACCTTTTCACTATTCTTCTTTGATTTCCCTCCAGTTTGGCGGTTAGAACGTCCGTTTCCACCATAGCCTCCTGCATAAGGGTTGTCATAATTGCCATAAGAATCATTACCGTCTCCATAGCCTCCGTAGTTGCCACTGCCAGCATCAATGGCACGCTGTGCTGCCTGACTTCGCTTTTGTATGTATTCAAGTTCCTTGGCATAGTCATCAAGTTCGTCCCGACGGCTGCTGCCACTGCTCCTTCTTGATCCACCACCGCCGTAACTACCACCATATCCACCACCTGAATAGGCATTGATATGCTTTCTTGATTCGGCAAGGCTGCGCTCCATTTCTTCCTGTGCCTTTTGCTGGGCAATACGATCGGCATTGTCTTTGTCGATCTGATCCATTTCACCTTCACTGTAACCGTTACCCGAAGAGTCTTTTGTCTCCTCATCGTTACCCAGTCCGTCAATAGCCGAATAGCCGCCTTCGCCCATTCCTCGGTCTCCCATTGATGCCATCTTATCCTTCATTGCCTGGTTATCGGCATCGGGAAGTTCCATATTGAGAGAGTCAGTAGCAACCTTTGTGGATGCGGTACTGTTACCGTCAAACATATTGGAAACTTCATATGCAAGGAACGTTAAAGGGAGGAAAACAACAAGCGGAAAGATGTATTTCGGCTGTTTAAGATTTAGTTTCTTCATTATTTTCCTTTCTTTAAAAAGTTTACGATGTTTTCTAACTGACGGTAGTCCTGTACGATACGGACTGAATCTTCATGACTCTTCACGTCAATAGCAAGCAGAGAATCCAGCTCCTTGTGGATGGCTACTCCTTTATCTGTGAGCTGTTTGAGTTCTATCTTCTCGCTTTTCTTTCTTTCATCAATTTGTCGAAGTCCATTCATTATGGGTTGGATATTCTCAATCGACTCGGTCTTTCCACTGAAATCCATCTGTGCTGTATCAGTGCTGGGCCGGGTCATGTCATACAGAATAGAGATGGCTGTTGTCACGAAAGCAAAGGAAAGGATGCCGACCACCAATGCAAAGAAGGTCTTGCGGTTTTCCGATGCCCATTGATTGATCTTCTCTATCTTGTTCTTAACATTCCACCCTTTGGCGAGTTTCCAACACACATAACGAATCTGCCGCTTATACTTGGGCAGTTCTTTCGGTTTTCCTTTTGTTGCCATGTCGTTAATATTCAAGATCAATATTCTTCAATGTCTTCCAGTGGGTAATGAGCAGTCCATGAGGATTGTTCTGTGTCCTTGGCACATTCTCCAGTTCTCCACTGGTGATCAAGGTACGACGGATGCTCCTTGTACGCCGTCTGATATTCTGTGTTCCATAATAGGTGAACTTTCTGCTGTGCTCGTCCAACTTGATACTATCGCACATGATTGTACAAGTAGCCGACGAAGAGACTATATCAGAGAAAAATCCGTTTTCTTCCATGGCTTGTTTCTGCTTCATGCCTGTCTCATCTACCATGTACATAGCCTTACCCAGCGTCCATTTGATATAGTCATCATCGGGAGGCAAGGTAAAGAAGTATTGATGGAAGAGCTGTATATCAGCCTTTGCTTCCATGACGAAGTTGGCCTCTTGTTGGCTACGTTGAGCAAGGAATGGTATATCGCCATCGAGGACATATACCTGACTGCGTTCCTCGGATAATATTTTCGACCCATAAGCGATTAGCATACCGCAGACAACCACATTGCCAACGATTGTTAGCAATACGGTTGTAAGGGCAAGCCTTGTCTTTTTTTCTAAACTTTGTATAAGCATAATTATCTTTTTATTTTTTGCCTCGATTATAGGCATCCTTCATTGTGCCAGCTGCGCCTGTTACTGATTTCCCTAAAGAGGATTGGGATATGTCATGACCCATTTGGCGACCTGCACCCATAATTCCTCCCCCAACTGCTCCTGCAAGTGTGTTAAGACCACCATCAACTGTTCCACGAGCACCGCTCATGGCACCTCCGACGGCAGCTGCTCCTGTTGTCGCAGTATGACTTATAACACTTCCTGCAGCTGGCATTGCTACAGAAGCTGCACCACCAACAGCTCCTACAGCAGCACTAACTCCAGCAACACCTGCGGCAGCGGCGACCCCTCCGGCAGCAGAACCTGCGCCTGACGACACTCCACCTGGGATAAGCCATGAGCATACCTCTGGTACCATGCTCAATATCTTGGCTCCAGCCAGCATACCGACAACGTACATACAAGTTGTACCAATGGCTTGCATACCGAGAGCACCAATGTTGTTCCAGTTGGCTGCATTATGGAGAAGGCTGTTATACGCCAGCAAGTCTTGTCTTAGATAATACATGATGATGAAATCAACGTAGTATACGATAAGATAGACAAGGAAGCCCCAAAGGGAGATTGATAGATATTTTGAAATCCACTGCGACCATGCGTTTCTCCATGGTGGGACGATGGAGAGTGCAAACATCACAGGACAGAAAAGTTTGAGAACACTTAGGAATACCCTTTGTCCTACCAACATACCGTAATAGGTCATTTGGAAAATGATTTCTCCGATGAATCGGATTATATCGTTAGCCCATTCGCTAATCTTCGTTTCTATAAGTACAGCAGCTTGTTGGGCATAGTTTTTTATGCTGGTGCCAAGGTTCTCCACACTATGCTGAATTTTATCCAACAGTCCATCCTCGGTAGCAGCATCCTGCGCTGCCTTCTGCTCTTCCTGCTTGGCTTGCTGACTACGAAGAGAGTCCACGTACTCCTGCTGTTTAGTAGCCACGGCACGCTCCAAAGTAGCGACCTGCCCGTTTGCATCGTTTGCCATTCTTTTAGTTTCGAGTTCCATTTTTTGACAAGGCCAAGATAATGCATCACAAATGGTAGGTGAAATTTGTATGCAAAAGGCGAGACCAATAATACGAGCAATTTTCATTACGTCCATGCCTCGACGACCCAACATCATCATCCAACATTCGTATGAACCGACACAAAGAGCTAAACTAACACCCAACCACCGTGCCATGTTTACCATGGAGCCAAATGCTCCACCAAGGGGTTCTTTTAGCATAGCACCCAACAATTTATCGAGATTATTATCTATGACAGGTAACCCCATCGTCAGAAGCTGATCTGTGAAGATGGACAAAGTAAGATTTATACTTAACAGTAAATCATTCATAATCTTGATTTATAATGTTATCTTAATAGAAGGCTTTGGCAACACGAGCAAGGGAGGTTACTTTCTTCACCAGCTCTTCCATGTCTTTCTTGGCTTGGGCAAAGCCTTTTTCCCTTTTGACATTTTCAAGTTCATAACCTATCCCTGTTTTTCGGAGGTAGGAAATGTTAGAAGTTATGACTTCGTTCCTATCTGTGAGTTCCTTTATACTCTTAGACAACTTTCCTTTACTTCGAACCATGCAATAGGTAAGACCTTCGGTAATGGCCTCCTGCATATCAGAAAACAAATCCTTGTATTTGCCATACACCAAATCAACATTGCGATCAGCTGCACGAGCAATCTCTTCCTTATTGAGTTCTTCAATTTTCTGACGTTCTGTCTCTACAATCTTTTTTTTCAAAAGCATTGTGGCGACCTGCGCTTCACGCCTTGGGCCAACTGTTTTCACATTTGACCTGCTCTCATCAAAGTGAACACGCAAGCCAGACTTAAATCCATGCCACTCCCATTTTGTATAGGCACCGCTGTAATTCTTATGTAGAAAATAGTACCACCAATCAGGTGAGAAGTCCCAGTGTCCTTGCTCCATAGAGCGGATTTGATGCTCCTTCTGCCCATCTCTTACAGGCATTTGCGCAAACACTGTCGTAGAGAACAAAAGGGCGAATAATATAGATAAATACTTTTTCATATAGTTGTGAGGTTTTGGTTCCACTTTCCTATTATGTCATTGGCTATTCCTTCAAGCGCATCACTATTGAGAATATCCCAAATATAGTCATACTTAAAACCTCCAATATCCACACATCTGCTCCAAAAGAGTGCCTGACTGATAATGCCTCGTATCACGGCTATTTGGTCTTGTATCTCGCATATCATTTGGATTCTCTCGCTAAGAGAGGCTTTTAAGATATTCGTTTCAGAGGCTACTAACATAGCCACGGATTTCTTTAACAGTGACACTCGCTTGCTAACATTATAGTTAGCCTCGGCGAAATACCACGCAATCTGGGGTTTGCGGAAGATATTTTTCCCTGTAAGCTCTACAAACTGTATGTATTCTTTGGTAGTATTTCCAATATCGAGTGTGGTCTTGGAAACGGCTGCTGCAAGAAAGATCCACTGGTTGGCGTTGTTGAGTTTGGTGTTGAGTGTTGTGCGCACATCGTTGAACTTCGATGAGTTGTTGGTTGCAATTTGCTGCTCACCATAACTTGTGCCTACTTGCTTTACGGCAACATCTTCGGCCTTGGCCATCTCCTTGTGAAGCTCTATCAAAGCTGAAATGGTTGGTAGGTCATCAGGGCCAATAATACCTGCTTGGCTTGATGTTAGGAAACTAACAAGCAGTAGCAAGGATAGAAGTGTTTTTTTCATACGATTCTCATTTTTAGATTCTACTTATTGTTAGCTATTCATATGATAGTTCCAGTCGCTGACGACATCATCCACTATGTTCTTCCCCGAAAAGAAAGTTGCCCACGTCAAAGGATCGATGGAATACATAAGATTGCTAAATGTGCAGCAAAACTCACAGATGTACTCAATCTGCTGGAGGCGCATATTTATATCGACGATATGTGAGAGTAGCTTATTGGCGAGTGTCAGACGCTCGTAACGGTCAAGGAAGTTGTAACCATCACCTTTGCCTAAGTGGGCATTCTTCAAAAATGCAGAAATTTTATCGTTGCTCTTACCACTGGTGAAGGCAGAGAGATCAACCTTGCCATTATTGACAATATCCACGAAATCTTCTATCAAGCCGACTACCTCCGCCTGGATATTGACAATCTCATTGAGACTGTTGATGTAATTGATACCGGGGCATCTGCCTATGGCTTTGACAGCTCTTGCTGTATTGCCTGGCACCTGAATAAACTGCTCTGCCATCTGTCTGTAATAAGCCGATTCCTCGCCAAAACCACTGATATTCTGCATAGACATACGGTAGAGTTCCTTGATGGATGCCATCGAAGCAGTATAGGACATAATCTTGTCTTGTTTGGAACGAATAGAGTCCAGCTGGGCATTATGTTTATTTTCTATAAGTGTCTGAAAGGCTGTATTGGCACCAACGGCAGCGATAGCGTTCTTATCATACACCACTCTGACCCAAGCGTGAGCAGAGCTGGCAGAGAGCAAAATGATTGTAAGGACAACCATTAACTTTTTTATCTTTCCCATAAGCTCATTATGTTTTGATGTTTATTGACCAGTACGGCGAAATCAAAGTAACGTCCTATCTTCATCTTCTTGCGATCTTCCTCAATATGTGTGATAGCTTGCTCGATATTGTCATCAAAGGCTCGTTCATATATCTTCAAAGCCTCTTTCTCTACTCGCTCGGTAGTGAACGCCCAGTACCATTCAGGTGGAACTTCTACTGAATAAACGTCTGAATACTGTCCACGAGCAATCCATACCTCTTTGTGATAAGGGATGCCGTCTTTGGGTGGCAGGGCATTGACCGTAAAGATTTGTTGTCGCTGCACATCGGTCAAACCAAGAATAGCAGATATATCGCTGTAACGGTCTTTGAACTTGCTTTGATCCAAGAGTATCTTCACGTCAGAGTTATTGATAATCGCCTCTTTTACAATGGGTGAATCTATCACGTCGTTCAACTCCTGTGTAACAACTCCTGCAATACCATTGAACTTACGAACCGTTTTATAGAGATACTTGATATAGCCAGCCATTGTAGGGGAAGAGATAGCCTTCCACGCTTCTTCAATAATAAGTGCTTTGCGTCCCTTTTTAAGACGCATCTTCTGGAGGAATACATCCATAATAATGAGAACGACAATAGGGAAAAGAATTGGGTCGTCTTTAATTTTATCAATCTCGAAAACGATAAATTTCTCATCAAAGAGTGATTTGTCAAGATCGTTATTCAAGGTGTATTCTAATTCTCCACCTTTGTAAAACTGCTCCAGTATGGCAGCGAAGTTATCTATATCGAAATCTATCTTCTTTTCTGTCATAATTTGAGGGATACGTTCCAACGCAAACTCATAGTAGCTATTGAAAGACAGATTTTTGACATTCAACTTCTTGCGTTGCTTTTCTATCTTATCTATCTTCTTTTCTATGCGCATGAGATATTTACCCTCGATAAGTTCTGGCATTAAGCGCACAAGTTGGCGGTTGGCATTGACTTTTTCACCATCTGTAGCTGCATTGTCATTGATTACTCCACGCAGTTTATTCACCAGCCGTTCTATCTTAGCATGATGGTCTTTCTCTTCCTTGGTGAACTCTAATTCATCATCATTAGATTTGTCCCCATCATTATAGCCAACAACGGAGGTGGTTGTTGCTTTTCCCTCCAGTTCACTGATAGTATAGTCATCGCCGTATTTTTCCTCCAGTTTCTCTTCATAACGCTCATACTCACCATTCTTCTTGTCTTCAAGCATCAAGCGTTCACGTAATTTCTCACGATCCTTTTCGGAGAATTTCTCAAAGGGGTTGAAGTATTCGTCATAATACTCTACGAGGGTCTGATTGATAATCTTATCCTCTATCTTGGTAGGTTCTTCGTTACCCTTAAAGATAAGGAATATGAGCGATTTGAGGAATTGCTTCTTCTCACCGAAATTTAGGTTATACTCGTCAGGAGTAATACTAAATGGATTCATCGAAATCGGTTTCTCCTTA
>ERZ1106939.2259-NODE-2259-length-12332-cov-27.438788_pt1 | contig 12332 bp, 10 predicted proteins | sample MGYA00403669_ERZ1106939 | MGnify/ENA primary metagenome ERZ1106939 (study PRJEB35170, sample SAMEA104062447) | human gut metagenome | biome: human gut; feature: human-associated habitat; material: faeces | place: Denmark | collected 2012-09-28 ...
CCATTTTTCATGGATATAATCATGTTCACTGCCAGATGCCCCAGCTTATCAGGCATTTGATCCACCGTTTGCAGAGAAGGCAGCAGCTCACGTATCAGCGATGTACCGCTGTACCCAACGAGCTTGATTTCATCCGGAATGCGGATTCCATGCGCTTCACAGCACCGCCAGACGCCCAGTGCCATCTGATCGCTGATGACCATCACTGCTGTAGGCATGGTCTTGGGAGAAAACTCCTGAAGCATCCGTTCCATACATCGATATCCGCCCATAATGTACGGCTGATCCCTGTAAATGACAGCGTCACCAGCGTGCCCCATTTCTTCCAGGGCCTGCTCGTATCCACGTTGCTTATCCAGGTAGGTCATATGTGGCACATCAGAAGAAAACAAAGCCACACGCCGATGTCCCTGTTCAAACAGGGATTTAGTAACACGTCTAACCGCAGCAACATCGTCTGTCAGAATGGAACAGACGCCGTAGGCAGAAAGGTCGCTGTAGATCATCACAACCGGCGTGTGTTTAGCCAGTTCAATGATATGCTGGCTGTCTTTCAGGTCAGCGGATCGGGTCCCAACAAAGATATATCCGTCAATGCGCTGCCCACCTAAAGAACGAATATAATACTGTTCCCGCTCCACACTGTCGTAGGTATTGGCCAGGATACTCAAATGGTTGTTCTGAAAACATGCGGCGTCGATTCCCTTGACAACACACGGGTAAAACAGGTTGTCGATATCAGGGACCAGCACGCCGATCGTTTGGGTAGATCGCGTGATCAGTCCCTTTGCCAAGGCGTTGGGTGAATAATTCAGCCGTTTGGCGGCGGAATGGATCCGCTGGAGTGTCTCCTGAGAAACGCGATCCGGTTCATTAAAGGCGCGAGAAACTGTGGCAATGCAGACACCTGCCTCCCGCGCTACATCTTTGATTGTGGTATTCATGGCATGGATTCTCCTGTTGATATGAAATGAACGGGCCGCCGCTTGTGTCCGCGGCGGCTCGGATGTTTACACGATGTCCATGCCCCGGACGCTTTACAGAAGGTCCGGATCAGTCACCATCACAGCCTTACAGGCTTCCGCGGGGTTCTGGACAAAATGCGTCAGCCCTTCCACCGCGTCCTCCAGCATAAATTTCTGAGAAATTAGGGATTTCAAGTCAATCATGCCGGATTCAACCAGGTCGATACACAGCGGGAAATAGAGCGCCGGCACAGCATCAGAGGCACGGATCTGGATTTTCTTATGGTGCACCAGGTTCGAGTCAAAAGAAGCAATTGCGGCAGGGCCGTAGGCAATTCCCAGGAATGCCAGGACACCGCCCAGATTTAAAGTGTGCGTTGCTGTCTCAATGAGAGCAGGGGGCGCCGTCAGCAGCACCTTATCCACGCCGCCCCGGGCAAAGGGGTAGGACTTGATGTCCACTTTGTCCGTAAAAATGATCTCGTCGGCGCCAAACTTCTTCGCCAGTTCCGCACGCTTGCCCGCAGAGGAAAGATCCGCCGCATAAATTTTTCTGGCGCCAGCTTTCTTCGCCATTTGCAGCGCCATCAGGCCAATCGGGCCGAGGCCAAACACCAGGACATCATCACCCAGGTGGATATCAGCAGTTTTGAAGAGATCCATGGCCACGCCCATAGGCTCAATCAACGCGCCTTCCTGGAAACTCATGGTTGTAAATTTCACGCACAGTGCGGCCGGAGCAGTGGTGTATTCTGCAAAACCCATGGTTTCCCGACCGCCAATGTAGTCAATGATTTCGCTCGCGGGACCATCCAGATCCACGCGCCCGTTTCTCGCAGCGTCGGAGTAGGGACGGAATGTGGAAGTTTCAATTACCACAGTGTCGCCCACCTGTACATTCTGCACATTTTCGCCGATCTTTTCCACAATTCCGGAAAATTCATGTCCAAAAGGCGTCCATTCAGTGGCGGCATATTTAGCTTGGATCATCTCATGGCCGCAGAAACCGCAAGCCTTGACCTTGATGAGTACTTCGTCGGCGCCGACTTCCGGCACCGGAACATCCCGCTGCTCAAACTGGAACGGCGCTTTCAGATATGTAGATTTCATATTGTAAAACTTCCTTTCTTCAGTTTACACAATGATAATTAAAAAAACAACTGTCAGGTCAAATCGTCTCCACCATAAGGGACTCCCGCCTGGAGAATGACCGTGGAATAGCTTGTACACTCTCCCGTGCGTACAGAAGCTCTCAGCGTTGGGCCGTTGGACAGCTCTTTGAGCCGGGCATGGGGAATATAGACAATCTCCGCTCCGGTAGGCTTCAGGGCCTTCAAAAGCTTCGAATGGTAACGGGGACTGACCGTTTTCACTTCTTCAGCGACAAATACCTTTTCTACAGTCAGTACGTCTGTCACCGCACTTAAAACATCCAACAGCCTCGGAAGCTGAGGAAGAATCGCCAGATCCACTCGCTCTTTGCCCAGCGGCTGCGGCATTCCGGAGTCTGAAATCATCAGGTGATCCATATGGCCGGTTTCCCCGAGTACCCGTAAAAGCTGTGGGTGCAGAATTCCCTGTTTCAGCATTGTTTTATACGCCTCCATTCGCATAACCGCCAGTGCAGTCTATTGCGTCTTCTTCAATTTATCCATGAGTACAGCGGCAATGATCAGACAGCCAATCAGGATCTCAATGATCTGACCATTGAGGCTCCACAATGTGCCGCCGTTCCGGATGGTTGCGATCAGGATCGCACCAATGACCGTGCCACCGATATATCCCACGCCGCCGCTCATCGAAGCGCCGCCCACAACTGCCGCTGCGATGGCATTCATCTCATAGCCGGTACCCAAGGTGGGAATACCGCTGGCCAGGCGCGAGGTTAGCAGAATGCCGCCCAATGCGCAGAGAACACCAGAGGATACATACACGCCATAAATGGTCTTCCGGACAGAGATACCCGAAAGTCGGGCGGCGTCACAGTTGGAACCCACTGCAAAAATATTGCGTCCAAAATAAGTATATTTAAAAATTGCCGCCGAGGCAAGGATCAGCAGCAGCCAGACCAGCGCCATAAACGGGATTCCGTAAGTCGTAGGCATACCCAGGTTGTTAGTTTTGGTAAAGCCGATTGTGATCTTGGATATTTTCAAGAATTCCTCAGGCAAACCGGTAATATTTCGGGAATCCGAAATCAATAAAATGACAGCGCGGATTATGGTCATGGAGCCAAGCGTGGCAATAAACGGGGGAAGCTTTCCATCGTAAATGAGGATTCCGTTCAAAAGCCCTACCATAGCGCACGCTGCCACCGCAATCAGCATGGTCAACCACATATTGAACCCGTGATTTACCGTCAGCAATGTCACCAGCATACCCGCAAGGCCAACATTGGCACCCACAGAAAGGTCGATACCGCCTGTAATGATCACAAATGTCATGGCCAGCGCAACAATACCATACACAGATGTGGCTCTGGACAGGTTAAAGATATTCTCATAGGTAAGAAAATTGCCGTCCGTGGTGAGAGAAAGCACAACCATCAATGCCAGAAGCACCACCAGTGCGATGCCGTAAGATCTGGTGATCTTATTTTGCAGGCGCGCAAATAGGCTAGGTTTCTTGTTTTCCATTGTTATCGGTTCCCCTTTACAAATTTGAAGCTTTCCGCAGGATATATTCTTCATTGAGCCGGCCATCTTCGGTATAATATTGGTCTTTTTCCACAATACCCATGGATTTTCCCTCTGACATCACCAGCATCCGATCCGATAGCCCCATGACCTCTGGCAGATACGAAGAAACCAAGATGATTGCCTTTCCCTGCTGAAGTAATTCGCCCATCAGACGGTAAATTTCCACTTTGGCGCCTACGTCCACGCCCACCGTCGGCTCATCAAAAATGAAAACATCGCTGTCCCGGCAAAGCCACTTGGCGATCACCACTTTTTGCTGGTTGCCGCCGGACAAATTCTTACACAGCTGCTGTACCGACGGCGTTTTAATGGCCAACGCATGCCGGTATTCTTCTGCGCGCTGGCGTTCCTTTTTCAAATTGATGATGCCGCTGCGGCTGATCATGGGATAGGAGGCCAAGTTCACATTTTTTTCCACAGACAGGCCTAAGCAAAGTCCTTCCTTTTTCCTATCCTCCGTTAAAAAAGCGATGGAATTTTCAATGGCCTCCATGGGATGGCGGTGATGAACCGATTTTCCAAGAACCGTCACGGTGCCCGCTTCATAGGGATCCGCGCCGAAGATGGCCCGGCACACCTCTGTCCGTCCGGCGCCCACAAGGCCGAACATTCCGAAGATCTCTCCGCGATGCACCGAAAAGCTGATATCCTCAAAGATCCCCTTACGGGTCAATCCATTGACTTCCAAGACACATTCTCCCATATCCGGACGCGGCAGGCTGTAAAGATCTTCCACGTCCCGCCCGACCATCATCTGGACCAGCTTATCCTCATCTACCTCGCTGGTTTTGACGGTATCGACATAGGTTCCATCTTTAATCACAGTCACCCGATCGCACAGCTGAAAAATCTCCTCCATGCGGTGGGAGATATAGACAATGCCATAACCCTTTTCACGCAATTGACCAATCATACGGAAAAGGAGCTGTACTTCCTCGTTTGCCAGAAGCGCCGTCGGCTCGTCAAACACAATGACTTTTGCGTTTTGATAGACTACCTTTGCAATTGTAACCATTTCCTGCTGACCGATGGTCAGCTCATTGATCCGTGCCTTGGCATTGACTCGGATATTCAATTCATCAAGCGTTTTTTGTACGCTCCGATACATGGTTTTCCAGTCCACTCGTCCGCTTTTTCGCGGTTGGCAACCCAGGAAAAAGTTTTCCGCAACTGTTAAATGCGGTGCCAGGGTCACGTCCTGGTATACGGCTCCCAATCCCAGCGCTCTGGCCTGCTGTGGATTGCGAATGTCCTGACGCACGCCGTCGACAAAAATTTCTCCCGATGTAGCGGTATAGGCGCCCATCATAATTTTAATCAGCGTAGACTTGCCCGCGCCATTCTCCCCTACCAAGCCATGTACTTCGCCGGGCAAAATTTCCAAGCTTACGCCCTTCAAGGCTTTGACACCGGGAAATTCCTTCTTAATATCCACCAATTTGACCAGCGGTTTTCTCTGTTCCATTGGTTTTACCCCCTGTGTTCATATAAGAAGGGGCAGGATTACTCCGGCCCCTGTCTATGTTACTCGTACAGTTTCAGAGAAAACGGATCGATGATGCCGGCCATATCCTCCGAATCCACATTGGTGGAATCAATGATAGCAACACCGGTATCATACTTTTTATCAAAGTCTTCATGGGTCTTCTCACCGCTGAGAAGTTCCAACAGAGACTGGCATGCCGTATAACCCATTTTGTAAGGATTTTGTACGGCGATGGCTACAATACCACCTTGGCGGATGGAGTCAACCTCGGCAGGGTCTGCGTCAAAGGCCACAGCAACCAGCTGATCGCCCAACTGGTTCTCGGAAAGGAACTGCGCTACGCCGTCACCGGTGGCATTGTTAGAAGCAAAAAAGCCCAGCAGATCGTCCTTGTTGCCCGTATAGATCGTCTCGGCGGCACTCAGGGATTTCGGGATGTCGTTGTCCACATACTGGGGCTCCATGAGCTCAATGTCGGGCGCGATCTCCGCCAGCTTATCTCGGAAGCCGCCCTCGCGGTCCACCAGGGTCTGCACACCGGCCATGGCCGAAATCAGTCCAACCTTGCCTTTGAGTTCCACGCTGCGAGCGTTCAGTTCATCGACAAAGCGCTGTGCCAGCTGCTGTCCAGCCACGTAGTTGTCCGTAGCGTAGTGGGTGATATAAGCGTCCGTAGTCGGCTGATTGTCCATGGTAACAACCGGGATCCCTGCCTGCATGGCGGATTCAATACCTGCATTGCAGTTATCCACCAGAGTGGGTACCACGGCAATACCATCAGGATGTTTGGTAATAATGTCGTCAAGCATCTCGGTTTGCTCTGCCACATCTGCTTCGGAAGTGGGGCCATAAACCGTCACAGACACCTTGTCGGAATTTTCATACTCGAAATTTTTTGCGCCGACAATTAACTGCTGCCAGTAATCAGAGTCAAGGGCCTTTACAAGAACCGCCAACTCATATTTTTCATCGGAAGATGTGTCAGCAGGAGCTTGTGAATCCGCAGATGTGTCACTTGATGCAACGTTGCTGCCGTCCGCCGGCGTCTGTGTTGTTCCACAGGCAGCCATGGAGAACACAAGCAGTGCGACCAATAATAGTGAGATGAGCTTTTTCATTTTAATTTCCTCCCAAATGTTAAATGATAATGATATGGTTTTCATTTAATATCTTAATCTTAAAAGTCCAATATACGTATTCTACGTAAAATTGCACTTTATATTCCGATATTTAATATGTTTACAGATCGCATATAAATGAAAACCTTTTCATTACATTTGCATTGTATCACGGTTTATTTTGTACTGTCAATTGGTTGAACTTCTAGTTTCTCTACTTCTATTTTATATATTTTGCATAAATACTGATCTGTTCCTATGAAATTAAGCGGCTGGTTGCCAGTTAACGTGTGACAAACCTGCTTATTACAAGCGGAAATGAGTTTGCAACCCATTCCTGTAATAATGTGAAAATGCCGCCGTAGTTTTGAGCCTACGGCGGCGTTTTGGGCATCTGGCAATTTACATAACTCCAGCTTCTCATCGAGCCATCCACCATGCGGGATAGGGCAGCGACTGGTTCTCCGCAGGTGCCGTCCGTTCCGCCAACTGCCTGGCCCGGCGGAGCTTCCAGGCAAAGCTATCCAGGCACCGGTCCAGTAAACGCTTCAACGCCTGATCCTTGGCTTTCTCTACGCCGGACTCTCCCATCCGGTTTCGCACAGCGATCTCCCGCAAATCCGTCTTGGGATGGCCGTACACACCGAAGTACCGGCCAAGGATGTCCTGCTCCGTCCTGGAAAGCTGCAGGAACTCTTCTTGCAGGCACTCCATAGTCACCGCGCGGATCACAGCGTCTTCTGCTGATCCGGATAGCTGGCTTGACGCAAACCACTCAAAGACATCTCCGTCATCTTCCGGGCTTTGCAGGTCATTGACAGAGAAAAAATGCGTGGGATAGGCAATCGCTCTGGCTGCTGCATGATAGGAAACACCGAGCAGTTCACAAATCTCACCGATCTCTTTTCCGTCCCGATGATATAGGCTTTGCACCTTCCTCACCAGGCTCATACTGTCTCGATCCAGAGCAAGCGTTCCCATGCTGCATTCCGGATGACGCCGCATGGCTCCATCCAAAAACGGCGTGATGTAAGTGGTGAACCGGCCTTTCTCAGCATGATAGCCGCCAGTCCGGACACATTCCACCAGCGCCAACATTCCCGCGCTCTCCAACTCGGAGAGCGTTTCTTTTGCGTAAAGCCCTTGAAAGCAATAAAAGCATCTACGGAAACTACTTATCCAAAGCTGGAGTCCCGAAAGAAATTGCCTCAAATTTTGAAACACTGCTGCAGACATACTGTAGTTTCATGAACGGCTATGCAAAGCACCATGATAAGACGGAATTGAATGTACTGGAATACCTGATGTACCAAACGGGAAATATCATCCGTCTGCTGATCACACTGAAACAGGCTGAACCCGCCCCAGAAAACTAAATTGCTCTATAGACAGCGGCACCAATTGGGGTCAAAATGGGGTCAAAGCAAGTTTTGTGGAATTGAAAAATGATGCGAAAAGTTAGAAAAACCACCGTATTTCAAGTGAAATACGGTGGTTTTATGGCAAGCTGCACCCTTTTAGATTCCATCCAAATTATTGGCTTTACTACAATTTCATAAACGTGAATTTTATTCTTACTTTTAGAATTAACGGAAAATGGTTGTTCAAAGCCTCAGATGAAAGGTGCAAGCCTATTAGACGGCAAGATCTTCCTGCTTGTATAGAATTGAATCTAACTCTGCATCACTGATGAAAACGGACTTCCGTGTTGTAGGACTGCGATGATCAGCATGAAGCTCCTGCACCATGCGAGGATATTCATACCCCATTTTTTTCAAATACGCTTTTGTGCCACTACCCCTTACTTCGAGATCGTAGAGTTCATGCTTTGTTGGTGGTTTCCAAATTTCCGCGCCGTTGCTTTTTACGACATGGTGGCAATAGTCAGTCCGCTCGTCGAGATGTTCCTGCTGCCTGTAACGAAGCGCGTAGGTATATAGCAGTTTTCCTGGAGAGGACAGCATCTTTTGACCTACAAAGACCTTTGGAACAAGAAGCGTATGGAATTGCCCAGCCAAAAAATGTGGGAAATCGTAAGTTACCCAACTGTGCGTATGGGCATCCCATGTATGAGCAACATGATGCTGAGCTTCAGGAAGGGGAATGTGCCAAGCATCATACTGTGCGTAAGTGTAGTCCACCAAAACAGAACGTATGATGTTTGTCACCAAATCAGAAAGGCGGTCATAGTGGAAGTTTGGAGTCCACAACTGCAAATCCACCAGTTGAGTAATGAGTTTGTTTTCGAACAGTCTCATTGAAATCATTGACTTAATAATGGGCATCAAGATCTCAGGTGTGGTTCCTCTACCACAGGAATGCGAACTAGACAATCCTAGATGAGTCTCATTTGGTTCTCGACCGTAGGAAAGCAAGTGATACATATCGACCTCATTATGTGCTGCAGCCGCACGGCAAAGAACGGCAAAAAAGTCGTTAATGACCTCGTCGGCCATAATAGCAAAAGGATGCTGACTTAAAGCAATGCGTTCAGGGTCGATATATAATGCAGTATCAGCGTCAACGCGGACGTCAACGAAATCAATATCGGCATGGCTACTAACAGCTATGCCAACCAGATTGGTGTAATTCATCAATATCCTCCATTTAACAATTCATATTTTAGTCACCTTTCGTAATTGAATTTCTCGGAGGAGTCTTGTATAATAACAGTGACTAGGTGATACAAGTCTCCCCAGCACATTGTAGTGTGCCACCACTACTGGTCCCGTGCATCGATGGTATTGCCAATTAAGAATTTCTCTGAATGTTCGTCTCATTCAGAGAAATTCTTTTTTATTGCCACCGATATTGCACTCTCATTTTGCTCACCTCCTCCCGCCCCATACTCTAGGGAATTTATCTGTGTCTCATTATATATCGCCCTCGCAAGAATGTCAACAAAATTCCGACACGAATTTCCTATCAATATAATTTCGGAAATGTGTTGCATAAATCGTCAGGCATGTTATAATAGAATCGATAAACGGAAAGGATGACCCTTATGGCTAAAATTCGGCTGACAATAGAAATTTCAGAGGCTATTCGCGAACTTAGATTACAAAATAAAATCGCATCTAAAGAAATCGCCGTGGCGTTAGGGCGCAGCGCCTCATATGTTTCAAAAATAGAAAATGGCTTGATAAAGACAATTTCAGAAGACGAGTTTGACTTGATTTTGCAAATTGTTTTTCCTGACACCAAATCTGCTCAGGAGAGATTGGACAAACTGGTTGAGTTTCAAATTAACAAATACGGAATTGATTCTTCTGAAGATAAAGCATGGTTCTACAATATGGATACAGTTTATCGGTTGATTCCTATTCCATCTGGATTGATATCAGAAATAAAAGATATTCTTGTAGAAACTAAAATGAGCATTGAACAGCTTGTTGCAAGAATCAACGCTAACGAAGATATATCCGACTTCGAACGTAATAATCCGTCCTTGCCATTTAATGAATGGATTGAGAGCAGTGATAATGATGCGAAGCTGATTATAAGAATGCGGTTGAGTGTAGATCAAGTTGAGGATATTTTAAATGGTTCTATAAAAGTATGTAATTTTGTAACTATGCAGGCTATTGTGCATTATTTATTTAAAGCGAAAATGTTCGCAGGTAAAATTGAATTGGATCACAAAGACTTAAAAACACTTCAAAACACATGGTTGGAATTCTTGGATAAGCACAAATTTTATACACTGTCACGCAAAGAAAAACTGCTTTCACAAACGCGATCACAAAATGAAGTTAAAAATATTTTGAATGAATTTGATTTTGAAAATCAAGAAGCGATAAACTCAATGCTAAAGTTTATTAAAATGTCTTCTGACATGGACGTATATACGACCAATAAATCATTGAAACAATTTACAAGAAATATGGCGTGGGATTATAACTTTATGCTTAGGTTAATTGGTTTTGATTATGCCGCAATAGGCGAATGTAGTTTTTCAAATAAATTACAAATGTTGCGGGAAATTCGTGAGATAGTCGGCAAATATAAGGATATGCCTGAGGCACAAAAAAAGTTGGATACATATCAAGATTTGGAATGAGTAAAGAGCAATATATCCATCAGTATCTATTTTGCCACGCACACCGTCCTCTGGGTGGTATCACATTTTGACACTATCCTCCAAGGGGGATTTTTCACAGAAACGTGCGCAGATCCCATTTGTATGTTATGGAGGTCGTCTCTAAAATGTAGGGACGACCTCCTTGATGTCTTTCTGCATCTTGGGCGTAGGTTTTCTATAACGTTTCCTCGATCTCATACCCGCCGCCGAAAATGATCGTCAGCTTTCCATCGTTATGTACCTTGATACACTCGATCATCTGGCGCACGATGCTATCGTCGTACTGCGTTTCATTCGCATTGCGCTCGGCGATGATGTTCTGAATTTCCTCCAGCCGCGCTTGGCGGGAGCCGTCCTTGTGGATGCTCTCCTGAATTGCTGCGATGCGGCGGTTAAGCTGCTCGATCTGATCAGAAATGCCTTTGAATTCATCCTCGCTGCTTTCCACATCCTTTCCGGCCGCGACGGTTTCGTTGACAAGATCCAGCATCCGTTTGTTCAGCGTGTCGATGCGGCGCGTGAGCAGGTCAATTTCCTCCGAACCGCCATTTATGCCGATGGCTTCTCCAATGGTGGCTTTCATGAGCGTCAGGTATGTGGACTCGTCCTCTGTGTGAAAGCGGTTTAACGCGCGGACAACCGCTCCGTGCAGGGCTTCTTCCTCTACGGTAATAGAGTCCTTGCAGTGTTTCGTTCCATAGTCCAGACGGCTGATGCACCGCCAGACGATTTTCTTTCTCCCATGCGCGGTCCAAGTGACGCGCCGGTAGCGGCTGCCGCATTCCGCACATTGCAGCACCTCGGTCAGCGCGTATTTGGAGTATTTTCCGGTTGCGGTGATGGATGTCTTATCTGACTTTGCCTGGAGTGCCTGCCTCCGGATCAATTCTTCCTGTACGCGGTTGAACACCTCACGGCTGATAATCGCTGGATGATTGTTCTCGACAATGTACATGGGTGCTTCGCCCTGATTCGCTTTTCGCGTTTTGGAGATGCAGTCGACCGTAACGGTTTTCTGGAGGATGCAGTCACCACAGTATTTTTCGTTCCGCAGGATATTCATGATCATGTTCTTGCTGAAGCTGAGATTCTTTCCGGGGATCTCATTTTTTTCTGCTTGCAGTGTCTGGGCGATCACCTTGACCGGCTGACCGGCGAGGAACATCTCGTAGATCCGCTCCACGATGGCTGCTTCTCCCGGCACGATCTCCGGCTGCTTATCTTCGCCTTTTCGGTAGCCAAGGAAATTTTTGTATTGAAAGCTTGCTTTTCCCTCCTCGAACTTCTTTCGATACGTCCATGTGATATGCTTGCTGATGCTCTCAGACTCGGACTGCGCAAAGCCCGCGTAAATGACAAGGTATAATTCACTCTCATTTTTCAGCGTGTCGATCTTTCCGTTCTGGCAGTCGCGGATCATGCGCTGAAATTCCGGGCGTTTGTCCGCCCTTGTGCCGGAAATGCCCTCGTCGGCATAAAGGCCGGCAAACTCCCATTCCTTGTTGGCAGCGATCATTTCTGTATAAACGCGCATCTGGTTCTGATAGGATGTAAGCTGTTCTTCGGAATCTGTGGAGACGCGGCAGTAGGCCGCCACCCGCTTTTGATGATATTTCTCCTTGTCCACAAGGATGGACTTTTGGGGTTCAATTACGGAAACTGTACGTTTCGGAATTCTCTGGACTTCCATTCGGTTTTTCCTCGCTTTCGTAAATATCGGTTTCTGTTTTTGTATGCAAAACGACGCCGCCTCCCACATGAAGGGAGACGGCGTCAATCAGTTCGGAAAAATATGCGGCGTTGAACGTATCCTGCAGCTTCATCAGAGAGGCACGCTTTCTGGCAATCTGTGCGGCGATCTGCGTTTTGGCGTTTGTTTCTTTGTAAAGCTGACCTGCGATTTCGCAGAGCAACGTAGCGATCCGTTTCTCGCTGGGGCGTTCCTGCTCCATTTCGTCGGAGATCTGCTGCTGCAAATTCAGC
>ERZ1106939.2275-NODE-2275-length-12272-cov-19.492265_pt1 | contig 12272 bp, 13 predicted proteins | sample MGYA00403669_ERZ1106939 | MGnify/ENA primary metagenome ERZ1106939 (study PRJEB35170, sample SAMEA104062447) | human gut metagenome | biome: human gut; feature: human-associated habitat; material: faeces | place: Denmark | collected 2012-09-28 ...
TCCTCCCGCTGCATTCACCCGCGGGATTCCCGCGCCATGTCCATCCGGGAGGGTGCCCGGTTGCAAAGCTTCCCGGATGATTACCGGTTCTATGGCTCCGATGGTATGAAGCGGCTGGAGATCGGCAATGCGGTGCCGCCGCTGCTCTCGGTGGCCATTGCCCAGGAGATGCAAAGCGCCCTGAAAAGAAAGGAACAGATGCCGGAAAGGAGTGACCCCATGCGGTTGACCGACCAACAGATTGAAGAAACCTATCGGCTGATTGAACAGCACCACCAGGAATTTCTGGTATCCCAGGGGGTAAGGCTGCCCCGGCTGCGGCAGGCCGGGCAGTACACCAAATATGCGCTGACGCTGGTATATCTAGCGCAGGGTTACCCCCATACCCGCACCGTCAGCAAAAAGGAACTCACCGAGTTTATTCGGCAGTACTACCCGGATGTGAATGATGTGCAGCAGGCTAGGCACCTGGGTGCCCAGCAGGGCTGGTGCATCCTTTCCGGGGAGCGCAATGACTTGGCTTCGGAGGGGATGAAGTCCGGGGAATACCGCCTGCAAACGCTGGAGGAGTGCTATCCGGGCTTTACGGCGGAGCGTCGGGAGGAACAAATGGATGCTGACTACTGGGAAGCGCTGAAGGCAAAGTATGATTACCGCTGTGCCTGCTGCGGCTCCCGGGAGGGCGAACCACACCGTTACTGGAAAAATACCCTTACCAAGCTGCAAAAGGGGCACAAGGACCCCCGCCGGCCGTTGGGCCCCGGCAATATCATTCCCCAATGCAGCAAATGCAACCAACCCTCCTTCGCGCCGGTGAGCATTTCGTCCATCTTCGTGCCGACGTAAGCGCCGACCTTCTGCATATAAGAGGGGGCCTCCTCGGCGACAAAGGTATACTCCTCGCCGCAGATGCTGACGGTAACGCGGTTTTCCATCGTATGATCTCCTTTCTCTTCCCCGGGAGCAGACGTAATAATACAGTTTTTAATATAACACAAAGTGCATTGGGATAAAAGAGGGATTTTAAAAATTTACAATTTTTGCCGCCGAGGGCGGCAGGGGCTTGCCGCACGAAGCGCGGCGCTTGTCAAAGGGGGTATTCTCTTGGTTGAAGAGAATACCCCCTTTGGAACCCCCAGAGACAACGAGGGGACACCCCTCGACCCCGCATTGTCTGTCCCTGCAAGGAATCACTGCACGCGCTGCGCAAAGAACTGCCTGCGGTTTCCTGTTGCCGCTTTCGATCTGGTCTGCGCCTATGTCCGCTCAGCCGCTGCTGCGGCGGGGTTACGGAGACGTTTTATTCCGTCGCTTTTGGGTAAACCTGCACGGTTATATAAAATTCGCTCTCCGGCGGCAGCGTCTCGCCGGTCGACTGCTCATACCGCTCACAGGCTGTCGTATCCGCGGCATACATTTTCTTTCTGCACCGCGCAACACAATGCCCATAATCAAGTGCCATATACCGCCCCGACGATATCACATAGTGCTGCCGAAAAAATTTGCAGTCCCCACAGTCCATGCACGTTTCTCCGTTTTTCCATAAGTGTTATCGTTACAATAACACTTCGTTTGTGGAAAGTCAACCTTTCTTTCGTTAAAATGTTTGCATCATGCTAAAGGAGTGTTATCATGGCAACGGACAAGATCCAGACCGGCATACGCTTTCACGAAGAGATGCTCAAGAAGATCACCTACATCGCGAAAAAGAACCACCGTTCCCTCAACGCCCAGCTCGAGCATCTGACGCAGGAGTGCATTGACGCCTACGAGCAGCAGCACGGCAAGATCAACACGGAGGAATGATCCCTGCACATCCCACCGTAACCCCGCCGCAGAGCGGCAGCGGCCGCAAGAAGCACACCAAATCGAAAGCGGCAGAAAGCGCGGCTGTGCCGCGCCGGTGCACTTACATACGGTTGCTGAACGGTAATTTGACCGCCGCAGTTCGGGGGTCAAGGGGCGACAGCCCCTTGCGTTCTCTTGGGGTCGCGCAGGGGCGGTTCTCTTTCGGAAAGAGAATCGCCCTTGCGAAATGTGCCGCACGAAGTGCGGTGAGTTCCGCCGCCCTCGGCGGCAAAAAAGGAGCAACACCATGTCCATTCTCTTTGATCCCCGCGACGCGCGCTGCAAGTCCCCCTTCGGCGCGGTCACGACCTTCGCCGCGGTGGACTTCACCTTCTACCCGCGCGGGCACGCCGTCACCGGCTGCACGCTGCTCGCCCACCACGAGTTCTCCGACCGCTGGACGGAGACCGAGCTCCTCCCCACAACGGACGAGGACGGCGCCCCCGCCTTTTCCGGCACCTTCTTCGCCCCCTCGCAGCCGGAGCTGATCTGGTATCACTTCCGCCTGCGCTGGGCGGACGGCGGCGAGAGCTGCTATGGTAAGGATGGCTTCCAAAGCTGGGATAAGGTAACGCCCTGGCAGCTGACCGTCTACGATGGCCGCGTCAAAACGCCCGGCTGGTTCGGCCGCGGCGTCACCTACCAGATCTTCCCCGACCGCTTTTACCGCGCAAGGACGCGCAGCGTGGACGGCCTGATCGGCTGCCGCACGCTTCACGAGCGCTGGGACGAAACGCCGCTCTGCGGCCCCAACGAGCGCGGCGACTACTGCGAGGACTTCTTCGGCGGCGACCTCGCCGGCATCACGGAAAAGCTTGACTACCTCGCCTCGCTCCACGTCACCACGCTCTACCTCAACCCGATCTTCGAGGCCGCCTCCAACCATCGCTACGATACCGCCGACTACGAAACGGTCGACCCGCTCCTCGGCGACGAGCAGGACTTCCGCACCCTCTGCACGGAGGCAGAAAAGCGCGGCATCCGCGTCATGCTCGACGGCGTGTTCAACCACACCGGCGCAAAAAGCCGTTACTTCAACGCCGACGGCTTCTATCCCGCGCCCGGCGCGGCGCAGGGCCCCATCTCCCCCTACTATTCGTGGTACAGCTTCCACCCCTTCCCCACGGACTATGACGCCTGGTGGGGCATCAAGAATCTGCCCGCCGTGAACGAGCGGAACGAAAGTTATGTCAACTACATCATCACCGGCGAGAACTCCATCGTCCGCCGCTGGCTCCGCGCGGGCGCAAGCGCGTGGCGGCTCGACGTCGCCGACGAGCTGCCCGACGAATTTATCTTCGCCATCCGCGCCGTCATGCAGCAGGACTTCCCCGACGCCTACCTTCTCGGCGAGGTGTGGGAGGACGGCACCACCAAGGTCGCCTACTCCAAGCGCCGCCGCTACCTGCTCGGCAGCGGACTGCACGGCCTGATGAACTATCCCTTCCGCACCGCGCTGCTGCCCTACCTTGCCGGCACGTCCGGCGCGGAGGACTTCCGCGACGCGATGGAGACCATCCGTGAGAACTACCCCTCCCCCGCCTTCTACGGCGCGATGAACTTCCTCTCCACGCACGACACGCCGCGCCTGCTGACGCTTCTCGGCTGTAAGCAGCCGCCGGCGGACCGCAATGTGCGCGCGCACTACCGTCTTTCCCCCGCCGAGCGCGAGCGCGGCACGGCGCTGCTCCGGCTCGCCGCGCTGGTGCTTTACGCCTTCCCCGGCTCGCCCACGGTCTACTACGGCGACGAGGCCGGCATGGAGGGCTTTGAGGACCCGTTCAACCGCCGCACCTACCCATGGGGGCATGAGGATACCGCGCTGCTCGATTGGTTCCGCACGCTCGGCCGGCTCCGCGCCGAACGGGAGTCGCTGCAAAGCGGCGGCATCACCTATCCTCTTGCTGCGGGCCGCGTGCTCTGCTTTGCCCGCCGCGCGGACGATGAGGTCTCCCTCTGCGCCGTCAACGCCGGTGCGGAGAGCGCCTCGGTCGACCTGCCGTGGGCAGCGCCGCTCGCGCACGACGCGCTCAGCGGCCAGTCGTTTTTGGCAGAAGGCGGTCGGCTGCATATCACCCTCGCCCCCTACGACGCTCTGCTGCTGACGGAGTAAATCGCCTTCTCCCGTTCGGTTTTCCGTGCTGCCGCTTATTTGCGCTCTGCCGATTCTTTTCCGCCGAATTGCGCGGCGCAGTCTCAAAATGTTTCACGTGAAACATTTTGCCTCGCTTTACACTTTGGTCATCGCCCTCATTTTACGGGGGAGTGATGTTTCACGTGAAACATCACTCCCCGTTTTTGCATATCGCGCAGAAATTTCGTGCAAAATTTTTTCTCTTTCCGGTTGAAATCAGTCTGATTTGTGCTATACTGTTTTCTACTATACTTGAATGGCCGGGATCAAGCCGTTCCGGCAGAAGGCGGGTGTCGTTTTTGGCAAAAATCATAGCGATCGTCAATCAAAAGGGCGGTGTCGGCAAGACGACCACCTGCGTCAATCTGACCGCCGCGCTGCGTGAGCGCGGCAAGCGCGTGCTGCTGTGCGACTTTGACCCGCAGGCGAACTCCACCTCCGGCATGGGCGTGGACAAGACCGTATCGCAGGGCGTCTACGACGTGCTCATCAACGGCGCGGATGTGAAGTCCGCCGTCGTCGCCACGCGCTACGGCGACGTGCTGCCCTCCTCCAAGGCGCTGGCCGGCGCGGGCATTGAGATGATCGACCTGCCGGACCGCCAGTTCCGGCTCAAGCAGGCGCTCGACGTTCTCGCCCCCGACTACGACTACATTCTCATCGACTGTCCGCCCTCGCTCGAGCTGCTGACGCTCAACGCGCTGTGCGCGGCGGACTCCCTGCTCGTGCCCGTGCAGGGCGAGTATTACGCGCTCGAGGGCCTTTCCGATCTGATGAACACCGTGCGCATCGTGCGCCGCAGCATGAACCCGCGGCTGGAGCTGGAGGGCGTGCTGCTGACGATGTTCGATGGGCGCACCAACCTCGCCATGCAGGTCGCCGAGGAGGTCAAGCGCTACTTCCCCGGCAAGGTGTATGCGACGGTTATTCCGCGCAATGTGCGCCTTTCCGAGGCGCCGAGCCACGGCAAGCCCATCAACGCCTACGACCACACCTCCCGCGGCGCGGAGGCCTACGGCGCCTTCGCCGACGAGTTCCTGAAGAAGAACGGCTGAGCGGCGGCACAGGCAAAAGCAGTCGGATACGGCCCCGCTTCGCAGCAGCCCAACCTTATTAAAAAGACAGCCGCAGGCGGGACGCCCGGGCTGTTCCCGATCATCGCACCCCGACAGAAAGGAGAATTTTCATGGCAAACGCAAACCGCGGGCTCGGCCGTGGGCTTGGCGCGCTGCTCGGCGACGCCGCCTTGCAGACCGAAAGCGCCGACAGCCTCTACCTCCCCATTTCGCAGGTGGAGAGCTGCGCCGGTCAGCCGCGCAAGCATTTTGACGACGCTGCGCTCGCCGATTTAGCGGACTCCATCCGTGAACACGGCATCATTCAGCCCCTGACCGTGCGCAAGCTCGCCTCGGGCTACTATCAGATCATTGCCGGCGAGCGCCGCTGGCGCGCTGCGAGGCTTGCCGGTCTGACGCAGGTGCCCGCCATCGTCATCGAGGCGGACGACCGCAAGGCGATGGAGCTGGCGCTCATTGAAAACCTGCAGCGCGAGGATCTGAACCCCATCGAAGAGGCTGAGGGCTACAAAACGCTCATTGAGACCTATCACATGACGCAGGAGGACGCCGCCGCGACGGTCGGCAAGTCGCGCCCCGCCGTCGCCAACGCCATGCGTCTGCTCACGCTGGACGAGAGCGTGCGCGAGGCGGTGAAGGACGGCAGGCTGTCCGCGGGCCACGCCCGCGCACTGCTCCCCCTCCCTGCCGCCAGGCAGCGCGAGGCCGCGGAGACCATTGCAGCGCAGGGACTGAGCGTCCGCCAGACTGAGGCGCTCGTCAAACGCCTGACGGCGGAAAAGAAGGAGCGCGAGCCGTCCATCGAGGAGATCACGCACAAGCTGCACGCCCACATCGCGGAGGAGGAGCTGGCCCAGTCGCTCGGCCGCGGCGTAAAGATCGTGGCGGGCCGCAAGAAGGGCCGCATCGAGCTGGACTATTACGACATGGACGACCTGAACGATCTGCTCGACGCGCTCGGCACCTTGCAGCAGCGCAAAAACGGAGGAACCAAAAAGTGACCGATTTCATTCACGAAGCACCGCCGCCGGAGAACTCGAAGCCGGCGGCTCCCGAAAAGCCGACCAGTGAAAAGGAGCGGCAGAAGCGCGTTTACGCTTACATTGCCGTGCTGTTCACCGTCGCCTTCATCCTTATCCTGTGGTCGTTTTTAGCGAACCACCGCTCGAACCAGCAGGTCATCGACCAGCTCAAGGGCAGCACGAGCATGATGCAGTCTACGCTCGAACAGAACGCCAAGCTGGAGGACGAGGTCAAGGCGCTGGAAACGCAGGTCGGGGAGCTGGAGCAGACGCTCGCCGAAACCGAAGACGCGCTGAGCGCGGCGCGGGAAGAGGCGGAAAAGTACCGTGTGCTCTACGAGGAGCTTGCCGGCGAGGAAAGCGGAACGCCCTGACGGCAAGCCGCGCTTCACCGGTATACGCACCCTTTCATGCGATATTATGATAGCGAGGTAGAAAATCATGCTGGATATTCGATTTATTCGTGAAAACCCCGAGCTTGTGCGGGAAAACATCAAGAAAAAGTTTCAGGACGCCAAGCTCCCCCTCGTGGACGAGGTACTGGAGCTGGACGAGAAGAAGCGCGCCGCCATCACCGAGGCGAGCGAGCTGCGCGCCCAGCGCAACACGCTGAGCAAGCAGGTCGGTATGCTGATGGGACAGGCCAAGAAGGACCCGAGCAAGCTCGAGGAGGCCGAGGCCATCAAGGCCAAGGTCAAGGCGCAGGCGGAGCGTTTGGCAGAGCTGGAAAAGTTAGAGGTCGAGTACGAGGAGAAGCTGCACCAGGATATGCTGCAGATCCCGAACATCATCGACCCCAGCGTGCCCATCGGCCCCGACGACAGCTATAACGTCGAGGTGCAGCGCTTCGGCGAGCCGAAGACGCCGGATTTTGAAATTCCCTACCACACGGAGATCATGGAGCGCTTTGACGGCGTGGATATGGACGCCGCGGGCCGCGTGTCCGGCGCGGGCTTCTACTACCTGCTCGGCGACATCGCGCGGCTGCACGAGGGCGTGCTCGCCTACGCGCGCGACTTTATGATCGACAAGGGCTTTACGTTCTGCATCCCGCCGTTCATGATCCACGGCAACGTGGTCGAGGGCGTGATGAGCCAAACCGACATGGACGCGATGATGTACAAGATCGAGGGCGAGGACCTCTATCTGATCGGCACGAGCGAGCACTCGATGGTCGGCCGCTTCATCGGCGAGATCCTGCCCGAGGAGAGCCTGCCGCAGACGCTGACCTCCTACTCCCCCTGTTTCCGCAAGGAGAAGGGCTCCCACGGCATTGAGGAGCGCGGCGTGTACCGCATCCACCAGTTTGAAAAGCAGGAAATGATCGTGGTCTGCAAGCCCGAGGACAGCATGAAGTGGTACGAGCAGATGTGGAAGTGGAGCGTGGAGCTGTTCCGCAGCATGGACATTCCCGTGCGCCAGCTCGAGTGCTGCTCCGGCGACCTCGCCGATCTGAAGGTCAAGAGCTGCGACATCGAGGCGTGGTCTCCGCGCCAGCAGAAGTATTTCGAGGTGTGCTCCTGCTCCAACCTCGGCGACGCGCAGGCGCGGCGGCTCAGGATCCGCGTCAAGGGCGCGGACGGCAGGATGTATCTGCCCCACACGCTCAACAACACCGTGGTCGCGCCGCCGCGTATGCTCATCGCGTTCCTGGAGAACAATTTGCAGGCCGACGGCAGCGTGCTCATTCCCGAGGTCCTGCGCCCCTACATGGGCGGCAAGGACAAGCTGGTGCCGAAGCATTGATTTTTGATAACAAGTCGTAGTATTTCAATAATAAAATACTATTTGTTTTCAAAAGCAGACAAAGGAGACTTCTTATGAAGAAGTTTATGGAAGAATTCAAGGCGTTTGCCATGCGCGGCAACGTCATCGACATGGCCGTCGGTGTCATCATCGGCGGCGCGTTCAAAGCGATTGCCGACTCGCTGGTGAACGACATCATCAACCCCGCCCTTGGCGTCTTTACCGGCGGCCACACCGACCTTTCCGGTCTCTCCTTTTCCCTGCCGGGCGGCGGTGAACTGATGCTGGGTAATTTCATCAATGCCATTTTGAACTTCCTCATCATGGCCTTTGTGGTGTTCTGCATCGTCAAAGCCATCAACAATATGCACGATAAGCTCTCCAAGCCCGAGCCGGAGGCCGAGGAGGAGCCCGAGGATGAGCCCGAGCCGACAAAGGAGGAGCTGCTGCTCGCCGAGATCCGCGACCTTTTGAAGGAGCAGAGCAAGTGACCGCGCTGCTGCGCGAGGGACTGCGGGAGCTGGGGCTGGACGAGAGCCGGGCGGAGACGCTTGAGCGCTTCGCCGCGCTGCTGCTAAAAAAGAACGAGGTGATGAACCTCACCGCCATCACGGAGCCGGAGGCCGTCGCGCAGCTGCATCTGCTCGACAGCGCGGCGCTGACACGGTTCGTTGACCTCTCGGGGAAAACGGTGGTGGACGTCGGCACGGGCGCGGGTTTCCCGGGGATGCCGCTGCGTATTCTCAAGGACGACTTCGATCTGACGCTGCTCGACAGCCTCGGCAAGCGCATCGCGTGGCTCGAGGAGGTCTGCGGTACGCTGGGGCTGAAGCGCGTGGAATGCGTTCACGCGCGGGCGGAGGAATTTGCCGCCGGACATCGGGAAAGCTATGACCTTGCGGTGTCGCGCGCCGTCGCGCAGCTCAATGTGCTCTGCGAGCTGGCGCTGCCGCTTGTGAAGGTCGGCGGGCAATTCCTCGCGATGAAGAGCGTGGACACCGAGGAGGAGATCGCCGCGGCAAAGGGCGCGATCAAAACGCTCGGCGGAAAAATCGCCAAGGTCGAGGATTACACCATCCCGACGAGCGGGGTCACGCACCGCGCGGTGGTGATCGAGAAGGTCTCCCCTACCCCGCCGAGGTATCCGAGGGCGTTCGCAAAGATCAAAAAGCAGCCGCTGTGAGCGGCTGACGGGAGTTTTCTATGGGACAGGTCATCGCCGTGGTGTCCGGAAAGGGCGGCACGGGAAAAACTTCATTCACCGCGCTCGTCGGGTCGGCGCTCGCCGAGATGGGACACCGGACGCTGTGCCTCGACTGCGATGTGGGTCTGCGGAATCTGGACCTGGCGCTCGGCATGAGCGACAGCGCGCTGATGGATTTTACCGACGTGATCGCCGGACGCGCGACGCTGGAGCAAGCCGCGGTGCGGCATCCGCGCTGCGACCGGCTGTATCTGCTGACCGCGCCGGTCGGGCTGCACGAGGATATCCGCACGAGCGAGATGAAAAGGCTGCTCGACGAGGTGCGCGAGAAATTCGACTACTGCCTCATTGACTCCGGCGCGGGGCTGGGCGACGCCTTCCGGCTCGCGACCTGCGCGGCGGACCGCGCGGTGGTGGTCGCGATGACCGATCCCACGAGCCTGCGCGACGCGCAGCGGACCGTGATGGAGCTGCGCGATTACCCGAACGGAAGGCTGCACCTGGTGGTCAACCGCGTGCGGCGCAAACTGCTCAAGGCGCTGAGCAGCAACATCGACGACGCCATCGACGCGGCGGGCCTGCCGCTGCTGGGCGTGATCCCCGAGGACGAGGGCATCCCCATCGCGCTGGGGCGCAGCGCCCTGACCGTATTCTCCCGCGAGAGCAGCGCCGAGATCGCCTGCCGCAACATCGCGCGCCGTCTCACCGGCGAGCGCGTGCCGCTGATGAAGCTGCCGCGGCGATAAAACAGAAAATCATAAATTTACGATAGAAAGGGGCGCGGTTATATGAATATCGCTCTCATGGCACACGACAACAAAAAAGACCTGATGGTGCAGTTCTGCACAGCCTATGCAGGCATCCTCTCCAAGCACACCATCTGCGCGACCAACATTACCGGCAAGATGTTCGCCGAGGCGACGGGTCTGCCCATCCACCTCTTCCTCGCGCGCGTACACGGCGGCGCGGAGCAGATCGGCGCACGCATCGCCTACAACGAGATCGACATGGTGCTCTTCTTCAATGACCCGCGCGATGAAAAGTCCTGCGAGAGCGTGAGCTATATTTCCCGCCTGTGCGACCAGAATAACATTCCCTTTGCCAGCAATGTGGCGACGGCGGAAATGCTCGTCCTCGGCCTCAGCCGCGGCGACCTCGACTGGCGCGACATCGTGAACCCGAAAACCAAGCCGTTTACGGCGTGATTTTGAATACAAACCGTATTATTTCAGCTTGAAATTACAGATAGGAGTTGTTATTGTCTTATGATGCAGTCCCGTACACACAACTGTAACCAGCTTCGCATCGAGAATGTGGGCGAGAAGGTCAAGCTCGTCGGCTGGATGGAAAACGTCCGCGAGGTCGGCGGCAATCTGGCGTTCGTCGTGCTGCGCGATTTCTACGGCACGACGCAGGTCGTCGTCGAGGACGAGGCCGACCTGAAGGTCATCAAGGGGATCAACAAGGAGAGCACCATCTCCGTCGAGGGCACCGTGCGCGAGCGCGCGAGCAAGAACAGCAAGCAGGCCACCGGCGAGATCGAGGTCGTGCCCGAGAAGGTCGAGGTGCTCGGCCGCTGCCGCTACAATTCCCTGCCCTTTGAGATCAACCGCAGCCGCGAGGCCGACGAAACGCAGCGCCTGAAGTACCGCTACCTCGACCTGCGCAATCCCGCGGTGAAGAAGAACATCATCCTGCGCTGCCAGGTGATCGCCGCGCTGCGTCAGGCGATGATGGCACACGACTTCCTGGAGATCACGACGCCGATTTTGACCGCCTCCTCCCCCGAGGGCGCGCGCGACTATCTCGTGCCCGCGCGCAAGCACCCGGGCAAGTTCTACGCGCTGCCGCAGGCGCCGCAGCAGTTCAAGCAGCTGCTGATGACGAGCGGCTTCGACCGCTACTTCCAGATCGCGCCCTGCTTCCGTGATGAGGACGCGCGCGGCGACCGCTCCCCCGGCGAGTTCTATCAGCTGGATATGGAGATGTCGTTCGCGACGCAGGAGGACGTGTTCGCTATCTGCGAGGACGTGCTGCCCCCCATCTTCGCGAAGTTCGGCACCTATGATATTGCATCCCAGCCGCCGTTCCGCCGCATCGCGTACAACGATGCGCTGGCGGTCTACGGCAGCGACAAGCCCGATCTGCGCATCGACCTGACTGCGACCGACGTGACGGAGCTGTTCGCCGAGAACGAATTTGAGGCGCTGCGCGGTCAGACGGTCAAGGCCGTGCCCATCACGGACTGCAAGCTGACGCGCAAGCAGATCGACAAGCTGCTCGGCGACTGCGAGGTGCAGAGCGGCACGAAGAGCTATTGGTTCAAGGTCGATGAGAACAGCGAGCTCGCCGGCGGCATCGGCAAGTTCGTCGCCCCCATCAAGGCCGAGCTGACCGAGAAGCTGGGGCTCAAGCCCGATACGCTGGTCATCGTGTGCGCGGGCAAGCTCGCGACCAAGGCCGTGGGCGTCGCCATCAAGACCTTCGGCCCCGCCTGCGAGGGTCACATGGACAAGGAGCGCTACGAGTTCTGCTGGATCGTCGATTTCCCGATGTACGAGATCGGCGAGGAGAGCGGCGAGCTGGAGTTCTGCCACAACCCGTTCTCGATGCCCAAGGGCGGCATGGAGACGATGCTGGCCGCCGAGCGCGGCGAGCTCGACCCGCTGAGCATCACCGCCGACCAGTACGACCTCGTCTGCAACGGCGTGGAGCTCAGCTCCGGCGCGGTGCGCAACCACGATCCCGAGATCATGATCAAGGCGTTTGAGCTGGTGCGGCTCGGCGAGGACGATGTGAAGGCCAAGTTCCCCGCGATGTACAACGCTTTCTGCTACGGCGCGCCGCCGCACGCCGGCATCGCTCCGGGCGTGGACCGCATGGTGATGCTGCTCGCGGGCGAGGATTCCATCCGCGAGATCATTCCGTTCCCGATGAACAAGAACGCGCAGGACATCATGATGGGCGCGCCGAGCGAGGTCACGCAGAAGCAGCTCGACGAGCTGCACATCGCCGTGACAGCGCACGAGGACGAGTAATACGCGCGCCCAGCGAGCGCAAGCGAGCCGCCGCGAAAGCGGCGTACAAGCGTTTTGCGCAGCAAAACCTTGGCGGAGGCGGAATTTATTTCCGCCGAGCATTGTGATGCGTCAGGGCTCCCAAAACGGCGGCGTCCGTTTTGGGAGGTGCGCGCCGAGCGAGGTCACGCAGAAGCAGCTCGACGAGCTGCACATCGCCGTGAC
>ERZ1106939.2284-NODE-2284-length-12214-cov-17.279628_pt1 | contig 12214 bp, 8 predicted proteins | sample MGYA00403669_ERZ1106939 | MGnify/ENA primary metagenome ERZ1106939 (study PRJEB35170, sample SAMEA104062447) | human gut metagenome | biome: human gut; feature: human-associated habitat; material: faeces | place: Denmark | collected 2012-09-28 ...
AGCGGGAGTAGAGCAGGTGGAGCGTGGTATGCTCCATGCCGCCGTTGTACCAGTCGACGGGGCCCCAGTACTGCTCGGCTTCCTTGGAGACAGGCGCCTGATCGTCGTGCGGGTCCATATAGCGCAGGAAATACCAGCTGGAGCCGGCCCACTGCGGCATGGTATCGGTCTCACGCTTGGCGGGGCCGCCGCAGCACGGGCAGGTGGTATTGACCCAGTCGGTCATCTTGGACAGGGGGCTTTCGCCGTCGTCGGTCGGCTCATAGCTCTCGACCTGCGGCAGAACGACGGGCAGCTGATCCTCGGGGACCGGCACCCAGCCGCACTTCGGGCAGGAGACCATCGGGATGGGCTCGCCCCAGTAGCGCTGGCGGGAGAAGACCCAGTCGCGCAGCTTGTAGTTGACCTTTTCGTGGCCCCAGCCCTGGTCGATGGCGTACTGCTTCATGGCGGGGATGGCCTCTTTGACGGTCATGCCGTCCAGGAAGCCGGAGTTGACCATGATGCCGGTATCGTCCTTGAGGGTAAAGGCGCCCTTGGTGATGTCGCCGCCCTTGACGACCTCGACGATGGGCAGACCGAACTTCGTGGCGAAGTCCCAGTCTCTCTGGTCGTGGCCGGGCACGCCCATGACGATGCCGGTGCCGTAGCTCATGAGGACATAGTCGGAGACGAACATGGGCACGACCTTGCCGGTGGCGGGGTTCGTGACCTCGATGCCCTCGAGGCGGACGCCGGTCTTGTCCTTGTTCAGTTCGCCGCGCTCAAAGTCGGACTTGCGGGCGGCAGCCTCTTTGTAGGCCTCGACGTCGGCCCAGTTGGCGATCTTGTCCTTCCACTTGGCGAGCAGCGGATGCTCGGGCGAGATGACGGTATAGGTCACGCCGAAGAGGGTGTCGACACGGGTGGTGTAGACGGTGATATCGTCTTCGGTGTTGGTGTGGAAGGTGACCTCGGTGCCGGTGGAGCGGCCGATCCAGTTGCGCTGCTGGGTCTTGACGCGCTCGATGTAATCCACATCATCCAGATCGTCGATCAGGCGCTGGGCGTACTTCGTGATGGCGAGCATCCACTGGCTCTTCTCCTTGCGCACGACCTCGCTGCCGCAGCGCTCGCAGACACCGTTGACGACCTCTTCGTTTGCCAGCACGCACTTGCAGCTCGTGCACCAGTTGACCGGCATGGTGGTCTTATAGGCCAGACCGTGCTTGAACATCTGCAGGAAGATCCACTGCGTCCACTTATAGTAGGACGGGTCGGTCGTGTCGACCGCGCGGTCCCAGTCAAAGCTGTAGCCGAGCATCTTGAGCTGCTTGGTGAAGTTTGCAATGTTGTTTTTCGTGACAATGGCAGGATGGATATGGTTTTTGATGGCATAGTTCTCGGTCGGCAGACCGAATGCATCAAATCCGATCGGGAACAGGACATTGTAGCCCTGCATCCGGCGCTTGCGGCAGATGATGTCCATCGCCGTGAACGGGCGCGGGTGACCGACGTGCAGCCCCTGCCCGGAGGGATACGGGAACTCGATCAGCCCGTAAAACTTCGGGCGCGGATCACCGGTGATGGCCGCGAACGGTTTTTCCGTCTCCCAGCGCGCCTGCCATTTTTTCTCGATTGCCTGAAAATCATACTTCATAGCGTTCACTTCTCTCTGAAAAAATCAAAAACTAGTAAACGGGGCGGCGTGATGACCGCCCCGAACGGTTACTGTGGGCTCAGGCGCGCATGCCGGTGATGTCAATGACCTCGGCATCGCTCCACAGGCGCTCCAGATCGTAAAACTTGCGCGCTTCATCCTGAAACACGTGCACGATCACGCAGCCGTAGTCGAGCAGCACCCAGCTGCCGCTGCGGTGTCCCTCACGGCGCAGGACCGGTTCGTCCACCGCATCCGCCGCCGCTTCCACGGCGTCGGTCAGCGTCTTGACGTGTGTGGAGGAGCCGGCCGTGCAGATGACGAAATAGTCCGCCAGCGTCGTCAGGTCACGGGTTTTGAGCAGCTGAATATTCTCGCCCTTTTTCGCGTCCAGTGCCTTGACAATGACCGCGGCGAGCTCGTTAGCAGGCATCATAAGCAAACATCCTTCCTTTTCGTTACCATTTGTTCGGCCCCTGGATCGTGCCGGAGGTGGCCACGACCTGCCCGTTGGACTCATAGAGAATGTCCACATTCGCGGCCGTGATCTCCGTCGTGTAGGGGTTGAGCCATGTGTTGAGATACTCCAGCCATTCGTCCACGTGGATGAACACGTAGGACATGCCGTTTTTCACGCCGTTGTAGTTGGCCGGGATCGTTTCAAACCCAATGGCGCTCTCATCGAGCTTCAAAAACTCCTTGACGTAGAACATCACGTTGCCGGCAGACAGATTCGTGATGACTTCCTTTTCATAGATATCAATGAGCTTGTTGAGATTCGGAATATTGTGCAGTTTCAAAAACTGGCTCGTCATGGCCTTGAGCATCTGGTGCTGCACGTCGATGCGGCCGATGTCACCGTTGGCATAGGAATTGCGGAAGCGGAACACGCCCATGGCCTCATAGCCGTCAAGGTGCTGATACCCCTTGCTCACATGGATAGACAGATCCTGCCCCCAGTCCTCATAGTCCATATCCACGGGGACGTCAAAGTCGATGCCGCCCATGGCATCGATGAGCTCGACAAACACCTCGACATCAAAGATCGCATAGCTGTCAACGCGGTAGCCAAGGATCTTTTCCACGCCGGCGATCATCGCCTCCACGCCGTCTCTGCCGTTGTTCTCGGCCGCGGCGTAATACTGGTTCATCTTCTTGGGACGGTAGGCAACGTTCACCGCCGTATCACGCGGAATGCTGACGAATTTCAGAGATTTGTTCTCCGTATCGAGCATACCGACGAGCACGGTATCCGTCAGGCCGGCCGCGCGGTCCTTGCCCGCGATCAGGAAGGTATAGCAGCCCTTCTTGCGTCCCTCGGTATTGGTGGTAATGCCGTCGTCGGGGTTGCCGTCGCTCAGGCCGCCGCTGAGGCTCGGCGGGCTGACCCAGTGATCCATCAGTACGATAAACTCACCCACGAGCAGCGCCAGCACAACGACCACGATGATCGCAATGCGCACTTTTTTCTTCTTCCGGCGCTTATCCTGTGCCTGCTGCGCCTTCACGCGGTGATTGGCCGCGGCGGACGTCTCGGAAAACGGGTCGTCCTGAAAGCCGCTGCCGTCGTCATATCCATCGTCATAGCCCGCGTTTTGATAGCCGGCATAGTCATCCGGATAGCGGCCGTCATTCTGTCGTCTTTTCATATTCTTTTTCCCTGCCTTGATACCAGTTTAATGCCTGCACCGTATTCTCGTGCGGCGTAATGCCGCCGGCGCGCAGATCCTCGAGGCTCATTCGCAGACCGAGTACCATGGCCGCGTCCAGATCGGTGTAAGCAAGGCGCCGCAGCTCGTCCACGCCGTCAAAATCCCGTGCAGGCTCGATGTAGTCGGCCATATACAGGACCTTTTCGAGCGTGGTCATATCGGGTTTTCCCGTCGTGTGCCAGCGGATGGCATTTTCTATCTCAGGTGGTACGCCGAAACGATTCCGCGCCACGGCAGCGCCGGTTTTTGCGTGCAGCAGCTTGGTGTTGGCCGTTTCGACCGTGTCGTTAATGATACCATATTTATCAGACAATAGCAATTGGTCAGATAGCTCGAATTTTTTCGTGCAATCGTGTAAAATTCCGGCTTCTGCAGCAGCATCCGGGTCGCAGCCCCAGCGCTCGGCAAGGCGGCGCGCCTCGTGCTCGCAGCCCCAGACATGGGAGATGCGCCGCGGCTTGAGCATGGGATATGCCTGTTCGCGCAGCCAGTTGAGGTCGGGTCTGGCGCCATAGAGCCGCTGCTGAATGATGTGCGCGTACACCTCGGGGGCGAGATACTCGCTGCCGCGCCGCTGCGGCAGCAGACGGCGCACGTCCGTGCTCGTGACGGGGATCGGCTCTGCCGGCAGCGCAATGACGCGCGCACCGTACGTCTCGCGCAGATAGGCGCTGAAGCGCTCGACCTCGGCGTGCTCATCGCTTGTGCGCGCAAGCGCGACGAGCGTGACCTGCGCAAGCAGCGCGCGATAATCGTGCCACTGCTCAAACGTCGTGAGCATATCCGTACCGACGACGAGGTACAGCTCCGCATCCGGATTGCAGTCGCGCAGCTCGCGCACGGTGTCGACCGTGTAGCTCTTGCCGGAGCGGTGCAGCTCCATGTCGGAGACCTCCACCCCCGGCTCGGAGGAAAAGGCCAGCATCGTCATGAGCAGGCGCTCCGACGGCTCCGGGCTGCCCGGTGTGAGCTCCTTGTGCGGCGGGATGCGGTCCGGAATGACGAGCGTCACATCCGTCTCGATCGCCGCGCGCACGGCGCGCAGTGCCGCCGTATGGCCGAGGTGCGGCGGGTTAAAGCTGCCGCCATAGATGCAGATCTTCATTTGTTCGCCTTTTTCACAAGCTCGATCTTCGGCTTTTGCTCGTTGCGCTTATAGAGCACAAATTTCGAGCCGATGACCTGCACAGGTTCCGCGCGGCAGGTCGCGGCAAGCTGGTCGCACGCCTCGCGCGCGGTCAGGAGCGAGTTTTCGAGCACGCGCCCCTTGACGAGCTCGCGCGCCTTGAGCGCGTCGTTCATCTGGGTGACGATGTTGTCGGTGATGCCGCCCTTGCCGATGTGGACAATGGTGTCCTCCGTCGCGGCCAGACCGCGCAGCTGGGCGCGCTGTTTACTTGTCAGCATAGTAATTCCTCAATTCTTCTTTCAGGATTTTGAGCGCATTTCCGCGGTGGGAAATGGCGTTTTTCTCTTCCGGACGCAGCTCCGCCATGGAACAGTCGTAGCCATCCGGCAGGAACAGCGGGTCATAGCCGAAGCCGTTTTCCCCGCGCGGGGCAAACAGGATGCTGCCCTCGCACGTGCCGCGTGCGCGCAGCACGTCACCGTTCGGGAACGTGCAGCAGATGCACGACACGAACCGCGCCGTGCGGTCGGCGCGGTCGCCGAGATTGTGCAGCAAAAGCTCGTTTCGTGCGGCGTCCGTATCGTCGTGCCGGCCGGTATAGCGCGCCGAGTGCACACCGGGCGCACCGTCGAGCGCATCGACCTCGAGGCCGGAGTCGTCCGCGATGGCGGCCTGCCCCGTCGCGCGGGTCACGGCAATGGCCTTCAGATAGGCGTTTTCCTCGAAGGTCTCGCCGGTCTCGTCGACCTCAAAGTCGCAGCCGGCCGCGCTCTGCGGGATGATCTCGATGCCCATGTCGGCAAAGATGGCGCGAAACTCATCTAACTTATGTGCATTATTGCTTGCAAGGATCATGACAGCAGCGCCTCCACAAATTCCGCAGGCTTGAACTCCAGCAGGTCGTCGATCTGCTCACCGACGCCGACATATTTCACCGGAAGCTGCAGGTCGTTTGCGATCGCAAAGACGATTCCGCCCTTGGCCGTGCCGTCGAGCTTCGTGAGCACGATACCGGTGAGATCCGCCGTGTCGAGAAACTGCTTGGCCTGAATGAGGCCGTTCTGACCGGTCGTGGCATCGAGCACCATGAGCGTTTCAATGTCGGCCTCCGGCAGCTCGCGGCGGATGACGCGGGTGATCTTATTGAGCTCGTTCATGAGGTTTGCCTTGTTGTGCAGGCGGCCGGCGGTGTCGATGATGACGACATCCACGCCGCGCGCCTTCGCCGCCTGAATGGAGTCGAACACCACGGCGGCGGGGTCAGAGCCCTCCTCGTGCTTGACGATCTCCACGCCGGCGCGCTGCGCCCAGACGGTGAGCTGGTCGGCGGCCGCTGCGCGGAACGTATCCGCGGCGGACAGGAGCACGCGGTTGCCCTCCTTCTTGAGCTGGGAAGCGAGCTTGCCGATCGTCGTCGTCTTGCCGACGCCGTTGACGCCGACGACGAGCACGACCGACGGCTGCGTCGTGAGCAGGAGCATGGTGTCCTGCACCTTGAGGATGCGCGTGAGGATCTGCACGAATTCCTTTTTCACCTCCGCGCCGGTGGTCAGCTTTTTGAGCTCGATGGCCTTGCGCAGCTGCGCGATGGCCTTGGTCGTCGTTTCAACGCCGGTGTCGGCAAGGATGAGTGTCTCCTCAAGGTCCTCGAAAAACTCCTCATCGCCCGGCGCATAGGCGGCAAAGATGCCGGTCAGCTGGGCGTCCATCTTCGTCTTGGTCTTGGTCAGACCCTGTTTGATCTTATCAAAAAATCCCATAGACTATCTTCTCCGTTACGATATGGTTTTAGCCGCTTCATCCAGCGAGAGCTCGATGATGCGCGACACGCCTTTTTCCTGCATGGTCACGCCGAACAGGTGGTCGGCCTCCTCCATGGTGCCGCGGCGGTGCGTGATGACGAGAAACTGCGTGCTCTTGGCGAGGCGGCGCATATACTGCACGTAGCGCGTGACGTTCGCCTCGTCGAGCGCGGCTTCGATCTCGTCCATGACGCAAAACGGCGTCGGACGCACCTTCAAAATGGCAAAGTAGAGTGCGATGGCCACAAACGCCATCTCGCCGCCGGACATCAGGCTCAGCGTTGAGAGCGCCTTGCCGGGCGGCTGCACCTTGATCTCGATGCCGCTGTCGAGCACGTGCTCCGGATCCTCGAGCACGAGCGCCGCCTTGCCGCCGCCGAAGAGCTCCAGGAAGGTCTGGCGGAACGCCTGATCGATCGCCTGAAACTGGGTAGTAAAGATGCCCTCCATCTCCCCTGTCACGTCGGCGATGATTCCGGTTAGCTCACGCTTGGCCTTGAGGATATCGTCCCGCTGACCGGTGAGGAAGGTGTAGCGCGTGTTCACACGTGTGAATTCATCGATCGCACCGAGGTTCGGCGTGCCCAGCGCGCCGATGCCGCGGCGCAGCTCGGCGATGCGGCGGCTGGCCTTGCTCATGTTCTCGATCGGCTGGCGCAGAGTCTCGGCCGCCGTGCGGCTGAGCTCATAATTGTCCCAGAGCTTGTCGAGGATCTGCTTTTCTTCCATGTCGGCCGAGAGCTTTTTCTGCTCAAAGCGTGACACGAGCCCCTGCATGTCCAGCAGGTCGCGGTTGCGCGCCTGCGCATCGCGGTCGGTGCGCGTGCGCTGTCCCTCCAGCTCCAGCTTGCGGCTGCTGCACGCGGCGAGCTCGCCGCGCAGTGTCTCGGCGCGCTGGCGCAATTCAGCCAGACGGCGCTCGTGCATTTGCAGCGTCTGCTGCAGCTGCTGCGTGCCGGTCTCCGCCTGCGCAATCTGGTCAAGGCGCGCCTTGCGGTCACCGGCCATCTCCTCGAACAGATCGTGGATCTGCTGCGTGGTGCGCAGGATGGTCTCGCGCTCAGCATCGAGCGATGCCGTCTCTGCCCGCAGCCCGGCCAGCCGGTCGGCCAGCTCCTGCCGGCGGCGGTCAAACGCGCCGCGGCCGAGCTCGCTCTGATCGCGTTCGGTGCGAAGCTGTGCAAGCGTCTCCTCCGCCGAGGCTGCATCGGCGCGGGCAGCGGCAATGCGCTCCTGATTCGTCTTTTGCTGCGCGCGGCAGGCGTCAATGGACGCATTTTGCCCCGCGATGGTCTCCTGTGCGGCGTTTTGGAGCAGCGCGACCTGCGCCGCCTCGCTCTGCACCTTGTGCAGCGTCTCGACCGCCTGCTCCAGCTGCGCCTGCACGGTGTCGAGCTGTGCGTGCGCCGCATCGAGCGCCGCCTGCGCATCCTCAAGCTCGAGCGCACATTGCTGCTTTTCGAGCATAAGCGCGTCAAGCGTCTCACGCAGACGTTTGAGCTCGTTCGCGCGTGACAGGATGCCGCTGCCCTTGGCGGCGCTGCCGCCGGTGAGTGAGCCACCGGCGTTGACGAGCTGCCCGTCGAGCGTGACGATGCGGTAGCGGTGGTCATAGCGCTTGGAGATGGCAATGGCGTCTTTCATCGTCTCGGCGACGACGGTGCGGCCGAGGAGATTGCTGACGATATCGCGGTAAGCGGCCGCGCAGGTGACGAGCGTGTCGGCCACGCCGACATAGCCCGGTTCCTGATCCGGCACGCTGTTGAGGTGCATGGGTCGGATGGTATCGAGCGGCAGGAATGTCGCACGGCCGGTATCGCGCCGGCGCAGCAGCTCGATGGCCTGTGCGCCGCAGCTCTGCGTCTCGACGACGATGTTCTGCGCCGCCGCGCCGAGCGCCGTCTCAATAGCGAGGGCATAGCGGTCGCCGGTCTTGATGAGGTTTGCCACCGGACCGCGCACGCCGCGCAGCGTCCCCTTTTCGGCCGCGTGCATGACGGCTTTGACCGCGCGGTTGTAGCCCTCAAAGTCCTTTTCCATCTCGGTGAGCATACGGATGCGCGATTCGGTGCTGCGCAGGTCGACCGTCAGACCGGACAGCCGCTCCTGCCGCTCTGCCAGCGCCTGCTCGCAGGCGGAAAGGTGCTGTGTTTTTTCTCTCTGCTGCGTGCGCAGCGCGTCGCAGGCGGAATGTGCCTGCTGCTGCGCGGTCTGCTTTTCCTGCGCCTGCGCCTCGAGCGCGGCCAGACGCTCGGCCGCCTCCGCAGCGGCGGTGACGATGGCGTTTTCCTGATCGAGCAGCTCCTGCGATTTGTCTGCCAGGAGCGTGATGCGCGTGCGGCACTCGGCCAGTGCGCTGCTCTGCGCGCTCTCCCGGGCAAGCAGCTCCGTATACGCGCGCTCGGCCTCGCCGGAGGATGCGGCGTTGCGCTCGATGTCCTCGAGCACGGCGTCGATCTGCTGCGCGTGCTGCGCCTTTTCGCGCTCGATCTGCTCCAAACGCTGCTGCTGCGCGTCGATCTGCGCCTGCAGAGCGCTGGCGCGATCCGCCTGCTCGGACACCTCCACGCGCAGGCGCGCGATACTGTCGGCGCTGTTTTGCAGGTTCGTGCGCACGACGGCCGCAGCGCTCTCGCACTCGGCGGCGGCACTCTCCGCCTCGGAGATCTGCTCGCGCGTGCGCTCAGACTCCAGATCCTTCTCGCGCATTTTCTGCGCGATGTTTTCCGACGCCGCATAGAGCTGCTCAAGCTCGCGCTGCGCGCCGGCAAGGTTTTCCTTCGCAGTCTGATAGTCGTGGTTCACGGTCTCGGCCTGCGCGTGCAGCCGGTCGAGCGTCTCCATCCAGACGGAGACCTCAGCGCTCTTGAGCTCGTCGCGCAGGTGCAGATATTTCTTCGCCGTCTCGGCCTGCTTGCGCAGGGGCTCGACCTGCAGCTCCAGCTCATCGACCTTGTCGTTGATGCGCAGAAGGTTTTCCTCCGTGCGGGCGAGCTTGCGCTCCGACTCCTCCTTGCGGTAGCGGTAGCGCGAGATGCCGGCCGCCTCCTCAAAGATCTCGCGGCGCTCATTGCTCTTGCCGGAGACGATCTCTGCGATGCGCCCCTGCCCGATGATCGAGTATCCGTCGCGGCCGAGGCCGGTGTCCATGAGCAGCTCGTTGATGTCGCGCAGGCGGCAGGGCTCGCGGTTGATGGAATATTCGCTCTCGCCGCTGCGGTAATAGCGGCGGGTGATCATGACCTCGGTGTTTTCGGTGTCGAAGATGCCGGTGCTGTTATCGAGAATGAGCGACACCTGCGCAAAGCCCATGGGGCTGCGCTTTTCCGTGCCGCCGAAGATGACGTCCTCCATCTTGCCGCCGCGCAGCGTCTTTGTGCGCTGCTCGCCCATGACCCACAAAATGGCGTCCGATATGTTCGACTTGCCGCTCCCGTTCGGACCGACGATCGCCGTGATCTCCTGGTCAAAATTCAGGCGCGTCTTGTCCGGAAAGGACTTGAAGCCCTGGATCTCCAATGCTTTTAAGTACACAAAATCCCTCGCATACCCGGCCCAGCCCCGCGCAGGAGCGCCGCCGGTATCTCAAATGAAAATAATACAAAGTAAAGTATACCGCCAAAAACGCCATTTTGCAACGGCAGGAGCGCATTTTTTCAGATATGAAAAATACAGCCGCCTGTTTTGGCAGGCGGCTGTTTGCCGTTATTCGCTCAGCGTTTCGAGCGCGCAGCGGGCGGCGGACTGCTCCGCCTCCTTTTTGGTGCGCCCTGTGCCGCGGCCGATCTCGCTGCCGTTGAGCAGCACGGCCATGGTGAACGTCTTGTTGTGATCCGGACCGCTCTCGGCGCAGACGGTATAAGAGAGCGTCTGTCCGGCGCGGCGCTGCACGCGCTCCTGCAGCTCGGTCTTATAGTCTGCGACGTGGTGGATCTCCCCCTCGGCCAGACCGTTAAGGATGTGCGCGAGGATAAAGCGCTGCGCAGGCTCCAGCCCGCCGTCGAGGTACATGGCGGCGATGACCGCCTCCACCGCATCGGCAAGGATGGACGGGCGCTCGCGTCCGCCGCTGCGCTCCTCCCCGTGGCCAAGGCGGATATAATCGCCCAGATGCAGCGTGCACGCCACGCCGTGCAGCGCCTGCTCGCACACGAGCTCGGCGCGCAGCCGGCTCATCTTCCCCTCCGGCATATCCGGATAGAGCCGGTAGAGCCGTGTCGCCGTGACCATGCCGAGCACGGAGTCACCCAGAAACTCGAGCCGCTCGTTGCTGGTATAGCCGTGCGCGCGGTTCTCATTGGCATAGGAGCTGTGCATGAGCGCATTCTCCAGCAGCGACCGTTCACGGAATGTATAGCCCAGACGGGCCTCCAGCGCCTCCATCAGTCGCACTCCTTCGCCGCGTGCTTGTCCACACGCATATAGGAAATGTTGGCCGTGATGTCGTCGATGATGCCGGAGTCGACAAACGAGATCGCCTGACGGATGGCGTTATAGATCGCGCGCGCATCCGACGAGCCGTGCGCCTTGATGACGGGCTTGCTGATGCCGAGCATAGCCGTGCCGCCGACCTCGTTCGGGTCGAGAGAGGCCTTGAGCGCCTTGAACTCGTCCTTGATGGCGAGTGCCGCCATCTTGGTCTTGAAGTTTTTCATGAAAATGCCCTTGAGCTGGCGCGTCATGTACTTGATGCTGCCCTCGATGCCCTTGAGCAGGACGTTGCCGGTAAAGCCGTCGGTGACGACGACGTCCACATCGCCGTTAAAGACCTGCGAGGCCTCGACATTGCCGATGAAACGGATGCGCCCGGCGGCGTCCGCCGCCTTGAGCAGCGGGAAGGTCTCGTGCTGAAGCTGCGCGCCCTTGTGCTCCTCTGTGCCGTTGCTGAGCAGACCGACGCGCGGCGCTGCGATGCCAAGCATGGTGCGGGCGTAGTAGCTGCCCATATAGGCAAACTGCAGCAGATACTCCGCCGTGCATTCCACATTCGCGCCGCAGTCGATCAGAAGCGTACCTTTGCCGCCGTTCGGGATCACCGGGCCAAAGCAGGCACGGCGGATGCCGCGGATGCGGCGCACCGTGAGCGTAGCGCCGCTCAAAAGAGCGCCGGTGCTTCCGGCGGAAATAACGGCGTCGCCCTCGCCGCGGTGGAGCAGCTGGAGCGCAACGGACATCGAAGACTCCGGCTTTTTGCGCGTGGCTGTGCTCGGGTCATCCTCCATGGAAATAACGTCCGGCGCGTTCACGATCTGAATATGTTCGCCGGGCATGACATCCATCTCGTTCAGACAAGCGAGGATCTCCGCCTCTCGGCCCACAAGCGCCACATCCACATGAAACTCGCGCGAAGCTTCCACCGCGCCGCGGACGATCTCGCCGGGCGCATTATCGCCGCCCATGGCGTCAATGAGAATACGCATTCCAAAGGTCTCCTTTCACCAGCTCGTCGATCTGCGCCAGCGAACGTGCCGAGATCTCCGCATTTTTATTTCTTTTCCCCTTGACCCGGTAGGTCAGCGGGGAAATGATGCCGAAATTGATGTTCATCGGCTGGAAATCGCCGATGCTGCCGTGGGAAATATACAGCCCCAGCGCGCCGATGGCCGTTTCCTGCGAGAAATCGACCGGCGGCAGCCCCAAAAGCCGCGCCGCCATTTCAAGCGAAGCGAGCATGCCGGAGGCGCAGGATTCCACATACCCCTCAACACCGGTGATCTGTCCGGCGAAGGCAATACGCGGCTCAGCGATCAGCCGGTAATACCGGTCGAGCTTTCCGGGCGACTGCAAATAGGTATTCCGGTGCATCACGCCGTAGCGGACGAATTCCGCCTCGCGCAGCGCCGGGATCATCGAGAAAACCCGCCGCTGCTCCGGAAACGCCAGATGCGTCTGGAAACCGACGAGGTTATAGAGCGTACCGTCGGCATTGTCC
>ERZ1106939.2285-NODE-2285-length-12213-cov-4.723803_pt1 | contig 12213 bp, 8 predicted proteins | sample MGYA00403669_ERZ1106939 | MGnify/ENA primary metagenome ERZ1106939 (study PRJEB35170, sample SAMEA104062447) | human gut metagenome | biome: human gut; feature: human-associated habitat; material: faeces | place: Denmark | collected 2012-09-28 ...
TGACGGCAAGGAAGTCAAGATGGAAGTCAAGGCCGGAGACAAGGTAATTTACTCCAAGTATGCTGGCACGACTGTAAAGCTGGATGGCGAAGAGTATATTATTGTAAAGCAGAATGATATTCTGGCTATTGTAGAAGATTAAGGAGGATGATGAATTATGTCTAAGGATATTAAGCATGGAACCGAAGCAAGAAATGCACTGGAGAGAGGCGTCAACCTTCTGGCGGATACCGTCAAGATCACGCTGGGTCCCAAGGGACGTAACGTTGTTCTGGATAAGAAGTATGGTACGCCGCTGATCACCAACGATGGTGTGACCATCGCTAAGGAGATTGAGCTGGAGGATCCGTTCGAGAACATGGGCGCGCAGCTTGTAAAGGAAGTTGCGACCAAGACCAACGATGCGGCTGGTGACGGTACTACGACGGCAACCGTACTGGCTCAGGCTATGATTCAGGAAGGCATGAAGAATATCGCTGCCGGCGCTAACTCCATCATTCTGAGAAGAGGTATGCAGAAGGCGACCGAGGCCGCTGTAGAGTCGATCAAGGCGATCAGCACCCCGGTAAACGGTAAGAATCATATTGCTCAGGTAGCAGCGATTTCTGCCGGCGATAAGGAAGTCGGCGCAATGGTTGCTGACGCAATGGAGCGTGTATCCAAGGACGGCGTTATTACGGTAGAAGAGTCCAAGACCATGAATACTGAGCTGGATCTGGTAGAAGGCATGCAGTTTGACCGTGGTTATCTGTCCGCTTACATGGCGACCGATATGGATAAGATGGAAGCGGTACTGGACAATCCGTATATCCTGATTACCGATAAGAAGATCAGCAATATTCAGGAGATTCTGCCGGTTCTGGAGCAGATTGTACAGCAGGGCGGCCGTCTGCTGATCATTGCAGAGGATGTAGAAGGAGAGGCATTGGCGACACTGGTGGTCAACAAGCTGCGTGGTACCTTTAATTGTGTGGCGGTTAAGGCTCCTGGATTTGGCGATCGCAGAAAGGCAATGCTGGAGGATATCGCGGTTCTGACCGGTGGTACTGTAATTTCTCAGGAAGTTGGTCTGGAGCTGAAGGAAGCGACCATGGATATGCTTGGCCGTGCTAAGTCAGTTAAGGTTCAGAAGGAGAACACAGTCATCGTTGATGGTGCCGGAGACAAGGATGCTATCGCAGGCAGAGTAAGCCAGATCCGTGGTCAGATTGATGAGACAACATCTGAGTTTGATAAAGAAAAATTACAGGAGCGTCTTGCCAAGATGGCAGGCGGTGTAGCAGTTATCCGTGTAGGTGCTGCAACAGAGACAGAGATGAAAGAGGCAAAGCTTCGTATGGAGGATGCCCTTAACGCTACAAGAGCAGCAGTTGAAGAGGGAATCATCGCAGGTGGTGGATCAGCATATATCCATGCATCAAAGAAGGTTGCAGAGCTTGTTGATACACTTGAGGGCGATGAGAAGACAGGTGCAAAGGTTATCCTTAAAGCACTCGAGGCTCCACTTTACTATATCGCTGCAAATGCAGGACTTGAAGGTGCAGTAATCATCAACAAGGTAAAGGAGTCAGCTCCGGGAACAGGCTTCAACGCAGCTACAGAAGAGTATGTAGATATGGTTGATAACGGAATCCTTGATCCTGTAAAGGTTACAAGAAGTGCATTACAGAATGCAACATCAGTAGCTTCAACACTCCTCACAACAGAGTCAGCAGTAGCTACAATCAAAGAGGACACTCCAGCAATGCCAGCCGGAGCCGGCGCCGGAATGGGCATGATGTAATCGTAGACAATGAGGAAAATAAAAAATCAGAGGCAAGCTCGCTTGCCTCTGATTTTTTATTTGACGAATGTCCGGATATGAGCAAGTAGCACGCAAGTGCGTATTGCGAATATACGGAGGCTGGTGTAAGCCAGCCGTGTCTACGATGTAAGTAAAATAACGCCACTGTCCATCAAAAACTTCTTTTCAAACAATTACACCTATGGTATAATGAGCGGTGTTGGAAAAAATACGACAATGAAAATTTATATCGGAGTGAGAATTAATGAGTAAGGTTATAGTAGTTACCGATTCAAACAGCGGTATCACACCTGACGAGGCAAAGAAGCTTGGAGTTGAGGTGATTCCAATGCCTTTTTACATCGATGAGCAGATGTATTATGAGAATATCGATCTGACGCAGGAGCAGTTCTATGAGAAGCTTACGGCAGGTGGCGATATCAAGACATCTATGCCTTTGGTTGGTGATGTAACAGATAAATGGGATGAGTTATTAAAGGAAAATGATGAGATTGTATACATTCCAATGTCATCAGGTCTTTCAAGCTCATGTGAGACAGCATATATGCTCTCGCAGGATTATGACGGCAAGGTGCAGGTAGTCAATAATCAGAGAATATCAGTTACAATGCGCCAGTCGGTTATAGATGCGAAGAACCTGGCAGAAGCAGGAAAAAATGCAGCTGAGATAAAGCAGATATTAGAGGATGCAAAGTTTGAGTCTTCCATATATATCATGGTAGATACTCTTAACTACCTCAAAAAGGGTGGTAGAATCACGCCTGCAGCGGCAGCTCTTGGCACACTTTTAAAACTTAAACCGGTGCTTCAGATTCAGGGTGAGAAGCTTGATGCATTTGCAAAGGCACGTACCGTAAAGCAGGCAAAGAGCATCATGATAGATGCCATGAAGTCGGATTTTGAGAAGCGCTTCAATAATCCGGATGGCAGCCAGATAAATCTTGAAATGGCATACACGCATGATATTGCAGCAGCGGAGGCATTTAAGGAAGAGGTTCAGGCAGCATTTCCAAATAACGAGATAGTCATGAATCCGCTTTCACTTTCGGTCTCATGCCATATAGGACCCGGAGCGCTTGCAATAGCTTGCTCTAAGAAGATAGAGTATTGTAATAAATAATTATTAATAGTTACAAAGCATAATAAATATACCACTAAAATCAAGCAGTAACATGGCACAATGTGTCGTGTCAGAAAATACAAGGGAGGCATGTAAAATGTCAAAGGTAGATGTAGTAATAGGATGTTTCTATGGTGATGAAGGAAAAGGTAAGGTAATTGATTACCTTGCAGCAGACGCTGATGTAGCAGTAAGATGCACAGGCGGAGACAATGCCGGTCACACAATCAAAGCAAACGGTGTTAAATATGCAATGCACCTTATTCCGTCAGGTCTCTTATCAGGACATACAATCGGAGTGATCGGAAACGGAGTAGTTTTAAATCCGCAGGTTCTTTTAGAGGAAATCAACAACCTGAAGGAGCACGGATATGATGTAGATAAATACTTAAAAATCAGTGACAAAACGCATGTCATTTTCCCATATCACAGTAAGCTTGATGTGGCGCTTGAGAAGGTGAGAAAGGCAAAGAAAATCGGTACTACAGGAAAGGGGATCGGACCTTCATACTGCGATAAGTATGAGAGAAGCGGAATCAGAATGGAGGATTTATACGCACCTGATTTCAAGGAGCGCCTTAAGGAGCAGACAGAGCTCAAGCTTGCACTTCTTAAGGTATATGATCCTGAGACTGATTATACAAAGGAGCTTGATTTCGACAAGATGTTTGCAGAGTACAGTGACTATGCAGCACAGCTTGAGCCATATGTATGTGATACAATAACCCTCTTACACAAGGCACTTGAGGATGACAAAAAGGTGGTTGTTGAGGGAGCACAGGCTACACTCCTTGACATCGACTTTGGTTCATATCCATATGTTACATCATCAAATCCTACAATAGGTGGTATTCTTACAGGAACAGGTCTTTCTGCTTCAGATATCGGAAATGTATACGGTGTCATCAAGGCATACTCAAGCCGTGTAGGTGAGGGACCATATGTGACAGAGCTTCTTGACGCAACAGGAGACAAAATCCGTGAGCTTGGACATGAGTACGGCACCACAACAGGCCGCCCGAGAAGATGTGGATGGTTAGACCTTGTCACCTTAAAATATGCTAAGCGTCTTAACGGACTTACAGCACTTTCTGTAAACCATCTCGATACAATCGGCAAGTTTGATACAATAAAAGTCTGCACCGGCTACGATGTAAACGGTGAGGTAACAGAGGACTTTACCACAAATCTCAAGGTTTTAAACAACGCAAAGCCTGTATATGAGGAGCTAAAAGGTGGCTGGGGAGATGAAATTGCAAGCTGTAAGACTTTCGAGGAGCTTCCTGAGAATGCACAGAAATACATCAGCTTCATAGAGAAATACATCGGAGTACCTGTTAAGTTCATCGGAACAGGTGCTGAAAGAGAAGCTATGATTGTGCGCGCAGACAATTAGTACCCAGACAATTAGTACAGCTAAAATATCATAGTATTAAAATTATACATAATGTACAAAAGAGTGTTCAGAATTCACAAATTGAACACTCTTTTTTTATACTCTGATGTCATAACAATTTAGGAAGGAGCATTACTGTGATAGAAATTAGTAATCTCGTAAAGAAATATGGCGACCATATGGCCGTAGATCATCTTTCGCTGACTGTTGAGCCAGGAAAGATATACGGACTTTTGGGACCAAACGGCGCCGGAAAGTCAACCACCATGAATATTGTTACCGGATATATCGGTGCTGATGGTGGAACAGTAAAGATAAACGGCTATGATATATTTGCACAGCCTGAGGAGGCAAAAAAATGTATCGGATACCTGCCGGAGATACCACCGCTTTATGTGGATATGACGGTATATGAGTATCTCAAATTTGTAGCAGAGCTCAAAAAGCTCGACAGGAAAAAGAGAAAAGAAATGATAGCAGATGCCATGGACATGACCGGCATCACGGAGGTGAAAAACCGTCTCATAAAGAACCTTTCCAAGGGCTACAGACAAAGAGTGGGTTTCGCCCAGGCACTGCTTGGCTACCCGGAAATCATCATACTGGATGAGCCTACAGTTGGACTAGATCCAAAGCAGATAATAGAGATTCGTGAGCTTATTAAAAAGCTTGGAGAAAATCATACGGTGATACTGAGCTCACATATTTTAAGTGAGATAAGTGCGGTGTGTGATCATGTGTTTATCATATCAAAGGGTAAGCTTGTAGCAAGTGATGCCACAGAGAACCTGATTAATCTCATGTCAAAGAACCAGGAAATTAACCTTGTCCTCAAATCAGACGAGATTGGTGCAAGAGGAATGCTTGAGAAGATAGTAAATGTTGATAAGGTCACATTTGAAAAGTCTGAGGAAGAGAAAACAGTGAAGGCTAAGGTTATAGCAAAAGCAAACTGCGATATACGTGAGGAAATATTTGAGCTTGCAAGTGCAATGCATATGCCAATCCTTGAGATGCATACTGTTGTGAAGTCACTCGAGGACGTATTCCTTGAGCTTACAGGGGAAGGAGATGAGAAATAATGCTTGCAATATTTAAAAGAGAATTCAAATCATATTTCCAAAACGTTATAGGATGGCTGTTTGTTGCAGCACTTCTTGCAGTGTATGGCCTATATTTTTATGTATACAATCTGAAAAACGGTTATCCGTATATCTCATATGATTTAAATGGAATAGGTTTTATTATGATGATTGCAGTGCCAATTCTCACGATGAGATCGCTTTCTGATGAGAAAAAGACAAAGACAGATCAGCTTATGCTGACATCGCCTGTATCTGTCGGAAAGATTGTAGCAGGAAAATATTTTGCAATGGCAGCAGTATACACCATAGACATAGCACTTTTTGCACTTTCACCGCTCGTGTTGTCAATTTACGGCAAGGTGGCATTAAGTGAAGCCTATGTTGCTTTGTTTGGCTACTGGCTTTACGGTTTATCATGCATCGCCGTGGGACTTTTTATATCGTCCATATCTGAGAGTGTGATAATATCTGCAATACTTACATTTGCGGCATTATTCCTCTCATACATGATGCAGTCCATCACAGGACTCATCTCGTCAAGTGGGAATCTGCTCACAAAGGTGCTTAATTGCTTTGATTTGTACACACCATTTGAGAATTTTGTGAGTGGCTGCTTTAGTGTCACATCGGCAGCTTATTATGTGACGGTTATTTTGCTTTTATGCTTTCTTACGACGCAGTCTATCCAGAAGAGAAGATGGGCATTTTCAAAGAAGATGATAGGCACAGGGGCGTTTTCAGCAGGAATGATTGTCGTAATGTGTGCAATCTGTGTGGTTGTAAATCTTGTACTGACAGCGCTTCCTGCCAAGTACACATCAATTGACTGTTCGGCTACAAAGCTGTACTCGCTCACAGGCGATACAAAGGACAGGGTAAGTAAGCTCGATGAGGATATCACAATCTATGTTTTGAATTCCAAGAAATCAAAGGATGCAAAGATAGATGAGACAATCAACAGATACAAGGATCTTTCGAGTCATATAAAGGTAAAATATGTAGACCCGGCGACAAGCCCGAAGTTTTATCAGGATTACACAGACACGACACCTACCACAAACAGCCTTATCATCGAGAGCAAAAACCGTTCAAAGGTGATTGATTACAATGATATATATGAATATGACAGCTCATCATATTATTACGGATACCAGTCGCAGTCTAGCATCACAGGCTATGATGCCGAGGGACAGATTACAAGTGCTATAGAGTATGTCACAATGGATGCAGATGAGCTCCCGGTAATTTATCAGATAACCGGACACAATGAAACGGAAATAGGAAGCAATTTCCAGAGTGTTGTAAGCAAGGCAAATGCAAATCTTAAGAGTTTAGAGCTCTTTAACGAGGAAAAGGTGCCGGAGGATGCAACAGCCATTATCATTAATTCTCCGACTGTTGATTTCAACGAGGAAGACGCACAGAAGGTGATTGATTATTTAAATGGCGGTGGAAAGGCAATGATTGTCGGCTGCTACGCATATAATGACGAGCTTACAAACTTTAACAAGATACTTGCGGCTTACAATGTCAGCTTCAAGACCGGTGTGGTAGCTGAAAATGACAGCTCAAAATATTACCAGAATCCTCTCTACCTGCTTCCAACGGTTGAGACGACAGATTACACCTCAGATGCAACAGACGGATATGTATTCCTGGCAGGAAGCTGTGCAATCAGTTATCCTGAGGATACAGATGATGTGACATATACAAAGCTGCTTTCTACATCAGACAGCGCAGTTTTAAAGAAGGACTGGAAGAATATCACCACATCGAAGGCAGAGGACGCAGATGAGAACGGACCGTTTACTACAGGTCTTGCTGTAAATGATTCAAGCACCGGCGCATCGATTGTTGTGTTTGGTACGCCTTATGTGGTTGATGATTCATATGACAATGCCGTTTCCGGCAACAATGCAGACATGTTCAAGGATGTTATCACATCAATGACCGGAAATGTTGAGCTTGCATCAAGTGTGATACCGGTGAAGGATTACACCTTAAGCAATATCACTATAAATACGCTGCAGGCGGTTGTTACGGGACTTATCATAATGATTGCTGTACCGATACTGCTTATAATCATAGGAATCGTTGTATGGGTAATGAGGAGAAAAAAGTAGATTACAGGCAAAAAAGCGTATAGGAAATAGGAGAAATAATGAATGAATAAGCAAAAACGCACTTTTGTGATACTTGCGATAGTTCTGGCAGCCTGCCTGGCGGGCTACCTGGGGCTTCTAAATTACAATAAATATAAAAGTGATGATGATTCAGAGAGCGAAAGCGACAGTGTTGAGGCACTTTCGCTTGACTCATCGGATGTCAAATCGCTCTCATTTCTGATTGACGGTCAGGAGTATAGCTTCAGCCGTATAAAGTCAGATGGCACATCCGATGAGACAGGGTCAACGGAGTCTGAGAAAACAGACACAGAATCAGAGTCTTCTGATTCAGATGATGAAGAGCAGTGGGTCTGCGATAATGATACCTCTCTTAAAATCAATACAAGCAAGGTCATATCACTGCTTGGAAATGCCACAAGCATTACAGCTTCAAAGAAATTTGATTCAGATGCGGATACATCTGATTTTGGGCTGGATGAACCACAGAATGTTGTAAAGCTAAGCACCGATGACAAGGCATATACCATCACAATCGGCGAGAAAAACGCTATGCTTGGTGAGTACTATATCAAGGTAAATGATGATGTATATCTTTCAGGTACCACAATCCCTGGAACAATTCCGGATTCTATAGATGATATGATTGCAACTAAAGACAGTGAGAGTACTGAGACTGAAAGTGAGTAGCAATGGATTGATAAGTTACAATTTGAAAAGAAATTAAGAAATAGTTCATCCTTTTTTAATGAAATAGGTATTGAAATCATGCTTATGTTGTACCATTATTATTGTGTAGAATAATAATGGACAAACGGTGAATAGCATGAATCAGATGAACAAAGACAGCTACAGCATAAATATCACAGGTCTTACCGATGAAGAGGTAAGGCAGAGAGTGGAGGAAGGACTTACCAACAGAGCTGATATATCTACAGACAAGACGACAAAGGAAATTGTGATTTCAAACGTTTTCACATATTTTAACCTTATATTTCTTGTCATAACGATACTTCTCATAATGGTAGGTTCTTTCAGAAATCTGACATTTCTGCCTATAATTATTGGAAATACGGTAATCGGAATCGTTCAGGAAATCCGCGCAAAAAAGACTCTTGAGAAAATGAGTTTACTGAATGCTCCGCATGCGGATGTCATCAGAAACGGCAGCGTAAAGCAGATTAGTACGGAGGAACTTGTAAAGGACGATGTGATTTTGCTTACCGCAGGAAAGCAGATTTGTGCGGATGCGGTTGTGATATCCGGAAATATACAGGTAAATGAATCACTGCTCACAGGTGAAGCTGATGAGGTAGAAAAGACAGAGGGCAGCACTCTCATGTCGGGAAGCTTTGTTGTATCGGGAGAGTGCTATGCACGGCTTGAAAAGGTCGGTAATGAATCATATATCTCAAAGCTGAGCCTTGAGGCAAAATCAATGGGCGGCAAGGAGCAGTCAGAGATGATACGCTCCATCAATTTGATTGTCAAATGGGTTGGCATAGTTATTATTCCGATTGGGCTTATATTGTTCTGGCAGAGCCATTTTGTGAATGGCGAGTCTATCACAAAGAGCGTTACATCGACAGTTGCAGCAATTATAGGAATGATACCGGAGGGCTTATATCTGCTGACAACAGTGGCGCTTGCCTTAAGCACTATGAAGCTTGCAAGGAAAAAGGTTTTGCTTCATGATATGAAAAGTATTGAGACGCTTGCGCGTGTGGATGTGCTTTGTGTGGATAAAACGGGCACAATTACTGAGCCTGATATGAAGCTTAAGGAAATTTTTCTCTGTAAAAACAGTGGAGCAGATGGCACACAGACAGCTTTGACATTAGATGAGCTTAAGAGTCTTATTTTAGATTATGCAAATGCCTCGGTTGACAACAATGCGACTATGCTCGCACTAAAAGCATATGCAGCGGATGCTTTGACAAATAATACATCTGCACTGCATCGTACAGCGGTTTCACAGCAGGCATTTTCGTCGAGCCTCAAATATGGCAGCGTTACCTTTTCTGATGGAACATATCTGCTCGGAGCACCGGAGTTTATCATGCACGAAGACTTTGCGCGCATTGAGGAAGAAATAATACCATACGCTGACAAAGGTGACAGAGTACTTTTGTTTGCAAGGTATGATGGAGAAAACGTGGAGAATGGCATAAATGGCAGCGTTACTCCGCTTGGATTTGTGGCACTTGCCAATCCTATCAGAGAGAATGCGGTAAAGACCTTTGAGTATTTCAAGAGTCAGGGTGTTTCGATAAAGGTTATTTCAGGTGACAATCCGCGTACTGTTTCAAGGATTGCCATACAGGCAGGAATAGAAAGTGCAGAAAGCTTTGTCGATGCGGCTACACTCGATACTGAGGATAAAATAGCCGATGCAGTAAATAAATATACTGTATTCGGACGAGTGACACCAAAGCAGAAGAAACAGCTTGTAAAGGCTTTACAGGCTAAAGGTCATACAGTTGCGATGACCGGAGACGGAGTCAACGATATACTTGCCATGAAGGATGCCGACTGCAGTGTGGCTATGGCATCGGGAAGTGAGGCGGCAGCCCAGGCAGCCCAGGTTGTCCTTTTGGACTCTGATTTTGCACATATGCCGGATGTGGTATATGAGGGACGCAGGGTAGTAAACAATATCCAGCGCTCAGCCAGTCTGTTTCTTGTGAAAAATATATTCTCACTGTTACTTTCACTGTTTTCAGTTATTCTTATGGTTACGTATCCGCTTGAGCCGGCACAGGTATCGCTCATCAGTATGTTTACCATAGGAGTACCGGGATTCTTATTGGCACTGGAGCAGAATAAGGACAGGATAAAGGGGCACTTTATCACCAATGTCATGCTAAAGGCACTGCCGGGTGGACTTACGGATGTAATAGCTGTCGGAGCGCTTGTCGTATGCGGAGAAGTATTTTGTATATCAGATGCAAGCATAGGAACGATAGCGACGCTTGTACTTTCGGTAGTGGGCTTCATGATTCTCTTTAAAATCAGTGAGCCACTCAATGGAATGAAATATGCTGTTATTATCGGGAATATAGCAGGTCTGGTATTTTCGGGTTTCTTCTTAAAGAAACTGTTTGCACTGACAGATTTGTCAAATATATGTATTCTTCTCATGATAGTGTTTGGCTTTGCGGCTGAGTCACTGTTTAGGAATCTGACACTTCTGGTTGAGAAACTGAGAGGCTCATATGAGAAAAAGAAGGGCTTCAATGTCTGATATTGAAAATCTGCATGGCACCATAGGTGTGTGGCAGCTTAGGACCAGGAGCCTTTCTTGATGGGCACGACAGATTTTTACAGTTCGCGCAGGTATTGCAGAGCTCTTTGATATTTTTCCGCTTTTGTGAGTCAAGCTTTATTATGAGGGCGGCTGTCTTAAGTGGCTTGAGCATATTTGAACCGGTGAGATGTATGCCATCAGGGCTTACGTGCTCAAAAATCTCAGGCAGCAGCTCAAGCGGATATTCATCGCCTAAAAATGACAGCTCAATGGCATAAAGAGAGCTTTCTTCTTCGACAGCCTTTGCAAACTGCTCATATGCGTTTGACAAAAGCATGAGGCTTAAACAGTCTGCTATGTATGCTTCCTCAAGCTGCTCATGGTTTAAATACAGCTCTGACAGCTCGTCTACACCGTTTCCGAGTGTCACGAGGCCGTAGGCATAGTGTGCCAGGGATACCCCGGGCAAATCCTGTTTTATGGAATAATATGCAAAGGCATCCACCAATGGAAGCATTGCGGTGTATATTGCCCGGATAAGCGGCAGTTTATCGTTATCAAAATGAAAACGGCTGCAGAATTCCTTCCAGTCTTTAGATGATAATTCAGGTGTGATTTTGCGTTTCATGGTTTTTTGGTTATATCATCAGATTCTTTATCAGAACCCTTTAAAAGTCTGTATACAAATGAATACGCCCAGATAAGCACCGGGATAATGATAGTTGCGGCAACGGCTCCGTTCGGCATCGGCGGCGACCTCGTGAATATGCTCCAGAACGCCGATGTTCAGACCGGCGAGAACGCTCAGATCGTCGAGGCGTTCAACGGCAGCTTCGGGAGTATGACTCCGCTGTCGTTCGTGCTGATATTCGTTATTTTCATTCTCGGATTCCTGTTCTACGCGCTTATTGCGGCGCTGGTCGGAGCCTCCGTGAGCCGCATGGAGGATCTCGCGCAGGCTATGCAGCCTTATTCTCTGCTCGGCGTGCTGGGATTCTACCTTGCGTACTTCCCGGCGATGTTCACAATGGGCAGCCTAGAGACCGGTGCGGCTTCCGATAATGTGATGCAGACCTTCTCGTATTACTTCCCGGTAAGTTCGCCGTTTTCGCTTCCTGCGGCTCTGATGGTCGGTAAGCTGTCAATGCCGGAGGTGATTGTCGCGGTGCTTATTCTGGCGGCGTTTGTGGCTCTTGTGGCGGTGATAGTTGCAAGGGTGTATGAGATGATAATTCTGCATAACGGCAGCAGGCTTAAATTTATGGATATCATTAAAATGGCTGGCAGAAAGTAATTGCAGTTGGGGTTCAGCTTTCGGCGAGAATATAAATTGACGGGCAGGCGTTAAGCTTGCCCGTTTTGGTTTTGGGGAAACTGGAATTTGTGCGGCTGGTGTTCGCCTTTGAGCGACTCCCGATTAGGGCGGCTCAAATTTATA
>ERZ1106939.2300-NODE-2300-length-12149-cov-5.160079_pt1 | contig 12149 bp, 9 predicted proteins | sample MGYA00403669_ERZ1106939 | MGnify/ENA primary metagenome ERZ1106939 (study PRJEB35170, sample SAMEA104062447) | human gut metagenome | biome: human gut; feature: human-associated habitat; material: faeces | place: Denmark | collected 2012-09-28 ...
TAACCGGGTCTCTCATGTTGATGTTCGGTGATGCCATATCGATTTTCGCACGGAGGGTGCGGCTTCCGTCCGGAAACTCGCCTTCTTTCATGCGGCGGAACAGGTCAAGGTTCTCCTCAACGCTGCGGCTGCGGTAGGGACTGTTAATGCCGGGTTCGGTCAGCGTGCCGCGGTATTCGCGGATTTCATCCTTGTCAAGATCACAGACATATGCCTTGCCGTCCTTGATTAGCTTTACCGCAAGTTCGTAACATTTGTCAAAATAATCGCTGCCGTAGCAGAGCTTATCCCAATTGAAGCCCAGCCAACGGATATCCTGCTCGATTGCATCAACAAATTCGACATCCTCCTTGGCAGGATTGGTATCGTCATAGCGAAGATTGCATTTGCCGCCGAAGCGTTCGGCTGTTGTAAAATTTATCCAAAGAGCCTTTGCGTGGCCGATATGAAGATAACCGTTCGGCTCGGGCGGGAAGCGCGTTTTAACAACGGGGCTGCGCTGCATATCCTCAAGAATGAGCTCCTCGATGAAATTGCGGGGTTCAAAGTTTTCTTTTGCCGTTTCCATTTTGCGATTCCTTTCCTTTTGCAGACTTTTCTTCGGGCGGAGAAAAACGTTTGTTCGCCCTGAGCTGCCGCAAACTTTTTAAGTGCATATTATGCGCCCAAAAACCGACTTTGTCAAGAAAAAATATCGAAAAGCTGACTCCATGCCGCTTATCCTGTGCTTGAGACGGTCGGCGCAGTGCCTGCGGACTGTATTCGCGGGCCGATTTTCAGAGTTGACTCTGCGGGCCGATTCCGAGGCTTTGTTCGCTCGCGAACACCCGCTTTTCAGTCCGACATACTCGGAATTATTTAAAATAAAGCGATGCAGCCTCATAAAATTCCCTGTCAACTTCCTTTCGGACGGTGACGGCAGTTTCAAGATCCGCTCCGACGATCGAATTGCCGTTCAATGCAACCATTTTTCCGTAATCACGCCTGACAACAAGCTCTCCGGCCTTTATGCCGAGTCTTGTTCCAAGAACACGGTCAAATGCACACGGCGCACCGCCGCGCTGAACATGACCCAAAACGACCGGGCGGCATTCAAAATACTGTGCGTCGGAGCCGAGAAGCGGATCGTTGCGCATCGTATCTTCAATCATGTCGGAAAGGTTCTTTGCAAGGTTTTTGTGAATAAGCAGCTTGTTGCCGAATGCGTCGGTTCCGAGGTCTATTTCATCGCCGCCGAGCAGTTCAAAACCTTCCGCAACAACAATGATAGTATATCTGTCTCCGCGAAGATATCTGCGGCGAACAACGGAGATTATCTCATCATAGGATTTCGGAAATTCGGGGATAAGCACAAGATGGGCATTTGCGGCAAGTCCTGCCTGCAATGCGATCCAGCCCGTGTGCCGCCCCATGCATTCGACAACGATGCAGCGGGAATGAGCCTTTGCGGTCGTTTGCAGGCGATCAATGGCCTCCATTGCAATGTTGGAGGCGGTTTCAAAGCCGAAAGTGTAATCGGTACAGCTCAAATCATTGTCTATGGTTTTCGGAACGCCGATAACGTTCACGCCGAGTTTGCGCAGCGCATTCGCAACGCCGAGAGTGTCGTCCCCGCCGATGGCGACAAGACCTTCAAGCCCGAGTGCATCAAGCACGTTGATGATTGTTGAAGTGCCGTCAGGCTGAGCAAGAACATTTGTTCGGGAGCTGCCGATAATGGTTCCGCCGAGGGTCTGTATGCCTTCCACTTCGGAAAGCGTGAGCCAATGCCCCTTTGCGTTCAGCGCACCGCGCCAGCCGTCGCGAAAGCCGAAAACTTCCATTCCTGCTTCGGCGCATTTTTCAACAACGCCGCGAATAACTGCGTTAAGTCCCGGACAGTCGCCGCCGCCGGTCAAAATGCCTATCTTTCTCATGTTGTTTTCTCCTTTTTGTGTTTATACAATGTTTTGCCCGATGGGAAATCAAAAAAGCATGGGCGTGTCAGATGAGCCCGCGTTCGCGCAGCAGCTCGAAAACCGCGTTTGAAATCGTTTCCGGAGGAAGCATCGCACCGTTTTCGGTGCACGGAATGATGACCGTGTCGGAAAAACGTTCGGACATTTCGCGGTATTTGGCTCTTGCGCGGGCCTGAATGCCCGCACTCTTCTCGTAAACATCGCGGCCGCTGCCGATATAGTCACGGAAACCCTTTTTATCAACGTTTTTGCCTGCGCATTCGGTGTCAACGTCGAAAAACAGGTTTAATGTTGGGCGCGGAAGCCCCAGAACATCGTATTCAAGACGGAAAACCCAATCGGCAAAAGCGGAATTATCCGAACCGGGTTCGCTGATATCACGTTCGCGTATGCTCTGATAGACTGCGTTGCTGAGAACATAGCGGTTGATAAGCAGAAAATCCGCTTCCCCGTCGCGATAATTCCGAAAATCCATGAATCTGTCCATTGCGAACCAAAGCGCCATGCTCTTTTGGTCAACGGTGCTTGCGCTTACGCCCTCCGAACAGGAAAGGAATCTTCCGACCTGTTCGCCGAAAAAAGCGTCATAAACAGGGTAAGCACGTTTTTGAACCGTGAACCCCCTGTCCTGAAGCCCCTTCGTGAGCAGTTCAAACTGAACTGTTTTGCCGCTGCCGTCAATGCCTTCGATTGTTATTATCTTTGTTTTACTCATATCCGATTCAATGCCCGCAGTCGTTAAAAATCGAGAATTTTGCGCAGCTGACCGATGCTTTCCGCGTCAAGCAGGGCGCGAATGTGCGTGCCTGTTTCGGTATGCTCCTCGCTCAGCAGCATTCCGCGATCGCGAATCATTGAGACAGCTTCGTATTTGCTGTACGGAACAAGAATATCCACCTCTGTGCGGGCGGAATTGAGTTTCAGCTCAACTGCACTGAGAAGCTTTTCAATGCCCGTGCCGCACAGCGCACTGACGTTAAGCCTGTTTTCACTTTCGGCCGGAAGATCGCAGGATGGGATGGCATCGGCTTTGTTGAAAACGATTATGCGCGGAATATCCGCTGCATGGAGGGATTCGAGAACGCCGTCAACAACGCGCATCTGCTTTTCGTGATAAGGACAGGAAATATCAACAACCTGGAGGATCAGATCGGAGTTTGAAACTTCTTCCAATGTTGATTTAAACGCCTCAACAAGGTCGTGCGGAAGTTTGTTGATGAACCCGACCGTGTCGGAAAGCAAAGCTTCTGTGCCGCCGGAAAGTGTGATTTTGCGCACAACGGGATCCAGGGTTGCAAAGAGTTTATCTTCCGCAAGCACGTTTGAGTCGGTGAGAGCGTTGAGCATTGTGGATTTGCCGGCATTTGTGTACCCGACAAGCGCAACAAGCGGAACACGGTTCGCCTTTCGGCTTTCGCGCCGCAGTCCGCGCTGTTTTTCAATTTCGGACAGTTCGGTTTCAAGCTCGAAAACACGCCGCCTTATCCGCCTTCTGTCGATTTCAAGTTTCTTTTCACCGGGGCCGCGCGTTCCGATGCCGCCGCCCAAACGCGAGAGAACCTGCCCCTGCCCGATAAGGCGGGGAAGACGGTAGCGCATTTGCGCAAGCTCCACCTGTAATTTGCCCTCACGGCTTGTTGCACGGGCAGCAAAAATATCGAGTATAAGCGTTGTTCTGTCAATAACGCGCGCTCCGAGGGTCTCCTCAAGCGTGCGGAGCTGAATTGCGGAAAGTTCATCATCAAAAATGAACAGATCCGCTTCAAGCTCGCTGCCCATAAGGCCGAGCTCGTTGGCTTTGCCGCTTCCGACATAGGTTGCATTGTCGATTGTGCGCCGACGGACACGAACTTTGCCGACCACAAGTGCGCCTGCGGTTTTTGCAAGCTCATTGAGCTCCTCAAGAGTGTCGTACCCTTCGTCATTATCCATGCCCACAAGGAAGGCGCGTTCCTGCTCAACGGCTTCAACTTCTTTTGTCGTGCTGCGGAAACGGTCATCCGAATTGAAAATTTCCGCAATCAGTGCTTTTTGCGGGAGCTTGTAGGGCCGCATGGGCCCGTACACAAGCGCGGCGCGGCTGCCTGTGTCTTCGTCGAAATCGCCGAGATAGGCCGCATAAAGCTGAGTGGGTTTGCCGTCCGAAACTCCGACAGCCGCCATGCAGTCAAGCTTCATTGAGCGCAGCGTTCCGAGATCAACTCCGGAAAGCCTGCCGTCCCCGCTTGGGTGCGTGTGGATGCAGCGAACGCCGCAGAGTCTGTCTTCATTGCGCACGAGGCGCATTGAAGGCATGCTGACCTTTGCGCTGTCGCCTACCGAAACGTCAACAATGCTGCCGTCACGGGAAATATAGACGGAAATCTCGCGGTTGATTTCGCCGGAGCAGGCGCAAAGCTCGCTTAAAAGTTCAAATGATGCAAATTCATCAAGCCCCTGCTTAAAGTCATAAAGGCTCTTCAGTCTGTCCAACATTGCGGACTTGATGCCGGTCAGGTTGCCGTTTGGTTTGTTTGCCATTTATTCTCCGATGAAACCGCAGCGCACGCATTGCGGTACGCAGCGGTTTTTTTGCTTTATCATGCTTATTATACCCGATTGCCGCGGTTGTTTCAAGATTATTGTGTGCAGAGAGACGGGGGAATAAAAAGAAAACAAAAACCTTTGCCGGAAAATCCGAACAAAGGTTTTTGTGGCTGCCGAACTTGGATTCGAACCAAGGATGAACGAGTCAGAGTCGTTAGTGTTACCGTTACACCATTCGGCAATAGAATCCATCCCATTGTGCCGTCCGCCCCTCTTATAATACCCGTCTAAGAAGACAGGCGCGGGTGCGACGCTAATGCTTTCGGTACCCCAAGGCAATGCAAAGCATAATGCGGGGGTGCCTTTCGCGGTTCGACTATCGCCCCTAAAGTTGGAACGAGGGTTTATAATCAGGACGTAACGAACACCGCAGGACAGACATTGGTGGGATTAGTTGGGATCGAACCAACGACCTCTACGATGTCAACGTAGCGCTCTGACCAGCTGAGCTATAACCCCTTGCTTTTCAGCATACTCTATTATACACATAATTTTGAATTTTGCAACCCCTTTTTTGAAATTTATTTTTCGGGGAAATTGTGGTATAATGAGTATAATGTTTAAAAACGGAGCAGAAATGCTTTTAAAACAAGGATTTTTTGAATTTGAACGGAGGAAAAAATTTATGGCTTTTTTTTCGAACGGCGAGGACAAGCTCAAGTTGATGATACTTTTTACCCTTGAGTGCGCCGAAATGCCTCTTTCCCGTGAACAGATTGCAACCGTAATGAGCGAAAACGGGGTTGAAAACTATTTTGACGTGTGCGAGCACATAATCGATTTGGAAGCAAACGGCTGCATTGCATCCGTGCCGACATTCAAAATGCAGATGATAGTTATGACTCCGCGCGGAGAGGAGATTATGAATCTTTTCGGCAAAAACCTTCCGAAATCCCTGCGTGAGTCGATTGAAGGATTTGTCGGCAGCAACAAAGATGAGTTCCGTCGGGAGAATACCTCGCGCATTATCACAACCCCGCTGCCGGACGGCGGTTTCGATGCAACTTTTGCACTCGTTGAAAACGGGGATGCGATATTTGAAATCCGCATCAAGCTCCCGAATGCGGAGTATACGCGTCTTGCGGAGAAAAATTGGGAGGCTCAGAATCAAAAAATATATATAGATACGCTGCTTGCGCTTGTGAAGACGTATCAGAATGCGCAAAACTCGGATGCAGCAGAAACTTGCGCACAGAACAATATATAGTGCTTGGCGGCAGTTTCGTTTTTTCGCGGAATGGTTTATAATAAGCATACTCCGATCACGGTTCGCATTCGTTTTGCTGTGCAGAGGGAATGCTGCCGGATTAAACCGTATTAAATCTGAAAGGTGGAAAACTCAATGTCAAAAACAAGAAAATATATCAGAATCCTCTGTGTTATTCTGTCCGTCGCCGCACTGCTGACCTCCGCTGCGGGCTGTTCACGCAAATCAAACAAAAATGAAAAGGTATTGAAACAGATAATCAATAATCCGGATAGTTATCCGCAGCTCTCTTTTGCGGAATTCAACACGCTGATAAACGGCAAAACGGGACTTTCGGCTGCTGAACTCCCGCGGGACAAGGCTTGCGACACGGGCGATAACGGCTATGATTTCACAAGGTACATAGTCGGCGGGGAATTCATCTTCTCGTGCTATATCAATTCGAAAAAGCCGGATCAGAGCATGTACTCACTCAGCTATTTTGAAAACGGCAGCATCGTTGATGAAGTTTACGGACTTCAAAAATTTCCGGATTTCCTGAAAAAATACGGGAAATAAGTGGAGATTGCAAAGCTGCACAGGCACAACTTGTCTGTCGACGGGCACATTGTCCGGAGCGATGCTGATCGGTCTGCGATCTGATATTTGATTTAAATGAATGATTTATGATAAACCCGCACTTCGCGCAAATGTGAAGAGCGGGTTTTTGCATTATGACGGCAAATCAACGGCTCTCCGATATTTAAATACTGAAGCTCGGGGTATCGGAGTTTGTCTGAAATATGATGATGCCCGCAGAATCTGAAAGAATAACAACATATCTTATAACAAATTTCCACGAATTCGGTTATTCTCCGGAAGGGTTGATTGTTTGAATCTTTCTTACAGATAAATTCACGAAATCGTCAATAATCGGATTGAACCCCGGTGCAAAATGTGGTACAATATTATAAGTATATTTTGCGGAGGTTTTATGCACAACCCGGGTGAAATGAACAGTGAGCGGCATTATTTTGCGCTGATCGGAGATATTATCGACTCGCGGCACGAACAAGATCGTTACGATGTGCAGAAAAAGCTGCAATCGATACTTTCTTCCGTCAATGCCGAAAATGCGGCGCATATTGCGGCAGATTTTTTGATAACACTCGGTGATGAGTTCCAAGGGCTTCTGTTTGCGGAAAAAGGTGCGGATCCGATTTTTGTTGCCGACAGGATAATCGACGAAATGTTTCCGGTTCGCATAAGAATTGCAATCGGTTTCGGCGGAATGGCAACACAAATCCGAAGGGAAGCGGCGATTGGGGCGGACGGAGAAGCGTTTTACCGTGCGCGGCACGGAATGAATTTGCTCAGGAAAGCCGAAAACCGCGGCAGAGCATATTCAAGAATACTGCTTGACGCCGGAGGCACGGAATGTTCGGACTGCGAGCGGAATGCGCGGCGGAAGGAGCTTGAAACCGGCGTGAATACCGTTTTGCTGCTCCTGTCCGCATTGCGGCGGGAGAGAACCAAACGGCAGAACGAGGCGGCAGCGATGTATGTTCGAAATGCGGTCACAAACGCTGCACAAACCCAAACCGAGCTTGCAAAGCGGCTCGGAATAACACAGAGCACGTTCAATATCAGTCTTTCCGTTTCAAACGCAAGGGAGTATGCCGAAGGCCTGATCGCTGCGGAAGCTTTGCTTTCGGAACTGAAAACCGACGGTGAGCATGCGGAGAACGGTGATAAGGAATGTGCCGATAAAACCGTTTTAACCTGAAATTTAAATACGACAACAGAGGATGAATCGATGAAGGAATACACACTTTTGATGCTTGCGCATATGCTCGGAGATTATTATTTTCAACCGCAGTGCCTTGCAAAACTGAAGAGCAGGAACACACTGTATGTTTTGATTCATGCAGGGATTTATGCGGCAGTGATGTTTTCAACGCTGCTGCTGTGCTATTCGAATGCATACTTATATGCGGTTGCTGCCTGTGCCGTGACACATGCGGTGATTGACATTGTGAAGCAGCTGATTTTAAACGGTGCCGCAAAGCGCGGCAGTTTGACCGTGAAACAGGACAGAGCCGCATATCTTATCGATCAGGCACTGCACCTTTCGATAATCCTTGCGGTATCGTTTGCTTCGGCATTTTACGGTGAGGGGCGCGGAATAGAATTTTTGCAAAACGATATAAAAGCCCTCGTTGGCATTGACGGCTTTGCAATGCTCAGCATACTGACGATGCTGCTTGCCGTGCTGAAGCCCGCAAATGTTTTTGTTCAAAAGGTGCTTGTAACCGAAAAACCTGATGAAAAGGTGAAAACACGCCTGAAGCACGGCGGATGCATCGGTTCATTGGAACGATTTATAATAATTTGCATGCTGCTGCTCGGGCAGTATTCCGCTGTTGCGCTTGTTTTCACCGCGAAATCGATAGTCAGATTCAAAGACTTTGAAGATCGCTCCTTCGCGGAATACTATCTTTACGGAACGCTTCTGAGCGTCGCGGTCAGCATCGCACTCTTTGCCTTGCTGAAAATTTTCGGCGCATAAACCTGTGCCGGAAGGAACGACCGAACAATGGATAACAACGGAGATAACACAAAATGAAACTTATTGCAATTGACGGCAACTCACTGATGCACAGAGCGTATTACGCGCTTCCTAACATGACCAACAAAGCGGGTACGCCGACGGGCGCACTGCACGGCTTCCTTTCGATGCTGCTGAAGCTTGTTGATATGCGGCCGGATTACCTGCTTGTTGCGTTTGACATGCCGATAAAAACCTTTCGACATGAAAAATATGCCGATTATAAAGCCGGCAGAAGGGAAACTCCGGACGATCTCCGCACGCAGTTTCCGCTCTTGCAGGAATTGCTGAAAAAAATGGGCATTGCCGTTATTGAATGCGAACGCTTTGAGGCGGACGATATTCTCGGCACATTTTCCCGTCGGGCGCAGAAGGAGGGCGTTGATTCTCTGCTTGTGACCGGGGATCGGGATGCTTTGCAGCTTATCACCGATAATGTACACGTTCTGATGACGAAAAAGGGCATCACCGAAACCGTTGAATACGATAAAGAAACCCTTCTTGCCGAATACGGACTTGAACCTGCACGCATGGTTGATCTCAAAGGCTTAATGGGCGACAATTCGGACAATCTGCCCGGCATTAAGGGCGTCGGCGAAAAGACCGCGCTGAAGCTGCTTTCAAAATACGGAACGATGGAATCCGTGCTTGAAAATGCGGAAAATGAAAAAGGCGCATTGCGGCAGAAGCTGCTTGACGGTGCGGAGTCCGCAAGAATGAGCTATGAACTCGGAACAATAAACACCGATGCTCCCGTGAGCGAGAGTGTGGAGGATTGCAGGTTCAATCCCGCTCTGCTTGCAAACGGTGCGGCGGAGCTGACAAAGCTTGAACTTCGCTCCGTCCTTAAACGCGTGCGTGAACTTGCAGGCACGCAGAATCAAAATTCGGCAAACACGCCTGAAACAAACGGGAAAAATGCTGCCGAGGTTCGAACTGCCGAATTTGATCTCCGCGATGTCAAAAGTGATGAAGAGCTGCAGGCCTGCGTTGATACGCTTCTGCAATGCACTGAAACAGCATTCGATATTTGTGAACAGAGTGTCACGGTCGCTGCAATAACGGGAGAAGGCACAGTGCTTTTCAATGCCTCGGTCGGAGGAGATCTGTTCAGTGCGGCATTGCTGCCCGAACAGGTTCTCTGCGCACTTAAGCCCGTCTTTGAGTCGGAAAAAATCAAAAAAACCGTATTTGATGCCAAATCAAAACGGCATATCCTTGCGCCGTTCGGTGTTGCGCTCAACGGTGAAATTTTCGATGCTATGCTTGCGGATTACCTGCTTAACGCACTGCATCCCGCAAAAACACTTGATGTGCTTGCCGAGGAGAGCGGTATCGGTGAGCGCGGAGCGGCTGCGCTTATCGTTTTGAAACCGAAACTGGAACAAATGCTTGAACGCAGCGGCATGACGGAGCTGTATCGCAATGTTGAAATGCCGCTTGAACATGTGCTGTTTGATATGGAGAGCGCGGGGTTCATGCTCGACAGGGAGGTTTTATGTTCTCTCGGCGAAACCATGGCGGCGCGTTCCGAAGAGCTTGCGAAAGAAATTCACGCGCTTGCGGGGGAAAGTTTCAACATCCTTTCGCCGAAGCAGCTTTCCGTGGTTTTGTTTGAAAAACTCAGCCTTCCGCCGCGAAAGAAAACAAAAACGGGATATTCGACCGACAGTGAGGTGCTTGAAGGGCTGAAGACCATGCATCCTATCGTGGGCAAGGTGCTTGAGTACAGATTCCTGACAAAACTCAAATCAACGTTCATCGATGCAATGCTTCAAAAAATCGGTTCGGACGGACGAATCCGCACAACCCTGAACCAGAATGTTACCGCAACGGGACGTATTTCAAGTCAGGAGCCGAATTTGCAGAACATTCCGGTCCGCACGGAGCTTGGACGCGAAATCCGCCGCGCTTTTGTTGCAAGCCCGGGCTGTGTTCTTGTCGGGGCGGACTATTCGCAGATAGAATTGCGCGTGCTTGCGCACATAAGCGGGGATGAGGCTTTGATTGCCGCATTCAACGACGGGGATGATATCCACACACGCACCGCGGCGGAAGTTTTCGGCGTCCCTAAGGACGAGGTGACGCGTGAAATGCGTTCTGCGGCAAAAGCTGTCAATTTCGGCATTGTGTATGGCATAAGCGCATACGGCCTTTCCGAACAATTGGATATTCCGCCGAAGAAAGCTTCGGAATACATTGAAAAGTACCTTGACCGCTGCACGGGAGTGCGGAACTATATGAAAGCTGCGGTTGAAAACGGCAGGGAAAAAGGCTATGCCGTGACCATTATGGGCAGAAGGCGCGAGCTTCCCGAAATCGTATCTTCAAACCACAACACGCGAAGTTTCGGTGAGCGCGTAGCGATGAATATGCCGATTCAGGGTTCGGCGGCAGATATAATTAAAGCCGCAATGGTGAAGGTCGCAAACAGTCTTAAGGAACAGGGACTCCGCGCACGGCTGATACTCCAGATTCACGATGAGCTGATTATAGACACACCGGAGGAGGAGACGGAGCGCGTGAAAGCTTTGCTTTCAGACTGCATGAGCAATGTTGTAAAGCTTCGCGTGCCGCTCAAAGCGGATGTTGAGTGCGGACACAGCTGGTTTGATACAAAGTAAAGCATTATCATAAAGAAACGGAGGAAAGAACCGACTCTATGTACAGCGAAAGAACAAATGGTTTTGACGCAAAAATCATTGCCGAAAACAAGCGTATTCCGCTGCTTGGGCTTACGGGAAGCATGGCGGCGGGCAAATCCACCGTTTCGGCAATGCTGGCTGAGCGCGGTTTTTTTATCGTTGATGCGGATAAAACGGCGCATGATGTGATTCAAACGGAAAAAGTCTTAAGGAAGCTTACTGATGCGTTCGGCGAGGGCATACTGGATGAATCGGGCAATATAGACCGAAAAAAGCTTTCTGTATGTGTGTTCGGGGAAAAGAAAAACGAAGTGCAGAATAAAGCCTGCCAGGGCAATGCGGCAAATGCTTCAGCGGAACGAATTGCAGCCGAGAAAAAGAGTCGCGTGGAGCTTCTGAATGATATTGTTCATCCTGCCGTGATTGAAAGCCTGCTCGAACAGGCGGAGACGGCGAAACAGCTTCCGGATTGTCCGGGAGTGGTGCTTGATGTGCCGCTGCTTATCGAAAGCGGGCTGCATAAAAGATGCGACAGCGTGATTCTTGTGACGGCGAATATTGAAACACGTTATGCCCGTATAATGAAGCGTGACGGGCTGTCGAGGCGCGAGGCGCGTGCAAGAATTGCGGCGCAGATGCCGCAATGGAAGAAAAAACGCTATGCGGATTACATAATCGAAAACGATACGACCGAGGCCGAGCTGCATTTGCGGGTTGATGAGCTTATCGGAACATTGCAAAAAAATGCGGCGGAAAATAATGCACAGCCGTCCTGCGAGGCATAAAACGCTCCCGCAGAAATAAAGATGCATATGGGGGCGGAGAATATGGCAAAAAAAGCTGCAAAAAGAAAAAATACACGCAAAAATACAGGCAGTCGGAAGAACGGCGGCAGAAACAGGCTTTGGATCATTTTTGCGGGCTGCTGCATTGCGCTTGCGCTTGCGTTCGCGGCTGTGTTCCAAAAACCTTTGCGGAGACATTTTTCTTATCCGATGGAATATGAAGCAGAGGTTCGACGCGCGTGCGAAAAATATGATCTCGACCCCTGCCTTGTATTTGCGGTCATAAGAACGGAAAGTTTTTTTACTCCGGATGCCGTATCGGGTGCGGGCGCACAGGGATTGATGCAGATAATGCCCGAAACGGGCGAATGGATCGCATGG
>ERZ1106939.2303-NODE-2303-length-12128-cov-23.384329_pt1 | contig 12128 bp, 8 predicted proteins | sample MGYA00403669_ERZ1106939 | MGnify/ENA primary metagenome ERZ1106939 (study PRJEB35170, sample SAMEA104062447) | human gut metagenome | biome: human gut; feature: human-associated habitat; material: faeces | place: Denmark | collected 2012-09-28 ...
GCCATGAAATGTCCTACGTGCAGGGAGTCAGCGGTGGGGTCGAAGCCGATGTAGAAGGTCGCCTTGCCTTCGTTTATCATCTTCTTGATCTCTTCCTCGTTGGTTACCTGCGCGATGAGTCCGCGTGCTACTAATTCGTCGTAAAGTGTCATTGTTTTTCTCCTTGATATGTTAATTTTTCAACTTTGAACTGTGTATTATCCGGGAAAACTCCCATAAGCGATGGAAACCTTGATTTCCATTGATACCACCCCTTTCACCGCGCCTGAATCAGCGCTCATCGTTCATTCTTAGCGAATCTCTCATCAGGTCCCTGCCGATCGTTCCATGGCTGAGAAGCTCCCGGGCTTCCTCCAGCCCGAACCACCCCGCCGTTTCCACCTCGCCGGAAAGCCGGAACTCTCCGTGCTTCACCGTGCAGAGATACCCAAGCATGAGATTATCGTGCTTCGGATAGTAATAGCTGCTGATATACCGCATGTTCAGGACTTCCAGCCCGGTTTCCTCGCGTATCTCCCGGAGAGCGGTCTGCTCGGCGGTCTCGTGCTCCTTGATGAACCCCGCAACGCAGACGTAATTCCTTGTCGCGTAGGTCTGGCGTATCAAAGCGTACTTCCCCGCGCCGTCGGTCAGCAGGCATATCACGCATGGGTAGGAAAAACTGAACCACGGTCTGCCGCAGTTTTCGCAGAATGATGTCTCGCCCTCGTCGCCGATAGTCTTTGTTATTAGTTTCTCTCCGCACTCAGGGCAGAATTTGAACTGCATATGATCACCTCCCGGGTATTATTTCCGATAACGTCTGTACAATACAAAAGCCCCCCATGAGCAGAACTCACAGAGGGCGAATTATCGCGGTACCACCTCAGTTTGCCGCCTGCGCGGCCTTATGGGACACAATCATGTCCGCAGCGCTGTATCGGGCGCGCCCGGCACCGCCTACTGCCCCATGGGGGTTCAGGGTGCAGCTCGGGACCGTAATTGGGACGCCGCCTCTTATCTGCCTTGCACCGGCCGGCAGCTCTCTGGACAGGAGCATCGGGACGTACTTGATTTCGTCATAGCATTCAACAGACAGAACTTTAGCACATTTTGTCGGTAAAGTCAAGCGGCCGTGCACATTTTTGAGAGATGTTCCAAATGTAAGAAGCTGCCGCCCTGGAGGCCGGATTTCACTTGCATTGCAGAGCGGCAGAAGGTATAATAGAATTTAAATAGAGAAGCATTCTTTTTGTATGGATCCGGCGAGCTTCGTCCCGCTGGACAGCACCTACAAAAGAAGAAAGAGAGGACCCGGATGGAGCAGCTTGCATCTTTTTTGAAACGATTCCAAACAGAACCTGCTGCGGATGCATACCGGTATCTCGGCTGCCACAGGCTGGAAGACGGGAGCGGCTATGTGTTCCGCGTCTGGGCGCCGCACGCCGCGGCCGTCCATGTCGTCGGTGATTTTAATTTCTGGAACGCAGAGGATCTTCCCATGCGGAAGCTGGACGGCGGCGTGTGGGAAGCCGTTTCCGCCTACGCCAAAGAGGGGCAGGCCTATAAATACTGCGTGCAGGGCCGCTCCGGCCGGACGGTCTACAAGACCGATCCCTACGGCAACCGCTGCTGCGCGCTGCCGGAGACCTCCAGCATCATCGACCCGCCGGACGGCTTCTGCTGGCATGACGGTGCCTACCGCGCCCGCATGGCAAAACAGTCGGCCATCCGCCGGCCGGTTAATATCTACGAGGTCCACATCGGATCCTGGAAGCGGCACGACGACGGCAGCTACCTGAGTTATGAAGAGCTGGCCGCGGAGCTCGTCCCCTACGTCAAGGACATGGGCTACACCCATATCGAGCTCCTGCCGATCATGGAATACCCCTACGACCCCTCCTGGGGCTATCAGGTCACCTGCTACTTTGCTCCCACCCACCGCTACGGGACGCCGAAGCAGCTCATGCAGTTCGTCGACGCTTGCCATCAGGCGGGGATCGGCGTGATCCTCGACTGGGTCCCGGCGCATTTCCCGAAGGACGAAAACGGCCTGTTTGAGTTCGACGGCGAATGCTGCTACGAGCTCTCCGACCCCATGATGAACGAGCACCCGGACTGGACGACCCGGATCTACGACTACGGCAAGCCTGAGGTGCAGTCCTTCCTTATCTCCAACGCCTGCTATTGGCTTTCCTATTTTCACGTCGACGGGATTCGAGTCGATGCAGTTGCTTCCATGCTGTACCTGGACTATAATCGGAAGCAATTCAAGCCCAACCGCTTCGGCGGCCGGGAAAACCTCGAGGCCATTGACTTCCTGCGCAGGCTCAACGCGGCGGCCTTCCAGGTGAGTCCCGCGGTCATGATGATCGCGGAGGAATCCACGGCCTTCCCGCTGATCACCAGACCCGACTATGATGGCGGTCTCGGCTTCCTCTTCAAGTGGAACATGGGTTGGATGAACGACATGCTCAAATATATGTCCCTCGACCCGCTGTGGCGCAAGGGCGACCATAACGCGCTGACGTTCTCCATGACCTACGCCTATTCCGAGAATTTCATCCTCCCGCTCAGCCACGACGAGGTCGTGCACGGCAAATGCTCGCTGATCGGCAAAATGCCGGGCAATTACGACGATAAATTCAACAACCTCCGCGCGTTTTTTGCCTACCAGATCGCGCATCCGGGCAAGAAGCTCAACTTTATGGGCAACGAATTCGCCCAGTTCATTGAGTGGAACTACACGCAGGGGCTCGACTGGATGCTGCTGGACTACGAAAAGCACCGGAAGATGCAGCATTTCGTGCGCACGCTCAACCATTTCTATCTGGACCACCGCTGCCTCTGGGAAAACGACTCCGACTGGGACGGCTTCCGCTGGCTCTCGTGCGACGACCGCGACAATTCCATCGTCGCCTTCCGCCGCATCAGCCGCAAGGGCAAAGAGCTCATCGCCGTGTGCAATTTCTGCCCGGTCCTGCGGGAGGACTACAGCCTGCCGCTGCCGAAGGCCGGGTGGTACAAGCCCATCCTCAACACCGACGATGCCGCGTTCGGCGGCTTCGATTTCCAGCCCGCGCCGGTCCACGCCGTGCGCAGGGCGCAGGGCGAATACGCCTACAGCGGCACGTTCCGCGTCCCGCCGATGAGCGTCTGTTTCTATCAGCACGTAAGGAGCAATCCGGAAAAATAAAATAAAAAAACACAAATACAGAATAGAGGAACAAAGGAAGAATACAGGAGGAGATCCAGCTATGCAATTTCAGAAAAAACGTTGTGTCGCCATGCTCCTGGCAGGTGGTCAGGGCAGCCGTCTGATGGTCTTGACGGAGAACACGGCCAAACCTGCCGTTCCGTTCGGCGGCAAATACCGCATCATTGATTTCCCGCTTTCCAACTGCGTAAACTCCAAGATCGACACGGTCGGCATTATGACCCAGTATCAGCCGCTGGAGCTCAACGAGTACATCGGCAACGGCCAGCCGTGGGGCCTCAACTCCTCGCACGGCGGCGTACAGGTCCTGCCGCCCTACGCCAAGAGCAAAAACTCCGAGTGGTACAAGGGCACGGCCAACGCCATCTATCAGAATATCCCGTTCATCGAGCGCTATAACCCGGACAACGTGCTGATCCTCTCCGGCGACCACATCTACAAAATGGACTACGCCGCCATGCTCCGCTTCCACGAGCAGCGCGACTCCGACTGCACCATCGCCGTCCGTGAAGTCCCGCTCAAGGAGGCCTCCCGCTTCGGCATCATGAATACCCGCGAAGACGGCTCCATCTATGAATTTGAGGAGAAGCCCAAAAAGCCCAAGAGCACCAATGCGTCGATGGGCATCTACGTCTTCAAGTGGAGCGTGCTGCGTGCCTTCCTGGAGGCCGACGAGGCCGACCGCACGAGCGAGAACGACTTCGGCAAAAATATCATCCCCGCCATCCTGAACGCGGGCCACAAGCTCTACGCCTACCGCTTTGAGGGCTACTGGAAGGACGTCGGCACGATCTCGAGCCTGTGGGAGGCCAATATGGACCTGCTCGGCAAGCATCCGGCCTTCGACATCTACGGGACCGTCGGTCACAAGATCTACGCCAGAAACCAGGCCATGCCGTCGAGCTTCATCTCCAGATCCGCGGAGATCCGGGAGAGCTTTGTCGCCGAGGGCTGCAACATCGAGGGTTCGATCAACCATTCCATCATCTCCACCGGCTGCTCCGTCGGCAAGGGCGCGGAGATCACCGACAGCGTCATCATGCCGGACGTCGTGATCGAAAACGGCGCTGTCATCCGCAGCGCGATCATCGCCGAGGGCTGCCACATCAAGGCCGGCGCCCGCGTCGGCGACTATGTGGAGGGCGAAGAACGGAAGATCAGCGTCATCGGCAAGGATAAGATCATCGCAGAGGGCACCGTGATCGATGCCGGCGCGATCGTATAAGAGAGGAGGATACCGACATGGAAGCAATGGGCATTATTTTCTCCAATATCTATGACAACAACATGGGCGAGCTCACCCGCGAGCGGACCTCGGCCTCCATCCCGTTCGGCAGCCGCTACCGCCAGATCGACTTTGCCCTGTCCAACATGGCAAACTCCAAGATCAGCAACATCGGCATCGTCACAAAATACAACTACCAGTCACTGATGGACCACCTCGGCAACTGCGAGGAGTGGGACCTGAAGCTCGGCGAAGGCGTGCGCTTCCTGCCGCCGTACGCGACCGGCCATACCGGCGCCTACCGCGGCAAGCTTGAGGCGCTGCAGACCGCCATGCCGGTTCTCGACCGCTGCGACGCGGAGTATGTCGTGCTGTCGGACACCACGGTCCTGTGCGCCATCAACTTTGCCGCCGTGCTCGACGAGCATATCGCCTCCGGCTGCGACATCACCGTGATCGCTAAGGCCGGCTATGCCGACGGCAAACGGCGGCAGCCGCTGGCCGTGAAGCTCGGCGAGGACGGAAAGATCGTCGATCTGGCTGTGGACTACTGCGCGCCGTCCGATTACCTCGTCGGCATGAGCATGTTCATCATGCGCCGTGACAAGCTCATCCAGATCATCCGCGAGATGGTCCCGCACGGCAAATACCACTTCGAACGGGATTTCATCCTGCCGGAGTATAACGCGGGCAATCTGAAGGTCAATGTCTACCCGTTCCACAATGTGGCACTGTTCAACCAGAGCGTGGACGAGTATTTCGTCAACAACATGAAGCTGCTCGACGCCGATGTGCGCCGCAGCCTCTTCCGCAGCGAGATCCCCATCTACACCAAGGTCCGCGACGCCGTCCCGACGCTCTTCGGCTACAACGGCCAGGCGGCCAACTGCCTCATTGCCGACGGCTGCCATCTGTTCGGCAAGGCGGAAAACTCTGTCATCTTCCGCGAGGTCGACATTGAAGAGGGCGCGGAGGTCCGCGATTCGATCGTCATGCAGGGCAGCAGGATCGGCGCGGGCGCGTCCATCCGTTACTGCATTCTGGACAAAAATGTGACCATCCGCCCGGGCACCAAGCTGCTCGGCTCAAAAGACCATCCGCTGGTGGTCGACAAAGGAGATACCGTATGAAAATCGCAGTTGTTGCCTCTGAGGCCGCGCCGTTCGTCAAGACCGGCGGCCTCGGCGACGTGATGCAGGCGCTCCCGCTTGCACTTTCCAAGCAGAAAAACACTTACGTCAGCCTGTTTCTTCCGTATTACAGCCAGATCAAGTATTCCGAGAAATGGCCGGTGGAGTTTCTGGGCGCGTTCGATGTGCCGCTGGCCTGGCGGCGCGAGTATGTCGGCATTTTCCGCCTGAAGACCCGCCGGAAAAAGCTGCAGATCTATTTTATTGACAACGAGCACTACTTCAACCGCGGCGGCATCTACGGCTTCGTCGACGACGGCGAGCGCTACGCCTACTTCAGCAAGGCTGCGCTCGCGGCCATGAACTATCTCGAGCTCCGGCCCGACGTGGTCAGCTGCCATGACTGGCAGGCCGCTCTCATCCCGCTGCTGCTCAAGACCGAGTACCACGGCTGCTTCCCGGAGACGAAAAGCGTCTTTACCATCCATAACATCGAGTATCAGGGCAAGTGCAACCTGCAGTTCAACTATGACGTGCTGGGCCTCGGCGCAGGCTGCGACGAGATCCTGCGGTTTGACGACTGCACGAACTTCATGAAGTCTGCCATCGTCATGGCCGACCGCGTCACGACCGTCTCCGAGACCTATGCGCAGGAGCTGCGGTATCCGTATTACTCCCACGGGCTCGACGGCGTGCTGCAGAGCCGCGGCAGTGATTTTTCCGGCATCACCAACGGCATCGACATGCAGGTGATCGACCCGGAGCGCATGGAGCTGCTCGCCAAGAACTACACGGCAAAGACCCTGCGCGAGGGCAAGACCGCCAACAAGCTCGCCCTGCAGCAGCGTGTCGGTCTGCCGGAGGACAAGGACGTGGCGGTGCTCGCCATGGTGACGCGCCTTGTCGGCCACAAGGGTATCGACCTTCTGTGCTACATTGCCGAGCGGCTGCTGCAGCGGCGCGTGCAGCTCGTGATCATCGGCACGGGCGAGGAAAAATACGAGTGGTATCTGAATACCCTGCGTGACCGCTTCGGCGACAAGGTCTCCGTCAATCTGCTCTTTGACGGCGGACTGGCCAATCTGGTCTATGCGGCGTCGGATCTGTATCTCATGCCGTCGAAGTCCGAGCCCTGCGGCCTGTCGCAGCTCATTGCGATGCGCATGGGCTCCGTCCCGGTCGTCAACGCCACGGGCGGGCTCAAGGATACGGTCTGGCCCTACAACGAAGCGGATGAGGCCGGCCGCGGCTTTACCTTCCAGAGCTACAACGCCGACGATTTCCTCGCCGCGATCGACCGCGCGCTCGCCCTTTACTACAACGAGCCTGAAAAATGGCTGCGGCTGGCGCAGAACGACATGGCCGTCGATTCGAGCTGGGACGTCCCGGCCCAGAAATACATGGCGCTGTTCCAGAACGTCTGCGGCCAGTAACAAAACGATATCTTAGACAGAAAAAGGATAACAAAGATCAATGATAAAAGAGAACCTTCTGCAGCATCTGCAGGAATGCTGCGACCGTATGTTCGGCTGCTCGCTGGAAATGGCCACGGAAAAGCAGGTCTACCGCGCTGTCTGCGTGGCAGTCCGGGAGCTTCTGGAGGATGAGCGCCGCGCGTTCGTCGAGCAGACCCGCGCGCAAGAAAACAAGCAGGTCTACTACATGTCGATGGAGTTTCTGGTCGGCACGAGCCTGCGCAACAACCTGTTCAACATGGGCCTTCTGGAGCCGGCAGGGGAGATCCTGAACGAGCTTGGCTTCAGCCTCGAGCGTCTGTGTGCGCTCGAGCCGGATGCCGGTCTCGGCAACGGCGGTCTCGGGCGGCTCGCCTCGTGCTATATGGACGCGGCGACGGGCCTGGGCTATCCGGTCACGGGCTTTTCCATCCGCTATGAGTTCGGCATCTTCCGCCAGAAGATCGTCGACGGCTGGCAGATGGAATTCCCGGACAACTGGCTCGAGATGGGCGATGTCTGGCTGCACCCGCGCAAGGATGATGCCGTGGAGGTCCGCTTCGGCGGCCAGGTCCACGAATGGATGGACGGCGACAAGTTCAAGACGGCCCAGACCGGCTATCAGTCCGTCATCGCCGTGCCACATGATCTGTATATTTCCGGCTACGGTTCGAAAGCCGTCAACAAGCTCACGCTCTGGAGTGCCAGCATGCCGCAGAGCTTCGACATGAACGCTTTCTCGCGCGGCGACTATGTCCGCGCACTCGAGCAGAACACCATGGCCGAAGCGATCTCCAAGGTCCTCTATCCGGCGGACAACCACATCAACGGCAAGCGCCTGCGCCTGCGCCAGCAGTATCTGCTGGTCTCAAGCTCGCTGCAGTCGATCCTGAATGAGCACCTGAAGAACTATCACACGCTCGACAACCTTGCTGACAAGGTCGCCGTCCACATCAACGACACCCATCCGGCCCTGTGCGTGCCGGAGCTGATGCGGCTTCTCGTCGACGAGCACGACTACGGCTGGGACCGCGCGTGGGAGATCACCTGCGCCACGCTCTCCTACACCAACCATACTGTCATGGCCGAAGCGCTCGAGCGCTGGCCGGTCAGCCTGTTCCAGGAGCAGCTGCCGCGGATCTACTCGATCTGCCAGGAGATCAACCGCCGTCTCATGGAAAAGCTGCAGCGCGTCTACCCGAACGACCCCGGCAAGTGGAACTATATGGCCGTCATCGCCAACGACGAGGTCCGCATGGCGAACCTCTGCCTGACCTGCTGCCATAAGATCAACGGCGTTTCGCAGCTGCATACGGACATTCTGGAAAAGACCATTTTCCGCGATTATTATAATCTCGACCACAGCCGCTTCCTCAACATCACCAACGGCATCGCCTACCGCCGCTGGCTGTGCCAGTCGAACCCGGCCCTCTCCAGCTATCTGCAGACGCTCATCGGCGACGGCTTCCTGAAAGATGCCAATGCGCTCGAGGCGCTCGAGCAGTACCGCGGCGATCTGGACGTGCTGGAAAATCTGCGGGCCATCAAGCGCAAGAACAAGGTCCGTCTGGCGGCCTACATCGCCGAGCACAACGGCGTCAACGTCGACCCCGACTCGATCTTCGACGTGCAGGTCAAGCGGCTGCATGAGTACAAGCGGCAGCTGCTGAACGTGCTCTACATCCTGACGCTCTACAACGAGATCAAGGATCATCCCGAAAAGCCGGTCTTCCCGCAGACGTTCATCTTTGCGGCCAAGGCCTCGGCGGGCTATTATCTGGCCAAGCAGATCATCTCGCTGATCGTGGCCGTCTCGAATCTGGTCAACTCTGACCCGCAGGTGCAGGGCAAGCTCAAGGTCGTCTTCATTGAGGACTACAAGGTCTCGCTCGCGGAGATCATCATCCCCGCCGCAGACCTTTCCGAGCAGATCTCCGTTGCGGGCAAAGAGGCCTCCGGCACGAGCAACATGAAGCTCATGATCAACGGTGCGGTCACCCTCGGCACGCTCGACGGCGCGAACGTCGAGATCCGCGACCGGGTCGGTGACGACAATATGTTCCTCTTCGGCATGACCGCTGACGAGGTGCAGGCGCTGTGGCAGCGCGGCTATGACCCGCACCAGTTCCTGACGCCCGAGCTTGACCGGGTGCTGCAGATGCTTACCTCCGGCGCGCTTGGCCAGCGGTTTGACGATGTGGCGGCATCCCTGCTCACGCCACGCTTCGGCGCTGCCGACAGCTATATGACGGTCGCTGACTTTGAAAGCTACAAGACCGCAAAGAAGCGCGCAGTCGAGGTCTATCAGGACCGGACGCGCTTCGCGCAAATGTCCCTCACCAATATCGCCAGAGCCGGCATCTTCTCCTCGGACCGTTCGGTCGAGCAGTACGCGAAGGAGATCTGGGACCTCTGATTTCTTCATACACCCCAGACAAAGACCGGCGGCAGCGCCGGCCTTTGATTTGACCGATCAAAACGGACGGAGACCCATATGAGAATTCTATTCGACAGCAAGCTTTCTCAGTTCAAAACGCCCTTCGGCACGCTGCAGGAGAACGAGACCTGCACGTTTCATATCCTGATCCCGTGCAGCTGCCGGACCACGGCGGCCGCGCTCGTCCTGCAGGCTGAAAATGGGCAGGAGCTGCGGCGTGTGCCGCTCACCAAGCAGTCGGACGACACGCTTTACGATACCTGGGGCGGGGAAATGGCCGTCTGCGAGGCCGGGCTCTACTTCTACTACTTCCATATCACCACGCAGGACGGCGCGTTCCGCCTCTTTAAGCAGGGACAGAGCGACACGAACATGGAGGCGGGCGGCCTCTGGCAGCTGAGCGTGCTGGCGGACAAATATCCCGTCCCGGCCGGCTGTGCGGGCGCCGTCATGTATCAGATCTTCCCGGACCGCTTCTGCCAGAGCGGCAGCTGCGATCTGACCGGGAAAATCAGGCCCTACTGGGTGCACGAAAACAAGGACGACATACCGGTCTACCTGCCGGATGCCAACGGCGAGGTCCTGAACAACGATTTTTACGGCGGTAATCTGAACGGCATCCGGGAAAAGCTGCCGTACCTGCAGGAGCTTGGTGTGGAGATCCTGTACCTGAACCCGATCTTCTACGCCTGGTCGACGCACCGGTACGACACCTGCGACTATAAGCGGATCGACCCCATGCTCGGCACGGAGGAGGATTTCCGCGCGCTCTGCGCCGAGGCGCACGCGCATGGGATGAAGGTCATTCTGGACGGCGTGTTCAGCCACGTCGGCAGCCGCAGCGCATATTTCCAGCAGGCCATCCATGATCCGTCCTCGCCCTACCGCGGCTGGTTCCGGTTCCAGCACTATCCGGACGTCTACGACAGCTGGTGGGGCATCACGACGCTCCCGTGCGTCGACAAGATGAATCCGGATTTCATCCGCTACATGATCGACGACGAAGACAGCGTCGCAGTGCACTGGCTGAAGCTCGGCGCCGACGGCTGGCGGCTGGACGTGGTCGATGAGCTGCCGGACGCATTCCTTGCGCGCCTACGCGCGCGCATCCGCGTGTATAAGCCGGACGCGCTGCTGATCGGCGAGGTCTGGGAGGATGCGTCCAACAAGATCGCCTACGACCAGCGCCGCCGGTACTTTACCGACCGGCAGCTCGATTCCGTCATGAACTACCCGTGGCAGAAAGCGATCCTGCGCTATGTCCGCAGCGAGGACGACGGCACGGCGCTCGGCGACGCCATCCGAACGCTTGCGGAGAATTATCCGCCGGACGTGCTGCAGACGGTCATGAACATCCTCTCCACGCACGACACGCCGCGCGCAATCAACGCCATTCTCGACCCGCGCGACGGTGATCGGACGGACCTTGCTCAGCGGCATTTCACGCAGGAGCAGCTGCGCGAGGGCAGGCAGCGCCTCAAGCTGGCAGCCTTCCTGCAGTTCATGCTGCCGGGCATGCCCTGCATCTACTACGGCGACGAAGCCGGGATGACCGGCTACCGGGACCCATTCAACCGGAAATTCTATCCCTGGGGCAGGGAAGACGGAAATTTAGTCTCGTTCTATCGCTCGCTGGCCCGCGTGAAAAAAAGTGCGCCCGCGCTGCGCAGCGGGACTGTCCTCGTGCTGGAGGCCGGCGGCGGCCGGCTCCTGCTGCTGCGGCAGTCGGCGGAGGGCAGCGTCGCGGTCTGCTGCAACCAGTCGCCGGAACCCTGGACGCTGCCGCACAGCGGCACGATCCTGCTTGGCGGCGGGATCATGGAATACACCGGTGAGACCGTCACGCTCGGCCAGGGCGGCTTCTGCGCGATGGAGCGCAAATAAAGATCAGACGAGAAAAGGGACGTACCAACTGGTACGTCCCTTTTCCTATCGTTTACTTTTTGAGCGTCAGGCGGTAATCTTCGCCGTCTTCGACGGCTGTGACCTGATAGCCGCTGTGCGCGGCAAAGCGCTTGATGTTTTCCACAGCGGTCTCATTGTCGACCAGGACCTCGAGCGTATCGGGGTGCTCCGCTTCGAGCGCCTTCTGGACCATGACCACGGGCATGGGGCAGAGATATCCTCTTGCATCAACCATTCGTTTTCGCCTCCTGCTTCTTCATGCTGTTTACATAAGATACGACCAGCACGATCACGATGCCGAGAATGACTGCGACCTTGCCCTTCGTGGAGATGCCGCCAACGACATACTCACCAGCCTCGCTGACGGAGTCGGCGTTGCCGGCCAGACCGAAGTTATGCGCGAACGCAGCGCCGACGATCATGCCGAACACCGTAACAGCGGAATCCGCGTTGCCGCTGCCGGCCAGAATGAGCTGACGCAGCGGGCAGCCGCCGAGCAGCACGGAGCCCCAACCGGCGAGCAGCATGCCGAGGAAGTTCCAGACATGGCTGGAGTGCGCAACGGGCTGCGAGGTGAAGCCGAGCTTGAAGCTGCCGCCGATGAGGTTGCCGATCAGGACCGTGACGAAGATGGCGATGAAGCCCCACAGCAGGTGCATGTCCTTGAACATCATCGTGTCACGCAGACCGCCGACCATACACATGCGGGACTTCTGCGCCAGCGCGCCGACGACGAGGGCGATGACAAGCGCGATGAAAAACGGTGCATGCTTGGAGCCGG
>ERZ1106939.2312-NODE-2312-length-12061-cov-4.811594_pt1 | contig 12061 bp, 6 predicted proteins | sample MGYA00403669_ERZ1106939 | MGnify/ENA primary metagenome ERZ1106939 (study PRJEB35170, sample SAMEA104062447) | human gut metagenome | biome: human gut; feature: human-associated habitat; material: faeces | place: Denmark | collected 2012-09-28 ...
GAATACAGATACTGCATATGCTTGCCCTCGCCCACTCTGTAAAGCGGCGGGATCGCGATATAGATGTGACCCTCATTGATCAGATCCGGATAAAACCGATAGAAAAATGTCAGAAGCAATGTAGCGATATGCGCGCCATCGACATCGGCATCAGTCATAATGATGATCTTGTCATAGTTTAATTTATTAATATCAAAATCGTTGCCATAGCCCTGCATAAAACCGCATCCAAATGCATTAATAAGTGCTTTGATCTCAGCATTCTCAAGAACCTTGGCTACTGTTTTCTTCTCTACGTTTAAGATCTTACCACGAAGTGGCAGGATCGCCTGATATTTACGGTTTCTGGCTGTTTTAGCAGAGCCGCCGGCAGAATCACCCTCGACTATGAAAATCTCGCATTTGGACGAATCATTAGATTCCTGCTTGGCAAGCTTTCCATTTCCTTCAAAGGAGAATTTATTCAGATTGATCTTGGATTTTTCCAGTGCTTTTTTCTTCGACAGGCTGACTGCCCGATCACAGATATCCTTAAGCACATCATAATTACGATCAAAATATACGGTCAGCTGTTCTTTTACGATATCATCGACAGCCTTTGTTACATCGGTATTTGACAACTTTGTCTTCGTCTGGCCCTCAAACTGTGGATCTGGATGCTTTACAGAGATGATCGCCTGCATACCGGAACGGATGTCTGCGCCACTTAAGTTCGCATCCTTTTCCTTCAATAATCCAAGCTCATTTCTTGCATATGAGTTAATCAGCTTTGCAAATCCTGACTTAAAGCCTGTTACATGCGTTCCGCCTTCCGGATTCGTGATATTATTTGTAAAACCGATGATGTTTTCTTCCCCGTCCTCTGTCATGACAAATACGATATCAGCAGTTATATTCTCTTTCTCTCCACTGATCGCAATGATCGGTGAAGTATGTGTAAGTCCTTCCGATATATCCTCTACAAATGCAGACAGACCGCCCGGCTGATGGAATACGGCCGGTTCCTTGCCGTCTCTCTTATTATGAAATGTGATCGTAAGCTCCGGATTCAGATATGCCGTTTCCTTGATTCTCTGCATGATCGCATCGGCTTTAAATTTTACTGTTTCAAAGATCGTATCATCCGGATATAGGGTTACCTTTGTTCCGGTTCGTTTCTCTTTTAACCGGGTACGCGGCAGATTCCCTTCCGGAGTCAGCTCCGTTACCGGAACGCCATACTCATAGCTGTCCGTGTAGAGATATCCGTCTCTTGCGACCTCAACCAGCAGCTTCTTTGATAATGCATTTACAACAGCAGAACCTACACCATGAAGACCACCACTGATCTTATATGTGGAGCTGTTGAACTTACCACCGGCATGCAGTACGGTATATACGACACGTTCCGCAGGTATTCCCTCTGTCTCATGTATATCAACAGGAACACCCCGTCCATCATCTGACACGGTCGCTGAACCGTCTTCATTGATACTGACATATATATTTTTACAATAACCTGCAAGGTGCTCGTCCACGGAGTTATCGATCAGCTCCTGAATCAGATGGTTCAGACCGCTTCTTCCGGTGTTACCGATATACATACCCGGTCTGAGTCTTACAGGCTCTAGTCCCTTCAGCACCTCTATATTTTTTGCACTATACGACATAACATTTCCTCTCTATCCACATAATCATTGATTAGTATATTCTGTATTCCATTTTTTTGCAAAGAAATTATTCTGTTTCTTTCTTTTCAATACCGATTTTTTCTTCGATATCGTCTGTCTCCCCGATAATATCCAGATCAAAATAGAATACAACTCCATCTTTTACATTATACACACCATAACACTTCTTATGTGCCTGCATGGTAGCCGCGACAATGGACAGACCGATGCCGCTTCCGCCATATTCTCTGCTTCTTGCCTTATCTACCTTGTAGAACTTGATGAACAGCTTCTCCAGTTCGCCCTCCGGTACATTTGGTCCCTGATCATATACATAGACACGGAGATTTCCAAGGATCGATCCTTCTTCATATGTGGCTCCCGTTTTTTCATACATATATTTTTCTGTCCAGACACGGACTTCTTTCTCTTTATAGCAATAATGGATCGCATTTGTCAGATAATTACGGAAGACTTCTTCGATCATGAATTCGTCCGCATAGACATTGATCGGATCTATATCATCATAAACGATCGTAACCTGACTCTGCTCTGCAAGGATTGCAGACGAATCGATGGAATTATGGATCAGATCAACGATATTGAACATTTCCTTATTCACTCGGTTCTGCCCGAATTCTATCTCATTCAGATCAAGTAACTGCTTTACCAGCTTATTCATCTTGTTTGCTTCATCAACAATGACATCACAGTAAAAATTCTTGCTTTCTTCATCATCATTGATATTATCCCGCAAGCCTTCTGCATAACCCTGTACCAGTGCGATCGGTGTCTTTAATTCATGTGATACATGTGACAGGAATTCCTTACGCATCTCGTCAATCTTGATCTTCTCATCAATCTCCACCTGAAGCTTCTGGTTTGTCTCCTTAAGCTCCGTCAGCGTCTCATTCAGCTTATACGACAGATCATTCATATAACAGGACAGCTCACCGATCTCATCATTGGACGGATGCTCGATCCTTGCATCAAAATCAAGAGTTGCCATTCGTTTTGCAACCCTGGTAAGCCGTTTGATCGGTCCGGCAAATATCTCACTGACAAAATACATCAGAATACAACTGATGATTGCTGTTGTAATCAGTACAGCCATAAAATATTTGATCGTTGTCTGGATCGTGGAATCCACTCTGGCAATTGTGGTACGCACGATAATAACAAATCCATTATCCAGAAATCCGAGCAGATCAAAATAACTCTGAGCTGTATCCTTATCCTTTGTGATCTGTATCTTATAATCCTTATGCTTCTCGACCTCTTCCCGTTCGATCTGGGAATTATTCGCATCTATACTGTCTGAGAACATCAGGAACTCACCGATACTTTTCAGATTGTTAAATACAGCCGTATCCTCATTTACCGTTGTATAGATCTTCATATGAACATCATCCACAATATAGATCATCGCATCGGATTTATTCTCGAGCAGGCTCTCCATGCTGTCAAGGTCATAGCTGCCATCTCTGTTCTTATTTGATGAATCTTTGAAAAAAGCATCACATTCCTGATAGGTCTGGATCAGATTATTTTTCAGTTCATTGTAGTAATATTTTTTAATGAAGATAACGGACAAAATGCCTGACAGCAGGATCATCACAGTAATGATCGCCATCAGACAAAGTGTTATCTTACTCCTTATCGACCTTTTTCTCATCATCCACCTCGAACTTATATCCCATGCCCCAGATCGTCTTGATATAGTCACCTTTATCCTTCAACTTGCTTCTGAGCTTCTTTACATGGGTATCAATCGTTCTGGCATCTCCAAAATAATCATAATTCCATACATTATTCAGTATCTTCTCTCTGGATAATGCAACTCCTTTATTCACCATAAAATAATTCAACAGCTCAAATTCTTTATAACTGAGTTCGATCGGTTCTCCATCGATCGTTACGATATGGGCTGCAAGATCCATCGTGATACCGCCTGCCGAGATCACACTGTCAGCTGGTACATCACTGGTTCTTCTTAAGATTGCTTCTACTCTGGCAACCAGGATCTTCGGACTGAACGGTTTGGAAATATACTCATCCACGCCCAGATTAAAGCCCTGCAGCTCGTCGCTCTCCTCGCCCTTCGCCGTCAGCATGATGACCGGTGTATGGTATCCTTCCTTCAAACGGAACTGCCGACAAACCTCAAGCCCGTCCATCTTCGGCATAATGACATCCAACACAAGCAAATCGAAAACTCCTTCCTGTAACATAGCCCATGCCGTGCCTCCGTCGTGTGCCACTTGTACTTCATGCCCGAACTCCTGCAAGCCCCGCCTGATGAACGAAGCGATGTTCTGTTCGTCTTCCGCCAATAGTATTTTTGCCATAATCTTCGCATCCATGGGATTTCATCTGCAAATATACGGATTTTGCATGTCACAAACTCCTTTGCTTCAGATTTCCGTTCTTATCATACAACATTTTACCATAGACAAACTCTACAATCAAAGGAAATACGAACAGGGCAAAGAAAGTAGCTCCCACCAGACCTCCAATGATGACTATGGCCAACGGGCGTTGCGACTCCGAACCGATGCCATGGCTTACGGCTGCCGGCATCAGACCGATGGCGGCCATCGCAGCCGTCATGACCACCGGACGGACACGGGAACGCACACTTTCTTTCACGGCACACGATAATGTCAACCGTTCTTTCAGGTTATGCTTGATATCCGAAATCATAATCACGCCGTTCTGGATACAGATACCGAACAAGGCGATGAAACCGATACCGGCCGAAATCGAAAAGTTAAACCCAGTAGCCCACAATGCCACAATACCTCCTGCAGCTGCAAAAGGTACATTCAACAGTACCAGACCGGCATCCCGAGCATTGGAGAACAAAATGAACAAGATGACGAAAATGATGGCGATACTTACCGGGACCACTTGCGACAAACGTTTCGTGGCTCGCTGTTGGTTCTCGAAATCCCCGGTCCATTTCAAACTGTACCCCTCTGGCAAACGGACGGAGGCATTCACCTTCTCCTGTGCTTCGGCCACAGCCGTTCCCATATCCCGGCCACGCACCGAGAACTTCACGGCACAAAAGCGTGCATGATTGTCGCGGAAAATCAACAACGGGCCGGTAATGGTCCTTATTTCCGCCAATTCCTTGATGGGTATCATCGTCCCATCCATTGTCGGCACGAGTATTTTCCCGATTTCTTCCTCGTCCTGCCTGAATTCCGGTTTATAACGTACCATGATGTTAAACTTGCGTTCATCTTCGTACAACAACGAAGCCGACTTTCCGCCGATGGCCATTTCGATAATGGCCTGCACATCCTCTTTGGATACCCCGTAACGTGCCAAACGTCCCTCGTCCAATTCTATACGCAACTCCGGTTGCCCGATATTCCGAATCACTCCCAAGTCCTCAATCCCTTCGACCGTACCGAGAATCTTGTCGATTTCCATGGCAATCTTTTCCGAACGGTACAAATCCTTCCCGAATACCTTCACGGCAATGGAACCTTTCACCCCCGAAGCCGCCTCTTCCACATTATCCGTAATGGGTTGGGAGAAATTGAAGTCTATGCCCGGATACATCGAAAGGTCTTCCTGCATCTTCTCGATTAGTTGCATCTTGTCCAATCCGCTCTCCCACTCTTTTTCGGGATAAATGTCCACGTGGAATTCGATATTATAGAATCCCGTCGCATCCGTACCGTCGTTCGGCCGCCCGGTTTGGGAAAGCACCTGTTTCACTTCGGGATAAGCGGCCAGTCTGGCCCGCATCTTGTTGGCCAGTTGTACCGACTCGTTCAGCGAAATGCTCTGTGGCAGAGTGGCACGGATATAAATGGATCCTTCATTCAACTGGGGCAGGAATTCCGTCCCCAACAAAGTAAACATCCACAGACCGCCCACGGCCACGATACCAGCAATGCCGACGGACATTTTACGACGGGCATGGCATTTATCGAAGAAGGCCACGGATTTACCGTTGATGAAACGCACAAAGAAGTTGTTCTTCTCGCGCACGTTCCGTTTCAGCAACATGGACGACATGACCGGAACCAAGGTCAACGTGAACAACAAAGCTCCCAACAAAGCGAATCCCAAGGTGTATGCCAACGGGGAGAACATCTTCCCTTCCACTTTCTGGAAGGAGAAGATGGGTATCAGCGCAGTGATAATAATGAGTTTGGAGAAAAACACGGCGCGGGCTTTCTCTTTGGCCGTCTGCCGGATAAGCCCCATTTTCGACATCAAGTTGAAAGCAGGCATCCCCACTTCTTTGGCTTTCCGGTCGAGTGCCACGAATATCCCTTCCACCATGACGACCGCCCCATCGATAATAATACCGAAGTCTATGGCTCCCATGGAGAGCAAGTTGGCCGACATGCCCATGAGCCGCAAACAAATAAAAGCAAACAGCAGGGCTAAAGGTATCACCACGGCCACTACCACCGTCGTACGCCAATCGGCCATGAATATCAACACGATGAATGTCACCAACAAGATGCCTTCCACCAGATTGCGCGACACGGTATGGACGGCAAGATTCACCAAGTTTTCCCGGTCGTAGAACGTCACGATCTGCACGTCTTCCGGCAAGACCTCCTTGTTAATATGATCTATCTTGGCTTTCAGTGCGTCGATTACTTCGGCCGGATTTTCGCCTTTACGCATGATGACGATTCCCTGCACGACATCGTCTTCGGCCATACGCCCCACTTGCCCCAAACGGGGCAGGCATGCCTCGTGTACCTCGGCCAGATGCCTGACCAACACGGGGATGCCGTGGATATTTTTCACCACGATGTTACGCAGTTCTTCCATGTCGTTAATCAACCCGATACCCCGCACGACATACGCTTGCGAACTTTTCGTAATGACATCGCCACCCACATTGATATTGCTATTGGCTATCGCCTGAAACAGCTCCAAAGACGTAATCCCGTAGTTTTTCAGTTGATGGGGATTGACGCTTACCTCGAATGTTTTCACCTCGCCACCGAAACTCACGATGTCCGCCACACCGGAGACGGCCCGCAAGTTACGCTCTATCACCCAATCCTGCAAAGTCTTCAATTCGCGCACGTCCCGCTTCTCGCTGCGCAACGTATAGCGGAATATCTCCCCCGTCGGACCGTAAAGCGGTTGTACCTCCGGTGTCACCCCGTCCGGCAAGTCTGCATCATTCAACAGGTTATACACTTGTTGGCGCGCCACGAAATCATCTACGTCATCTTCAAACATCACATGGAGAACCGAAAGTCCGAAAAGCGTGGTGGAACGTATATCCGTTTTATTTTGTACCGAATTCATGGCGATTTCGATAGGTATCGTGATGAACTTCTCCACTTCTTCGGCACTTCGCCCCGGCCATTGGGTAATCACCGTCACCTTGGTATTGGTCACGTCTGGGAACGCATCGATAGGGGTATGCTTGAATGACACAATCCCCGCTATCACAGCCACGGCGGTACAGAAAAATATGAAGAACTTGTTCTTCAGCGAAAAAGCCACGATGTTATCTATGAACTTGTACATACTCCTTCCTCCCGACTAGCCTGCATTCAATGCATTATAAACCAACAACACGTTACGGTTCAGGACGCGCTCGCCCGCCGTCAACCCAGAGAATAGGTAGCAGACCTCATCCGAGTGCAGGTACACCTCCACTTCTTTCACCGCCAAACGGTCGTCCGATGCCACCGTAACCACATAATAGCGGCCATTCTCGAAGACCAAGGCTTGCGAAGGGACACACAGCCGTTCCTTGCCCGTCCCCCGTCCGCAGACTCGGACTTGGGTAAACATGCCCGGCTTCAGCTTATAATCGCGATTGTCCAACCTCACCCTCACGCTCATGGTCTTACTCTCCTCGTCCAACATATTATATACCTTGTCTATCTTCCCGGCAATGACATCCTCCGGATAGGCCAACATGGTGATACGCACCGAATCGCCTTCGCCTACCTTACTGATGTCGCTTTCATATACGTCTGCCATCACCCATACGTTTTCCAATCCGGAAATCGTGAACATGTCTTCACCGTCGTCCGAGCGTAACTGTTCTTCGGGATTGACATGCTTCTCCACCACGAACCCGGAAAGCGGAGCCTTGACCTGATAATTGGCCCCACTCGACACATGGTAAATCGAAAAGACTTCAGCCAACCTCTCAGCCTCGGCTTCGGCCTCGCCCACTTCCTTGCGGGCTTGCATGACATCCTTTTCAGAAGCCATTCCGGATGCTGCCATATCCTGCACGGAATGCAGGTTGCGGCGAGCAAGAGCCAACCGGTGTTGCGCTTCTTTGCGTTGTTTCTCATACTCGGCCACTTCGCCGCTACGGATGACGGCCAACACGTCTCCCCGGCGCACGTAATCCCCGATTTCGGCCCGTACTTCCACGACCGTCCCTCCGAATATAGGATAAACCTGCGCCACCTTTTCCGGATTGAAAGCCACCCGGCCGGTCAACGTCAATTCATCCGCCACCGGCCGGCAACGGACCGTATCGACAGACACCACGCGTTTCAAACTGCCTGTAAGGAACATTCCCGGCTCCTCCGTACCGGCCACCTGTGCAGAACGGGAACAAGCCCCTGCCAACACTCCTAAACTTATAAGAAAAAATATACTGTTCATGCTTTTCAAAGTTTAAATATCGTACGTCCTACAACCGTGTTCAGGTTCTCCATTGCCCCGAACACATCCCGCCGCAACGCATAGCATTGCAGGCAAGCTTCTTTATAACTCTGATAATAATCGATAAATTCCAACATATTGATGTTGCGCTCGTAAAAGTTTTCGTTGACGCCCTCCATGAGTTGCTCGAAATCCTGTTCCATACGGCCGTCGAATGCCCGGTAAAGCTCTACGGCCTTCCGTAATTGATGGCAGGCCGAATAAAGTTCCATTTCCGCCTTATCCACAGCATACTCCTCCTCTTTGCCTTGTTGAAGTAATTCCAGTTTGGCCGATTTGATTTCTCCTTGGTTACGGTTGAAAATCGGCACGGAGCATGTGACACCAATGGCAAAATAGTCGTTGATGAAATTTCCGGCACGGTCGTACATCCCTCTCACCGAAAACTCGGGAGCTGCCATCGCCCGTTGCAATTTCACATTCGCTTCTGCCGCACGCACTCCGGCACGGGCCGCACGCACATCCGGACGCGAATCCAACATCGTGCCCAAATCGGTAAACGAAACAGCGGACAGGTCTACCTTTTCCAATATGCTCTCGTCCAATACCAGTTCCCGGTCTTGTCCGACCGGAGCACCCAACAACAAATTCAACCGCCCTCTCATCTCCACCAATTTCTGTTCTGCGTCCTGCCGTTCTTTCCGCAAAGACAAAAGAAACAGTTCCAGGCGCGACACTTCCATCCGGGACATGTTTCCTTTTCCCTCCTGCTCCCTTACCGCTTGCAAGAGCTTGCCTACCGAAGTTATTTCACGATCGTACACCCTGATGGAACGTGACTGGTAATACGTATCCACAAAACTCCGGTACAATTCGCTCCGCAAGGTACGCAACACTTCTTCAAAACGGTATTCGGCCGCTTCACGGTTGATTTCCCCCAACTTGATACGTTTACTACGCTGCCTCGCTATCGGAATCTCCTGCTCTATCTCTATCGCAGCTTCTCCCTCCTTGCCCACATCAAAATATTTCCCGTTCAAGCGGTTATATACATTCTGCTCCAACGAAATGACCGGATTGTCGAACAAACGGGCTTGCACCACCTGTGCATGTGCCCGGTCTACATTATATCTCTGAGCCGTCAACTGCACATTATGTTCCAGAAAGCACTTTTCCGCTTCCCGCAACGAAAGCCCCGGCATGCCTTCCTCGGCATACAAAGCATCACAGACAGTAAAAGCCAAGCCGATAATCAGTAATCCCTTCATGCTACTTTTCAATTTTTGTGCAAAAATAGAATCTTCCAACCAGAATAACAGGTGAAAAGCATTATAAAGGACTTAGACAAAATTAGAATATAATTAGAATGCAAATTCTTCTGTTTGCTCAAGGTATAAATAGTTCCATTATGTTTTAGAAATATAGATTGGCTGTTTTTAACTTGGATTATACCCCTTAAATACCTATCTTTACAACTTAAGATTAAAGAAATAAGTTTTTTACAACCGATTATTTTTCCATAAGGCCATAATTCACTTTACCGCCCTATTGGTATACTCCTCTTTTATGAAGTGTATTTAAATCTAATCCCCAAATTTCCTCTGTTTCCAATCTTTATTTATTCACTCTAAAAAAACATGGTTATGAAAAATTATGTTATGATGGGAGCATTAAGCCTCCTTGTTCTGGCTGCATCATGTTCATCCGATGACCACAACAAAATTCTCAATGAAACCAGGATGATAACCCCAAGAATCAGTGCCACGGTCGCTGATGAATCCCTTAATCAAAGCCCGCTGACTGGCGTCATCGAAATTTACCCCTGTATTTCAGGAACTTCTACCTATTTCGGAAACTATGTCAATGGCAATCTTACACCATTCTATGGCTACTACCATATCATAGACGGGCATATCCTTGAAGGTGAACATAATCGGGAACTCCACTTGCCTATGAATACATATAACATGGTATACTGGGGTACTCCTAAATATGAGGAACCTATTTATGACACTCCGGCTATCCATACACCAGGCTTCAGCATTGGCGTAGACTTATCCTCTCTTTACTTCAGTTTATGGAGCAACAATGACGGGACTTACCGCCCTGTATATGACCTCGTATATGCTGTGAAAGAGGCTAAAGTAGGAGAAGAAGACTTAAAAGCATCGCTTAAACGTGTCATCGCCGGTATGAAAGTCATTGTCAAGAAGAAAAACAATGGTATCTTCAGTTCGAACATTACAAACATGCAGGTGCGTATCGGAAATATCGCAAACCAAATCAACTTCTATACAGCAGAAGCATCCGACATGACAAAGACGATTAAATTTGACCTGAAACGTTCGGAAGACGGAACGGAAATGAGTAATGCTACTGTAATGGTATTCCCATCCTCAGAAACTCCTCCGTTGGAATTACTCATCACGTTGAAAGATGGCAGCGTACACAAGCTGTCACGTAACCTGAATTCAACTTTATCAGCAAACACGCGTCTAACCCTTAACATCGTGATAGGAGATATTTTATCTGGGGGTAGTACCGGGGACTTCACAATCGAAAACTGGAACGAAGTTAGTGAAACCATTGAATTTCCAATGGTGGATTGAGGAGTCCCTGACTTCATTCAATGTTCCTGAATGATGTTGGAGGAAGAGACCGGCTCAAAATATACTTTTGAGTCCGGTCTCTTTTATTTTAAGACGGGCTTCCCTGTATTATTCTTCTCTTTCGCGTATTCCTTCCCCCTGAGTTTTTCAAAAAATATCATTCATCCTTCAAAACACACATTAACATACTATTATATAGCACTTCACAGAATAAAGGATGAATACCCTTTTGCAAACTTCCTGGGGGAAGAACGCACTTCATGCTTGACTTTGCCTCTGAATTTTGGCTCTATAAGAAATAGTTTGTATCTTTATAAATTTAACCGCATACGTATTTTTAAAACGAATCATAACATTAAGTAGTACATATATGCAGACAAAGATTTATTTATTGAACGAAGCCTCCAATATAGCCATCTGCCTGTTACTGATATTGAAAATCCAGTTTACAGAAACAATTACAGGCACATGGTTCAGTGGAACAATCATTGCGCTAATGTGCATTGTACTCTTATCCGGTTCATATTTGCAGAAAAAAAGTCACAGACTATTGTTGTATAAATGGCATGACAAACTTTGTCTGACACCTTTCTTATGGTTTTATTATTACTTTGAAAAAGCACTTGTTATCCTCTCAGTCATTTATGCGTTGTTTGGTTATCCGGTAGGTAACCCTTTCATTACATTTACCGTACCTCTTGCCTGCGGTATCTATTTGGGGATGAAAATTGCCATATATCTGATAGAATACAATGTGCGCAAGTTTGTAAAATAATGGAAGCAGCCCGCCGTCTTTAACAACCAACATTATCCGGATTATCCTCTGCCCGGTTCTTCCGGCTTTCATCTTTATCCTGTTTCTTAGCTTTGGCTTTCGGTTCCTTATATTTAAGGATTTGCTTTAACCACCCATCAGGACGTCCCCTGAAAGTAGTTTATGGTATTCATCCATGAACCACACCGACAAATCCCCTTGCAGTAAGTTCCGGGTGTTCTTGGATTAAAATCCAATAGATATCCTTGAACTCGTCCTGGATTTTGTTATCAGATTGGTCTCCCGATTGAGACCTCAAGAAAAAAGCCCTTGAAAGTGATTGACTTTCAAGGGCTTTGAAATATTATTGCGGTGCGTACGGGACTCGAACCCGTGACCCCATGCGTGACAGGCATGTATTC
>ERZ1106939.2318-NODE-2318-length-12035-cov-4.941486_pt1 | contig 12035 bp, 11 predicted proteins | sample MGYA00403669_ERZ1106939 | MGnify/ENA primary metagenome ERZ1106939 (study PRJEB35170, sample SAMEA104062447) | human gut metagenome | biome: human gut; feature: human-associated habitat; material: faeces | place: Denmark | collected 2012-09-28 ...
CGATCTTAGAGGAAGAACAAATACATGAGGAAGCGGGAAAGTTTTTTTGTGTGTTGACAACCTTTTTTTATTATAATATAATTATAAGTACAAATATATCCATACTACGCATATGCGTGCGTGCGGACGTATTAAAACGATGGCAAATTATTAGGAGGCAATTATGAAAAAACTCAGCATCAGATCACTTCTCATCGTGGTTCTTGCGTTGGTTTTGGTGTTCTCTCTCGTCGCTTGCGGCGATAAGGACAAAGGTGGAAACAACGGTGGCAACGATACGCCCCCCCCACCGCCCGACACAACCGCGAACGTGAAGAACTATTTTAACACGCTTTGGGAAAAATCCACCGGCATCGGCGGCGAAAAGATCGGCGAAACAGACGATCTCAAAGTCAGCCTCGGTCTTACCGTAGCTCTTGATTTCGCAGACGGCAACGGAAGCGTGAAAGACAGCATCGACCTCGGCATTTTGCTCGACGTAGTGCTTGACAGATCAAGCAAAGACTCAAGCACCAACACCGCGATCAAGGCGAAGTTCTACGATCCCACCAGCGGTGAAAACTGGTTCTCTGCGTACTACTTCTTCAACGATGTGGACAACATCTATATCGACTACGCAGGTCAGCACGTTCAAATTCCGTTCAGCTATCTCAACGACACTTACAACAAAAACTTCTACAACTTTGTGTTCAACGACAAGGTTATAAAGGACAAGGTAGACGATAAAGGACAAGTCACCAAAGAGGGAAAGACCATTGCTCAAATCATCACGGCTCTCACCAAGAACATGGGTAGCAGTTGGGATCTCAACGTCCTCATCGGCGACGTTTTGAAAGTGTTCGACATCGACATCAAATCCGCAAAAGATACGATAAGCGGTGTGCTTGGAATGATTGGCATCAAGGCAGACGACGCATTCGACGCACAAGGCAACATCAACATCAAAAACATTTTGACAAACGACGCCGTTGCAGAATTCTTTGTCAACGATGAAACGACCACAACGACCGAAAACGGTGTCACCACTTACGTGACCAAACTCGCTCCTTCCGTTCTCGATATGCTCAGCATGGTTGGCGGCAGCCTTCCCGAGAGCCTCAAAGGACTCCTCGATGTGATCGACGGTTTGGATCTCGCTCTTGAATTCACAACCAAGAACGACGCAATCGATTCTTTCACCATCAGAGCAGGTCTTCCCGCAATCGAAGGTGAAAACGCAAACGTAGTTGACGTACATCCCGTCGTTGCAATCACAATCACCGATCTTGACTTTGCAAAAGCAAGCAAGGGTGAAATCGAAAAATCTATGGCAACCGAAAAGAACAACTACAAAAATGACGTTGTTCTCGATGCAGAAGTTGCAATCGACCTCAAAGGCATCACGCTCAACGCTCTTGCTTTCGACAAAGAAGGTTATGCAAGATTCTCCAAAGTCAACACTGCAATCGGCGGCGGACTTGACAACATCGTTCTCGACGGCACTCTCGCACTCACGTTGAACGGCAAACTCGATCTCAAAAACAAGGAAAACAACGGCACTGTTGCAAATGCGGCATTGACATACAAAGGCGTCAATATTGTCGAAGCATCATTCGTAAACGGCACATTGGCAGTCAAAGTGAATCAAGAAGCAAAAATCGGTGACGTTAAGATCCTCGACACGCTTGTCAGACTGTTCGGCGACTATGCATACAGCTTTGTGAAGACCACATTCTTCAAGGGCAATGCGGAAGACGCGGCTTTGAAAGCATTTGCGACCAAATTCTTCTCTTGCAACATCGAAGAGCAAGTTGCGGTAAATGCCGAAGGGAAACCCGTTGTTGATCCTCAAGATAGAGTCATCACAATGAACACGAAATTCCAAGGCGCGGCATGGAAGAACGTTGACATCGTCGGTGGCTTCCAAAAGCTCGTCAAAGGCGTTCTTGACAAAATGTTCCCGCCCAAGACCGGTGCAGGTACAGCCGTTGCAACCGATCCTATCATCACCAAGGTTGCAGACACAGTCGTTGCAGCGCTTCCTCTCATCAAGTCCACAAAAGGCAAACTCGTTGTTGCAACCAACGACAACAAGGCATTCAAGGGCAACTATGCAACCGTTGGCAACGCAGTCACCACAATCGGCAAGATCTGGTGGGTTAAGGATGCAAAACCGTTTACCGAAACTCTCATCACAAACGACAAAGGCGGTTGGCTCCCCGTATTTGCAAATGCACTCAAAGTTGCAGGCACAACCTACGGCGACAAAGCGGATGCAGAAAAAGTTAAGACCTTCCTCAACGAAATGTTTGCATGCACCGCAGAAGTCACTCTCGATATCAGCGAAGCAAACGGCGTTGAACTCGGCGTCAAGGCAGACGTAAACGCAAGCGCAGGCGTTGCGGTTTCCGTCAAACTCGGTGCAAAGGCTTATGATTCAACACAATACACAAATCTCGCACCCGCTGTTGAAACAGACGGTTGGTTTGTGTACACCTTTGCGGCATAAAACATAATTGCAAAATAAAGGCATAAAAAGAGAAGGCGCGGTCGCGCCTTTTCTTTTTGCCGTTTTGTGTGAGGGATTAAGGTTGATAAATTCAAAAAGCATGCTATAATAGAAACATGACAGGTCTTGAAGAGAAACACAGCGTAATAAGCAAGGAAGACATGCAAAGTGCGATGGATTTCGTCGAGGACTTTTCGCATGAGCTTGAAAAGTATCCGCATCGCATAGCCGCAAGCAAGGACGAAACCGCTTGCGCAAGAGCAATCCGCAATCGCTTGCACGACGAAACGGACGCAAAAACTCGTCTCGAAGCATTTGACGCCTCGCCGCTTTTGGGCAGAGGTTCGTTTTTGCTTATCGGCATTTGGTATGCGATTTGCTACGTGATGTATTTTGTGTCTTTTGCAGGCGGCAGGGTGACGGGCGCAATGCTCACGCTCTTGTCCCTTGCAATGTTTCTCGGCGGCGGAAGTTTGTTTGCGCTTATGTATCTCGGCAATCGCAAAGCGGGCAAGATTTTGCCGAAAAAGGTGTCATACAACGTCGTCAGCGAAAGTTGCAACGACGCCAAAAATGCCAAAAACGTTCTCATCGTCTGCGACAATCACGACGCAACGCTCGGCAGTCCCGTCAAGGATTTCAATCTTGTCAGAAAACTTTGCATGATTGTCGCGCCGGTGTCAGTGTTTATTTTCATTCTGTTTTGCATATTGAAGATGGCAATCGGCACTGAGGGTGCAAACGTTGCGGTAAAGACAAGCGCATTTACCATTTTGCCGTTTGTATCGGGCATTTTCGGTATTGCGGCATTTGTGATACACTTCTCGCCCTTTGAAAAATTTGCGCGCGAAAACAACGGCGTTGCAACGTCAATCGCAATGGCAACGTACGCATATTTTGCCGAACAACCCGAACTCCTTGCGGACGACGCAAAGATTGTGTACGTTTCCTTCGGCGCGGAAAACGCCGGTCACGGAGGTTCGAATGCGTTTGTTGAGGCTCACCCGGAATTTGCGTCGGCAAAGGTGCTTGCAATAGGGGATATTCTGAGCGGCAATTTTCAAGTTGCCGAGTGCGACGCAATCCGCAATATCAACTTTTCTCTCGACGTCGTGTCCAGCGTTCACGCAAGCGCGATAGAGCAGGGCATCACCGTGTCCACAATGCCCCACGATACGTTTGCGCACAAGTTCAATTCGCTGCACGGTTTCATCTCGAATGCGTTTGCCAAAAACGGCAATCCCACCGCAACTATTGTGTCAAAGGATTATGCGCATCATGAAAAATCACTCACCAAAGCGGATTTGGAAAATCTGTTTTCTCTTTGTGTGGGTGCGGCAATGAAGATTATGGCAAAAAACAATATTCCCGATGACGACAAGCACGACGAAGTTGAGGTTGTCGCCCCGTCGTCCGAAATGAAAATCGTGGACATAGAAAGCAAATGAACGCATATTTTTGCGATAAAATAAAAACGGCATTTTACAATGCAAAACGGATGTAAAAATGCAAAAAAACAACGACAAAAATTTAGAAAAAACCGTTGATAACATCGATGTTTTCGACGAAAAAAACGGCGTTCAAGAAGACGAACGGGACGTGGACAACGCACAAATTGTCCGACTTGACGACGATTGCGACGAAGAGAAAACGGGTAGTATTCTTGCCGACTACGCTACGCATCAAAGCAAAGGCAAAATCGCTCTTGCGGTTGTAAAAAAGTATTGCAAACGTTACTTTATAGATGCTTTTTCAGGCATGGCGCAAGGCTTGTTCTGCACGCTCATCGCAGGCACTATTCTCGCGCAAATCGCGTCTTGGTGCGGTGACAACTCGTTTGCAAAAGTGCTCGGATATATCGCAAGCGTTGCAAAAATGCTTATGGGCGCAGGCATCGGCATCGGCATCGCTCACAAACTCGGCGCAAAACCGCTTGTGATTTTCACTGCCGCGGTTACGGGACTTGTAGGCGCATTTGCAGGCAATCTCGTGGGCGCACTCTGTGGTGGCGCATCGTTTACGATTGCGTTCGGAGCGGTCGGCAATCCCGTCGGCGCATACGTCGTGTCTTTGCTCACCGTTGAAATCGCATCGTTGTACGCAGGCAAAACCAAACTCGACATAATCCTCATTCCGCTCGGTATGATGCTTTTGTGCCTTGCGGGGATATTCCTTGCATGGCCGTTTATCAAACTCATCGATTTGCTTGCAAAGCTCATCGTTTTGGCAATCGAGGCAGGCGCGGCGGTCAAAATCATCGTCGGCGTGTTCGTTGCGGTGGTTATGGGTATTTTGCTCACTATGCCCACGTCGTCTGCGGCAATCTGGGTTGCAATCGCAACAAGCGCAACCGCAATAGAAAACCCCGACGTATTCGCAATCGCGGGCGGTGCGGCAGTGGCGGGTTGCTCGGCGCATATGATTGGTTTTGCCGTTGCGAGTTTCAGAGAAAACGGCGTCGGCGGTCTTGTTTCGCAGGGAATCGGCACAAGTATGCTTCAAATACCGAACATAATGAGAAAACCTGCAATTATGGTGCCGGAAATCGTCGCAAGCGCAGTGTGCGGACTGGTCGCAGTGCTTATGGGACTTCGTTGCAACGCATCGGGCGGCGGTATGGGAACGAGCGGTTTTGTCGGCATTTTCGGCACAATAGCCGCATCGAAAGGGGTGATACCCGACTGGCAACTTGGCGTAGGAATTGTGCTTTGTTTGTTTATCCTTCCTGCCGCAATCTCGTTTGGAGTGAGCGAACTTATGCGCAAAACCGGCGCAATAAAGTTCGGAGATCAAAAGCTAGATTAACATTAAAACTTTTAGCGTGACGGATTTCGAGCCGCAATGGCGGCGAGCCTTGGAGCGCCGAGCTTGATGAAAAGTACAAGCGACTGCGCCGTGTTGATGGCCATGCCTGGCGCACAAAGCGCAGTGGCATAAGCAGGGAATTGTCCCTATCTATGCGAGAGCCGAGTGTGTCCCCACGCGGAGCGGACGTCGTGGGTTCCCTCAAGTTTGCGAAGAGGGGGAACGGCGGTAGGGGAAACACGTGAGGAAGAGGGTATTTTATTTTTGAATAATAAATTGACTGTTATTAGTGGAAAACGCGTCGAAAGACGCGTTTTTCATAGTTCAAACAATTTCTTTTTCTTTTTCGGTTCAACAGGCGTGCCGTCTTTTTTGAGTTTGAGAGTGGGCAGATACACGTCGAAAACGGTGCCTTTGCCCTCTATACCGTGGCAGTCGATTTCACCGCAATGCGCTTTGACCGTCGCAGCCGCAATCGACAATCCGAGTCCGAAACTCTGGCTGTCTTTGTTTTGTCTTGCGCCGTCAGTGCGGTAGAAGCGGTCAAAAACGTGCTTTGCATCTTCCTTGGATATGCACTCGCCGGTGTTCATAACCGACAAATGCACGCGCTTTCCGTCCGCAAAAAGCCTTGCGCCGACTTTGCCTTTGTCGCCCGAATATTTGATTGCGTTGTCCAAAAGGATCACCGCAAGGCGTTCAAGAGATTTAGGTTCGCCGTACACGTGCAAATCGGGCTGGATTTCGGTGATGAGTTTGACGTCTTTTTCAAAGCACGTAGCTTCAAATTCAAGGCATGCGCCCTCGAATATTTCGCTGAAATTCACGTCTTGTTTGGGCAATTCGCTCTGTTCGAGCTTGCTCAGTTCAAGCATGCTGTTGATAAGGTCGCGCATGCGCACGAGTTGCGTCGATATGGACGCAATCCATTTTTCGTTGTCCTTGACGGTGGAGTCCGGCTCGCTCTTGATGACGCTCAGATTGGTCGCTATTATGGTGAGCGGGGTTTTTAGCTCGTGCGAAGCGTTTGCTATAAGATCGCGTTGTTTTGTCATTGCCGAGGCAACCGGGAAGAGCAGTCTTGCGGACGACAACAGCGCAAGAAGCGCGACAAACACGACGGAGCAACAATACAGCAACGTCACCATGACGGCAGTGTTGGTAAGCTGTTTGTGATAGCTTGTGCGGTCGATAAGCGCATAGAGCGTGCCGTTCGGATACTGTCTGTTGGCAACGATAAAATGCATGTCGTTGAGTTCGAACTTACCGTCGCCGACTGTGATGGCTTTTAAGATGATATCGGTTGCGTCATCGCCGTATACGTCCACTTTTCCGTCTATGTACGGTTTTGTGCCGTCGTTGTATTTATATATAAAAATACATCTCAAATCGTTGGCAACGGCATTATTGTAGTTTTCGGGATCTTCGAGAGCCTTGTCAAGAGCCTTGTTGATAAACATATCGTTCGAGCCGTATACAACGCCGAAAAGACCGCCCAACACCACAAGCAAAAAGATTGCCGCAATGACAGTGGTTGTCACGGTGTAGTTTATACGTTGTTTTCTGATGATTTCCATATATCACATTATAAGGTGTTTACATGTGCAAAATCAAGTGATAAAAGTTGTTTTTGCGCAAATTAAAAGGCGCGACGTGCGCGCCTTGAATTTTACATTTTGGATTGGGAGAGTTTGTATCCGACTCCGCGCACCGATTCTATCGTGAAATTTGCGCCCAGATGAGTGAGCTTCTTGCGCAAAAAGGACATGTACACTTCGAGGTTGTTGGATTCGAACTCGCTGTTGAGCCCCCATGCTTTGAGAATAAGATTTTCCTTTGTCGCAACGAAGTTGGGGTATTCGAAAAGGTATCTCAAAAGCTCGAATTCCTTGCCTGTGAGGTTGATGCTTCCGTTTTGCGTGGAGAGCGTAAACGTGGTGAGGTCGAGCGACGCGTTTTGATATTCGAGCTTGTTGTCCGAAAGCAGTTTGCCTCTTCTGCGAAGCACCGCGCGGATACGAGCGGAAAGTTCGTTGAAAGAGAAGGGCTTCGACACGTAATCGTCAGCACCCTTGTCAAGTCCCGATATTTTGTCGTTTTCGTCGGTGAGGGCCGTGAGCATAATCACGGGGGTTTCGAGTTTTCTTTGGCGCAAAGTGGCAAGCACTTCAAAACCGTTCATTTTGGGCATGATCACGTCAAGCAAAATCATGTCGTACATTCCCGTCGATGCAAAATTCAAGCCGTCAGAGCCGTCGTATACGCAATCGACGTCGTAGCCGTCCTTCATCAGCATTTGAGCGAGTGCTCTCGACAGTTCCTTTTCATCTTCTACAAGCAGTATTCTCATACGCACCTCCGTCAAATAAAAGGGTATTTTACTATTTTCAAACCTATATTACAAATTGTATCTTAAACTTTTATTAAATTTAACCCCTTTTTATTAAAAATACGGTCTTTCTTTTTATACATATATATGATATACTTACAACAATATGGAAAACGACGGCAAAATGAAAGTTGACATTTACGATTTCGACAAAACGGCAATCCCTTACGACAGCGCGTTGCACTATTGGTTTTGGAGCATGGCGCACTGTCCGTGGACGCTGGTGCTGCTTCCGTTCCAACTGTTTTGGGGATTTTTGATGGTCACAAAGATATTGCCCGTTCCCGTATTCAAAAAAATAGCGTTCAATTTCGTAAGCCTTATCAACACCGACAAAACCGTCAAAAAGTATTGGGATAAACATCAAAAGGACATTTACAACTTCTTTAAACCCGAAAATCGAGACCCGAACAGAAAAGTCGTGCTCATCAGCGCAAGCCCCGATTTTCTCATCGAAGAGATCGCAAAGCGTATGAAAATCGACTATTGCATCGCATCTCCGCACAGCAAAAAGAACGGGCATTTGCTTGGCAAAGTGTGTAGAAAAGAGGAAAAAGTGCGCCGCCTTAACGAGATTTTGCCAAACGTCGAGGTGGAAAACGTGTATAGTGACAGCATCGATCACGACAGATACATATTTGCTCTTGGCAAGCATTGCTATCTCGCAACGAAGGGCAATCTCGAAGAAATCGACTTCGAGAGTGCGGTCAAGCAATACGACGAGCAAAAAGCAAAAAAGAAACACAAAACAAATTGAATGAAAAAGACCATTTGATATTCTCAAAATAGAAAAGCACGCCTCCGAGCGAACCGTACACCTTACGTTTTGTAAGACTTTTCGGACTTCGCATCGGAGGCGTGCTTTTTTAATCGAGGCGATTATTTCAAAACATAGTGAAATAACATGGTGCCGTTTTTGGACGCATCCGCACTTTCGATTATCATTTTGAAAAGATAGGTGTTGTCGTTTGTGCTGAATTCATATCTGATTTCAAACGTATAGACGGAGTTTTTGACGATGCAATTGTCATCTCCGAGTGTCGTGTCCTGTACATAGTAGAATTTATACAGTTTGCTCGGATTGTCATCGAAATAGTCGGACAGCTCCGATTTTTGTGTGATATTATACCAAGTATCGACGTTGTCTGCCGAAATGGCCTTTATGGACGCCACGCCGAAACGCTTGTCATAGTTTGTTTTGAAATAGTCGAAATATATTTGTGCGTTTGCATTGAACGTTTCTTCATCGGGGCAGAGTTGAGAGAAGAAATATCCGTTTCTAAACCACATTATATCCGTATTGATTTTGCCGGTGAGGTTTTGCGGGGCAGGCAAGTTTGCCAATCCGCGCGCGGAAAGTTCCTCTTGAGAAAACCAAGCCGAGTCGTCTCTCGTCGGAGTGCTTTGTCCGCCTTCGTTATCGTCGGTATCGCCGCACGCAACAAGACCGAAGCAGGCGGCAACGGCGATTATAAGACAAATCGTGATTGCAAATATTTTTTTCATAGCGTTTACCTCTTTAAATATTTTCGGCGACGTCGCCTGTCTAATTTATACGACGTCGCTTTGTGTTTATAATGATAAAGCATTAATGCTTGCGATGCAAGAAAAAAATGCACCGATTTGACCTAACATCTTGTCGGTGCATCTTTTGTAAATTGCGTCGGATTATTCAACCGTTCCGTCTTTTGCATCGTCTGCTTTCTTGTCGCAAGAATCGGAGGATGAGCAGCAAGAGCAGTTTGAATCGCATGCGCTGTCGCTCAAATCGTCAATCCAATAAATCTTGTCTTTGAGCACGAGGGATACGATGTCGATGAGAAACAACACCCAGCCGCCGAAGATCATAAGGACGATTGCAAGCACGATGCCCACCACGCTGTCTTTTTGTGCGCTCTTGGCAAGACGATAGAGGTTTGCCGGGACGTCCCAAAGGATGCAGAGCAAAATTTTCACGACTTTGTCAAGACCTTGATACCAATCGATATACTTTTTTGCAAAATCTTTCATTTTTGGATTCCTCCATATTTTTTTCGTCGAATGTTGTATCACTTATTTGACACAAAGTCAAGTATATGCAACTCAAAGGTGTTTTTATGCAACTCAAAGATGTTTTTGATTTTCGACAGAAAGAGTTTTTCAGGCATGCCGAACCGCATCCGAAATATCTTGTTGTGAAAACATGATCGAGGTGCTATACTTTTTATATCTACAAACACGGCGGTGACAATATGGCGAACGGGACGTATAAATCGGACATCGAAATTGCGCAAAGCGCAAAAATGCTTCCAATTTGCGAGGTTGCAAAACAATGCGGTATCGACCTCGATTTGATTGAAAATTACGGCAAATACAAGGCGAAAATCGACTATGCGCCTGTTTTGGGAAAGGGTGGCGAAAAGGGGAAACTCGTGCTTGTCACGGCAATAACGCCCACACCTGCCGGAGAGGGGAAAACCACAACGACGATAGGACTTGCCGACGGACTCAGACGTATAGGCAAAAACGCAATGGTTGCTTTGCGCGAGCCGTCCCTCGGTCCCGTGTTCGGAGTGAAAGGCGGTGCGGCAGGCGGCGGATATGCGCAAGTCGTGCCTATGGAAGATATAAATTTGCACTTTACGGGCGATTTCCACGCAATCGGCGCAGCAAACAATTTGCTTGCCGCTATGCTTGACAATCATATTCAACAAGGCAACGCTCTCGGCATAGATCCGCGCAAAATAACGTGGAAAAGATGCGTGGATATGAACGACAGACAATTGCGCTTCGTGGTGGACGGTCTCGGCGGAAAAGCGAACGGAACGCCGAGAGAGGATGGTTTCGACATCACCGTCGCAAGCGAGGTTATGGCGGTGCTTTGTCTTGCAAATTCGCTTGCCGATTTGAAGGAAAGACTTTCCAAAATTATAGTTGCGTACACCTACGACGATAAGCCCGTAACTTGTGCGGACTTGAAGGCGCAAGGAGCAATGACCGCACTGTTGAAAGACGCGTTGAAACCCAATCTCGTGCAAACTTTGGAAGGTACGCCCGCACTTGTTCACGGCGGCCCGTTTGCAAACATCGCGCACGGATGCAACAGCGTGATTGCAACCAAAACGGCACTTTATCTTGCCGATTATGCAGTTACAGAGGCAGGTTTCGGCGCAGACCTCGGCGCAGAGAAGTTTTTTGACATCAAGTGTCGCAAGGCAAATCTCACACCCGACGCAGTGGTAGTGGTGGCAACCGTGCGTGCGTTGAAGATGCACGGCGGTATGCAAAAACAAGACCTTGCAAACGAAAATATAGAGGCTCTCGAAAAGGGCGTGCCAAACCTTTTGCGTCATGTTTCAAACGTCAAAAACGTTTACAAATTGCCGTGCGTCGTGGCAATCAACCGCTTCCCGACAGACACGGACAAAGAGATTGATTTTATCATCGCAAAATGCAAAGAGCTTGGCGTAAACACCGTTTTGTCTACCGTGTGGGCGGACGGCGGCAAGGGCGGCGAAGCACTTGCAAAAGAAGTCGTGCGACTTTGCGAACAAGAAAAAGGCGATTTCTCTTTTGCGTATGAGGACAGCGATTCCATATCTCAAAAAATCGAAAAAGTCGTGCGCAAAGTTTACGGCGGCGACGGCATATCCGTTACGTCCACAGCGCAAAAACAAATTGCAAACCTTGAAAAACTCGGGTTTTCGAATTTGCCTGTCTGCATTGCAAAAACTCAATATAGTTTTTCGGACGACGCATCGCTTTTGGGCGCGCCCGAGCATTTCACCGTCAACGTCAAAAACGTAAAAGTCAGTGCCGGAGCAGGCTTTATCGTTGTGCTTACGGGTGAGATTATGACGATGCCGGGGCTTCCTAAATCCCCTGCCGCCGAGCGTATCGACGTGACCGACGACGGCAAAATAGTAGGACTGTTTTGACGTTGCAAGCGTTTAGCCGACGAAATCGATTGATAATACGCACAAGATAACATCGACGAAGAAAACAAAAAACGGAAATCCGCAATATGCGGATTTCTCTGTTTTCGGCATGTAAGTTGCGTGAAATAGTATAAAAAAATACCATATAAAATATGCTTTTGTATGAAAGTTATTCTTGTCGGAGCGTCGGGACGTATGGGAGCGCAAATGCTTGCGCTTTTGCAGGCGGCGGAAAATATCGAAGTCGTTGCCGTAGACAATGCGTATCGCACGGATTGCGCCGAGCGCGGATTAAATGCGATTATGAAGTACGGCACTATTGCGGACGTTGAAGAAAATGCGGACGTAATCGTGGATTTTTCCTTGCATACCGCAACAAACGAAGTTGTAAATTTTGCTCTGAGAAAGCATATTCCGCTTGTTTTGGCAACCACGG
>ERZ1106939.2333-NODE-2333-length-11968-cov-13.884244_pt1 | contig 11968 bp, 13 predicted proteins | sample MGYA00403669_ERZ1106939 | MGnify/ENA primary metagenome ERZ1106939 (study PRJEB35170, sample SAMEA104062447) | human gut metagenome | biome: human gut; feature: human-associated habitat; material: faeces | place: Denmark | collected 2012-09-28 ...
GGACGAGTTGGAGAAGGACTTTATTCAGAAATTCGTTGCCTTCTCCTATGAGGACGTCTGCAAGGATATCTTTGCCTCCCTATGCCGGAACAAGGCGGTGGACTTCGTGCCCTCCCGCATCGGCTCCTACTGGCTCAATGACATCAACGGTGATACGGAGATCGATGTGATGGCGGTAGATCACCAGAAGAAGCAGGTATTCGCCGGGGAATGCAAGTACCACAACAAGCCGGTGGATGCGACGGTCTATTACGAACTGGAGGAAAAGGTTAAAAAGTCTGCGGAGCTGCGCACGGCTTTCCCTAGGTATAAGATACTGTACGGTCTGTTTTCCAAGAGCGGCTTCACGCAGCGGATGCTCGACCAGGCCAAGGGACGGGATGATATTCTGCTGATTCAAGAAGACCACATTTTATAAATAGCCGAAGCGGCTGCACCATGTTACTTGGCTGACACCCGAACAGAGGCAAAACGGCACCACCTCAGTCATGAGGCGGTGCCGTTGGTGGAGAGACCTGCAAATTGCGTAGATTATTTGCAATTGACTCAACTACCCGATAAACATATGGTTAGACTAGAATGAATCCTTTCCAGTAACTGTTGCTCACTTTGTTCTGTAATGATCTCCATGAAACGATCTACAATCACTTTGTTAGTTGGATGCAAAAGGCTCTCAACATTTTCGAAAACAAAACCGACAGGGTGCAGATCAGTTATCGATTGAAGTGAGGGACGATGTATGGCACGTTACAGCGTTAATAACTACACAGTTGAAACATTGCTTTCAACCCCCGAAGAAAAATTTGAGGATGTAAACAATTGCGGACTATACCAATTTCCTTGAAATGCGCAGAAAGCTGATGGCTGAAAAAATTCGCGACTACTACTTCTCCCTTTAGACGGTGATTCTCGCTATGTACCGCACCTTGACCTCATGGCCGATCGCAGTGCGGTCTGCGCGGGTATAGTTCGCAGTTCGTTCGGTACACATCTTCTTGACCATCTGGCCGCCGACGGAACCGGCCTCGCGGGAGGTCAGGTCGCCGTTGTAGCCCTGCTTGAGGTTGACGCCGACCTCCCTTGGTGTGTATTCACCACAAAAACTCAGTTTTATTTTGAAGTCAATACACACCAAGAAGCCCCGCCGACTGGAGCAGGGAGTAGACGATGGTGGTGCCGACGAAGGTGAAGCCGCGCTTTTTCAGGTCGCGGCTGATGCGGTCGGAGAGCGGGGTGGAGGCGGGCACGTCGGCATCCGTCTCGGGGCTGTTGACGATGGGCTTGCCGTCGACGTAGGCCCAGAGAAAACGGTCAAAGCTGCCGAACTCCCGCTGCACCTCTAAAAAATGCCGGGCGTTTTCAATGACGGAGACGATCTTGCGGCGGTTGCGGACGATGCCGGCGTTCTGCATCAGCTCCGCGACCTTTGCTTCATCGAAGCGGGCGACCGCAGCAGGCTCGAAGTCCGCGAAGGCTGCGCGGAAAGCCTCGCGCTTTTTGAGAATGGTGATCCACGAAAGCCCCGCCTGCATCCCCTCGAGGGACAGCAGCTCGAAGAGCGCGCGATCGTCGTGCGTGGGGCGGCCCCACTCGTGGTCGTGGTAATCGAGGTAGATCGGCTCCGGCCCGGCCCAGCCGCAGCGTGTCGGCTGCGCCATGTTATTTCTTGACGGCGATGGCTTCGATCTCGACCAGCGCGCCCTTGGGCAGCGCGCCGACCTGCACCGCGCTGCGCGCGGGGCAATCGCCCTCAAAATATTTGGCGTACACGGCGTTCACCGCGGCGAACGCGCCCATGTCGGTGAGGAAAACGGTGGTCTTGACCACGTCGCCGAGCGTGCAGCCCGCGCCGGCGAGAACGGCTTTGAGGTTTCGGAGCGACTGCTCGGCCTGCTCCTCCACATCGCCGGGGACGAACGCGCCGGTCGCGGGATCGAGCGGGATCTGGCCGGAGACGAATACGAAGCCGCCTGCTTCGATGGCCTGCGAATAGGGACCGATGGCGCCGGGCGCCGCGGTGGTGGCAATGACAGTTTTCATCGGAAAAGCCTCCTGAATAAGATTCGGTGAGCCTATGATAGCACCGGCGCGGCGTCCGCGTCAAGGCGGCGCGGGATTTTTTGCCGTGCCGCGCGGGGGGGGGACTTGCACCGCGCCGCGCTTTGTGGTATGCTTGTCCCGACAAAAGCCAAATGGCAAAGGAGAGATGATTTATGATCATTCGTGCAGAGGACCGAAAGCAGATCCTGACGCCCAACGCCCGCGGCGGCGACGGTACGCTCGACAAGCGCGACTGTGTGCTGGAGAACATGCCGGAGAACGCGAAGATGTTCGCTGAGATCAAGCTCGAGCCGGGCTGCTCGCTGGGCACGCATACCCACACCGGCGAGTACGAGGTGTTCTTCTTCCATGAGGGCGAGGTCACGCTCAACGACAACGGCACCGAGCGCAAAATGCACCCCGGCGACTTCGCCATCTGCTATGACGGCGAGAGTCACGGCATCGCCAACCGCACGGACAAGCCCGCGTCGCTGTTCGCGGCCATCATCAAGACCAAGTAAGGAGACCCCATGACGACCTATACCTATTATCCCAAGGGCACCTGCTCGAAGCAGATGGAAGTTGATCTGGAGGACGGCGTCATCAAGGATGTGCGCGTGCTCGGCGGCTGCAACGGCAACCTGCAGGGCATTTCGAGTCTTGTGCGCGGCATGAAGGCCACGGACGCCATCGAGCGGATGCGCGGCATCCGCTGCGGCTTCAAGCCGACCTCCTGCCCCGACCAGCTCTCCATCGCGCTGGAAAAGGCGCTGGAGGAAGAAAAAAACGCAAAGTGAATCCCACAGGCCAAAAAGAGCTTGTGTGGATGGAAAAGGAAAAATATAAAAGGGACGGCTTCGCAGCGCGAAGCCGTCCCTTTTTATCCTTTTGCAGAAGCCATGCCGCTCACTCCGCGGCCTGGATGCGATGGTACATATCCTGCATCTTGCGGTCAATGTCGGCGATCTCGTCGGCGCAGGCGAACATCTGCTCGTTGATGCCGGTGGGGAGGGCGGCCTTGTCCTTTTTGTAGCGGATATCGTGCTCAAGGCTGGCCCAGAAATCCATCGCCACCGTGCGAAGCTGCACCTCCACGAGCACGGACTCCGTGCGGTCGGAGAGATAGATGGGCACGCGCAGGTCGAGGTGGAGCGAGCGATAGCCGTTGTAGTTCGGCGTTTCGATGTAATCCTGCCGCTTGACGAGCTCCATGTCGCTCTGGCGCAGGAGCATCTCCTCCACGCGGTAAACGTCGTCGATGTAGCAGCACACCACGCGGATGCCGGCAATGTCGTTGATGTTTTTCTTGGCGGACTCCATCGAGATCTCCAACCCCTTGCGCCGCAGCTTCTCGATGATGCTGCCGGTGGACTTCAGGCGGCTTTCGACGTGGTGGATGGGGTTGTGGTCGTAGCGGACGCTGAACTCCTCGTTCAGCACCTCCAGCCGCGTCTGGATCTCGCGCACGGCAGAGCTGTAGAGATGTTCAAATTGCAGAAAATCCTGATAGCTGCGATAGAGCTGTGCGGTCTCATTCTGCAGCACGACGTCCGTGCGGATGGGGACAAAGGTCTTGTCCATGGCGGCCTCCCTGAGCGGTTGATCTCTTTCTCTCAGTATACCACATCGGCGTGTGCGCGCAAGGGCAAATTTGCGGGAAAAAGAACTGGACAAACGGGCGGGAAGCGGATATACTATAAGCTGTGATTTTGTTGACGGAGGCGCGAAGGGGGGCAGGGGAATGGACATTGATATGGACATCAAGGAGCTGGAGGCGTTCGTCTATGTGGTCGAAAACTGCAGCTTTTCCCGCGCGGCCGAGCTGCTGCACCTGACGCAGCCGACCATCTCCTCCCACATCTCCGCGCTCGAGCGTAAGCTCGGCATCAAGCTCGTCGTGCGCACGACGAAGGAGACCTACCCCTCCGACGCGGGCAAGCTCCTCTACCGCTACGCCAAGGAGATCCTGCAGGTGCGCGAGAACGCCGCCGCGGCGCTCAAGAGCTTTTCGCAGGAGATGCGCGGCACCATCACGCTCGCGGCCTCCACGGTGCCGAGCCAGTATTATCTGCCGCACCTTTTGCAGAATTTCCACGAGAAATATCCCGACATTGCCTTCAACATCCAGATGGAGGACAGTCCCAAGGTCATCGAGATGGTCGCGACGCGCGCCGTGGAGATCGGCTTCAGCGGCACGCGGGTGGAAAACCACAAGTGCATCTCGCAGGAGTTTGCCGGCGACTGCATGGCGGTCATCACCCCGAACACGGAAAAATTCCGCGCCTATGTCGGCAGGCATCTCCCGAAGGAGCTTCTGCTGAGCGAGACCTTCATCAGCCGCGAGAAATCCAGCGGCACCTATCAGGCCGGCAGGGAAATTTTAGAGCGCATGGGCGTTGACATCGCGCAGCTGCGCACGGCCATCGAGGTCCGCTCGAGCGAGAGCGTGAAGCAGATGGTGGGCGAGGGGCTGGGCATCGGATTGATCTCCCTCTCCGCCGCGCGCGATTATGTGCAGTTTGAAAAAGTGCTCGCCTTCCCCTTCGAGGAAGAGGAGCTCCGGCGCAGGCTCTACATCGTCAAGCACAAAAACAGCATTCTCTCGCCCATTGCGCAGGTCTTTTACGACTACGCGCGGAAATATTACGAAAAGCATCCGGAAAAAGCGCCCGAGTAAGGGCGCTTTTCCTTTTATAGCAGGCATAGAAAAATAGTGATTTACTTTTTGCGCGCGACAGGTTACAATAAAAAAGTTAAAGAGACCGTACAAACGGCACGACGGGAAGGCGGGGAGAGATACGATGCAGACGGTGCGCTCACAGCTCTTTGAGGGCATCACGAACGAGGAGTGCGCGCGGATGTTCCAATGCTTCGGCGCGCGCGAGGCGGGCTATGAGGCCGGCGCGCTCATCAGCGAGTTCGACGGGGAACAGAACGCCGTGGGCGTGCTGCTCTCCGGCAGCGCGGACCTCGTCCGGCTGGATGCCGACGGCAACCGCACCATCCTCGAAACGCTGGAGGAGGGCGGTGTGTTCGGCGAGGTGCTGGCGTTCTCCGGCGCGGGCGGCGACTCGATTTTTTTGGAGTGCCGGCGGGACTGCCGCGTGCTCTATCTCGACTATGATCAGATCACCAAGCGCTGCGAAAACGCCTGCCTGCACCACAGTATTCTGGTGCAGAACCTGTTCCGCCTGCTCTCGACCAAGACGCTGCGCCTGAGCGAGCGGGTGGAGGTGCTCTCGCGCCGCTCCATCCGCGAAAAGCTGCTGTGCTACTTTGACCAGCTCGCGCGGCGGGAAAAGTCGGAGACCGTCACGCTGCCGTTTTCCCTCAGCGCGCTGGCAGAGTACATCAGCGCCGACCGCAGCGCCATGATGCGCGAGCTGAAAAAGCTCAAGGAGGAGGGCGTCGTGCAGACGGAAAACCGTCGTGTCACCATTCTACCATAAAAAATGCAGGATAACTTGCATCGAAAATATTGGACTATCCGATTGACGCAAGGAATCCTTCATGATATAATCAACCCACCATTTCATATCCATAACGCTAATTTGGAGAAAAGAGGTTACGCTATGTATCGCATCGTCAGAAAAGAAGCGCTCAAGCCGACCGTCATCCTGTATGAGATCGAGGCGCCGATGGTGGCAAAGAAGGCCGAGCCCGGCCAGTTCATCATCCTGCGCGTCGATGAAAACGGCGAACGCATCCCCATCACGATCCATGACTACGACCGCGAGAAGGGCACCGTCACCATCATCGTGCAGACCGTCGGCGCGACCACCGAGAAGCTCAGCCACAAGCAGCAGGGCGAGTTCATTCAGGACTTCGTCGGCCCGCTCGGCCGTCCGACCGAGACCGAGGGCAAGAAGAAGGTCTGCGTGGTCGGTGGCGGCGTCGGCTGCGCCATCGCCTATCCCGTGCTCAAGAAGTTCCACGACTGCGGCGCGGAGGTCCACGCGGTCGTCGGCTTCAAGAACAAGGACGTTGTGATTTTGGAGGATAAGTTCAAGTCTGCCTCCGACGTGATGAAGCTCGTCACCGACGACGGTTCCTACGGCGAGAAGGGCCTTGTTACCGATGCGCTCAAGCAGCTCATCGAGGAGGGCAACCAGTACGACGAGATCTTCGCCATCGGCCCCGCCATCATGATGAAGTTCGTCTCCAAGACGACCGAGCCCTACGGCATCCCCACCACCGTTTCCATGAGCCCCATCATGGTCGACGGCACCGGCATGTGCGGCGGCTGCCGCCTCACCGTCGGCGGCGAGACCAAGTTCGCCTGCGTGGACGGCCCCGACTTCGACGGCCACAAGGTCGATTGGGACGAGAGCCTCAAGCGCGGCAAGATGTACTTCGATTGGGAGCGTCATAAGCACGAAGAAGTTTGCAACCTGTTCAAGAAGGAGGTCCAGTAAGATGCCGAATATGAGTCTGAAAAAGAACGAGATGCCCTCTCAGGACCCCAACGTCCGCAACAAAAACTTCCTGGAGGTCGCCCTCGGCTACACCGAGGAGCAGGCGCTCGACGAAGCCGCCCGCTGCCTCAACTGCAAGAATCATCCCTGTGTCTCCGGCTGCCCCGTGCAGGTGAAGATCCCCGAGTTCATCAAGAAGATCACCGAGAAGGACTACGAGGGCGCCTATCAGGTCATCCACGAGACCTCCTCTCTGCCCGCCGTCTGCGGCCGTGTCTGCCCGCAGGAGACGCAGTGCGAGAGCAAGTGCGTCCGCGGCATCAAGGGTGAGCCGGTCGGCATCGGCCGTCTCGAACGCTTTGTCGCCGACTGGCACAACGCCAACGTGAAAGAAGAACCCGCCAAGCCCGCGTCCAACGGCCACAAGGTCGCGGTCATCGGCTCCGGCCCCAGCGGCCTGACCTGCGCGGGCGACCTCGCCAAGAAGGGCTACGATGTCACCGTCTTCGAGGCGCTGCACCTCGCTGGCGGCGTGCTGGTCTACGGCATCCCCGAGTTCCGTCTGCCCAAGGCTATCGTGCAGAAGGAGGTCGACGGCCTCAAGGCGCTCGGCGTCAAGGTTGAGACGAACATGGTCATCGGCCGCGTCGTGTCCATCGACGAGCTGATGAGCCAGTACGGCTTCGAGGCTGTGTTCATCGGCTCCGGCGCGGGCCTGCCGATGTTCATGCACATTCCCGGCGAGAACCTCTGCGGCGTGTACTCCGCCAACGAGTTCCTGACCCGCATCAACCTGATGAAGGCCTATAAGGACGGCTCCGACACGCCCATCATGCCGCTTGCTGGCAAGAAGGTCGCCGTCGTCGGCGGCGGCAACGTCGCCATGGATGCCGCCCGCTGCTCCAAGCGTCTCGGCGCGGACGTCTACATTGTCTACCGCCGCGGCATGGAGGAGCTGCCCGCCCGTCACGAGGAGGTCGAGCACGCCGAGGAGGAGGGCATCATCTTCAAGACCCTCACCAATCCCGTCAAGATCAACGGCAACGAGAATGGCTACGTCGCCTCCATGACCTGCGTGGAGATGGAGCTGGGCGAGCCGGACGCCTCCGGCCGCCGCCGCCCGATCGAGAAGGTCGGCAGCGACTTCGACCTGCCGGTCGACTGCGTCATCATGTCCCTCGGCACCACGCCGAACCCGCTCATCAAGAATACCACGCCCGGCCTTGAGGTCAACCGCAAGGGCGGCATCGTGGTGAATGAGGAGGGCCTGACCTCTCACGCGAGCGTCTACGCCGGCGGCGACGCCGTGACCGGCGCGGCCACCGTTATCCTCGCCATGGGTGCGGGCAAGCTCGGCGCCAAGAGCATCGACGAGCAGTTGAGCAAGAAGTAAAGCCTACATAGCGAAACGAAAAGAGAGAGCCGATAAGGCTCTCTCTTTTGCTGCCGGGAAAGGCAAAAGGCTTCCGACTCGTACAGTCGGAAGCCTTTTGCAGCGGTTACGCGTCCTTTTACTTCAGGCTCTCCGCCACGGCGACAGCCACCGCGACGGTCGCGCCGACCATCGGGTTGTTGCCCATGCCGAGGAAGCCCATCATCTCCACGTGCGCGGGCACGGAGGAGGAGCCGGCGAACTGAGCGTCGGAATGCATACGGCCCATGGTGTCGGTCATGCCGTAGCTGGCGGGACCGGCGGCCATGTTGTCGGGGTGCAGGGTGCGGCCCGTGCCGCCGCCGGAGGCGACGGAGAAGTACTTCTTGCCCTGCTCGATGCACTCCTTCTTATAGGTGCCGGCGACGGGATGCTGGAAGCGGGTCGGGTTGGTGGAGTTGCCGGTGATGGAAACGTCCACGCCCTCGGCGTGCATGATGGCCACGCCCTCGCGCACGTCGTCCGCGCCGTAGCAGCGCACGTTCGCGCGCTCGCCCTCGCTGTAGCGGATCTCACGCACGACGTTCAGCTTGCCGGTGAAGTAGTCGAACTGGGTCTGAACGTAGGTGAAGCCGTTGATGCGGCTGATGATCTGAGCAGCGTCCTTGCCGAGACCGTTGAGGATGACGCGCAGAGGCTCCTTGCGGGCCTTGTTCGCGTTGCGGACGATGCCGATCGCGCCTTCGGCGGCGGCAAAGGACTCGTGGCCGGCGAGGAAGGCAAAGCACTTCGTATCGTCGGAGAGCAGCATCGCGCCGAGATTGCCGTGGCCGAGGCCGACCTTGCGGTCGTCCGCGACGGAGCCGGGGATGCAGAAGCTCTGCAGGCCGATGCCGATGGCCTTGGCAGCTTCGGCGGCGGTCTTCACGCCCTTGCGGATGGCGATCGCCGCGCCGACGCAGTACGCCCAGCCGGCGTTCTCGAAGGCGATGGGCTGCACGCCCTTGACGATCTCATAAGGATCAAAGCCCTTTTCCTTGCAGATAGCGCGGCACTCCTCAATGGAGTTGATGCCGTACTCGGCGAGGACGGCGTTGATCTTGTCGACTCTTCTTTCGTAGCTTTCAAACAGTGCCATTATTTCCGTCCTCCTCTCTTATTCGTGACGCGGGTCGATGTACTTGGCGGCGTCGGCAAAGCGGCCGTAGCTGCCGGTGGCCTTCTTCACGGCTTCGTTGGCGTCCATGCCCTTCTTGATGTTTTCCATCATGGGGCCGGTCTTGACGAATTCGTAGCCGATGATCTGGTCCTCCTCGTCGAGAGCAAGACGGGTGACGTAGCCCTCGGTGAGCTGCAGATAGCGCGGGCCCTTCACCTTGGTGGCGTACATGGTGCCGACCTGGCTCGTGAGGCCCTTGCCGAGGTCTTCCAGACCGGCGCCGATGGGCAGGCCGCCCTCGGAGAACGCCGTCTGGCTGCGGCCGTAGACGATCTGGAGGAACAGCTCGCGCATGGCGGTGTTGATCGCGTCGCACACGAGGTCGGTGTTCAGCGCTTCGAGAATGGTCTTGCCGATCAGGATCTCGCTCGCCATGGCCGCGGAGTGGGTCATGCCGGAGCAGCCGATGGTCTCCACCAGCGCTTCCTCAATGATGCCGTCCTTGATGTTGAGCGTCAGCTTGCAGGCGCCCTGCTGCGGCGCGCACCAGCCGATGCCGTGGGTAAGGCCGCTGATGTCCTTGATTTCCTTCGCCTGCACCCACTTGCCCTCTTCGGGGATCGGCGCAGGACCGTGGTATGCGCCCTTGGCAACGGGGCACATATGCTGGACTTCCGCTGAGTAGATCATTGTGTATCCATCCTTTCCTAAAAGAGCCGCAGCCGGAGAACCGGCACCGGCCCGTTGTTAACTTTGAAACGTTTCCGTATCCAGCTTCGTATTATATCAAATTCCGGCGAAAAAGCAAGGAGTTTATACAGAATGCAAATAAAACCTGCGCCGCGGGGCATGCTGAAAATTGTATGGTTTGCCGTGGAAAAACTATGTAGAATGTGCGTTGCCATATGACGGAGGTTGTGGTATTATGCGCTTGGAAATAGAGAAATTTATAGAAAAGGATGAGGGATATATGCGCAGAACAAAGATCATTTGCACCATCGGTCCCGCCAGCTGCAGCGAAGAGGTCATGCGCGAGCTCCTGCTCGCCGGGCTGAACGTCGCCCGCATGAACTTCTCCCACGGCACCCACGAGAGCCACGCCGAAATGATCGCGCGCTTCCGCAAGGTGCGCGATGAGCTGAAGCTCCCCGCCGCCGTAATGCTCGACACCAAGGGTCCGGAGATCCGTCTCGGTCTCTTCGATGAGCCGGTCGAGGTCGTTTCCGGTCAGGCGTACACCTTCTCCACCGTGGAAACGCCCGGCACCGCCGAAAAGTGCTTCGTGAACTATGCCGAGCTGCCCGCCGACGTGAAGAGCGGCGATATGCTCCTGGTGGATGACGGCGAGCTCTCCTTCCGCGTGGAGGAGACGACCGACACCGAGATCCGCTGCACCGTTGTGGACGGCGGCATGATGAAGAGCCAGAAGGGTGTGAACATCCCCGGTGCGCGGCTCAACATGCCGTTCCTCTCCGAGCGCGACAAGAGCGACCTTCTTTTCGGCATCGAGCAGAACGTTGACTATGTTGCCGCCTCGTTCACGCGCCGCGCGCAGGACATCATTGATATGCGCTCGTTCCTCAACGCCCATGGCGGCGAGGGCATCCGCATCATCGCAAAGATTGAGAACACCGAGGGCGTTGAGAAGTTTGACGAGATCCTCGCCGCTTCCGACGGCATCATGGTCGCCCGCGGCGACATGGGCGTGGAGATCCCGTTTGAGCGTCTCCCCGGCATCCAGAAGCACTTCATCCGTTCCTGCTGCCAGGCCGGTAAGACCGTTATCACCGCCACGCAGATGCTCGACAGCATGGAAGAAAACCGCCGCCCGACCCGTGCGGAAATTTCCGACGTGGCGAACGCCGTCTTTGACGGCAGCAGCGCCGTGATGCTCTCCGGCGAGACTGCCGCGGGCAAGTACCCCGTGGACGCCGTGAAGACTATGGCGCGTATCGCTGAGCAGGCCGAGCAGGACGCTTTCGCCGCCGATATCTACAAGAACATCTGGCACGCGATGGATCACTCCGACAATACCAACGCCGTGAGCGCCGCCGCCTGCACGATGGCCGAGCAGACGTATGCGCAGGCGATCATCGCCGACACGAGCACCGGCAAGGCTGCGCGCCGCGTCGCCAAATACCGCCCGGCGCAGATGATCCTCGCCGCGACGCCGTCCGAGAAGGTCTACCACCAGCTCGCGCTCGTCTGGGGCGTGTACCCGCTGCGCACGCAGCCGGTAGACAGCGTGGACGTCCTGTTCCACTGCGCCATTGAAAAGGCGAAGGAGCTCGGCTATATTGCCTCCGGCGACACCGTCGTTATGACCGCCGGCATCCCGCTCAACACCCACGGCAGCACCAACATGGTGAAGGTGCAGACCATCCGGTAACCGCTCTCAAACGAGACCCGCTTCGTTTACGCTTCGTTTGAAAAGGCTGCGGCGAACCATAAGACTGAAAAAAATCCTCCGATTTTCATCGGAGGATTTTTTTACTCTTTATCGTTCTTTTTATCCCGTTTTACACCGGACTGGGCGACGCTGCCGCCGTTCGAGAGGGTCTTCCCGTCGAGCAGAAGGAGCTTTTCGGCAAACACCCGCGTAAAGCCGCCCATGATGGCCGAGAGCATGATAAGATCCTCGGCGTGCTCGGTCGTGATCTCCGCGTTCTCCTCATGGTTGAGGATCGGCCCCGCCGTCAGCCGGATCTGCTGGATGAAGTACTGCGCCGCCTGCCGGTGGCGGGAGGCGTAGGCCGTGTAGATATGCTCTACCTCTTCTTCCGAAAGTCCCATCGGAATGACCTTCTGGATGAGCGCGATGCTCAGCGACTGCTTGAGCGTCAGAATGATGATGAGATACGCGATATGCACGCGGTAATACCGCCGCTTCACCGGCTCCGGCATGACCTTGATGCGGACGTAGTTGTTGATCGTCGCCACTTCGTCGATCGTTTTTTCTTTCATATAAAAGAGCAGGATGAT
>ERZ1106939.2339-NODE-2339-length-11929-cov-7.709028_pt1 | contig 11929 bp, 17 predicted proteins | sample MGYA00403669_ERZ1106939 | MGnify/ENA primary metagenome ERZ1106939 (study PRJEB35170, sample SAMEA104062447) | human gut metagenome | biome: human gut; feature: human-associated habitat; material: faeces | place: Denmark | collected 2012-09-28 ...
CTCCCATTTTATCATTTAAAGTGACTTTTGTCAACAAAAAAGGACACCTGAAACTTCAAGTGTCCTTACGTTTGTATTCGATTTTTGTCCACGGACAAAATTACTTCTCAGCTTCGCCCTCGTCATAAAAGCCCTGACTTAAATTGCACATATCATCGACCTCAGTTTCTGAACTACGCTATAGTCAGCATTACGCATTCCAATACATATCCATGTATTTCTTGCCGTCCTCATGTGATATGTGCAGCTTATCAACTACCATATCAAGTGTTTTTTCATAACTTGCGCCAAGTTCTTTGGCGGCATTTATTAAGCCCTTGGCTTCGCCCTCAGCTCTGCCTTCAATTATGCCCTCAGCTCTGCCCTCAGCTTTGCCGTCATCATAAAAGCCCTGACTTAAATTGCACATATCATCGACCTCCTTCAGTCTGTTTTTAAACTTGACTCCATAATTCTTTTCGAGAATATCCATTGCTTTTTCCACTGATACTCTTCTCATATTCGTAAGCAGGTTAAGCATTTCTATCAATCCGCTGTAATTCTTATCTGACTTTCCCAGATTTATCATTACAAGGGACATCATATCGTATTTTTTATTGTCTACAGCACCATTTCCAACTATAGCAGTCGGCTGAAAACTGTATTCTGTGATAGTGTTCTCCAATGCTTTTGGAGCGTGGGTGCATATCCAAATGGAATACACCTTTTTCATATCATCAAAATTTGAATTTGCAAACTCAACGTTGTACTGTGATGAAATAAGGCGGCTAAGATAGTATATACCTCGTTTCTCCAGTGTATACCCATTGTGGTATTTGTTCTGTGACTCGAGATTGACTATCAGCTCGGCTTGCTCGTTGCTGTTCGGAAGCTTGACCTTGTACTTGATGTCAAAGCTACGTATGCCGTCATTTTCCGAAACGGACTCACTGCCTGCTGCGTCTATCAGCTCAGGGCTGTCATCAACAGGAACGTTGCCAATCTCAGGCTCACCATCAAGGCAAGCGATTATCTCGTCAAGGGTACAGTCTTTGAACTCTCTTACTGCGTACTTGAGAATGTTTGCAAATACATCTTTTCTTGAAAGCAACTGTTTCGCCTTTGCGTCATATAGCTTGGCTTTTTCGGATTTTAACATAAGCGTCCTTTCTGTGATACATTTGTTTTCATCTTTATTTTATCAGATTTTTATGATAAAGTCAATAAAAAAGGGCATTTTTCATTGACTGTGCATTAAAAAAACACTCATTAAACACCTTTATTTTGTCCACGGACAAAAAACTATCACAATGACATTCCGCTATTTATTGTCATGCTCAGTCCGTTATTTTCAGACCTCTCCTTTACCATTTCTGCAAAGCCATTAAGCACTATAGCATGGCTATGACACAGTGGCAGAATTTTGAACTGCTCAAAATCTATATCATTGTTTTGCAGAAAATCATTAGCCCACTCGACAACATCGCTGTGATATCTCATATCACGTCCGACCTGATTATGTTGCTTGACTACAAGTGCCATTGTGCAGGCAATATCAAATGCCGTGTTATTCTCTATCAGCTCATCATATGCACTGTCAAGGTCATAATGATAGCCGTCTGCATTTCTTGCAATACAACTGTCGATATCTTGTGATATCGACATTACTCTGTTCTTATCCTCAAAGTTGAAATACATTTGCCGAAGCTCCTTTGTAACATTTATCGCTTTTTCCTGTGTTATAAAATCGTATTTGAAACGCCAATCTATTGTGTAGTTGTCTATGAGAGGCTTAGCCACCGCAGAGTAAACGCCAGTGTTAGCCGATATAATGCAGGCGGCATTATCTGAAAAAGATAGGATTTCAAAAAGTTCTCCGCTATAACCTTGATACAACTCAGCGACTTTCATCGTCTTATCCTTGAATATATCGTAGGAATTGACTTTCCGTCAGCATCAGTGACATATTCAACGTTAGAGAACGAACAAGTATATCCAAGGTCATGCGCCCATGCAAGCACTTCTTTTTGCTTGTGAATAAAACATCTCACTCTGCCAAGCTCATTTGGATCAGGCTTAAAACTGTCCTCATTCATCATTTCTGTCACCTTTTCAGCCGTATAGCGTCCAACATAAGGCAACTTCTTATATGGTCTGAAAGATATTTCATCATTGATAAGACCAATATAGCCGACCTCAAACACCATTTCTTCCTCATATGGATACCTTGCATAGACAACAGGCTCTAAAGGTCCACGAAAAACAAACGTCATAGAGCCACTGTGATGTTCATCGTCCTTGAAGTATGCGGCTCTGTAGCCCTCTATTCTTGACTTGTTTTTGAACTTAGAAAGTTCAAAATCTATTGCTCCGAGATGATGTTCAGCCATTGTTCTCAACTTCCTTTCTGCTATCTTCACTCTTGACCGCAGGAGCGACTGTTTTCTTCAGCGTAAAGCTTTCCTGAGCAAACAGCTCTCGTACAGCTCTAGGGACATATTTTCTGTACATGACCTCAACAGCTTCGTTGATTTCTTTTGCGAGCTGTTCGTCAAAGTCTGCACTGTCCATGCCCTTTTCCGCCATGTAGTGCCTTATCAGCGTTATCTTTGTTTTGTCGATATTGTCTGCAAAATTAAATTCGTTCTTCATGATTTTAATCTCCCTTATTCAGATTTCAGATTGTCCATGGACAATTCTGTGAGTTTTATAAGTTCATCGGCTACCTGACGCCATGTCAGTTCCAGTCTTGTTGCGCCATTGGCATTGAGTATACGATTGGTGAATTTAATCAGCATTGTATCTCCGCAGAAGATGGTGTACTCTCCGTCAGGCGTTCCATAAGACGTATTAATGCAATGATTTCTCAACTGTGTAGCAATGTCAAATGCCGATATATTTCTTTCAAGCATACGTCTGATATCATACTTTCTCGATATTCTTATCACAGCCGTATCGACCTCAACTTGCATTGATTTGCCGTCCCATCTAACAGGCTTAGTGGCTTCGTTACCGCCCTCCTGCTGTTCGGTCATATGCTGTTTCAACAGCCTATATACAAGCTCGTCCAACTCTTGCTCACTCATTCCCTGAATGAGCAATGGTTCAACGCTGTATATCGTGTTGTAAACAGGACTTTTATAGACCTTTTTAATCTTTGGCGGATTAAGAGCCTTGTCGATATCATCAACTGTAAAGTCTTTGTTTTGGTCCGCAAGCTCAATGACCTGTTTTGCCGCCTTTGGTGTCAAAGCTTTTTCTACCTTTTTTAGATAGTCAAACAGCACCTTCTGCTGTTCATCATTCAGAGCGTCTATTATCTCGACTGCGTGTATCGACAGCATACCTGTATCGACCAACGGCTTAAGCTCGTCAATAAGATTATTGATATGGATACACCGATATAACGTTTTTGGTGAAATTCCAAAAAACGTTGACATTTCCGTTACAGACATATCCTCACCGAAACGTTGTCTGTATCCATTGAACATATTACATATTTCTGTAGGATTCTCACCTTTACGCTGTATATTTGCATGACAAACAGCCTTGAATGCTTCTTTGTCATTAAAATCACAAACACGGCAAAGGATAGTTTTCTTTTCAAGTTTCTGGAGTGCAATGTATCTCTTATGACCTGAAAGCAACTCGTATTTGCCACTGTCAAGCTCTCTGACAGTGGCAGGCGTAAGCTGTCCCATGCTCTTGATAGACTCTGTAAGCCTGTTCAGCTCTTCTTCGTCAATGTTAAAAGGCTGTGCAACATTATTGTCGCTATAAAAATCTATATCCGTGAGCGGTATCTCCGCATTATCTTTGATTATTCTGCTTTCCTCGATAACAGTATCTTCTGTCGGAGCTTTGGTGCGGCTCTGAGATGTTGCTAATATCTTATCAAATTTCATATGCTCACGCCCTTTCCTCAATTTCTGTTGCAAGTTCCTTGTACTGTGCTGACACCCTGTTACGCTGTGCCGAACTCAGCACCACAGCTTTTTCTTTCATCGGTGACTCAGCTACAGCCGACATTTGCTCTATGTATGTTTTGAATACCAACTCACCGTAGGTATTGTCGATCATTTCTTTTGTATTTTTACAGATATTAGTTCTGCTATACATCGTAGTCACTATTCCAAGAATGCTAAGGCTGTCATTTAGTTCTTCCTGAATTTCCTTTACCTGAAGTATCAAATTTGGCAAAGCGCCAAAAGACATAGGCGAAGCCTGACAAGGAATAAGCACATGGTCTGCGGCAGTCAGAGCATTGTCAAGCATGACATTAAGACTTGCAAGACAATCGATTATAACGTAGTCATATTTCTCTATGATTTCCTTGCCCTTTGCAAACGCTCTTTTCAGCACTGTTTCCTTAGACCTTACCGAAATGAGGTCTTTCTCAAGCTTGTTCATGGCGTTAAGCTCTGAGGGAATGAAGTCAATTTTGTTGACTTCATTGTGTACGATATACTCAGAGATATTGCAATCACGCTTGTTGATGACGTTATACATCAGCCCTGCAATATTCTTTTCAGCCGCATAACAGCCAAAGAACTGTGACAGTGACTCCTGCGGGTCAAAGTCGATAAGCAGGACCTTGCGTCCCCTGATAGCAAGTGCAACACCTGTGTTAATGGCTGTGGTAGTCTTTGCGACTCCACCCTTCTGATTAGCTACTGCGATAATTTTTGTGTTCTTCATGAAACATCGTCCTTTCAGATATCTTGTGTTCTTCAATAATCTAAAAAAGCATAGAAAAGGCAGATGAAGAACACTAAACCTGCCTGTCAGGGAGCTACCCTGTTCTATGCCATGATGATGAAAACATCATCAAAATCATCACCGACAAGCTGTTAGTGACAATTTTCATGTTGCTTTTTTCATCGATCCGCTACTTATATACTTAAAATACTTTAATTACTTATATATACTTAGGGAGGTCGCAAATGGCGTATCTACGCTGTTTCAAGCGTTTAAAAACCACTTTTTCCTAACGTAGCGACCACTTTTTCCTAACCAAAAGCCACCTTTTCCTAACGAAAAACCACCTTTTCCTAACCAATCGACCACTTTTCCCTAACTTTCAACACACTTTCATGTTTTAGAGCCACTTTTTCCTAACTTTCAACAATTCAGAGCAGAAAAACCTGATTTTTGTCTGCGTAAAGACCACTTTCCCCTAACGAAAAGCCACCTTTTCCTAACCAATCGACCACTTTTCCCTAACTTTCAACACACCTTCATGTTTTAGAACCACTTTTTCCTAACTTTAAAAACCACCTCGTTAGGAAAAGGTGGTTTTTAAATCGGGGCGTCAGGTTCATCCCAACTTTCATTCCATTCTATGCTTGTTTTGATGATATTATAGTAATCATCACACGGCAGAAAACATTCGCTTCTGCCGAGAAGAATGAAAGAAACGCCCTCAACTGCTCTGCCGTTCTTGTTATACTTGGCTGTCAACGTGAACTCTGATGTATCAGAGTTGTTTATTTCAAAAATCGCTTTGCCAATGCACTTCTCCTTGAATTGGCTGAATTTTAAAAGCTTATCCTCACAGCCCATAAGCTGTCTGAGCTGTTCAATAGAGTACTCAAACTTGTGCCTATTTCTTGAAAAGAAACTTGCCTTGAAGTCGGAGAGCAAAATCTCATAGAGCCTGATAGCATATACAGATTTGAAATTCAGGATACTGCCTATCTCGTATTGCGTATAAAAGCCTTTTTGTTGCAAAACAAAAGGCTTAACATCATCGTTAAGCCTGATAGTAAGTATTCCATTGTTGCATGAGCAGGAAGAAATGAGGTTGATTTTTAGCCAACTTTCACGATTTCCAATACCACCCGTATTGATTTTAATGAACGCTTGCATAAGCTTATCCGTAAGCTCATTAATATCACCATACATGGACTTAGGTTTCATTCCAAGATACTTCGCAAGGTCCGTTATCTTACAAGTATATGTTTCCAGACCCTTGTCTGAGGGCTTTATCTGCGAAATGAGCAAGCGAAAAATCTTATGCTGCCACAGTGTCAACACATCCTGCTTGCCCTTGACCATGCTGTTTGACATGACTATTTTGAAGTCCTTATTCAAAACCAACGCATTGCCCATGATTTTCTCCCCCTTTTTTGCCGATTATTTCCTCAAAAAACTTGAGTGTTCAAGTCCCGTTTGCCGCACCATACTTGTGCAATAAAATAGATGCACACCTCGAAAAGCTCGTATTTACGAGCTTTTTTTGCGTTTTGAGAGCGAAATTTTCAGGTGTAAAACCGTAGATGCTTTTTCGTTAAAAAAGGATCTGAACCCTCAACAATTGAATATTGTCAAGCATTCCGGCAAGTTATGAGCATATTTTGCTCTAAGCCTGCCGATTTGTATATAAAAAAACTTTCACAAAGTTTTCAATACAAATTTATTGGATCTGCCGATTTTGTTGGTATCTCTTAAAACAGAGAAACCAATAGGATCGGCTTTTTTGTTTTTTAAGAGAGGTGGTGATCCTAATGTGGCAGAGGCTGTATTAACAGATGAGAAAATAAATTTGACAGGAGGAATGATGATCCTTTCCCTGTTGAGTCCGGTACTCTTGACATGGTCGATCACGTTGATGACGCCGGCACTCTGCATTGTATCTTTGATAATGGGAGAACGCTCGGAGTTATCCCAGGCGTGGACGATTTTCACGTTATCAGAGAAGGATCGGAACAAACTGAGGAAGAAGAAATGAATATATCAATGTGACGGTTAAGTTTTGAAAAAGACTTAGCCGTTTTTTTATTACACAAACAAGAAAGGATCGGTGATAAATGATAAAGTATTTCGATATCTTTGCAGGCATCGGCGGATTCCGCTCAGGACTTGAAAAAGCAGGAGGCTTTGAGTGCGTCGGGTACTGCGAGATTGACCGATATGCTAAAAAAGCATACGAAACAATGTACGATACGGAAGGCGAGGTGTATTACGATGACGCAAGAAAAATCAACCCAAACGAGTTACCCGATTTCGACCTTATATGCGGAGGCTTCCCTTGCCAAAGCTTTTCAATCGCTGGAAAAAGGGGCGGATTTGACGACGCAAGAGGAACTCTGTTCTTTGAAATTGCCAGAATCGCTGCCGTTAAAAAACCTAAATATCTGCTGCTTGAGAACGTACCCGGATTGTTATCGCATGACTCAGGCAGGACGTTTGCGACCATCCTTGGTTCGCTGGACGAATTGGGGTACGATGTCGCATGGCAGGTGCTTAACAGCGCAAATTTTAGAGTCGCCCAATCCCGAAAAAGAGTGTTCATTATCGGATTTCTTAGAGAAAAATGCGCCGGAAAAGTATTGTCTTTCACGGACGCAAATCCAAAAACTCTTGTACAACGCATACCCGGACGAGAGGGCTGCAGAGTGTACTCAGCCGACGGACTGAGCATAACGCTTACGGGAACGGCAGGAGGCTTCGGAGGAAAGACAGGACTTTACGAGATCATAGGACTTCCGATCAAGGTCAAAACCAAGTCGGGCTATCAGTTAGCATTGCCCGGCGACAGTATTGATCTCGCCTACCCTAACATTAATTCAAGACGAGGACGTGTAGGTCACGATGTAGCACACACGCTGACAACAAGCTGTAATCAGGGATATTACGCTATGTGTATCGATATGAATCCCGAACCGAAAGTTACAGAGCTTGCGAGGTGCATAACGTCAAGGCAGGACAGCGGTATAGGTCACCATAAAGGAGAAAAGTCGGGGGTGATCGTGATTAGCGATCCGATTGCGGTGCTTACTCCCGAAAAGGAGAAAGTTCGTCAGCAAGGGCGAAGATTTAAACTCCCAAACGAACCGATGTTTACGATAACTGTCACCGATAAACACGGGGTGATCTACTGCGGATATATCCGCAGGCTCATGCCTTTGGAATGCTGGCGTTTGCAGGGGTTTACAGACGAGCAGTTCAACAAGGTGGCGGCAACGGGAATGTCAGACGCACAGCTTTACAAGCAGGCAGGAAATGCGGTGACAACTAATGTTATCGAGGCTCTGGCAAAGTATATTTTAGATATCGAAAAGGAGAATGCAAATGGATAATATGGTAAAAACATTTGTGAATGAGGAGTTTGGCTCGGTGAGAACTATCGAGGAAAACGGAAGGGTGATGTTTTGTGGAAAAGACGTGGCTCTCGCATTAGGGTACAGAAGACCAAAAGATGCAATAACAGCTCATTGTAAGGGGGCTGTAAAACGCCGCCTCCTTACAAATGGCGGTGCACAGGAAATGAAAATGATATCCGAAGGTGATGTTTACCGCCTTATATCTCACTCCAGACTCCCCTCTGCTGAAAAATTTGAGTCATGGATTTTTGATGAAATCCTGCCTCAGATCAATCACACCGGAGGTTACGTTTCAAATGAGGATATGTTCATAGAAAACTACCTCCCCTTTCTGGAAGAACCGTATCAAAAGCTTTTCCGTTTGCAGATGACAGCGATAAGAAAGCTGAACGAGCGTATCAGGCACGATCAGCCGTTGGTTGATTTTGCAAATCATGTGTCCAATACCGATAATCTTATCGATATGAACGCAATGGCAAAGCTTGCGGCTGATGAGCATTTTAAAATCGGCAGGACAAGGCTGTTCCGCTGGCTAAAATACATGGGAGTGCTTATGGCGAATAATCTTCCTTATCAGCAGTTTATCGACCGCGGATATTTCGCAGTTAAGGAGTCGATATTCGAGGTCAACGGTTTGAAAAAGACCTATCAGCAGACGCTTGTGACGGGCAAGGGGCAGAGATTTGTTATTAATCTGCTGAAAAAATATTATGGAAAAGAGGTTTTGCAATAATGCCAGAAAAGCCAAAATGTCCGCTCATAGGTCAGAACGGGAATATCTTTAATCTTATGGGCATTGCTTCAAAAACGCTGAAGAGAAATGGCATGTCGAATGATGCCAAGGAAATGTGCGACCGTATCACCTCTTCCGGCAGCTATGATGAGGCACTGAGTATTATCGATGAGTATGTGGAAATCACTTCGGCTGACGATGAAGAAACCGAAGATTTTGGAATGGAGATGATGTGAATGACGTATTTGTTCATTGGAATGATGATAGGTGTTATCATCGGAACAACGATAGGTTCTCTTGCCGTGGCTTTTAAGTCTGCTGAAAAAGAGATCGCACGTCTTGATAAGGAGGTCAAAGATGCACACAAACAGAGTTAAAGCGAAAGTAGACTTCAAGTTCTGTATGGGTAATATCCCTGCAATGCTGAGAGCAACAAAGCCTGTGCTTTCTGAACGTCAGTATAAGGAGCTGTGCAATGAGGTCAACCAAGCAGAAGGCTACCTTGAACAGAAACGCATAATATTCAGCTATGTCGACCCAATTATCAAGGGTTGAAACACAACAAAATGAAAATCAGCGGGCAGGCAGTATAGCTCATATCAAATTTGAGCGTGAAATGCGCTGTCCGCGCTAGGACAGGTCGTTTTGCCAACAGCAGATAAAAATCTGGTGCTTGCAAAGCGACTTTTCTGCTGTTGGTTCTAACGGCAGAAAGGAAAAACATGAACAGTTTTATGTCATGGGTAGGGGGAAAGAAGAATCTTCGTGACGAGGTTCTTGCAAGATTTCCACCTTACTATGAAAGGTATATCGAGGTTTTCGGCGGAGCAGGCTGGGTGCTTTTTCACAAGCCGCCCGGTGCAGATTTTGAGGTGTATAACGATTTTAACGGAAATCTCTCAAATCTTTATCGGTGTGTGCGTGATAAACCCAATAAGCTGAAATACAAGTTGCGGTATGTCCTCAATTCCCGTGAAGATTTTGACCGTATCGCTTTACTTCATAAGCGTGGGATTTTTGAAAAGCTATGTGATGCAGACAGAGCGTCAAAATTCTATCAGCTCATAAGGTACAGCTATGCTTCGGGACTTGACAGCTTTGGAAGTCAGCCACATTCGAGAAATATTATGAAAAAAGACCATATTAAACATCTTAGTTGTCTGATATGGTCTTTTTATCATATTTATTCTCATCTTGAAATACGAGTTGAAAAGTCAAAATCTGCTACAGTAAATGATAATCCAGCTTCGCCGTTTCCGTTTTCATCTTTGCTATCCCATGCAAATATATCTCCGTCATTAGTATCCTCCCATAAACAACTATATTTTGCCCAATCATTTTCTTCGTATACTTCAGTGGGTTCTCCATAAGCATCTACCAACTTTTCGTACATGGTTTTATAAGCAAGGTCGCATTCAGCCTGTTTTCTGTCATGTACTCCGGTATTATATTTTTTATAATGATCATAATCTAAGTATGAGAAGTGAAATGTTATGTCGTAAACATAATCATCAGTTGTTCGGCTTGATATCTCCGCCCAGCCCCAGTTTACTCCAAATAATTTGAGATTATTGGAATCTGCTTTATATACCATGTGCTCTACATTTGAATAATACGGATCAGAATAGGTACATTCTGTAATCCACGATATGTTTTTTCTAAACCATACATTTGCCTTACTCTGAGTATTTTCTAATATATTATAAGCACCAAAAGAATAGTCTGATATTTCATTCTTTTTAGACTCTGAATCTATTTTTTCAGCTACTGATTCAGTCATAGTCTCCGTGCTTGTTTCGGTAATTGTCGTCGTTACAACTTCTGTTGTAGTAGTTGTTGTTACGTCAGCACCAGCATCTGTAATTACAGAAGTATTTACCTTAACTTTTGGTTTGCTGTTTGCATTTTTTGCAGTGTTACCGCATGAGGTAAAGGCACTTATCACCATTATAAGTGACATTATACCCAATATACTTTTCTTCATTATTATATCCTCCCTAAATTTTGTCAAACGTTCCTAAAACATCGGACCAAGAATAAACATATCCGCCAGCTTTAAGAATATCATATTGTCCGTCAAAAGATGCTATTATCAGTTCACCCTCATAATCCTGAGTTTTTGTGCCATCAATCGTCAATATTAAATCAACAAGCGTTATGTTTTCAGCTCCTGTAAATGTGCCTTGGATTGTTTCTTTATCATCGTCAGAAACTTTTTCAACGCTATTTATTTTATATGATATTTTAAAATCATCTCCATATTGACTGCTTAATTTGCCATATACTCTATCCATTTTATTATCAGAAAAATTACTTGGCATATAGTTCAAATGCGCACCATGAAATGCAGACTTTACCAATTCAACATCCTTCGTCTCGATTCCTTCAAAATAATTTTTAATTGGATCCTCATAAGAGGGTGATTTTTTTAATATCGGTGATGAGCCCGAATTATTAACTGCTAAGTACACAATGCAAACAACTAGGACAACAAGTATGACACATAGCAACGGTATCACTCTGCTGTGTTTCTTCTTTTCAATTGACTGCACATCTGATACGGCAGTGGCTTTTCCACAGTTTTTACAGAATTTTTCGTTTTGTTTTAATTCAGTTCCACAATTTCTACAATACATTTTTTTACCTCCCAATTGATTAAGTCCAATATTAGTATACCATAGTATTTTTATAATGTCAATAGATATTGTACAATAGTATTGTAATATTTATACTGGGGGCTTAATATGTTTAACGAAAGAATAAAGGAATTGCGACTTTCTTTGGGGCTTAGTCAAGTTGAATTCGGGAAAAAATTAAATATATCAAAGCAGTGCGTAAGTAATTGGGAAAATGATAATATACAACCGTCAATAGATATGTTGATCAAGATCTGTAAAACTTTTTCCGTGAATTCTGATTATCTGTTGGGAATATCATTTACGGAGAAATTAGATATTTCAAATTTGAATCTTAAGCAAAAAGGAATCATATTTGCCTTAATGTCATATTTTGATGACATTAAATAATTATCATATCAATAAAAAGAGTCGAAATTTCGGCTCTTTTTCTTTGCAAAAATGAAAAGGAGAAATGCACTTTATGTTCAAAAAAT
>ERZ1106939.2347-NODE-2347-length-11885-cov-10.998056_pt1 | contig 11885 bp, 14 predicted proteins | sample MGYA00403669_ERZ1106939 | MGnify/ENA primary metagenome ERZ1106939 (study PRJEB35170, sample SAMEA104062447) | human gut metagenome | biome: human gut; feature: human-associated habitat; material: faeces | place: Denmark | collected 2012-09-28 ...
GGACGGCGAAAAGGAGGTACGCGGATCCGCGGGAAAGCGGGGCTGCTCCCAATGTAGGAGAGGAGGAGCGGCCCCGCAGCGGGATCAATTACAGCGTATCCAAAACCGTCTTGAAATCGTCGATGATATCCTCGGGATCCTCCAGACCCACACTGATGCGGACCAAGCCCTCGGAGATGCCGGCGGCTGCCAGCTCTTCGGCAGAATAGGTGGAGTGGGTCATGGTGGCGGGATGCTCCACCAGAGTTTCCGCATCGCCCAGAGACACGGCGATAGTGCACAGCTGCAGCTTGTTCAGCGCGGCGGCAACAGCGGCGCGGTCGGCCTTCAGCTCGATGGAGATCATGCCGCCGGGCAGCTTCATCTGCTTGGCCGCGATCTCGTGACCGGGGAAGGTGTCCAGGCCGGGATAATAGACCTTGGCCACCGCGGGATGGCTGGTGAAGAACGCCGCCACCTTCTGGGCGTTGGCGCAGTGGCGCTCCATGCGGATGTCCAGGGTCTTCAGGCCCCGGGCGATCAGGAAGGCGTCAAAGGGGCTCATGACGGCGCCGGTCATATCCTTCAGGCCGAACATCCGGCACTGGGAGATGAAGTCCGCCTTGCCCACCACGATGCCTGCGATCACGTCGCCGTGGCCGTTGAGGTACTTGGTGGCGGAGTGGACCACCACGTCCGCGCCCAGCTCCAGCGGGCGCTGCAGGTAGGGCGAGGCGAAGGTGTTGTCGCAGATGACCGTGATGTCCTTGTTATAGCCGTGGGCCAGCGCCGCCACTGCGGCGATGTCGGCGATCTTTAGATTGGGATTGGCGGGTGTCTCCAGATACACGGCGCAGGTGTTGGGCTTCAGCGCCTTGCGGACCTCGTCCAGGTCAGAGGTGTCCACAAAGCTGACCTCCACACCGTAGCGGGTCATGCCGTGGTTCAGCAGGGCGAAGGTGCAGCCGTACAGCGTGCCGTCGGCGATGATATGCTTCCCGGCGGCGGCCACGGTCCACAGCGCGGAGGAGATGGCGCCCATGCCGGAGGCGGCGGCCACGCAGGCTTCGCCGTTTTCCAGCGCCGCGATCTTAGCTTCCAGCACGGAGGTGGTGGGGTTGCCCAGACGGGTGTAGATGTAGCCGCTCTCCTCACCGGCGAACCGGCGGCCGCCCTGCTCGCAACTGTCAAAAACGAAGGTGGAGGTCTGGAAAATGGGGGTGGTCAGTGCGCCGTACTGGGCATCCTTAACGTTGCCCGCATGGATGGCCTTTGTGCCGAAACCGCAATTCTCGTGCAGCATGGTAGTTCCTCCTTGATATATCGTCATAAAATTTGGCCGTCTGCGCGGCTATTCTCCTATTGTTAAAAATACCACATACTGCCCGAGACGTGGTAGCGCTGAAATTCTATGACCAGATATTTACTAAACAGATAGTGAACGGGACAAAAAGCGCCGGTTTTCTTCAGATGACCTGCGAAATTTGGCGATTTACCCGGAGTATATCGGAAACTATTGGATATATTGTCTGAAAATACTGGTGGAAATAAACTTTGATTGGTGAAAATAAATTATCAGTAAAAGAGATAACAATTTGAAAAAATAAGAGGAGTTGCCATTTCCGTCAAAACGTGGTATAAGTGGTATCAGAAAATCGCCCGGCTTGCCGGGCGCAGCCAGTATGAGTATCATCAGGAGGTCATTGCCATGAAGAAGATCATTGCCACCACCAACGCCCCCGCCGCCATCGGCCCGTACTCCCAGGCCATCGACTGCGGCAGCTTCCTCGTCACCTCCGGCCAGGTGCCCTTTGACCCCGCCACCGGCGAGTTTGTTCCCGGCGGCATCACCGAGCAGACCCGCCAGGTGCTGACCAATATCAAGGCCATTCTGGAGGCCGCCGGCCTGACCATGGACAACGTGGTCAAGACCACCGTGTTCCTGCAGAGCATGGGCGACTTCGCCGCCATGAACGCGGTGTACGCCGAGTTTTTCACCGAGGGCCAGTATCCCGCCCGTTCCGCCGTGGAGGTGGGTGCGCTGCCCCGGGGCGCGCTGGTGGAGATCGAGACCATCTGCGTGAAGTAAAAAGAGCCTGGGAAAAGCCCGCCGAAAGGCGGGCTTTTTCGTTATTCCTCCGCGTCCAGCGGGCCGTTGGCTTTTTCATATTCCCGGACATACTGCTCCAGCACGAACTCGATCTCTTTGTTGGCAGAGCGCTTGTTTTGGGCCGCGATGCGCTTGATTTTGCCCAAAAGCTCCTCAGATACGCGCAGGGAAAACGGCGTGAAATAGTTTGCCATAGTATCACCAACTTCGTTTTGATGGAATGATGATAGCATTTCACCATCAAAACATAAGAAATCATATTGATGTCAAAGAGACATCGTGTTATAATCAAGTATGAAGGGATGATGATATGGAGAACTACAAAAAAGCCTATTTTTTGCTCTTTAATGCCATGACTGATGCACAGCAGCACATTCTGCGCTGTCAGCCCGAAAAAGCGCTGGAAAAGCTGATGCAGGCACAGCAGGACGCAGAAGAGATCATTATTTCAGATGACGAAGCATGAGAAAAGCCCGCCGAAAGGCGGGCTTTTCCTATTCACTCTGCTTCACTCTATCTCATTCAGCTCCCCCAGGATGCGCTTGAGAATGTCCGCAAACTGCTGGGCCGTGGCGGGCAGCGGCACGCCCTGGAGCTGGATGTACCCCAGCCGCATCTCCGGCACAGCCCCGTCCAGGGGCAGCGTCATCAGCCGGTCGTCGCCATAGCCGTCCGGCAGCACGCCGCTGCCGGTAGACACGCTGTCCGTATGGGCGATCACATTGTAGGCTGTGGCCCGGTCACTGACGGTGATGACCCGGTCGAAGGCGGTCACCGTCCCCGCCACCGCCTCCTCCGCGAAGTGGTAGTTGCTGTCGGACTGGGTGAACACCACATAGGGATAGCCGTACAGCTGCTCCAGCGTCACGGACCTCTCCGATGCCAGCGGGTGGCCCTTCCGCAGAAACACGCGGGGGCGGATCGCGGCCAGCGGATGGAACGTCAGCCCCTTTTCCCGCAGCAGCCGGGTGATGAAATGCTCCGTGGCATCGGACAGGAACAGAATACCCAGCGCACTCTGCCGCCGCGCCACCTCGTCGATGACGGCGGCCATCTCCATCTCCTTGAAGCTCACCTGAATGTGGGGCTCCTCCAGCAGATGCAGGTATTCCACAAAGGCCATGGCGCAGAAGGGATACCTCTGTGACGCCACCGACAGCGTCACCCGGTCCTCCGCCCGCCGCTGGCTGTAATATCGGGTCAGCTGCCGGCTGCCCTCCACCAGCGGCGCGATCTGGGCAATCAGCTCCCGGCCCTCCTGGGTCAGGTCAATGCCCCGGTTGCTGCGGCGGAACGCGGTGATGCCCAGCTCCCGCTCCACCTCGGCGATGGCCGCCGACAGGGCGGACTGGGACACGAACAGGTTGCGGGCCGCCCGGTTCATCGAGCCGCACCGCTCCACCTCCAGTATGTACGTCATTTGCAGCAGTGTCATGTCATCTCCCTCCCTTTTATGTCGATTGTACCAAACCTCCGGGGATTTGTAAACCGAAACGATTGACAGCGCCGCCCGCCCAGTATACAATAGTCGCAGACTGTCCCCATGGGAACGAGAGGGAGGAAACGGAATATGAGGAAATTGACAGCCCTTCTGCTGACGATGATGCTGGCCCTGTGCCTGACCGCCTGCGCCGGAAATGATACGAAAAAGCTGGCGGGGACGTGGACGTACAGCGCCGACATCACGTCCCGGATGAACGAGGAGATCAAGGCCGCCCTGGAGCTGGACGAGGTGTCGCCGGATGCGGCCGCAGCTGCTTACCTGACCTTCACCGTGGCGCAGGACGGCGCGTATACGCTGGCCCTGGACACGGACGCCATCGAGGCGGACCGTGCCGCCTACATGGAGGCGCTGAAGCCGGTGCTGACGGAGGCGCTGTACAGCCAGGCGGAGGCGGACGGCTACACCCGTGAGCAGTACGACAAGGCGCTGGAGAGCATGGGCATGACCGCCGACGAGTGCGTGGCGGCCATCACCGATGCCTTTGATATGGATACGTTCCTGTCCCTGCTGGGGAGCGGGTACGCCGATAACACCATCTCCGCCGGATACTGCAAGGCGGAGGAGGGGAGACTGTATTTCAGCAGCACCACCGCCTTTGATGAGGCCGACTTTGTGGGCTATGCCCTGGCCGGCGACATCATGACCTGGACGGACGAGGACGGCGCTCTGGCTGGTCAGCTCGCGCCGGCGGAGCAGGTGCTGATGCAGTTCCCCGCCGAATGGACAAAAGCGGCGGCGTGAGCCGACACAAAGATACGCGCAAAAAAGGAGACTGCCTCACGGCAGTCTCTTTTTTGCTTCAGTTGGGTTCACTCACCCATGGGTGCGCCGCAGTGGGGGCAGAACTTGTCGCCGCTGGCCGCGCCGCACACGGGGCAGACCTTCACGCTGACCTGCTCCTCGTCCACCGCAGGCTCGGCTTTGGAGGGCTTGCTGGCCTCCAGCTCGGCGATGCGCGCCTTGGAGGCGTTGACGGCGGCCACCACGTCCTTCACAGCATCGGGGATCTCGCCCTCGTACTCGGACACGAACCACTCACCGATGGCGCGGTAGTTCTTCTCCAGCTCGCGCTGCTCGGACAGGATAGCCATATTCACCTTGGCGGTATCGGTCAGGTTCTGGGCCTTATCGGCGGCCACCTCGGCCAGATCCTTGGCCTTATCCACGGCGATGCCGGCGTACTCCTGCGCCTTTTTGCTCAGATCGTTCAAAATACCCATTGAAAATACTCCTTTCCAATTTTCCTGTTGGGGACAGTATAGCGCGTTTTTTTCTCAGGTGCAAGCGCTGTTTGCCGAAATTTACACACTGTTCACCGAAAATAAAGATATGCTTAAAGTTTTTTAATGCTCTATCCAGTCGGCGGCCCGGCCCACCGCCCGCTTCCACAGCCGGTAGTCCGCGTCGCAGTCCGCCTGCGGCCGCTGGGGCAGGAATACCTTTTCGCTGCGGCGCAGGGCGCGCAGCTCGTCCGTGTCCTTCCACACGCCGCAGCACAGCCCCGCCAGCGCCGCCGCGCCGAAGGCGGTGGTCTCCACCATCTCCGGTCGGTCCACCGGGATGCGCAGCAGGTCGGCCTGTAATTGCAGCAGGATGTCCGACACGCTTGCCCCGCCGTCGGCCCGCAGCAGCGTGATGTCGCAGCCCGCATCCTGCCGCATGGCCAGCATCAGATCCGTCACCTGGGCGGCGATGCACTCCAGCACCGCCCGGGCGATGTGTCCCCGGTTCGTGCCCCGGGTGATGCCCAGTATGGCGCCCCGGGCGTACATATCCCAGTAGGGCGCGCCCAGCCCCGTAAAGGCCGGCACCACCACCACGCCGCCGCTGTCCGGCACAGACGATGCCAGCACGTTGATCTCCGGCGCGGAGGAGATGATCTTCAGCTCATCCCGCAGCCACTGGATGGTGCTGCCGCCGTTGAACACGCTGCCCTCCAGCGCGTAGGTGGTCTTACCGTTCACCTGCCACGCCACGGAGGTCACCAGCCCTGCCCGGCTTCGCACCGGCGCAGCGCCTACGTTCATCAGCGTGAAGCAACCCGTGCCGTAGGTGTTCTTGGCCTCGCCGGGGGCGAAGCAGGTCTGGCCGAACAGCGCCGCCTGCTGGTCGCCTGCCGCGCCGCATACCGGCACGCCCGCCAGCTTCTCCAGCCCCGGTATGCCCGGCTTCACACGGCCGTACACCTGGCTGCTGCCCACAGGTGTGGGCAGCATGGCCATAGGCACGCCCAGAATGCCGCACAGCTCCTCGTCCCAGCACAGCCGGTGTATGTCGAACAGCATGGTCCGGCTGGCGTTGGAATAGTCGGTGACGTGGACGCCGGTGAGCTGCCATATCAGCCACGTCTCCACCGTGCCGAACAGCACCTCGCCCCGCTCTGCCCGCTGCCGCAGGCCGGACACGTGGTCCAGTATCCACCGGATCTTGCTGCCGGAGAAATAGGCGTCGATCAGCAGCCCGGTGGAGGCGCGGATGCGCTCCTCCAGACCCTGGCGCTTCAGCTCCTCGCACAGCTCCGCCGTCCGGCGGCATTGCCACACGATGGCGTTGTAGACCGGCTCGCCGGTGGCCCTGTCCCACACGATGGTGGTCTCCCGCTGGTTCGTCACGCCGATACCGGCAATGCTGCCCTCCGGCAGATGGGCCACAGCCTCCGCGGCGGCCCGCCGCTCCGTGTCCCAGATCTCCATGGGGTCGTGCTCCACCCACCCCGCCTGGGGATAGTGCTGGGTGAAGGGGTACTGGGCCAGGGACAGGATACGGCCCTGCCGGTCGAATACGATGGCCCGGGAGCTGGTCGTCCCCTGATCCAGCGCCAAAACATGGTCAGACATAGCGACGCCTCTTTTCTTTTTGGAATTTGTATGGTATACTACAGGTAAATAATAACTTACACTGTATTATAGCATGAAGGGAGCGGGATTTCCATGACGAATATGACCGAGTTCCAATTCCTGTCCAGCGATGGCCATACGCAGCTCCACGGGATGCTGTGGGAGCCCACCGACACGCCGGTGCGGGCGGTGCTGCAGGTGTGCCACGGCGTGGCGGAGCATATCGCCCGCTATGACGCCTTCGCCCGGGCGCTGAACGAGCAGGGCATCATCGTGGCGGGCCACGACCACCTGGGCCACGGCAAGTCCCTGCCCCAGGGCGGCACGCCGGTGTACTTCGGCCAGGGCAACACCTGGAACACCGTGGTGGACGACATCTACGTGCTGCACCAGCGTCTGCTCCAGAAATACCCCGACACGCCCCTGTGCATCATGGGCCACAGCATGGGCTCGTTCCTCACCCGGACGTACCTCATCCGCTACCCCGGCACGGTGAAGGCGGCCATCATCATGGGCACGGGCTGGCAGCCCCACGCCGTGATCACCGGTGGACTGGCGGTGGCCGACGCGGTCATCGCCCTGAAGGGCGAGAACGCCACCAGCGACGTGGTGACGGAGCTGGCCTTCGGCGCGTACAACAAGCTCTTCGCCCCCAACCGCACCAAGGTGGACTGGCTGTCCGCCGACGAGAGCAATGTGGACGACTACATCGCCGATCCCCTGTGCGGCGCGGACGCCACCGTGGGCCTGTTCCGCCAGATGCTCCACGGCCTGCGCTTCAACCAGCGGCAGAGCAACCTCCGCCGCATGGACGCGGACACGCCGGTGCTGTTCGTGGCCGGCGACAAAGACCCGGTGGGCAGCTGCGGCAAGGGCGTCATCCAAAGCTGCGAGGCGTTCAGGGCCGCCGGTGTCCGGGACTGCACGCTGAAGCTGTACCCCGGCCTGCGCCACGAGATCCTCAACGAGAAGCCCCACCGCGACCAGATCACGAACGACATCGAAACGTGGCTGCTGTCCAGGCTGCCGTAAGAGAGTGCAAGAGAAAAGAGAGGAAACGACTATGAGCGAATGGGAAGCCCTGCGCCAGGAATGTCTCCGCTGTCACGCCTGTACCCTGGCGGATACCCGCACCAACGTGGTCTTCGGCGTAGGCCGGGAGGACGCGGAGGTCCTGTTCATCGGTGAAGCCCCCGGCGCCAACGAGGACATTCAGGGTGAGCCCTTTGTGGGCCGGGGCGGCAAGCTGCTGGACGATATGCTGGCCATGATCGGCCTGGACCGCAGCCGCATCTATATCACCAACTCCGTCAAATGCCGCCCGCCGGAGAACCGCGACCCGCTGAACACGGAGAAGGAGGCCTGCCAGGGCTACCTCCAGCGCCAGCGCGCCCTTATGAAGCCCAAGATCATCGTCTGTCTGGGCCGCATCAGCGCCATGGAGCTGATCAAGCCGGATTTCAAGATCACCCAGGAGCACGGCCGGTTCTTTGAGAAGGACGGCTGCCTGATGATGGCGCTGTACCACCCGGCGGCGCTGCTCCGCGACCCCAACAAGAAGCCGGAGACCTTCGAGGACCTGAAGCGTCTCCAGGCCAAGATCCGCGAGATCTGCGTCCGCACGCCGCTGGATTTCTGAAATGAGCAAAAAAGAACCGCCGGAGGCGGTTCTTTTTTGCTCATTTTTTACTGCACCAGCATATAGCTGCCGGTCTCGGCAGCCTGGGGAGTCATGGACACCAACCGCGTAGCCGCGTCAAACTGGCCGCCCAGCTGGGACGCCACGGCGTCGTAGTCCGCCGCCGGCACATAGATGCGGTCGAACAGGTCGGCCAGCTGTGCCAGCGTCAGGTCGCCGCTGCCCCGGTACGCCACCGACAGGGCCACGCCCTCCGGCAGACTGCTCCGCAGCGTCTTGGCCATGTCGGTCAGGATCTGCGCCCGGTCGCCGTCGTCGTTGGCGATGGCCGCCGTGTCGCCGCTGGCGGGATAGCAGAAGTTATCCAGCAGCACCTCATTGAACCCCAGCTCACCGCACTCTCTGCACAGCGCCGTCAGATACCGAAGAACCTCCGGGTCGGTGGGGTCGAGCCACGCCTGCCCCGCCGCGTCATACCACAGCCCGCCGTCTGCCCGCACCAGCGCGCAGTCCGTCCGGGCCTGGGCAAAGGCGTTGTCGCTGAAGCACACGATGTGGCCCACCGTCCAGCGGTCGGCAGCCAGCAGCGTTTTCAGGCAGTCGAGGGGACGCCCCGTCTCCACCACCACGCCCTGAGGCGGTTGGGCCTCCGTGGCGTAGGTGATGCCGCCGGTGGTGCGCTTCACGGCCAGCACCATGTCCTCCGGCGCTAATTTTGTCATGATATAGTCCGCGCCCCACCACAGGCAGTCGTCCGGCAGCCGCACGCCGTGCAGCGCCGACACCTTCACGTGGGGGAACTCCGGCTCGACACGGTCAAAGTCCGCGTCGGGCAGCCCGTCCTGCCCGTCGCCGGACTGCTCCGTGTCCACGCCGTCCTTCGGCTTGAAAAACGGCAGCTCCAAGTGTACCTGGCCCGACTCGTCGTACACCAGGTAATTCTGTACCACCAGATAGGTGATCGCACCCAGCAGTATCAATACCAGTACCACGATCAGCGCGATCTTCCCGGGGGAACCGCGCCCGTGGTAGCTGCTATACCCCTTTGTTGCCATAGGCCTGCCCTCAGCGGATGGCGTCCAGCAGCGCCACGCGGCGTGCGTGACGCCCACCCTCGAACTCAGTGTTCAAAAACAGCTCCAGCATACGCCTGGCCAGGTTCGGGCCGGTAACGCCCGCGCCCAGGGCCATCATGTTGGCGTCGTTGTGGCGGCGGGTCATCTCCGCCTGCAGGCTGTCGGTGCACAGGGCACAGCGGATGCCCGGCACCTTGTTGGCGGCGATGCTGACGCCGATGCCGGTGGTGCAGATGACCACGCCCTTGTCACACGTACCGTCCGCCACGGCGCGGGCCGCCTTCTCGGCGAAAACGGGATAGTCTACGCTCTCCGTGGAGAAGCAGCCGAAGTCCTCGTACTCGATGTCGTTTTCCTCCATCCAGATCAGCAGATCCTGCTTCAGCAGGTAGCCGCCGTGGTCACAGGCAATGGCGATCTTCATGTGTTTGTCTCCTTTTCGTGTTATAGCGGTCGGAATGCGGGCGTGCCGCCCTCAAAGGTGGTGAAATATCTGAACCCGCACTGGCGCAGCAGCTCCTGCCGCTCCCGTATGGCGCAGCCCACGTACCGGGTGTTGTGCGCGTCCGAGCCAAGGGTGACGATCTCGCCGCCCAGCTCCCGGTACAGCCGCAGCAGCGGGCCGTCCGGCAGGGGATCGTGTCCCCGGTTGGTGTTGCACTCGATGCCGCAGCCGTTTTCGATCAGCGTACGGAAGATCTCCCGGCACTGGTCCTCATGGCCCGCAAAGGTCATTTGCTCGCCATGGCTCTCGTTGATATACCGCAGCGGCAGCGTCAGATGTCCCAGCACGCTGAATTTTCCCCACTGGGCCAGCCGCAGCACGTCCTCCAGATAGCTGTCTATAACGCTATGATAATACGTTTCGTCCCTTTTTTCAATGTAATATAAGTCAAAATGCTGAAATTTTTCCCCGGCCAGGTGTACCGAGCCGATGACAAAGTCCAGCTTCGGCCCGCTGGCCAGCAGCTTTTCCGCCCGGTCGAAGCCCATGGGCGCTTCGCCCAGCTCCGCGCCCATGCGGATGACCAGCCGGTGGCCGTACCGCCGCCGGGCTTCGTCTACCTGGGCCTGCAGCGCGGGCCAGTCAAAGTCCTCCCGGGGCTTATGGCTGCCCCACAGGATGGTGTCCACGTGGTCTGTGACGCAGATCTCGTCCAGCCCGTGGTCGATGGCCGCCTGCGCCAGCTCCGACACCGTCACAGACCCGTCGGGGGAAACGCTGGAATGGGTATGATAATCCGCCAGATACATGGTGCTGCCTCACTTCTTCTTGTTGAAGATGCTCTTGCGCTTTTCGTAGTTGCTCTCGCCCAGCAACTCACTGAATTTCTTCAGCGCCTCCTTCTGCTCCTTCGTCAGGTTGCGGGGCGTCTCCACCGTCACAGTGACGTACTGGTCGCCCCGTCCCCGTCCGTTGAGCACGGGAACGCCCTTGCCCCGCAGCCGGAACACCGTGCCGGTCTGCGTACCCTCCGGCAGGTCATACTTCACCTTGCCGTCGATGGTGGGGATCTCCAGCGTCGCACCCAGCACCGCCTGGGCGAATGTGATGGGCTCCTCCGTGAACACGTCCACACCCTCCCGGCGGAACGTCTCGTCGGGCTGCACCATCACGGTGATCAGCAGATCACCGGCGCTGCCGCCGTTCTTGCCGGCATTGCCCTGCCCCCGCAGGGAGATGGTCTGGCCGTGGTCGATACCGGCGGGAATGTTGACCTGAATGGTCTTGCGCTTCCGCGTCCGGCCCTGGCCGCCGCACTCCGTGCAGGGCTGATGGATGATCCGGCCCGTGCCGCGGCACCTCTGACAGGGCCGGCTGGTGGCGAACACGCCCATGGGCGTCCGCTGCTGCACCTGCACCTGTCCGCTGCCGTGGCAGTCGGGGCAGATCTCCGGCGTCGTGCCGGGCTGGCAGCCGCTGCCCTTGCAGGTGGAGCACTGCTCGCTGCGCTCCACCGTCACGTCCTTCTGACAGCCGAAGGCAGCCTCCTTAAACGTGACGGACACGCTGGCGCGGATGCTCTCGCCCCGCTGGGGCGCGTTGGGATTGCGGCGCTGTCCGCCGCCGAAGCCGCCGCCGAAAAAGCTGCCGAAGATGTCGCCCAGGTCACCGAAATCGAAGCCGCCTGCGCCGCCGTATGCGCCGCCAGCGCCCGCGCCGTAGCTGGGGTCTACCCCGGCGAAGCCGAACTGGTCGTACCGGGCCTTCTTCTCCGGGTCGGACAGCACTTCGTTGGCCTCGTTGACCTCCTTGAACTTCTCCTCAGCCTCCTTGTCGCCGGGGTTCATGTCCGGGTGGTACTTCCGCGCCAGCTTCTTGTATGCCTTTTTGATCTCGTCCTCACTTGCGCCCTTGCTGACGCCCAGGACCTCGTAATAATCGCGTTTGTTTTCTGCCATCGCACTTCTCTCCACTCAAAGGGGTGATAACACCACAACAAGGGACAGGTCACTCCTGCCCCTTATTGTGGGATATATTTGCCTTACTTGTTGTTCTGCTCGTCGTCGTCCACTACCTTGTAGTCGGCGTCGTAGTACTGCTGTCCGCCGTTATTGCCCGCGTCGCCGCCGGGCTGACCGCCCATGTTGGGGTCGCCCTGGGGCGCGGCCTGCTGGTACAGCTTCTCGCTCATCTTATAGAACAGCTGGGTCAGCTCCTCGGTGGCCGCCTTGATGGCGTCTGTGTCCTCGCCCTTCAGCGTCTCCTTCAGCTTCTCGACACCGGCGCGGATGGGCT
>ERZ1106939.2355-NODE-2355-length-11854-cov-11.982541_pt1 | contig 11854 bp, 8 predicted proteins | sample MGYA00403669_ERZ1106939 | MGnify/ENA primary metagenome ERZ1106939 (study PRJEB35170, sample SAMEA104062447) | human gut metagenome | biome: human gut; feature: human-associated habitat; material: faeces | place: Denmark | collected 2012-09-28 ...
TCTTTTTCCGGCAGAATACAAAGACCTTTCCGAAGGAGCTGATTGAAGCAGCAAGAATAGACGGAGTGGGAGAATTCGGAATTTTTACAAAAATTTATATGCCGACGATGAAGTCCACTTATGCGGCAGCGGTGGTTGTAACTTTTATGACCAGTTGGAATAATTACCTTTGGCCTTTGATTGCATTGCAGTCGGAAGACAAAAGAACATTGCCGCTGGTTATTTCTGCACTGGGCTCGTCCTATACACCGGACTATGGAATGATGATGACTGCTGTGGTTATCGCAACCTTGCCGACTGCATTGATTTTCTTTCTGATGCAGAAGCAGTTTGTAGCAGGTATGACAGGTTCCGTCAAAGGCTGACGACAGATGAAGGGACAGGAAAGAGGACGTGAAGAATCCGGAACCGTCCTCTTTTTCTGATAAGAAAATAAAGGCGGCGAAGAGAGGAGAAAGAAAAGGAATGAAAGCGAAATTGGAGTGGCTTACTGATCCGGAAGTGTTCCAGGTGAATCGGTGCGAAGCTCATTCAGATCACAAATTTTATCTGAACCGGGAAGAGCTGAAGAAAGGGAAAAGCCGGCTGGTGCAATCGCTGAACGGCACCTGGAAGTTTCGGTATGCCGTAAACCCTTCCGGGCGGGCAGCAGATTTCTATGAAGAACAAGTGTCTGCAGAAACATTTGGAGAGATTCAGGTTCCCGGTCACATACAGCTTCAGGGCTATGACCAGTGTCAGTATATCAATACGATGTACCCCTGGGATGGAAAAGAGTTTCTGCGTCCGCCGTATGTATCAGAGGAATATAATCCGGTGGGAAGCTATGTGACTTATTTTGTACCGGAGCAGGAGCTTCCGGATCCTGATTTTACCACACTGGAATATCCGAACCCTGAAGATCCGAAGGCATTTACCCTTGCATTAAAGCTTGCGAAGGAAAAGAATGCAGATATCGTACTGGCAACCGACCCGGATGCAGACCGTCTTGGTATTTATGCACTGGATACAAAGACCGGCGAATATGTACCGTTTACCGGAAATATGTCCGGAATGCTGATTGCAGAATATATTTTAAGAGAGCGTACCGCAACGAAGACCATGCCTGCTAATCCGGCACTGGTTACGACCATTGTTACCACCAATATGGCACGTGCCATTGCAGAGGCTTACGGGGTACGTTTCGTGGAAGTGCTGACCGGTTTCAAGTATATCGGTGAGCAGATTAAGTTCTTTGAACAGAGCAACTCCAACAATTATGTATTCGGTCTGGAAGAAAGCTATGGATGTCTTGCAGGTACTCATGCAAGAGATAAGGATGCCGTTGTTGCCGTAATGTGTCTGTGTGAAGTAGCTGCATGGTGTAAGAAGCATGGTATTACCGTATGGGATCAGATGCTGAAGCTCTATGAAGAATACGGATATTATAAGGAAACACAGTATGCCATCACCTTAAAGGGTATCGACGGATCCAAGCAGATTGCAGAGATGATGGATAAATTAAGAAACAACCCTCCGAAGAACTTCGGAGAATTACAGGTAAAAGAGCTTCGTGACTACGACAGGGATGTGATCACAGACCTTGCCACCGGAGCAACCAGACCTACCGGACTTCCGAAGTCCAATGTGTTATACTTTGATCTTACGAATGATTCCTGGTGCTGTGCACGTCCTTCCGGAACAGAACCGAAGATCAAGTTCTATATGGGAGTAAAGGGAACCAGCCTTCAGGATGCAGAAGAGAAGCTGAATAAGCTGACAGAGGATCTCAAGGCCGTTCTGTAAGTCAAAATGATGGCAAAACTATTAAAGCTCAGTAATTTGAAGAAAACCATATATTATCTGAAGAAGAATGGACTTCGCAAGGCTTATTATGCAGCGGTGGAACGAGCTTCTTCCGAAAGAAAGGATGACTATCATTATGATCCCTTGCCGGATTCTGTTTTAAAGGAACAGGCCGGCAAGGCCTCTGAGTTTTCAACCGGATTCAGTATTCTGGTTCCAACCTTTGAAACCAGGGAAGAGTTCCTCCGGGCACTGATCAATTCAGTACTTGCACAGACCTGCGGAAGCTGGGAACTGATTCTTGCAGATGCCAGTAAAACGGACCGGGTATCGGAGGTTGTGAAGGAATATACCGATTCCCGTATCCGGTATCACAGGCTGAAAGAAAATCTGGGGATATCCGGAAACACGAATGAAGCATTGAAGACAGCGACAGGAGAATATGTCGCATTACTTGACCATGATGATTTACTGACGGAGGATGCCTTGTTTGAATGCGCATCTGTGATTGAGGCGTACCGGAAGGATAATCTGGAATTACGCATGTTATATTCCGATGAGGATAAATGTAACAGCGATGGAACTTTGTTTTATGAGGTCAACAGGAAACCGGAGTTTAATCTGGATTTAATATTATCGAACAATTATATCTGTCATCTGCTTGTGATGCAGAGAGAACTCATGCAGGAATTGGGATTCCGGAGCAGCGTGGATGGCGCACAGGATCATGACATCATTCTGAGGGCGGTAGACCGGATGATGGGAGAGGACAGGCACGCAGCCAGAAAGGGCAGGCTGCCGATTACCCATATCCCGAAGGTATTGTATCACTGGAGATGTTACGAAGGCTCTACGTCAGAGAATCCGGAAAGTAAGCGCTATGCTTACGAAGCCGGCAAGCGTGCAGTAGAGGATTTTTTGAAGGCACGGGAGTATCAGGCCGATGTGGTTCATACATGTCATCTGGGATTTTTTCGTGTAAATTATCAGCCGGATCTGTTAAGTAACCGGCCGGATGTAGCTGTGGTCGGAGGAAAGCTGATTGACCGGCATAACCGTGTAGTAGGCGGTATTTATAATGAAAACAGGGAGCCCTTATATCTGGGGCTCCATAAAGAATATAGTGGTTATATGCACCGGGCATCCTGTCAGCAGGAGGCCTATGCTGTGGATGTGCGCTGTATGATCTGTTCAGGGGAGGCACAGACAGTTTGGGAAGAGCTTACCGGACTGCCCTATGCGGTGCAGCCCCATACGGGATATTTCTTATATCAGGATGTCCTTAAGAAGGATGCTGATTATGAAGAGTTAAGCTTCAGATTCTGTGAGGAACTGCGCAGAAGAGGAAAACGAATCGTCTGGGATCCGGAAATGGTGCAGCGGGTGGATGGAAGATAGGACAGAAGCATGAAAACGACAGTGGTAATTCCTAATTACAATGGACGGAACTATCTGCAGGACTGCCTTACCTCTCTTTTAGAGGGAAGTGAGGTTCCTGCAATAATTGTTGTAGATAACGGTTCTGTCGATGAAAGTGCTGCCATGGTGAAAGAAAAGTTCCCGATGGTGAAGCTGATCGCATTACCCGAAAACCGGGGATTCAGTGCAGCGGTGAATATTGGAATCCATGAGACCGGAACAGAATATGTTTTTCTGTTAAATAACGATACCGTTGTTTTAAAAGATACAATTGAAGAGCTGGAAGCTGCAATGGAACGTCATCCGAAAGCGTTTTCTGTAGCTGCGAAAATGTTGCAGATGAAGAATCCGGAGCTGATTGACAGTGCCGGAGATTTTTATTGTGCATTAGGATGGGCATTTGCACGCGGAAAGGACCGGAAGACCGAAGCATTTTCAAAGGAAACCTCTGTGTTTTCTGCCTGTGCCGGGGCAGCTCTTTACCGGAAGGCTGTTTTTAACGAAATCGGTGATTTTGATGAAAATCATTTTGCCTATCTGGAGGATATTGATGTGGGGTACCGTGCGAAGATCTATGGCTACCGGAACTATTATGCACCGGCTTCTGTGGTTCTTCATGCAGGAAGCGGCTCTTCCGGTTCGAGACACAATAAATTCAAGGTAGATTTATCCTCCCGGAACAGTATTTATCTGATTTATAAAAATATGCCGGTGTTACAGGTGTTATTAAATCTGCCGTTCCTGCTTTTGGGGTATCTTGTGAAGATTTTGTTTTTCCTGAAAAAGGGACTGGGTGCAGATTATATGAAGGGTCTTGGAAAGGGCTTCCGTCTTGCTTTTTCCGGAAAAGGAAGAGAACATAAGGTGAAATTTTCCATGAAGCATTTTGGAAATTATGTGGTAATACAGCTGCAGTTATGGGCGAATATGTTCCGCCGTCTGTGGTGGTAGAAAGGGTTGTGCAATGATTAAGGACAATCAGAAATTATTGAATCGAATCCATGTGTTGATTGATGCGGTTGTGACGGCAATCTCTTATCTCATGGCATGGTATCTGAAATTTGCGACCGGCTTTGCAGAGACGGATCCCAACGTCGGGGTACTGGATATGTACACGTATTTCCGTGCACTGTATATTCTGGTTCCGCTTTATCTGGTTCTGTATTATTTCTTTAATTTATATGCACCAAAGCGTGCAACCAGGCGTAAATACGAGCTTTTTGCAATTGTGAAGGCCAATACAGTAGGATTGATCCTGTTTATGACACTGCTGTATATCATCAATCAGCTGGATATTTCCCGATTCGTGCTGGGAGCCTTTTATATTATCAATATTATTCTGATGACACTCTGCCGGACAATGATCCGGAACATTTTGTACTTTTTCCGCAGAAAGGGTTATAACCTGAAGTACATTCTGCTGGTTGGTTATTCCAGTGCGGCGGAGGAATATATTACCAGAATTATTGCAAATCCCCAGTGGGGTTACGTAATCCGCGGAATTCTCGATGATACCATGCCAAGCGGAACCGTGTATAAGGGAGTTAAGGTTGTGGGAAGAATAGAGAATATCAGGTATATTCTTCCGGAGAACAAGCTGGATGAAATTGCGATTACACTTGCACTGAAGGATTATGAGCAGCTGGAGTACATCGTGGATCTGTGTGAGAAGTCCGGTGTTCATACAAAGTTTATTCCGGATTATAATTCCCTGGTGCCGAGCCACCCCTATACGGAGGATCTGATGGGACTTCCGGTGATCAATATCCGTTATGTACCATTAACGAATCCGGTGAATAGTATATTAAAGAGAACCATGGATATTCTGGGCGCCTGCTTTGGTATTGTTATTGCTTCTCCGGTGATGCTGGTCTGTGCGATTTTAGTAAAAGCAACCAGTGAAGGACCGGTGATCTTTAAACAGGAGCGTGTGGGACTTCACAATAAAGTATTCAAGATGTACAAATTCCGGACGATGGAAGTGCAGAAGCAGTCGGCAGAGGAAAATGCATGGACGGTCAAGAATGATCCGCGTGTCACGAAGGTTGGTAAATTTATGCGTAAGACCAGTCTCGATGAACTGCCACAGCTTTTTAACATTCTGATGGGAGAAATGTCGCTGGTTGGACCGCGGCCGGAGCGGCCACAATGGGTAGATAAATATAAGGAAGAAATTCCGAGATATATGATTAAGCATCAGGTGCGGCCGGGACTGACCGGCTGGGCACAGATCAATGGATATCGTGGGGATACATCAATCCGCAAGCGTATCGAGTACGATCTGTTTTATATTGAAAACTGGAGTCTTGCCCTCGATATCAAGATTTTGTTTATGACGATTTTCAAAGGTTTTGTGAATAAGAATGCCTATTAAAGGCGCGTATAACCGCAAGTTTGTATGAATCTGGTTGAAGTGGGGACATTAATATGGTAAAATGCTAGATTATGGGGAGAACGAAAGAAGAAACCCACATATGGTATTTGAAAGGGAGAAAAGGTATGACCACAAATAATCAAAGACCTTCACAAGGAAGATCATCACAAGGCAGACCTTCACAGGGAAGACCTGCACAGAAGAGACCTGCACAGCACAGTCAGGCTGCACGCAGCTCTTCGCAGAAGAGAACATCATCCCGTAGAGACGATTACTATGAGGATGACTATTACGAAGACGATTATTATGAAGACAGCCGTTCTTCCAGGGGAAAAAAGAGTGCCCCTTCGAAGAAATCCTCAAATGGTAAGAATCATAAGAAAAAGAATAAAACCTCCAAGATTATTTTATTTATTGTAGAAATCCTGGTTCTGTTACTCATGGTTATGGTATTATGGACTGTTTTAAAGACGGAAAAGGTTGGTAAGGTAGATCTGCCGGAGGAAGACATTGTCATCAATCCGGAGGTTGAAAAGCTGCAGGAGCAGGAAGGCTCGGTTCTGCAGGGGTATCGCAACATTGCGTTATTCGGTGTAGACTCCACAGAGGGAGCATTGACCAAGAATACCCGGAGTGATACCATTATGATTGCCTCCATTAATCTGGATACCGGCGATTGTAAGCTGGTCAGCGTATATCGTGATACCTACCTGAACTTAAGCAATGATACTTATAATAAGTGTAATGCGGCTTATGCAAAGGGGGGACCGATGCAGGCGATCAATATGCTGAACATGAATCTGGATATGAACATTACCGATTTCGTAACAGTCGGATTCAGCGGTCTCACAGAGACAATTGATGCGTTAGGCGGTGTTTATATTGATGTTAAGGAAGAAGAAATTTCCCATCTGAATAACTACCAGATCAGTATTGTCGGTACAACGAAGGATGGTAAGACTTATACCGCAGCAGAGGGAAGCTACACACCGGTAACACAGGCAGGATACCAGAAGTTAAACGGTCTGCAGGCAACTGCTTACTGCCGTATCCGTTATGTAGGCAACGATTTTGAGCGTACCGCAAGACAGCGTCGTGTATTAAAGGCGGTTGCAGATGAAGCAAAGAAGGCATCTCCTGCACAGCTTGAGAAGATTGCAAACTCTGTATTTGATAAGGTATATACGTCTCTGGATATTTCGGAGATCGTATCACTTCTTGGAAATATCAGTAAGTATAATATCGTGGATGAAGGAGGGTTCCCGAATTCCGATATGCTGACCACAGGTAGTATCGGTAAGAAGGGAAGCTGCGTGGTTCCAAGGAGTCTGGAATCCAATGTTACCTGGCTGCATGAATTCCTGTTTGATGAGAAGGATTATGAACCTTCTTCAGCCGTTAAGGAATATAGTGCGAAGATTGCGGCAGATACAAATGGTTATGTGAAATAAATGTAAAAGAAAAGGGTCTTTGTGAAAGACCCTTTTCGTTTATATGAGTTACCATGCATATGAGAAAATGATCCAGTGGATCATTTTTGAGTAAGGAGAACGGAAACGATGCTTATATACGATGTGATCATTCCGGTGTACCGGCCGGATGAAAAACTGAAAAGGCTGATCAATGCGCTTCTGTTGCAATCCCTGCTTCCCCGGAGGATTATTCTGATTAATACAGAGCGGGAGGAATTTCTGAAATTCAGCCCGGAGGAAGAGTTTCTGGCACAGAGCCCGCGGCTTAAGCTGTACCATATTAGTAAGGCAGAGTTTAACCATGGGGCAACACGGAATTATGGAGTATCGCTAAGTGATGCACCGTTCTTTGTCTGTATGACCGATGACGCGGTACCGGCAGGGGATACGATGATGGAGGAGCTGTTAAAGCCTTTTTCATCGGAAAGTATTGGGATTTCCTATGCACGACAGCTTCCGGATCCGGATTGCGGAATCATTGAGCGGTACACGCGAAGCTTTAATTATCCGGAGACGGCAAAGATTAAAACTGCAAAGGATCTGCCGGAGCTTGGTATTAAGACCTTTTTTGCCTCTAATGTGTGTGCAGCCTACCGGAGAAGTTATTTTGACGCCTTGGGAGGATTTCCGGATCATACGATTTTTAATGAGGACATGATCTATGCAAGGCATCTGATTGATGCCGGATATGCGATTTCCTATACGGCAAAGGCAGAGGTGATTCATTCACACAATTACAGTGGAATAGAACAGCTTCACCGGAATTTCGATCTGGGCGTATCGCATGCACAGTTTCCGGAGGAATTTAGCGGAATCCGGGCAGAATCCGAAGGCAGAAAACTGGTTTTACAGACCTGCCGGTATCTTTTGAAGCTTCATAAGCCTTGGCTGATTGTGAAGCTGATCTGGCAGAGTGGATGTAAATACATCGGATATTTTCTAGGAAAACGTTATCAGAAATTCCCTGCATGGTTCGTAAAGCGGTGCAGCATGAACCACAGCTATTGGGACTGATGCTGTGAATGCTGACCGGGAAGAGGGTTGTCAGCAAGGCTGAAAAATGATATAAGTATATTTAAGTTGATTTTGGAGGATCAGATATGTGTGGAATTGTTGGTTATATTGGGAAACATCAGGCTGCCCCGATTATTTTAGAGGGACTTGCAAAGCTGGAGTATCGTGGTTATGATTCAACCGGTATGGCAGTTTTTGATGGAAAGAAGATTAATATTCAGAAAGCAGCAGGCAGACTGCAGGTGCTTGAGAATATGACAAGAGGCGGAGAGACGATGCCGGGCTGTGTCGGAATCGGACACACCAGATGGGCAACGCATGGAAAGCCAACGGATATTAATGCGCATCCGCACGATAATCAGGATGGGACGATTGCTGTCGTACATAATGGAATTATTGAGAACTATCAGCAGTTAAAGCAGCGGCTTATAAATCGTGGCTACAAATTTGTATCCGATACCGATACCGAAGTTCTGGTGCAGCTGATTGATTACTATTATAAAGGAAATCCGTTAGAAGCAATTACGAAGGTGCTTCACCGTGTGGAAGGTTCCTATGCTCTCGGCATTCTGTTTGCAGATCATCCGGAGGAAATTTTTGCAGTACGTAAGGACTGTCCTTTGATCGTAGGAACAAGCAGTGAAGGAAGCTTTATTGCATCGGATGTGCCCGCAATTTTGAAGTATACCAGGGAAGTTTATTATATTGATAATCAGGAAGTCGTTGCATTAAAGGAAAATGAGATTCATTTCTATACCGTAGATGAAGAAGAGATCCAGAAGACACCTTCCCATGTGGACTGGGATGCAGAAGCGGTTGCAAAGGGCGGATATGAGCATTTCATGTTAAAGGAGATCTACGATCAGCCCCGAGCAGTCCGTGAGACCTTTGAAAAGCATATGAAGGATGGCAATGTGGAGATTGAAGAGCTCCGTATGACCGATGAAGAAATCAGGAAGCTTTCCCGTATCCATATTGTGGCATGTGGTACCGCATATCATGCAGGCATGACGGCAAAATATGTTATTGAATCCATGGCACGGATTTCTGTAGAGGTGGATATGGCATCCGAATTCCGTTACCGGAATCCGATCATTGAAGAGGGAGCACTGGTGATTGTTATCAGCCAGTCCGGAGAAACTGCCGATACCCTGCAGGCACTCCGCGATTCCAAGGCACGTGGAGCAAAGGTGCTTGGTATTGTAAATGTGGTTGGGTCCTCCATCGCAAGAGAAGCAGACAGTGTCATGTATACCTGGGCAGGACCGGAAATTGCGGTTGCGTCCACAAAAGCGTATTCTGCACAGCTGATTGCACTTTATCTGCTGGCAATGAAGTTTGCAAGAGTTAAGGGTACAATTTCGGAAGAGGAGTATCAGCAGCTTGTTTTTGATCTCCGCCGTCTGCCGGAGCAGATTGAACTGCTTCTTGGTAATAAGACCAGGATTCAGCGGTTTGCCAACCGTTATGTGGCCGCAAAGAGCGTTTTCTTTATCGGAAGAGGCCTGGATTATACATTATCCATGGAGGGCTCTTTAAAGCTTAAGGAAATTACCTATATGCATTCTGAGGCCTACGCAGCAGGTGAATTAAAGCATGGTCCGATTTCCTTAATTGAGGATGGAACACTGGTTATGGCCTCCCTGACTCAGGAGGATCTGTATAAAAAGACTATCAGCAACATCCGTGAAGTGAAGTCCAGAGGCGCATTTGTGTTAGCACTTACAACGACCGGACATGATGATATAGAGGATACTGCTGATTACGTACTTTATATTCCGCAGACGAACAGGTACTTCACCAATTCACTGGCGATTATTCCATTCCAGATGTTTGCCTATTATGTATCCATTGGTAAGGGACTTGATGTTGATAAGCCCCGTAACCTTGCTAAATCGGTAACTGTAGAGTAAGGAAGCCTGATTCCGCATCTTCGAGGAAAGAGGATGCGGAATTTTTAGATTACACAAAAGGATCATATTTAAGACACAATTTTAACACATTTGTTTCCTATACTGTGAATCATAGAAGAAAGGAAAGGTTTTAAGGAAAGGTTTATAAAGGAGGCAGTTATCATGGATGAGAACAGATATACGAATGATTATTATACAAACCAGAACCAGATGAATCAGGGGCAGGTAAATCAGAACCAGAATTCCTCTTCGGGAACGCAGGGAACCAATTATTACCAGACCTCTTCAACCAATTTTCAGCAGTCGCAGATGAATCATCAGCAGGCAAAACCCGTAAAACAGAAAAAACAATCCGGTGGATTTGGGAAAAAAGTTTTAGCAGGTCTGTGCTGTGGACTGGTATTTGGTGTCTTTGCAGGAATTGGTTTTCAGGCAGTGGATGCAGCACATGACGGATTTACCCGTGCCAAAAGTGCTTTTTCCGCAATAGTGGGGAATTCCTCACAGGACAGTGCCCTGGCAGAGGCTTCCGGATCAGGAGATGCAGCAGAGGATGTGCTGCTTCCGGACAGCAGCTCCGATGCGGCAGAGGCATCCTCCGGCAGCATTAAACAGACGTTGGATAATCTGACACCACAGACGCAGACAGAGGCAGTTGTTACGGATGTTACACAGGTGGTAAAAGCTGTGATGCCGTCCGTTGTATCGGTGAGCAATACCTATGTACAGCGTGGAACATTCTTCGGACAGGAATACAGCAGTGAAGCAGTAAGCTCCGGCTCCGGTATCATTGTTGGTGAAAATGACAGCGAGCTGTTAATTGTCACGAATTATCATGTAGTAGAATCTGCGGATAACCTGTCGGTACAGTTTGTCGACGAGGAACAGGTGCAGGCACAGATCAAGGGTACCGATGCGGATAAGGATCTGGCAGTACTGGCGGTTCAGCTCTCCGATATCAAGGAGGATACCCTGAACCAGATTTCAATTGCATCGTTAGGAAGCTCGGATGATCTGACAGTAGGTGAACCTGTTATCGCCATTGGTAATGCGTTAGGCTATGGTCAGTCCGTAACAACCGGTGTTGTCAGTGCTTTGAATCGTCCAATCGCTGTTACCTCACAGGAGGGTCAGACCGGGGATTCCCAGATTAATACCTTTATCCAGACCGATGCAGCAATTAACCCCGGTAATTCCGGTGGCGCATTACTGAATACCAAAGGTGAAGTGATCGGTATCAATTCCAACAAGATTGGTGGAAGCACCGTAGAAGGTATGGGCTATGCAATTCCGATTTCCGATGCAAAGCCGATCATTGAAGAACTGATGCAAAAGGAAACAAGACTGAAGGTGGATGAAGCCAATAAGGGCGTTCTCGGTATTACCGGTGTGAATGTCGAAGCGCAGTATTCCGAGGTCTATGGGATCCCGATGGGAGTTTACATTTCTTCTGTAGCCGATAATTCAGGAGCTGCGGCAGCAGGACTTGTCCGTGGAGATATCATTACCGCAATCAATGGTGAAACCGTAGAAACTATGGAAGAACTAAAAGAAGAGATGAACTATTACCAGGCCGGTGATGTTGTGACTCTGACCATTATGCAGGGAAGTCCGACCGGATATCAGTCCAAGGATGTACAGGTTACGCTAGGAAAACAGATGAATGCCCAGTAAAAATCCGTAACAGTGATTAAAGATTGGTAATATTGGAAAGAATAAAATGAAAATCTCCCTAAAAGTTTGAAGCATTTGATAAAAGAAAATTGCAACAGAAGACCGTGGCGTGAGCAGGTGTATATGCACCGCTTGCGCCATGGTCTTTTTGTGTAACAGTTCAGCCATGCAGAAATGATTGTATAAGATGACCGTGGGAGCTT
>ERZ1106939.2357-NODE-2357-length-11848-cov-13.556771_pt1 | contig 11848 bp, 9 predicted proteins | sample MGYA00403669_ERZ1106939 | MGnify/ENA primary metagenome ERZ1106939 (study PRJEB35170, sample SAMEA104062447) | human gut metagenome | biome: human gut; feature: human-associated habitat; material: faeces | place: Denmark | collected 2012-09-28 ...
TGGTTTTTCCTGTATTTAGAAGAATCTCGTTGCCGTCATCATCATAGTATCTGGTTGCACCATAATCGGAAGCCTTTTTCCAGGTAACATGAATGCCCTTTCCATTAGTGAAAAACCAGCCATCTCGCGTAGTGTCGTGGCACTGGAAGGCCAGATATCCCTTTTGGTCACGAACCTCATAATAGGTATTTTGAACCAGAATGTTCTTAAAGGATAGCTGCTGATCATTTGCAAGATCGATATGTGGACCATCCACGTCACGGGAAAGGTGCTGGTAGCGGTCATAGAGTCCGGTCTTTTCGTTATAGATGAAATAGCAGTTGGTAACAGGATAAGCAAGTGACATATCTACCTTTGCAGCGGTAATGGAATCTGCATATTGATTCAGCGTATTTGGTGCTTCGTCATCTGCAAAGAGGTAATGCTGTTCATCTGCATAGCCATCCCGGTACTTATCAGAATAACCATAATAATCCATAGCCTTTTCCAGAAGCTTTGTACTGGTAAAAGCGTTGTCATAATCGTTCTTCGCAACATCCCGGTAATAAGCGCTTCCATAATCAATGCAGTCAATGTGCTGGGTGTCGTTGCGCCCCATGATTTCATCCATATAGAATGGACCACCATAGTGGACGATTACCGCATCCCATTCAAATGCCCAGTAAGCGAAATAGTCGCGGCAGCTTCGGATATTTCCAAGCTTTTCAAAATTGCTCCAGTCATCAAAAATCGCCATCAGACGTGTCATGCTGGCTTCTACATTACATTCATAGAGAATATCTGCCTGTGAGAGGCCGTACTGACTCGCTGTTTTGGAGTTCGGAATCATGACGGCAATCGGCCTGGTAGAAGCAACCGAAGGATCTACCCATTCATTCGTCAGCCGGCTGCGGACCATTCCTTCATGGGAAGGAATGGCTGCAGCATCTGTATTATCATCTGTAGAATCACTGCTAGAGGAATCTACGGAAGAATCTTCAGCGTCTTCCGGTATGGTTGTAATTACGTCTACAGAAGGTGTGGTATCTTTATTTGCCCTGCCGCATGCGGCACAACCGGAAACAATCAGCAGCGCAGATAAGGTAAGTAAGGATAATTGCTTGAATTTAATCACGTATAACCCTCCCCTGATTTCTCAATAGTTACAGTGTAGCACAATTTGTCCAAAATAAAAAGACAGGAAAGCATGTACATTCCTGTCTTTTGTATTCGTGGACTATTAGTGATAAAGGCTGCAGTTTAGTTGATGGATACACCGTCAGCCAAGAAACTGTCTCCATCCTTGATAATACATACCATGGTCTTACCGGTATTGAATTCTACTTCGTTACCGTTGTCATCATAGTATTTGGTCGGTTCGTAATCAGCGGTCTTTTTCCAGTTTACATGGATTGCTTTACCGTTGGTGATGTAGTAACCGTCTCTGGTAGTGTCGTGTACCTGGAATGCCAGATAACCCTTTGCATCACGTACCTCGTAATAGGTACTCTGAATAATGATGTTCTTGAAGGAAAGCTGTTCGTTGGTGGCACCGTCTACATCGGCTTTTCCGTAAATGCTGCGGTAATATAAACCATCCTCTGCATTATAGCTGAAGGAGGTTTTGGTAATCGGATAGGCAGGAGTTAAATCTACTTCCTTTGCATCAATGGCATCGCTATAGGATTCCAGAGTATTCGGTGTGCTGGAGGGAGCAAACTTGTAATGTGCACCCTGATAGTACTGGTCGCGGTAGGTTTTGGAATAACCTAATTTATCGATTGCTTCGTTGATGCCGTCTGCACTTGCATAAGCATTCTGGGGAGCCTTACGGTCTTTGGTACGGTAAAATGCATTGGCATATAATCCATCATGATGGGTTTCACCATAATTACATCCTGTAATATTGTCTGTTCCTTCACGCTCGATAATATCATTAATATAGAAAGGCCCGCCAAAATGAACATAAATAGAATCTGCCTCTAATGCCCAGTATACAAAATAGTCACGGCAGCTGCGGACATTACCGATTCGGTCTAAGCCTTCCCAGTCCTTAATAACAGCCATGCTTCTGGTGATTCCACCCTCTACCGGACATTCATAAAGGATATCGGCTTTGGAAAGATTATAATGCGGCAATGCACCGGAATCATTCGGGGACATGATGGCAATCGGTCTCGCCTTCTCAAGATCACCACTGATCCATTCGTTGGTAAGAGGGCTGCGGACCATTCCTTCTTCCGGGGGAACATCCTCTTTAGTAGTTTCTTCTTCTACAGATTCTTCCTGCGTGGTTTCCTCCTTAGCCGGCTGAGACTGGATGATGGGCTCGACAACAGGCTGAACTTCTTCTGTATCTTTTCCACAGCCGGTTAATATAAAAGCTGCCGATAAGGCAACTATGGATAACGCCTTTAAGTACTTCATGATAATTTCCTCTCTTTCTGTAATTCTGTGGGTTAAAAACTCACATTGCCTATTATAGCATAGGAAGAATAAGCAGTCACTAACAAAATTATTAAGCTTTGATAAATTTTAAGGACATATATAATAGTGATTCTGCAGGCTAAATTTTATTAAATTGGAAATTCACTTGTGAAAATGGTAAGAAAAGGGTAAAATAGTAGAAGAGTTTATCATGGAGGCTTATGATGAAAAAAATAATTGTAACAGGATGCAATGGTCAGTTAGGACGGGCCATTAATTTGGAGCTTGCAGGAAATCCGGAGCTTGAGTTTGTAAATACAGATGTAAACGAGCTGGATATTACGAATATTGATGAGGTATTAAAGCTGGCACGCGAGGTAAAGCCTTATGCGATTATCAACTGTGCTGCACATACCGCAGTCGATGCCTGTGAAACCGATGTGGACAATGCTTACCGCATTAATGCCATCGGCCCACGCAACTTAAGTATTGCAGCAACGCAGACCGGTGCGAAGATGGTTCATATTTCTACGGATTATGTGTTTAACGGGAAGTCGGATCATCCATATATCGAATTTGATACGCCGGATCCGCAGGGCATATATGGAAAAACGAAGCTGCAGGGCGAGAACATGGTAAAGCAGTTTGCAGACCGTTTCTTCATCTTCCGCACTGCATGGCTTTATGGAGACGGCAGGAACTTTGTGAAAACGATGCTGCGTCTTTCGGAAACCAACGATCAGGTCAGTGTCGTAAAGGATCAGGTAGGAAGCCCTACCAGTACGAAGGAGCTTGCGGGAGCGATTGCACATCTGCTCTTTACCGAGAATTACGGATTGTTCCATGCAACCTGTGAAGGAAGCTGCTCCTGGGCAGACTTTGCGGAAGAGATTTTCCGTCTTGCAGGAAAGAATACGAAGGTAAATCATATTACAAGTGAAGAATTTGCAGCGAAAGCACCGCGTCCTTCCTATTCCATTCTGGAGAACTATATGTTAAAGCTTACCTCCGATTACCGGTTTGCAGACTGGCACGATGCAATTGAAAGTTACATTAAAGGAATGAAATAGGATGACATTTTTAACAGACTTAACACATAACAGTATTTTCATGTCAGCAATCACCGGCTGGTTTGTTGCACAGGTTCTGAAAACCATTATCCATATTATTGTGAACAAACAGTTTGTCGCAGAACGGCTGGTAGGGGGCGGTGGAATGCCGAGCTCTCATTCCGCAACAGTATGTGCACTTGCAACGGCAACCGGGATCCGGTATGGAGGCGGAAGCTTTGAATTTGCACTGGCGGCGGTCTTTGCAATTGTGGTGATGTATGACGCGATGGGTGTGCGTCAGGAAACCGGTAAGCAGGGCAAGGTACTGAATGAAATGATGGAGATTTTCACCCAGATGGGCAAGAACATTGATGTCGAGAAGGCACTTAAGGAATTTGTGGGACACACGCCGCTGCAGGTACTGATGGGAGCGATTCTGGGGATCATTATTGCAATTGGAATGTGTAATATGCAATTTTTCGCTTAAGAGAGATTGGGATAATATAGCGCTGAATCAGGCAGAGTATAAAAGAGTATAAATAAGGAAAAAGGAGAATTCTATGCAGAAGATAGCATTAATTACAGGTATTACAGGACAGGACGGCTCTTATCTTGCAGAGTTCCTGTTAGAGAAGGGATATGAGGTTCATGGTCTGGTGCGCAGACACAGTATTTCCAATACAGCACGTATCGACCACATTCTCAATTCCGAATACAATAAAGTGAAGTTTTTCTTACACTATGCAGATACTACCGACTCCAGCAATCTGATGAGACTGATTGCTGAAATCCGTCCGGATGAGGTTTATAACCTGGCTGCGCAGTCCCATGTCGGCGTATCCTTTGAGGTTCCTGAATATACCGCAGAAGCAACCGGCGTAAGCACCTTAAAGCTTCTCGAAGCAATGCGTGTCAATGGTGGTAACTGCAGATATTATCAGGCTTCCACCTCTGAGCTGTTTGGAGGAATCCCGGAAACAGCGCCGCAGAGTGAGAAGACTCCGTTTTATCCGAAGAGCCCGTACGGGGCAGCCAAGCTTTACTCTTACTGGATTACCGTAAACTATAGAGAATCCTATAACATGTTTGCATGCAACGGTATTCTCTTTAACCATGAATCTCCGAGACGTGGAGAGAATTTTGTAACACGTAAGATTACCCTTGCCATTGCAAACATTATGGCAGGCAGGCAGGAAAAGTTAAGCCTTGGAAATATGAATGCCAAGCGTGACTGGGGATTTGCAGGCGATTATGTAAAGGGTATGTGGATGATGCTTCAGCAGGACAAGCCGGATGATTTCGTGCTTGCAACCAATGAGACCCATACCGTTCGTGAGTTTGTAGAGGAATCCTTCAGGCAGCTTGGAATTACGATCCGCTGGGAAGGAACCGGAGTAGACGAGAAGGGATACGATGCTGCAACAGGAAGACTTCTTGTGGATGTGAATCCGGAATTCTATCGTCCCGCAGAAGTGGAATTCCTCTGGGGTGACTGCACGAAGGCCGAGAAGACACTTGGCTGGAAGAGAGATGTAGATTTCAAGGGTCTGGTTGCCATGATGATGGACGCAGATATGAAAGAGATCGCAGGAATGAGCTGCGAGGAATATAAGAATCGCTAATGATTTCCGTAACTGGTATTTTTCTTTATATGTTGATTACCTGCTATGTGCTGGGATTTTGTTGTTACGAATTACTGGCCGGATTCCGGAGAAAGCAGGAGAAAGCGTTTCATGAGGAACCGCATCGGACATGGACCGGCTGTGTGTATGCCGGAGTGGCATTCACGGTGTTCTATGCCCAGATGTTCAGTATCTTCTACAAAGTAGGACTTTTTGCGAATGTGCTGCTGCTCATTCTGGCAGCGGCCGGTGTGATTTTTTACCGGGACAGATTTGCAGAAGAACTGAAGCGTTTATGGAATCAGAGGAATATCAAAAGAGCAATGGTTTATGCGTTGCTCTTTCTGTTGTATACCTACGGAACATCCCGTGGGATTGAACATTATGATACCGGGCTGTATCATGCGCAGAGTGTCCGGTGGATTGAAGAATACGGAGTAATCCGGGGACTGGGAAACCTGCACAGCCGGCTGGCTTACAACAGCGCCGCATTTCCCTGGACCGCATTGTACAGCTTCCGTTTTCTGGGAGGCCAGTCCTTTCACTGTGGAGCAGGATTTCTGGCATGGCTTCTTTCCGTGGTATGTGTGAGCAGATTCTGGGAGAAGGGAAGCAGACGCTTCCGGCTGTCAGACTTTGTCCGTGTGATGGCGGCGTACTACCTGTTTAATATTTTTGATGAAATGATCTCACCGGCGTCCGATTATTTTATGGTATTGCTGGTATTTTATGCGGTGATCCGGTGGCTCATGCTGGTGGAGGATGGTGTCACGGATTACTTTCCTTACGCCATGCTTTGTGTACTGGGTGTAACCATTCTGACAATGAAGCTTTCGGGAGCTGTGATTCTGCTGCTGGTATTGTATCCTGCGATACAGATGATCCGGCAGAAGAGGTGGAAGGAGACGGGCTGTTTTCTGCTGACCGGATTCCTTACGGCACTTCCGTATTTTATCCGGAATGTACTGCTTTCCGGATGGTTGGTTTACCCGTTTACTTCGATTGACCTCTTTGATCTGCCTTACAAGATTCCGAAGGGCGCGGCAGAATACGATGCCCGTGAAATCAAGGTCTGGGGAAGAGGGTACAGTGATGTGACCCGTTATGGAGAGGGAATCACAGAGTGGTTTCCGGACTGGTTCCGGTCACTTTCATTAACGGATAAGGGATTTTGCCTGCTGGCAGTCAGCGGACTTGTTCTACTGATTGGCATTGTGCTTGGGACACTGATCTGGAAGAAAAAAGACCAGCTTCCTGTATTGTTTTCCGTTGGTGTTGTGAATGTCTGCTTTGTATTCTGGATGGCCACTTCACCGCTTGTCCGTTATGGCTGCGTATTCCTTTGGCTTACGGCCGTACTGGACTGGGGATATGTTTATGTGACATGGATCCAGAGGTTTGACCGGGGAAGGATTGCATTTTTTTTCCTGATTTTACTTGGAATTTATAAAGCAGGAGCTTTTGGAATAGAAAATGTCCGCAGCTTTACAACAGAGTATTTTGTGAAACAGAAGGACTATGAGCATTTTGATACGATTGCTTATGATATGCACGGCTACACCTTTTATTATCCGAAGGAGGGTGACCGTACCGGATATGATGCTTTTCCTGCCGCACCATGGCAGAAAGAAGATATATTGATAGGAGAAACCATTCAGGAGGGATTATCAGATGATGGAAAAAACAGATAAGATTTATGTGGCCGGACATCGGGGACTGGTTGGAAGCGCAATCGTGCGTAACCTTGAATCCAAGGGCTACACCAATATTATTGGAAGAACACACAGAGAACTGGATCTGACCAACCAGCAGCAGGTACGTGATTTCTTCGAAGAAGAAAAGCCGGATGTAGTTGTTCTGGCAGCAGCCAAGGTGGGCGGCATCAATGCAAACAATACCACACCTGCCGAGTTCGCTTATGAGAATATGCAGATCCAGTGTAACGTGATCGAGTGCTGCCACAGATATAAGGTAAAGAAGCTGTTATTCTTAGGAAGCACCTGCATTTATCCGAAGATGGCACCGCAGCCGATTCCGGAGGACGCACTGCTCACCGGTCCTTTGGAAACAACGAATGAGGCGTATGCCATTGCCAAGATCGCCGGTCTTGAAATGTGCAAGTTTTATAAGAGACAGTATGGGGATGACTTTATCAGTTGTATGCCGACCAATCTTTATGGACCGCATGACAATTATGACCTACAGGGATCCCATGTAATGCCTGCCATGATCCGGAAATTCCATGAAGCGAAGGAAAACAAGTCCCCTTCCGTAGAGCTTTGGGGAACCGGAACACCGCTTCGTGAGTTCTTGTATGTAGATGATATGGCAGATGCCTGTGTTTTCCTGCTTGAGAATTACAGCGGAGAACAGCATGTAAACATCGGAACCGGCAAGGAAGTAACCATTAAGGAGCTTGCAGAAACTGTTAAGGATGTTGTCGGATACGAGGGTGAGATCGTATGGAACAGGGATATGCCGGACGGTACACCGAGAAAGCTTACCAATGTAGATAAGCTTCACGGACTTGGCTGGACACATAAGGTTGAGCTGCGCGAAGGCGTACAGCTTGCTTATGACTGGTTCCGGGAAAATGTACAGAACGCAAGAATGTAAAATAGAGAACAGGATAAGAATGAAGCTGCACATTGAACCTCAATGTGTAGCTTTTTTGACAAAAAATGGTATATCTAATGTACAATTTTGCCTTTAGCATTGTATAATGAGATCCCTTTTGGTAACGTAAATTATGTGAAATACTGTGGGTGAAGATCGTAACGGGATGGGGAGCAAATGAAGAATATAAGAACACAGTTGTTTGTTTTATTCATAACGGTATTACAGCTGATGGGATGCGGTGTGCAAAAGAATGTAGACTTTAAGAATGAAAAACAGGTAAGAAATCAGAACAGTAGGGAAATGGTGGGATGTGTGGATGAAGCGAAGAGCTTTGATAGTACACATGACTTTCCTTATGAGAATATGCAGGCTGTAAGTGATGAAGTTTACGAAGTTCTTAAAGATGCTTATGGAAAAATGGACTTTAGTGTTGAATTTAAAGGAGGAAATATCGAGGATAATTCCGAGTATATTTATGCCGGTCTTAAACGTACAGAACAGGAAATGAAAAAGATAGATGAGCATTTTGATCCGCATGAATATATTTACTATGTATTTGACATGGATGGTGATTCACTCCCGGAAATCTGTGTCTGGAAATATATGACATATATTTTTAAATATGACGCGGAAGAGGATAAGGTTCATTTATGGCATGAAATAAAGTCGCCGTGGGAGCAGGTCTTTGGAACAAACAAGGTAGGATGGAACTGGGAAGGAATGCGCTGCAGTATGTGCGAACTGGATCAGAATGGAGATACTGTCTCCGGGGTCTATTTGATGGAAGAAGCAGCATGGAGCAATGGAAAAGAGACATTTCTCGTAACTATGCCATTTGATCTGTCGGATGATCAAAAATTTGTATGGACCGAGAAAATGGAAAACGAAGCATATTATAGCCGGGAAGATGATTTGTTCTTCTTTCCGGTCACAAAAGAGCAGTATCAGGAACTTACCAGGCGATTTTATGAGGCGGAAACACTGACAGACCAGGAACGAAAAAAGGTAGGTTATACCTATGATGAACTTTCAGGTAAAAAAATGTGTGAACAGTGTACAAAAATGAAAGCTATCTATTTATAGGTTTGGTTGAGGAACAAATATAAAATATTACGTTTGATAAATTAGAGATGCCCTATCAGATATAAACACTATAGGACATCTCTATTGAATTAACTAATGGTATTGCTTTCACACTCTGAATAAATTTTCTGAATGTCGCTTTCGGAAAAAATATAGGAGAATGTTGTCACAATCGTTGATAGGGGAACTCCATTTTTTATCAGAAGTTTGATGTTTTTAATGGAGGTTTTTTTGGTAGCTTCTTCTGTAGCCTTTTGCGCTGCCTCTTCAGCTGCTTTGGCACATTCAATTTCTACGATTTCTCTTACAATATCACTCATTTCGTTTTCTCCTTTCGGTGTTTTTTTGAATAGGCGTTTCCGCGCAGAGGTGTACGGAAAACGCTGGTCATCATAAGCATCATCTTCGGTGAAAATGGTCATCAGGCGTGAAACATCTGAGCCATCTTTTACCTTCGTATTTAAAAAGACGCGTTTCCAGCCATCATTGATGATTTCTCCGGTTTCACGTATGACACTATCCACATGGTACAAGGGGTGATTTCCTTTAAAAATATCGGATCTGGATATAAAGATGACACATACGTCTGGCACCTGTTTAAATTTCGATCCGGTATTTGTAATATTTACAGTAATACAGGAACCGTTGTACCGGACACGGCGGATATGGTCATCATCATTTTCTTTCTGGACTTCAATGTTGCAATGCTGGTTGTCTGATGTCTTGCAGAAAGAATCCAGAACCACGGAGCGTCCCTGCAGATTCTTCACGCTGTTCTGTGGAATCAGTTCCTGTACGATAAGACCAGGATCCTCCATCACGATACGTAGTACTTCCTGACAAAAATTTTTATCCTCTGCCATTTTTTTAAAGAATTCATCATCAATAGGGTTCAGGTATTTCATTTTGTCGGCATACTTCCAACTGTTCATAGATCTCCTTTCGTATCACAGGAGAAAAGGCAGTTATCTTATGCAATATCTATAGTAGATGCTGCATGGAAGAATAGAAAACACCTTACATACGGATTCAAACATTCAGAGGGATATAAATATCCTGAAAATCTCCTGCTTATTAAAATAAGTAAATTGGAATAGTTAAAGCATAGACTTTCTATAACGAGTTTCTGGAAGATAAAACAGCGGATGCTGTTCTGTCATAAATGAAACAAAAGAATGTAAGAAACGGTATGCTTTGATAGGATATTAACACAAAATATATGGAAATAGCAACAAATTTCACAAAAAGTGGATAGAGAAGTTTGGGGTGATTTTTTGTAACCTTTTACCATAGTGCAGGGACCAGGAGTGAAAATAAAAAAGATAATTACATGAAATGATTAAAATTGTCATATCTTATGTATAATTTTGACATTTGTGTTGTATGGTTATTTTATTTACGTTAAAATAAATCATAGAAAATAGATTATATCACTTTCTTGTGGGGAACAGGGAAAATAGATGAGGGGAACTGTACTATGAAAATTTATGAAATTCTTCTAGGAATCATTATGCTGGGAGTGACACAGCTAAGTCACAGAGCTTTATTATTACACAGATCGTACAACAGGACAGATCGCATGTCGGGAGCCTGGAATGTCATAGGAACGAACACTATTTTGGAGGAACGAACATGGGAAGTACAATGATTATTATGAGTCTGTTATTGGCTACATGGGTTGGATATGAAAAGCCGGAAACACAAATCATAAAGAATTATGAATATACAAAGACAGAAGCAGAGATGGACGCAGCCGAACAGGAAAACAGGAAGTGGTTTGAGAGTGATAAGGAGTGGGCAGACAGAAGAACGAAAAGTAATTCAACTCTGGAGGTTACCATAGAGCGTACAGATCATTCTGTTTTCAATGAAGAAGGCTTGCTGTTGGCTAGTATTTATTATGACAGACCGGTTGTTTCTGGAGATAGCGTTGCAGCAGAGAAAATTACAGAATTTTTTGAAGAAGAAGAACAGGACTGGTTTGCAGGAACGGGAAGATTATTAGATTTTCCCGGAAATGATTATGGTAATATATTCGACCACTTTTTAGGTAGAGTGGCTGATAGGCGAGAAAGGTATGGTGATGAGTATGTGGCAGAAGAGCCGTGCTTATATAGCCTGGAAAGCAGGATTATGTATATGGATGATAATATTTTGAGTATCTTGCAGATTAAAGAAAAACGAGCGGAACGAGGGGGATGTTATTATTATGGCTGTACATTTGATCTGCATACAGGTGAACTTCTGAAGCTTAAGGATCTGGATATAAGTGCGGACGATATAAAAAATATATTCTCAAAAGATGAATATCTGGATCACTTTAGTGAAATGTCGGAGGATTATATTGTTGTAGCGTATGAAGAAGAATATGATATGTCAGGCCAGTTCTATGTAGATGAGAAATATCTGTATCTGCTGGATAATACGCTAAAGAAATATAATGATGGAATCATATACCGGATCGATGAGGCAGGGGAACTGGTCACGCTGCGATATGTAGTGGAAAGGGAAGGTAATAAGAATAGAATCCTTACATGGATCACGAAAGACGGCGCATTGTGGTAGGTGCTGGCTGAATCGCAGGACAGTGAAGTGGAAGAGGATATGCGGGATGAACTTCGAGAACAGCAGATGCAGATAGAGGATAGTAAGATAACCTGTCAAATACAGCTTGAACAGAAAGAGTGAAAGCAAGGAGTAAGAAAGTGAAAAAACATTATACCATATTAATGCTGGTTACCTTATTCATTACATTAAGTGCATGTGGAAGACCGGATGTGGATAAAAATGATGCTGTGCCGGAGCAGCCTGTTGAAAGGGAGACTACAGAAGAACAGGTATATATAAAAGATTCAATAGAAGACTCAATAGAAGATTTCATAGAAGATCCTCTGGAAGATTCCATACAGGATGCAGAAAGTTCATCGGACGCCGAATCAGAAGAGGAGATAAAGGAAGAGACAGAATGGCTGGAGACAGATGAGCAATGGAAGAATAGACGAACAAAAAGCAATTCTACCTTGCAAGTAACCATAGAACGTACGGACCGGTCTATGGTCAATGAGG
>ERZ1106939.2366-NODE-2366-length-11804-cov-7.479700_pt1 | contig 11804 bp, 7 predicted proteins | sample MGYA00403669_ERZ1106939 | MGnify/ENA primary metagenome ERZ1106939 (study PRJEB35170, sample SAMEA104062447) | human gut metagenome | biome: human gut; feature: human-associated habitat; material: faeces | place: Denmark | collected 2012-09-28 ...
CGAATACGGAGCCATCCGCTTTGATGTTACTGGTAGCCCTGAAACTTACAATTCCCAATGGGGCGATCATATCGATTTCCAGTATGTCTCGGGCACGTTGCTTCTCAATCCCGATGAAAACGAAACAGACCCCAATCTGCAAAGTTTGGGCGGCAAAGTGACACTCACCGTAGATCGCACCAATGCAGACGCTTTCACCGTAAAGATGACCAACGGCACAGCAGCCAAGACTTACGCGCAGCCATACAAGGAAGAAAATCTAAATACAGATACAAGCAACACCAACATCCGTTGCTTCTTGGTTCCAGAAGGTTCCTACATCGACTTCCAGCAAACCAACATTGAGCCTATCGGCGGTCTTACTTCTGCCAAAGACAAAAATCCGATATCAATGGAACTACAGAACGTACCCAATCAGGTCATTGTTGGTACTCCGCTTGAATCGGCTATGACCAACATATCGGCCATCGTTACCTTTGAAGAGGGAGTGACCAAAACTGTACCGGTTTCTGAGCTTTATATCTCTACCATTCCCGATATGGAGCAGCCAGGCATAAAAAACCTTGTAGCCATCTATAACAAGACCTTTAAAGGTGAGAATTGCGAACAACCGATTGTAGCTAATGCAACTTTTGAAGTTGTGGAACAGATTGTATCCATCGAAGTGACTACCCAGCCCTCGCACACACGATACTACTATTACACCTCGGAAGCTACCCAAAGTTTGGCAGATCGAACGATGGCCTTCGACCCGACAGGCATGGTGGTTACAGCAACTTACACCGACGGGAGTTCAAGAATCGTTGACAACGAGAAACTCAGCTTCTCTACTATTCTTGCGAAAGCAGGCTCTCAGACCGTCACCATTACTACCGGAGAAGAAGTCACCGCAACGATAGAGGTTACCGTCTCCGAATCTACAGCTTCTGTAGTGAAGAACAGTACCAACATGGTAGGAACCGAAGATAACTCAACAGTCTTCTGGGGAGCCATCTCTGACGATTTCAATGTACCTATAGGAGAGACAAAGTACATTACATTCACCAATTACAGTAGCCTGGCTAACAACTGGAACAACTTCGCTGTGATTCTCCGCAAAACCGATATTACCGCAGAATACGCAGTGGTTCGCGCTGACAACTATGGCTGGGGTAATGGATATGCAGCCTGCGTTCACAACGGAACACAAGGCGAATGGGGCACTTGGCTTGCCGGTATGAATGGAGCCAAAGTCACAGTCTATGTAACGAACTGTGGCAATAGCGTCGCCGATATTCAAGTAGTAATGGAGAGTACTACAGGTACAACCTCTACCCAATACTATTTAGGCATCAACACAGTGGATTCCAGCGACCTGAACTTTGCATTGACTGTTGACAATTGTCATCTTGTCTTCAATGAATAAGAATAACTATTAACTTTTCTATCATCCATACCGTCCCTCTTTATCAGAGGACGGTATGGACCTTAAAAACTTACTGACCCAATGAAAAAACTAACATTTTTCTTAATATCCCTGCTGACGGTTTTTACGGCTTGCTCTGATGGGCTTGACAACGTCGAATACAATAGAAACAGCGATATAGTCGTAGCCACTCCCGAAGCAACTGTAACGACAGGCACCTCGCTGACCGTTCATTCATCGGTCACCGGCAATCTGAATAACGTAGCCAAGAGGGGATTCTGCTATAGTGTAAACGTCTTAACTCCTACTATCAAAGACAATGTAGTGGAAGCAGACGAGAACTTCAGTGCAAGCATCTCCGGCTTGACGGGTAATACCGTTTACTACATACGCTCATATGTTTACGGCAACAGTCGTTACACTTACTCGGAAACATTCACGGTAACCACAGCAGCCTCAAGCCTTGACGAACAGCTCAAGAACTATGTGGCACCCACCTATGAAGACTATTACGTGGACATAGCCAGTTGGGACCAACGCAATCAATGGAACTTAGCAAACGTACACGATCCCACCGTGGTGCTAGCCGAAGACGGATATTACTATATGTATCAGACGGACGCCTCTTACGGCAATGCGCATACAGCCGGTGGATACTTTCACGGCAGACGTTCCAAAGACCTCGTAAACTGGGAATACTTAGGCGGAGTAATGCCGGCACTACCCGAATGGGTAATTCCGAAGCTAAATGAAATTCGCAAGGAAATGGGGCTGAACGAGGTTTCACCCGAAACCACAGATTTCGGCTACTGGGCACCCTGTGTGCGCAAAGTAAAAAACGGGCTTTATCGTATGTACTACTCCATTGTGTGCCCCGGTACTTTAGATGGAGCGAACTCTTGGGGCGAACGCGCCTTCATCGGTCTATTGGAGAACTCAAACCCCGCCAACAACAACGGCTGGGAAGATAAGGGCTATGTTATCACCAACGCCTCGGACAAAGGACTGAACTTCCATATCAAACCCGACGACTGGGCCAACTGTTACTACAAGTGGAACGCCATCGACCCAAGCTACCTGATAGACAACGACGGTAAGCATTACCTGATTTACGGTTCCTGGCACAGCGGTATAGCCGCCTTGGAGGTAGATGCCGAAACAGGGAAACCCCTAAACACACTGCCAGCCCCTTGGGGAACCAGCGAAGACATTGCTGCATACGGATCATTGATTACCACCAGACAAATGGGGAACCGCTGGCAAGCCTCGGAAGGACCGGAAATCATCTACAATGCCGCTACCGATTACTATTATCTATTTGTAGCTTATGACGCATTGGACACCCCCTACAATACCCGTGTCTGCCGCTCCCAAAATATCAATGGTCCTTACCTCGGCATAGACGGTGTCAATCTTAGTCAAGATGGAGGAGAAATGCTGCCCGTCGTTACTCACCCCTACAAATTCAGCAACAGCTATGGATGGGTAGGAATCTCACATTGTGCTGTGTTTGACGACGGCAACGGCAACTGGTATTACGCCTCACAAGGCAGATTTCCCCAAAATGTGGAAGGAAATGCTTATAGCAATGCCCTCATGATGGGACATATACGTTCTATCAAATGGACGAGTACAGGCTGGCCGGTCGTAATGCCCGAACGTTACGGAGCTGTCCCTCAAATAGCCATTACGGAAGATGAACTGGTAGGCAACTGGGAGCACATCGACCTCTCTTATTCCTATGGAAAACAGAAAGAATCGAGCAACATGACCCTCGCGGCCGACCATACCATTACAGACGGAAGCTGGAAAGGGGGAACCTGGAACTATGATACAGAAAAACAAATACTGACAGCTAACGGAGTGGAACTGTGCCTGCAACGCGAAACAGACTGGGAAGCCAATCCACGCACCCACACCATTGTCTATGCCGGCTACACCAACAACAAGACGTATTGGGGAAAGAAAAAGAAATGAGATACCCCATCCGCATCCTAAAAACAGCCTCAACAACCCGACATTTGAGGCTGTTTTTTTGCTTTTATGTTACATAACATATACAAGTGTAGTTAATACACTCAATAAAAGTGTTACTTTTACACCCAAAATCGGATAATTATCTCATTTACATTAAAAATAGAACCATGAAAAACAGTTTTCTACTTGCAGGAATTGCCGCACTGATGTTATCTGCGTGCAATAATAAGCCAGCTCAGGAGTTGACTTTGTCCGGTCTGAATCCGGTGAATTTTCAAACAGAAGTGAACAATGCCAAAACAGGTCTTTACACCTTGAAGAACAAGTCGGGCATGGAAGTGTGCATTACTAACTTCGGTGGCCGTATTGTTTCCATTATGGTTCCCGACAAAAACGGGAATATGCAGGACGTTGTTCTGGGTTTCGACAGCATTGCTGACTATGTAAACATCCCGAGCGACTTCGGCGCTTCTATCGGCCGTTATGCAAACCGCATCAACCAGGGAAGAATCGTATTGGACGGAGAAACGATCCAATTACCGCAAAACAACTTCGGACACTGCTTGCATGGTGGTCCTAAAGGTTGGCAATACCAAGTATATGAAGCCAATCCGATTGATGAAACTACGCTGGAACTGACTCGTATCTCACCGGACGGTGACTCTAACTTTCCCGGCAACGTAACTGCTAAAGTTCTTTTCAAACTGACAGATGACAACGCTATAGATATAAAGTATAGCGCTACTACAGATAAGAAAACGGTCATCAACATGACTAACCACTCTTACTTCAACTTATCCGGTAATCCTTCAAAAGCTGCAACAGATCATATCTTATATGTAAATGCAGACAATTACACTCCGGTAGACAGTACTTTCATGACCACTGGAGAAATCGTAACAGTGAAAGATACTCCGATGGACTTTACTACTCCCAAAACAATAGGACAAGACATCACAAACTTCGACTTCGTTCAGTTGAAAAACGGAAATGGCTATGACCACAACTGGGTACTGAATACGAATGGAGACATTGCTCAATTAGCTGCAAAACTGACTTCACCTGAAAGCGGCATCACTCTGGAAGTATATACCAACGAACCGGGTATACAAGTTTATACCGGCAACTTCCTAGACGGAACTGTAACAGGCAAAAAAGGCATTACTTATAATCAACGTGCTTCCGTATGCCTGGAAACACAACACTATCCCGACAGTCCTAATAAGCCGGAATGGCCTAGTGTGGTATTGGAGCCGGGACAAACATACAACAGCGAATGTATTTTCAAATTCTCAGTAGAGAAATAATAGTTAACTTTTAAATATTAGAATTGTGGAAGCATTAGATTGGATCGTAATTGGAGTCTTCGCTTTAGCTCTGATTGGTATTATTGTTTGGGTTGTCAAACAGAAACAAAATGACTCAGCGGATTATTTCCTGGGTGGACGTGACGCTACGTGGATTGCTATTGGTGCATCTATTTTTGCATCAAACATTGGTTCGGAACACTTGATCGGACTGGCTGGTGCCGGAGCATCCAGTGGTATGGCTATGGCACACTGGGAAATCCAGGGATGGATGATTCTTATTTTGGGATGGGTATTCGTACCGTTCTATTCAAGAAGTATGGTATATACGATGCCGGAATTCCTGGAACGTCGTTATAACCCGCAGTCCCGTACTATATTGTCTGTAATTTCCTTGATTAGTTATGTACTGACTAAGGTAGCGGTTACGGTATATGCCGGTGGTCTGGTATTCCAACAAGTATTCGGCATTGAAGAACTCTGGGGAATCGATTTCTTCTGGATTGCAGCTATCGGTCTGGTTTTGATCACTGCATTATATACGATCTTCGGTGGTATGAAGTCAGTACTTTATACTTCTGTATTGCAGACACCGATTTTATTGCTAGGTTCACTTATTATCCTTGTACTCGGTTTCAGAGAACTGGGTGGATGGGACGAAATGATGAGAATTTGTGGTGCGGTAACTGTTAATGATCAGGGCAACACCATGACGGAATTAATTCGTAGCAATAGTGACCCGAACTTCCCTTGGTTGGGAGCATTAATCGGATCAGCTATCATCGGTTTCTGGTACTGGTGTACTGACCAGTTCATCGTACAACGCGTTCTTTCAGGTAAGAACCAGAAAGAAGCACGCCGCGGTACTATCTTCGGAGCTTATCTGAAATTGTTACCCGTATTCTTGTTCTTGATTCCGGGTATGATTGCTTTTGCACTTCATCAGAAATACCTCGGTGCAGGTGGTGAAGGTTTCTTGCCGATGCTGGCTAATGGCAGCGCCAATGCCGATGCAGCTTTCCCGACACTGGTAGCCAAGTTGTTGCCGGCTGGTGTGAAAGGTCTGGTGGTTTGCGGTATCCTTGCAGCTTTGATGAGTTCGTTGGCATCTTTGTTCAACTCATCTGCCATGCTGTTTACAATTGACTTCTACAAACGCTTCAAACCGAAAACTTCTGAAAAGAAACTGGTAGTTATCGGTCAGATGGCAACTGTAGTGATTGTAATTCTGGGTATTTTGTGGATACCTATCATGCGTAGCGTAGGTGATGTACTTTATACTTACTTGCAAGACGTACAGTCTGTATTGGCACCGGGTATCGCCGCAGCCTTCCTGTTGGGTATCTGCTGGAAGCGTACTTCTGCCCAAGGTGGTATGTGGGGATTGATTGCCGGTATGGTAATCGGCCTGACACGTCTGGGAGCAAAAGTATATTACAGTAATGCAGGAGATGTAGTCGGTGGTACATTCAAATATCTATTCTATGATATGAACTGGTTATTCTTCTGCGGATGGATGTTCCTGTTCTGTATCATTGTAGTGATAGTAGTCAGTCTGGCAACGAAAGCACCGTCTGAAGAAAAGATACAAGGATTGGTATTCGGTACCTCTACCCCGGCACAATTGGCAGAGACACGCGCCAGTTGGAATCATTGGGATATTATCCATACGGTTATTATCCTGGGTATCACTGCCGCTTTCTATATCTATTTTTGGTAAAATAGTTACAAGCTACGGGCTACAAGTTACGAGTGTCATTTGGCATGATAGCGTAGCCACTTGTAGCTTGTAGCTCGTAGCCCGTAACTCAAAGATATATGACAAATAACTATTATAGTTCAAATCCGACCTTTTACGTTGGTATCGACTGTATCATCTTCGGTTTCAACGAAGGAGAACTGAGCCTGTTATTGCTGAAACGAAATTTTCAGCCGGCAATGGGTGAATGGTCTCTGATGGGTGGATTCGTGCAACAAGGTGAAAGTGTGGATAATGCTGCCAAACGTGTACTGGCGGAACTCACCGGTTTGGAAAATGTATATATGGAGCAAGTAGGGTCGTTCGGCGAAGTGGAACGTGATCCGGGAGAACGGGTTATCTCTGTTGCTTACTATGCATTGATCAATATCAACGAGTACGACCGCGAACTGGTGCACCAGCATAATGCCTACTGGGTAAACATCAATGAATTACCGCCTTTGATCTTCGACCATCCGCAAATGGTGAAACAAGCACGGGAATTGATGCAACAGAAAGCATCCACAGAGCCTATCGGCTTCAACCTGTTACCGAAGTTATTCACGCTGTCTCAACTGCAAAGCCTCTACGAAGCTATTTACGGTGAACAGATAGACAAGCGTAACTTCCGTAAACGGATAGCCGAAATGGACTACATTGAAAAAACAGATAAGATTGATAAAACAGGTTCCAAACGCGGAGCTGCCTTATACAAATTCAATGAAAAGGCATACCGCAAGGCACCGAATTTTAAATTATAAATTATGCTGGAAGAACTGAAAGAAAAGGTATTCCATGCCAACCTCGAACTGGTGAAGCATGGACTGGTTATCTTCACCTGGGGAAATGTATCAGCTATCGACCGTGAAACGGGACTGGTAGTCATCAAACCCAGTGGTGTAAGTTATGACGATATGAAGGCGGAAGACATGGTAGTGGTGGACCTCGATGGTAAGGTAGTGGAAGGACGATTGAAACCGTCTTCAGACACTCCAACCCACGTGGTACTCTACAAGGCTTTCCCTGAAATCGGCGGTGTGGTACACACCCACTCTACTTACGCTACTGCCTGGGCACAAGCCGGATGTGACATTCCGAATATTGGAACGACACATGCAGATTACTTCCACGATGCCATACCTTGCACGGCAGATATGACAAAGGAAGAAGTGGAAGGAGCGTATGAAATGGAAACCGGAAATGTAATCGTGAAGCGCTTTGAAGGGCTGAACCCTGTACACACGCCGGGAGTACTGGTAAAAAATCACGGCCCTTTCTCTTGGGGAAAAGATGCGCACGATGCTGTACACAATGCAGTGGTAATGGAACAAGTGGCTAAGATGGCAAGCATTGCTTATGCTGTCAATCCGAAACTGACCATGAATCCGCTGTTGGTAGAAAAGCATTTCAACCGCAAACATGGACCTAACGCTTATTATGGGCAATGAACAACTGACAATTAAAAATTAACAATTAAAAATTAAAACATTATGAACGCATTTGATCAATATGAAGTATGGTTCGTAACCGGAGCACAGCTCTTGTACGGAGGTGACGCAGTTATCGCAGTAGACGCACACAGTAATGAAATGGTAGCTGGACTGAACGCCAGCGGCAAACTGCCGGTAAAGGTGGTTTATAAAGGTACAGTAAACTCTTCTAAAGAAGTAACTGAAGCTTTCAAAGCTGCTAACAATGATGAGAAATGTATCGGCGTTATCACCTGGATGCACACTTTCTCTCCTGCCAAGATGTGGATTCACGGTTTGCAGGAACTGAAGAAGCCGTTGCTGCATTTCCATACTCAGTTCAATAAAGAAATTCCTTGGGATACCATGGATATGGACTTCATGAACTTGAACCAGTCTGCTCACGGTGACCGTGAATTCGGCCACATTGTAACCCGTATGCGTAAAAACCGTAAGGTAGTGGTAGGCCACTGGCAAGATGAAAAAGCACAGGGCCAGATTGCAACATGGATGCGTGTTTGCGCCGGATGGGCTGATGCACAAGATATGCTGATTATCCGTTTCGGTGACCAGATGAACAACGTTGCTGTTACTGATGGTGACAAGGTATCCGCTGAACAAGTTTTGGGTTACCACGTAGACTACTGTCCGGTAAACGACCTGATGAAGTACTACAATGCAGTGGAAGACAAAAATGTACAGGCAATGGTAGATACTTACTTCAAAGAATATGACCATGCTCCTGAACTGGAAAAAGCCGGAACAGAAGCTTATACCAAAGTGTGGAACTCTGCAAAAGCAGAAATCGCTCTCCGTCGTATCCTGAAAGATACAGGTGCCAAAGCATTTACTACCAACTTCAACGACCTCGGTGACTTTGACCAGATTCCGGGATTGGCTTCTCAACGTTTGATGGAAGAAGGTTATGGTTTCGGTGCAGAAGGTGACTGGAAAACCGCCGCTTTGTACCGCACCACATGGTTCATGAGCCAGGGTATGCCGAAAGGTTGTTCTTTCTTGGAAGACTACACTTTGCATTTCGACGGTGAACAGAGCGCTATCCTCCAGGCTCACATGCTGGAAGTTTGTCCGCTGATTGCTGAAGCAAAACCGAAACTGGAAGTACATCGCCTGAGCATTGGTATCGATAGCGAAACTGCACGTCTTGTATTCACCAGCAAGCAAGGTGAAGGTGTAGCCGCTACTATCGTTGACCTGGGTAACCGTTTCCGCCTCATCGTGAACAAGGTAGAATGTATCAAGAGCAAACCGCTGCCCAAACTTCCTGTTGCCAGCGCATTGTGGATTCCGATGCCGAACCTCGAAGTAGGTGCTGCTGCATGGATTCTGGCAGGTGGTACTCACCACACCAGCTTCTCTTATGATCTGACTGTAGAATATTGGGAAGATTATGCAGAAATGGCAGGTATCGAAATGGTAGTTATCGATGAAAATACAACTATCAGCGAGTTCAAGAAAGAACTGCGCATGAATGAAGTATATTACATGTTGAACAAAGCGCTTTGTTGATTATGAAACTAGACGCAAAATCAACCATCGAAGCAGGCAAGGCCATTCTTGGTATAGAATTCGGTTCCACTCGAATCAAGGCTGTTTTGATTGACCAGGAAAACAAGCCCATCGCTCAAGGAAGTCACACCTGGGAGAACCAGTTGGTTGACGGACTTTGGACATATAGCGTTGAGGCCATCTGGTATGGACTGCAAGATTGTTACGCCGACCTTCGCTCAAACGTGAAGAAGCTCTATGACATAGAAATAGAAGCTTTGGCGGCAATTGGCGTCAGCGCCATGATGCATGGTTATATGGCGTTCAATGATAAAGAAGAGATTCTCGTGCCCTTCCGTACTTGGAGAAACACCAATACAGGTCAGGCTGCGGCTGCTTTATCAGAGCTGTTCGTTTATAATATTCCTCTGCGTTGGAGCATTTCTCACTTGTATCAGGCTATTCTGGACAACGAAGAACACGTGAAAGATATTAATTATCTGACAACGCTTGCAGGTTTTATCCATTGGCAGATAACTGGTAAAAAAGTATTAGGCATAGGCGATGCATCAGGTATGCTCCCTATAGACCCGGTTACCAAGAACTACTCCGCTGAAATGATGGCCAAGTTCGACGAGTTAATCGCTCCGAAGGGATATGACTGGAAATTGCTGGATATTCTTCCCAAGGCATTGCCGGCTGGTGAGAATGCAGGTTTCCTGACACCGGAAGGTGCTAAGATGCTCGACGTATCCGGTCATTTGAAAGCTGGAATACCGGTTTGCCCGCCCGAAGGAGATGCAGGTACCGGTATGGTTGCAACCAATGCCGTTAAGCAGCGTACAGGAAACGTATCGGCAGGTACATCTTCATTCTCCATGATTGTATTGGAGAAAGATCTGTCAAAGCCCTACGAAATGATCGATATGGTTACTACTCCCGATGGAAGTCCCGTAGCCATGGTACATTGCAACAACTGTACGTCCGACCTCAACGCATGGATCAACCTGTTCAAAGAATACCAGGAACTGCTGGGTATACCTGTAGATATGAACGAAGTATATGGAAAACTCTACAACCATGCCCTGACAGGCAATGCGGATTGTGGCGGTCTCATTTCATTCAATTACATCTCAGGCGAACCTGTAACAGGATTTGCAGATGGAAGACCGATGTTTGTACGTTCGGCCAATGACAAGTTCAGCCTTGCGAACTTCATGAGAACGCACTTGTATGCTTCTGTCGGTGTCCTCAAAATTGGTAATGACATTCTTTTCAAAGAAGAAAAGGTGAAAGTTGACAGAATCACAGGACACGGAGGTTTGTTCAAGACAAAGAATGTGGGTCAGAGAGTACTTGCAGCTGCATTAAATTCACCGATTTCCGTAATGGAAACTGCTGGTGAAGGTGGTGCATGGGGTATTGCGTTACTGGGTTCATTCCTTGTGAACAACGAGAAGAAGCAACCTCTCGATGCTTTCCTGGATGAGCAGGTGTTTGGTGGAGATGCAGGTGTTGAGATAGCGCCTACAGCTGAAGATGTAGCAGGCTTTAACGCATACATCGAAAACTACAAAGCAGCACTGCCCATCGAAGAAGCAGCAGTGAAATTCAAAAAGTAATTCCTACTTCAAGGAATAAACGAATGTAATAGTAGAGGGAGAAGCTTCGGCTGCCACGTGGGTGCTGTTGGCACCGGAGCAACTCCCTATACATTCGTTCTACAAGCTCGGACAATTCATTAAATCCGGCAAAGCATCGTTACCAGCTCAAAAGAAGTACTCTCACCCGCTTAGGTGAAGCACCTTCGTCAGTAAGCAAATAATCTCTATACCTCAAATATAATATAATATGAAAACGATCCTTATTACTTACCTGTTCCTTTTTTGTTTTCTCCTGACCGGGAAAGCTCAAACCCAACAAGAAGTTTCCTATTTCCCTTTGCAAGATGTTAAGCTGCTGGAAAGCCCCTTCCTGCAAGCTCAACAGACTGACTTACATTACATCATGGCCATGGAGCCCGACCGCCTGCTCGCCCCTTTCCTGCGCGAAGCCGGACTGACGCCCAAAGCACCAAGTTATACCAACTGGGAAAACACCGGACTGGACGGACACATCGGCGGACATTACATTTCCGCACTCTCCATGATGTATGCCGCTACTGGAGATACAGCCATATACAATCGTCTGAACTATATGCTGAACGAACTACATCGTGCACAGCAAGCCGTAGGCACCGGATTCATCGGAGGAACTCCCGGAAGCCTGCAACTTTGGAAAGAAATTAAAGCCGGGAATATCCGTGCCGGAGGTTTCGACCTCAATGGCAAATGGGTACCCCTATACAATATACACAAGACTTATGCCGGACTGCGCGACGCTTACCTCTATGCCGGAAG